>Ga0315274_10017347_pt1 | contig 10161 bp, 7 predicted proteins | sample YL17G02_20_MG_FD_203700 | JGI IMG/M metagenome (GOLD analysis project Ga0315274, IMG submission 203700) | Sediment microbial communities from Yellowstone Lake, YNP, Wyoming, USA - YL17G02_20 | ecosystem: Environmental > Aquatic > Freshwater > Lake > Sediment | place: USA: Wyoming | collected... | reverse complement strand
CCGGAACAATGTGATCAAGCCCGGCCTGATTGCCCTCCGCGGGGCGTGGATCAGCGGCGGGATCGAGTTCAACTTCCCGCGCGGCCACACCGTCACCACCATCTCGCCGGTGGACAGCCGCCTGGTAGAGGAGGAAGATGGCGCCTTCACGGTGTGGGTCGGGAATGTCGAGCGCGTGTTCCGGATGGGGTGGGCGGTGGGGATCCGCTTGCGGCCGGAGTCGGCGCTGATCGAGACCGAGGTCCGCCTCACCAACCGCCAGGGCCTTCCCCATCCCTTCTACTTCTGGGCGAACGCATCGGTGCCGGCGCGGACCGACATGCGCCTTGTCTACCCGGCCACCAAGGTGAGAGTCTGGGGCAACGTGCTGAACTGGCCTATTCACGAAGGCCGCGATCTGGCCACCTACGTCGGACACGACTACCAGGGCGACACCTTCGCCCTGGACAGCCTGGAGGACTTCTTTGGCGCCTACTACCAAGACCTGGACTTCGGGCTGGTGCATGTCGCCGATGTGCACGAGGCCTACGGAAAGAAGTTCTTCACCTGGGGGACCTCCGACCACGGCCGGATGTGGTCGCAGGCGCTGAGCGACGGGGATGGTCCGTACTGCGAGATCCAGAGCGGCCGGTTCGTGGACCAGGGAACCTGGAGCATGTTCCCTCCGCACCACACCGTCCAATGGACCGAGTTCTGGTACGCGGTGAAGGGTACCGGGGGCTTCGCCTGGGCGAACACAGAGGCAGCGGTGCAGCTCACGCAGGCGGATGGCAAGGTAGACATGGGCGTGCTGGTGACAAGGCCCGTGCCCGACGCCGTGGTGCAGTTGTCCGTGGGAGAGCAAGTCGTGGACGAGCAGCGGGTGACGCTGTCGCCCGAGCGCCCCCTGCGCAAGGCGCTCCCGAAGGCAGCCGGATGGCCGGACGGGCCGATCACCCTGGCGGTGCTAGATTGCTGCGGCGGGGAGATCATCCGCTATACCGAGCAACAGCGCCCGCGCACCATCAGCCTTTCCCAGCAGAGCAGGCGTTCGGCGGAGACCTCCGAGCCCACCGTGGGCCGACTGGTGGGAGACGCTCGCCGCGCCGAGGAACGAGGAAACCCGGAGGAGGCGTGGACGCTCTACGAGAGGGTGCTCGCCATAGACCCGGCCTGCGCGGAGGCGGCGATCGCACTGGGGCGGATGGCGATTGCGATGCGGCCCGCGCAAGCTGTCGAGCGCCTGCTCGCGGCCGACCGGCAAGCGACGGGAAAGGCGGAGGCAGCGTACTACCTGGGGGTGGCGCTCGCTCGCGCCGGCCGGGTGGAGGAGGCGGAGTTCGCCTTGCGGCAAGCCGCCCAAGACCCTGGCTTCGCCCACGCGGCGCTGTTCGAGACCGGCCTCCTGTTGGCCCGCCGCGGCGACCTGCAGAACGCCGCCCGCACCTTGTCGTTGAGCCTCACGTGCGGCTCCAGCGATGTCAGAGCATGGTGCCTCCGCTCGGCGCTGCTGCGCGCCATGGGCCAGGTGGAGGCCGCGCACCAGGCGGTATCAGCCGTGTTGGAGCTCGCCCCCTACGATCGGCTGGCCAACGCGGAAGCGCATCTTTGCGCGGCCGCCCTCGGCAAACCACGGGTGGCGGCGCGTCGGCTCCGAGAGTTGCGCGAACTGCTCGCCCCCGGCGCCGATCTGTGGCTGGAGTTGGCATTCGACTACGCCGCCGCCGGCCTGCTGTCTGACGCGGTTGCCCTGCTGGAGGCCGCGCGCAAACAAGTCGCCGCGGTCAAGGAGGACCCGCTCAGCCACCACGCCCTCGCCTATTGGCTGCGCCGCCTGGGCCGCGCAGAGGAGGCCGAGGCCGCCCAACGGAGGGCCAGGTCAGCGTCTCCTCACTACGTGTTCGCGCACCACTGGGAGATGGAGGCGGTGCTCGCGGAGGCCGCTGAGTTAGATCCAACGGACGGGTACGCGCGGTACTACCTTGGAAACCTGCTCTTCTCTCAGACGCGACGGGAAGAGGCGCTTGCCGCCTGGGAACAGGCGGCCCAGCGCATTGACAACCTCCCCGTGCTGTTCCGCAACCTCGCCATGGCCTACCGCGAGGCGCACAACGACCTGGAGGCGGCGGAGAAGTGGCTGCGGGAAGCCATCGCCTTCACGCCCCAAGAGCCGCGCGCCTATCTGGAGCTAGAGAGGGTGCTGCGAGAGAAGAACGCGAGCCCCAAAGACCGGCTGGCGGTGTTCGACGCGGCCCCCGAGAACGTCCGGCGCAGAGGACTGGTCGCGGCAGAGCAGGCGGCCGCCTGTATGGCGCTGGGTGACTGGGACCGCGCGCTCACCTTGCTGAGCACCCACACCTTCCACCGCTGGGAGATGGAGTTCCGCATGAGGCGGGTGTGGGTGGACGCCAACCTCGGACAAGGGTGCGAGCGATTCCTCTCCGGCGACTACGTAGGAGCGCGCGCTGCCTTCGAGGCAGCCCTCGACTATCCGCGCAACCTCCGCATCGGCAAGCCCCCGCGCCGCGAGGACGCGCGCGCCCATTGGTGCGCCGCCCTCGCCTGCGAGTCCCTCGGCGACACGGAGGCGGCACGGGAGCACTGGCAGCAGGCCGCCGCCGAATCCCACCACCATGCCGGCACCGAGCCAGCGCTCTACCGCGCCCTCAGCATGGGAAAGGTCGGTCAGACGGAGGAAGGCGAGAGACTGCTGGCCGAAACCGTTCAGATCATGCAGCAGTGCGCCGACCTGGCGCCAGACGACGCCAACGCTCACTTCACGCGTGGCCTTGCCCTCGAAGCGGCTGGCAACGCGGAGGAGTCGCGCGCGGCGCTGCAACAGGCGCTTGCGCTCGACCCCTGGCTGCAGCGGGCCAAGCAGTTGGTGCGCAGCGCGGTGGTGCTGTAAGACCCAAAGCGGCGCCGGGCCGAGTTGTGGAATAACGTAACAGGGCGACCCTCACGGCGGAGCGCAGCTCCGCCGCACCCGAAAGGGGGGCGAACACGCCCCCCGTAGCCTGTACGAAGGGGGTCGCGTAAGTTGGTTTGTCCGGTTTGCGAACAGCATCTGGAGCGGAGCGCCCCTCGGACCCTGAAGGACCCTCGGGGTCCTGAACGGGCAATTCCGCGCGCTTCTGAGGTCCGACAGTCCGACTGGTGTGCGGTCTGCGGAACACATCTCGGTTTCCTCCGGCAGCACCCAAAGCGAGTCGCCTCCTGTGTGGCGGTCTCTATCGCGCTGGGGGTGGGCCTGTTCGCGGCACTGGCCTGGCAGGTGTTCGGGCCGCTGCTGCGGGGGTGGCCGGCTGCCGGTCCCGGTCCCTGGTTCTGGTGGGCCTTCTGCCTGGGAACGTTCTTCCTCGGCTTCGGCCTCGCCGCCAATCAGCAGTTGGGGAGGGTCCTGCGGCGGCTGCTGCGCGGCCGAGCCCGCTAAGCAGCACGTCGTCCGGTGGCCGAACCTTCGGCCCCGTGTCTCTAGGCTGTTCGAGCCGGGATGGCGGTACGCCCGAAGCGCATCTGGCCAACGGTCGCCACGGCGACCCAGCCATCGCCCCCCGGCGCTATACAGGAGGCTGCGGAGCCGCGCTCCGCGGTAGCAGCTTCTGGTACTCCTCTCGCAGCGCCGCCGCCACAGGACGCGTGGCCTGCCTATCCCGGAGCATCAGGCCGCTCTCCCGGACTCCATCCGGGCCCTGGTAGTCGGCGAGCGTCCACCACGCCCATCCGGCGACAAAGGGCCGGGAGGCAAGCGCGCGGACCAGCTCTCGCGCCGCCGACGCCTGCCGCTGGAAGGTCGGCGCCTCCTCCCCTGCTGCCACGCCCATCTCGGTAATGACCAGCGGTTGGTGCGGATGCGCGGCATGCAGGCGGTCGAGCAAAGACACCGTCTCCTGGTACACCGTCGGGTCTGCATAGGAGGCCGCCGGAAGCGCCACCCCTTCCACATCGCACTCCGAAGGGCCGGCCGGCACGCGCACCGCAGACTCGGCCACCAACCGTGTGCCATCGAGGTAGCGCGCGATATCGCTGAGATCGCGAGTGAACTGCACCGCGGCTTCTCCCGGCGGGACATCGTAGCATACCCCCCAGAAACCCACCGAGGGGCGGTTGTAGTCCTGGTAGATCATCTCGATCAGCATCTGGCGGGCGATCCGCCGCCGCTCCCACTGAGTGGTGAGCGCCTGCTCGTCCAGGCGGTAGGCAGGGATCTCCTCCCAGCACACCAGCCCCACCCGGTCGGCCAGCAAGGTGGTGATTGGATGGTTCACGAAGTGGCCAAGATGAAGGAACTCGGCGCCCGTCCACTTCGCCGCGCGAAGGTCCAGCAGCACTTTCAGCCCGTCGCCGAACGTCACCGCCCGGCCGAACTGCGCGTCGTCCTCCACCCGCGCCAAGCCGCACAGACTGGTGGGCTGACCATTCAGCACAAGCCGAGCCTGGTCGCGGTCAACCGCGAGGGTGCGGACGCCGAACTGAATCGCCAGCCGGTCCACCTGCCTGGCCTGCTCGTCTCGCAGCTCGACCTCCAACACGTAGAGGTTGGGCTCGAGGGGGCTCCACAGGCCAAGCCGGCCCACCGTAAAGTCCAGCACACAGGCGATCACTGTGTTCGGCGCCACCACCACGTTCATCTCCGGTTTGCCGTCCACCACCGGCGCCGGCTCGCCGGCGCTGAGCAGGCCGTCCGCCCCTGGGGTGGTCAGGTTCGCCTCCGCGATCAGCGCGGGGGAGACCTGGGCCGTCACCTGCCCGGCGAAGGCAGATTCTCCCGCGTGCCGCAGCACCACCTGCACCCTCACCCGCGTGCCCTGCACGGCCGGCTCGCTTCTTACATCGGCCCTCACCAACGACACCGCCGGAACCGCCTCCAGGTAGATATCCCGCAGCACCCCGGTGGCATTCCACCAGTCGCACGGCCCGTAAGGCACCGTCTCCTTGCTGACCGCGACGGCGGCCGCGGCCGGGCTCCGCGAGCCCGCCCGCGGCAGGTCCGCCTGGGCGGACTTGGGGAACGGGGCGGGCCACGGCGGGTTGTCCACGCGCAAGGCGATAGTGTTGCTGGTCCCCCACCTGACATCATCCGTGATGTCGAAGCTGAACGCTGTGAAGCCGCCTTCGTGATAGCCGACATGGCGGCCGTTCACCCACAGGTCAGCCACGTAGTTGGCGGCGAGACAGTGGAAGAGGACCCGTCGCTCCTTCCACATGGGCGGGATGCTCACTTTGCGGCGATACCAGACTCCCGACGGGCCGGAGTATGGCGGCGAGTTGGCCACCTCCGGCAGGCGAGCCAGCGCCCAGAGGCGGTCGTCGCGCTCGACCGAGTGTGCGCCCTTGCCCTCCTGCTCGATGGAAGACAGGTTCTCAGGTGTGCGAGCGCTCAGGGTGAGGGTGTGGTCCAGGTCTGTGCGCCATCTCCGCCAGCCGTCGGACAGATCAATGCGGGGACGAAGCTGCGGCTCGCAGGTGGGAATCGGCCTATCCGCCTGGAACGGGACCACCAGCTCGCCAATTTGGCGCAGCTCAACGGTCGGGGGAAGGGAGGCCTCGACGGGCAGACTGCTCGCGCCATCCAACCGGCCGGCAGGAAGGAGGACAAGCGCCAGTAAGCAGAGGGAGCGGCAGCCTTGGAGTGAGGGTAGGATCATCCTCACCGTCCCGGGAGGGCAGCCAGGAGGGCAGCGGAGCTGCGCTCCCCTGCTGGGCTGCGCTCCCCTGCTGGGCTGCGCTCCCCTGCTGGGCTGCGCTCCCCTGCTGGCCGCTCTCGCAGGCCGGCGAGAGGGGAAACGCTAGCCGGGCTCGTCTCCATCGCGCCTGTGAGAGAGGGTTTCGTAGCCATTCCGGAATATGCAGGCCGCGATCTGGCCATACATCGTCGCCCGGTCGCAGACGCCCCGTACCACCCCACGTTTCCTCTCCTTGACCACATGCGTGATCCTCGGAAGATGGACATAACGCGTACGCAGCCTCCTCGCCGCTGCGTAGCGGGTGATCACCACCTCCACTCCGAACCGAGCGGAGGTCAGGTCGGGGATGGCCAGGAAGTCCGCCGTGCGCATGGCGCGCTGGCCCGAGATCGCCGGACAGAACCGCATCCAGGCAGTGACAAACGGGGATCCGCTCCAGAACTGGCCCACGGTCATGTCTGCCTCCCCTGCCAGCACCGGTGCCACCAGGCGATCAACGTGCTGCGGAGTCAGGTGGAGTAGATCGGCGTCGAGGAAAACCAACACGTCGTTCTTCGCCCGGCGCGCCCCGACGCACATGGCGCCAGCTTTGCCCAGGTTCCGGGGGAGCCGAGTGACCAGGGCGCCGTTATGGGAGGCCGCCACCTCCGCGGTGTCGTCCTCGGAGCCATCGTCAACCACGATGATCTCATCCACCAACTGCGCAGAGCAGATGGCGCTGAGTACGCTGGTGATCCGCGCCGCCTCGTTGAACGCGGGGACAATGCAGGAGGCAGCCCGCCTGGGCGAGCGCTCCGCGGTACCGGTTGGTTTCATTGGCACACTTCCACAGGGGAGCGCCCCTCGGACCCTGAAGGACCCTCGGGGTCCTGAACGGGCAGCTCCGCTGCCCTCCTGGGTTGGGTGCAGTCCGGCGGGCATGCGTCGCCTTCAGCGGCGACATACCCGCCCTACAAAGCGCTGGCGGCATTATAGGCCGGCGACCACAGGGCTGTCAACAGGAGGGCAGCCCGCCTCGGCAGGCGCTCCCCTGCTGAGCAGTATGATGGCCCTCCGGCTAGGCTTCGGGCGGCCGTGGCTGGGATCGGTGTCTCCGCCCTACAAACGGAGGAATACCATGTCGCGTCGGCTCAGGTCCATGCCGCTCGGCCTCCTGTGTCTGGCGCTGGTAGTCTGGCTGGGCACAACCGCTCGTCTGTGGAGCTTGGCCGGCGATCATGCGGTCGCCTCCACGAATACCTATGCCGGGGGTTTCGCCCTGCACTGTGAGTCGCCTGGCTGGTAGGTGATCACCCTCCACCTTGCCGACCCACACAACCACAGGAGGGCAGCGGAGCTGCGCTCCTGACGGTGGACAAGCTGTAGCCAGCTCGGGTCGGCGGCCAATGTGCGCCTTTGGGGACAGGGCTTCTGTCTCCGCCAGAGAATTCCCGCACCACCCTACGCAGGAGGGCAGGGGAGCTCGCCCGCCTGAGGCGGGGTAGCTCCCCTGCTGAACGGAGTGAGTCACCCATGAACATCCTCATCGTGATTGACACCCGCTACGGCAATACCCATCGCCTTGCCCTGGCGGTGGCGGAGGGGGCGAACTCCGTGCCCGGTGCGGAGGTGAAGCTTGCCCGCGCCAAGGACACGGGGACCGAGGGCATTCCGCCGAATGCCGACGAGCGCCGCAAGAAGGCCTACGAAGCCTTCGTGAAGCTGCCCGAAGCCACACCCGACGACCTGCTCTGGTGTGACGCGCTCATCCTCGGATCACCCACCCGGTTCGGCAATATGACCGCGCCCATGAAGGGCTTCATTGACTCCACCGTCCGCATCTGGATGCAGGGCGGCCTGGTCGGCAAGGTGGGCGCCTGCTTCACCTCCACCTCCACCATGCATGGTGGTCAGGAAACCACGCTGGTTTCCATGATGTTCCCCATGCTCCACCACGGGATGGTAATCGTGGGCATCCCCTACTCCGAGCCCCTGCTCGTCTCCACCACCCGCGGCGGCACCCCTTACGGCGCCAGCTCCGTCTCCGGCCCCGCCGCCGACCAAGGCCCCAACGAGGACGAACTGGCTCTTGCCAAGGCCCTGGGCAAGCAGGTGGCGGAGGTGGCGAAGAAGCTGCGCGGATAGAGAGGCCGGTTACTCCAGGTTCGCGTGCCGGGCGTCCATCTCCGGCGATGTCTGGGCAAGACGGCTTTGCAGGCGCAAGGCGATGGTATCCAGCATCACCAGTAGGGCCTGCTCGAACAGCGACCCGCCGTACTGCGCGGAGTTCACGCCATCCGCCTTCGTGTTTGTGGGGATGACCACCTTTGCGTGCGCGCCGCGAGCGAGCGGCGAATCGGCCGCGGCTGTGATCACGATCACCTTCGCGCCGGCCTTTGCTGCGGCTTCGGCGGCGGCGCAAGTGGTGGGGGTCTCCCCCGCGCGGGTGAGCGCAACCACGAGATCGCCCGGCCCCACCGGTGGTGTTACCGTCTCGCCCACGACATGACAGCGCAGGCCGAGGTGGGCCAGGCGCATGGCGAAACAGCGCCCCACCAGCCCGGAGCGCCCCGCTCCCACCACGAACACTGCCTGAGCGGATAGTACGGCGGCTTCGAGCGCCGCCACCTGGGCGGGGTCCACCTGACCGAGCGCTCGGCTGATCTCGTCCAGAACCGTTCTAGATGCTTTCTGAAAGCCCTGATCTGTCATCTCCAGCGTCCTCGCCTCCTCCTGGGGGCAATTATACCAGGCTCTGGCGGTATACTGGAAGTGCGAGCAAGGAAGCGGGCTGGGGCCGCGCCAGCCGAGCCTATGGTGAGTTGGCTTCCGAGTTGTGGAATAGACGGGTAGGCGGCCTTTTAGGTTCTGGGAGGTGCTTATTATGGCGACGCCTGCTTGGCCCCGTCGTCGCCGTCAGGGCTTCACGTTGATCGAAGTATTGATCGTTATCGTGGTGATCGCCATCCTGGCGACCATCGTGATCCCGCGGCTGATGGGTGCTGGTCGGAAGGCCAAGGAAGCGGAGCTCCGCGGGAACCTGAAGCAAGTGCGGGACGCGATAGAACGGTTCGAAGGGACCATGGCGGCCTGGCCGCCCAGCCTGACTGATATCATGGCCGCCAATGGAGACGCCATCAGCGCGGACTTCGACGGCCGAGGTGGATCGGTGGACCGCCTGTCCTACGACGGCCCCTACCTCGCCCCCACTGCCGGCCTGCCGAAAGACCCCTTCACCGGCGCCGCAGACTGGGTCTACGACAACGCCACTGGAGCCGTTCACAGCGCCAGCACCCTGACCGCCCTCGACGGCAGCAACTACGCCAACTGGTAAGCCCTTACTCGTAAGGCGACCGTGGGCACGGCCCATCTACGTCGGCCTCCCCGCCGCGACGTGACCTGTCGTCTCAGAGGTAGCCACGACTTGTGCCGGGTCAAAGGCTGTAGACGCAATCCCGCGCTCACCGGTCCGGTCCCCTACCGCCCGCTTGTTCCTCCAGGTCCCTCTTGACCACCGGGCCGTTCGGCGGGAATGTGTCCGTGCGCATCAGGAGCCGTTCCGCGATCTCGAGGATGACCACATCGGGTTGTTCCAGCTCGATGGCGGGAACGTCGAAGCGCCACTCCCACAGATAGCTGACCCGGCTGAAGTGCTCTGAGAGGAGCGGGATCAGGCTGATCGCGAAGGAGTCCCGGAACACCACCGCCCGCGGCAGCCCGTCGCCAGGCCGCTCCTTCACCACAGGCAGCGGCCTCCACCCATCTGGCAGACGTATGAGCGGGCCCGGGTCGCCCGTGTGCGCTGCTGGCGCGACGGGCGCCAGCTCGATGCGCTCTTCTCTGAGCCTCCCCTCAAGCCCCATCATTGTGGCAAGGTCGCCGCCATCATCCATCCACTCGCCGACCCGAAATGCGGACAGGGGCAGGGGCTTCGCGGCCGGGTGCCATCGCGCCACACGAGACATGATCTCCTGGCAGGCGACGAACGCCCCATAGCCGTTCCAGTGGGTATCGGTGCGGTAGTAGACCTGCCTCTGCGCCTTCGCCTTCCGCAGCGGCTCGCGCAGGTCCAGCACCTCAATGTCGGAGTGCGCCGCCAGATGGCGCAGGAGCTGGTCGAGGCGCGACTCTCTGCTCACGCGGTTGAGCTGGCGCGGCATGTATTCGGGGTAGATCGTCTCCTTGCTGGGCGCCACCACCACCAGGAAGTGGATCCCCTGCCGCGCCAGCCAGTCCCTTCTCTCCTCCAGCGTGCGCTGCAACCGCAGGAGCTGCCTTGGGCTGAACGGCTTCAGCCCGCGGTAGTAGCTGACCGCATCGTCGCCCGCGTAGAACAGGAACCCGTTCCTCCCGAGGATCACCTTCCCGGACGGCGAGGTGTGCAGCCATAACACCATCGCGTAATTGTAGAGACGGACCAGGCGGTTGCGGAAGCCGAAGTGGTCGTTGTAGTACGCCTCCCACGCCTTGGGCAGTTCGCCGATGGGCGTGGAGGCGAGTTTGGGGAGAGGCGCCA
>Ga0315274_10017346_pt1 | contig 10161 bp, 9 predicted proteins | sample YL17G02_20_MG_FD_203700 | JGI IMG/M metagenome (GOLD analysis project Ga0315274, IMG submission 203700) | Sediment microbial communities from Yellowstone Lake, YNP, Wyoming, USA - YL17G02_20 | ecosystem: Environmental > Aquatic > Freshwater > Lake > Sediment | place: USA: Wyoming | collected... | reverse complement strand
TTTCGACCACGTGGACCGTCTCCTGTTCCATCCCTTCGGGTTGGTCGTGGCCCGCCCCCGTCGGGAGGCTCGAGGCGATGTCCTGGTACAGGTCGCCTCCCCGAGCGACGTTGACGACCTGGAGCCCGCGGCAGATCGCCAGCAGGGGTTTGCGGGCGTCGGCCGCCATCCGAGCGAGGTCAATCTCCATCTCATCACGCGCGGCGTCCACCTCGCGCAGCTCGATGCGGGGAGTCTGTTGATAGCAGGCGGGATCGAGATCGCCGCCTCCGCTCAGAAGGATGCCGTCCATGCGGGCGAAGAGCTCCATCAGGGGTGGCCCTGCCACGCCTGCCGGGAAGAGGACAGGCAGGCCGCCGGCCGAGTAGACCGCATCCGTATAGGTAGAGAGCACGGCCTGAAGGAAAGGAAGCGAGGGGTCGGCCCGAATGCGGCTGGTCGTGATCCCGATGAGAGGCGAAGCCATGTCCGGGGACGAAGAAGGGGTGCGGCCTTCGCGGACGCACCCCTTCAACTCACACTACACTTCGCGCTTCTCGGTCAGGCGAGCGCGCTTGCCGGTGCGGCCCCGCAAATAGTAGAGGCGCGCCCGCCGGACGTGGGCGTGCCGCTGCACTTCGACCTTCTCAATGCGTGGGGAGCGCAGCAGAAATGTCCGTTCCACGCCGATCCCATGCGAGGCAATGCGCCGGACCGTGAAGCTGGAGTTGTTGCCGCCTCTTCGAAGGCGGATCACCGTGCCTCTGAACTCCTGGATCCTCTCGCGATCGCCTTCCTTAATCCGGACGTGCACGCTGACGGTGTCCCCGGGCCGCATAGTCGGGATGGTGGTATTGGCCGGAGCCTCGAGAGCCTTCACCAAGTCTGACATGACTGCACCCTTCGATCGATCGATTCCAGAGAAGCCGCCGCCTCAGCATTCGGGCGGCGTGATCGAGGAGTATACCATGCCCGCGTGAGGACCGTCTAGGGAAATCCCTCAAGCCCTGAGGAATCCGCTGCTCGACGAGGCCGCTTCCCTGGCTTCACCTGACGACAAGAACCGTCTTCCTCCGGACGGGTTACCCTTTCAGTTCTGCCAGGCGAGCCTCGCCGGCGGGCCTAGGAAGGGCGATCCCGCAAGTATAGGCGGGCCAGGGCTACACCGACAATCGACTTGGCGTCCTCCAGGCTCGCATCGGCGATCTTCGCGTCAATCTCTTCCCAGGAAAACTTCACGACGTCCAGGTCCTCATCCAGGTCCGGAGCCAGGGGCGAAGGTCGGAGATCCTCTGCCAAATAGAAGTGAAGGTACTCTGTCGAGTATCCAGGCGCAATGTAGGCGCCCCACAGGTGCGTCAGCGAGCCGGGCGCCATCCCGGTCTCCTCGCGGCATTCACGCAGGGCGCATGCTTCGGGATCTTCACCCTGCTTCAACGTCCCCGCAGGGATTTCCAGAAGAGGCTTGCCTGCCGGATGCCGGTACTGGCGAACGAAGAGGACGCAGCCGTCCCTGTCCACCGGCACCAGGGCGACAGCTCCCGGATGTTCAACGATCTCGACGTAACCCTCTCGACCAGACGGGAAGAGGATCCGATCCCGCCGGACCCTGAACACCTTCCCGGCGAAGGCTAGGCTAGACTCGAGCACCCTGTGCGACATGGGATCCTCCGGAAGTGGAAAAGGGGGCGGACAATGCTGCCGCCCCCGACTGAAAGCCCCGTTTCTGCCCGGGTCTAGGGGATCACCAGAACCTGCCCAGGGAGGAGCGTGTAGGGCGATTGGAGGTTGTTGGCTTGAATGATGGCGTACGGATCCACGCCGAATTTGCGCGCGATCGAGTACACCCACTCTCCTTCCTGGACGGTGTACTTCGTGCCGCTGACGACCTGCGTCCCGGCTGGGGTGCCGATCGGCGGGACCGGAGTCGATGCCCCTTGCCCAGGGATTTTCAAGACCTGACCGATCGCGAGCGAATAGGGAGGGGTCAGGCTGTTAAGCTCAATGATCTGTTGAGGGTCCACCCCGAACTTGTTGGCGATCCCGTATAACCAGTCCCCTTCCCGAATCGTGTAGTCGAAGGTGCCTCCGGCGGGTGGACGCGTAAACGTGGGAAAGGGCGTCAGGCCTGTGGCAGGGGCAGGAGAGGCCGTCGGTGTCGGGCTTCCGAGGACCACGACTGGCGTCGGGGTCACCACCGTCGCAGTCGAGGATGGACCCAGAGCCCCAAAGGTCGCCTGGGCTGTCTGGGTCATGAGCGCTGCTCTGGCCGCCTCCATAGTAGCCTGGGTGAAGGAGCCCGGGGTCGCTGCCTGCGTCCCCGAACTGGGCGGAGGCGTAGAGGCGGAGCGAGTGCATGCTCCGACGCCCAGGACCATCAGGATCAATCCCAGCAGAATCACGCCTCTCAGGCGTCTGGTTAGCATTGGACTTCCTCCTGGACCCTGTCCTCAAACTGGCTGCCGCGAGGCAGCCTCCAGTCGGCGATACTAGCACAGGCTCAGGGGCGCGTCAAGCCGGGGTGGTGAGAACCAGGGCGATGGCAGAGTCCTTTGCATGGTCACGCCACCCGTGCCCGCTACTGACCCGGGCTGCCGCATCTGTGGCGGGCAATATGACGACATCTCTCCGAGCTCAGGAACAGAAGCGGACCGACGGAGTCCATTTCGATGTCCTACAGGGGTTACTGCCCAGTTGGTGCCGCTCGCGGACCTGCAGGGGACGGCAAGTGTCTTGCCCCATCAGGCGTGGGAGTGGCGAAGAGAGGGAGAGGCGGGTTTTGCCTTGATTCGGAGAATATGTGTTACTACCGTTGCGCCCGTCCCCCCGATGCTTTGAGCCATGCCCACACGCGCCTTCGACAGTTGATTGTCGCCGGCCTCTCCCCAGAGCTGCCTGGTCACCTCGACAAGCTGGTACACGCCCGTCGCACCGACCGGATGGCCGCGCGCCTTGAGCCCACCGAAGGTGGCGATCGGAATGGAACCGTCAGGGCGGATCGCGCCTTCCTGGGCAAGTCGCGGGCCCTGGCCGACTTCCGCCATGCCCGCCGCCTCAAGGGAGAGAGCAGCCATGATGCTGAAGGCATCGTGAAGTTCGAAGAAGTCCATCTCGTCTGGGCGAAGCCCGGCCTGGAGATATGCCGTATGAGCGGATCGTTCGGCTGCGAACAGCCGCAGAGGCTCGCGACGACTGTGGATGCCGATGGTATCCGTGGCGACCGCCGAGGCTGCGACCACTACCGTGGGGCGATTGGCGTGTCCATTCACCTTACCGCTGCGTGTCAGCACGATCGCCGCCGCGCCGTCGCCGGTCGGTGAGGCATCCAGGATGTTGATGGGATCCGACACGATACGCGCCCGCGAGTATTCTTTGACGCTTATGGTGTGGCGCAGGCGTGCAAAGGGGTTTCGGGCCGCATTGGCATGGGCGTTCACCGAGAAGGGGGCGAAGTCCTCATGCTGCCAGCCGTATTCGTGCTGGTAGCGCCGCATGATCAAGGCATTGAGCGCGACGAAGCTCGGGCCGTGGGGCACCTCGTAGTCTGCGTCCGCTGCCGTCGCCAGGGCAGCCGTCGTCAGGGTCGATTCGGTCTGGCTCATCTTCTCCACGCCGACGACCAGGACGCTGTCCACCTGCCCTGAGGCGACGGTCACAATTCCCGCTCGGAAAGCCGCCGCGCCGGAGGCGCAGGCTGCCTCAACTTTGTAGGCCTCGAGGCCTCTCCAGCCGCACCAATCGGCGATCTGCGCGGCGAGATTGAGTTGGCCGCTCTCGCCCACGGCGGCCGTCATGTTGCCGACAATCAGGGCATCGACGCGTTCCATGCCCGCGTCGGTCATGGCCGCTAGAGCCGCCTCACCCGCCAGATCGACCATGGAGCGATCCCAGTGCTCGTCGACAGGCACCATTCCCACGCCGAGGACAGCGACTCGTTCCATAACCTCACTGACCTCAAACCTGCCAGGCTCGTGGCCTGGCAGGCGAAAGATCCCGAGACGTTTTCCGACTCACGCTGGCAAGAGACGAGGGCGGAACTTATAGCCGTACACCAGGATCCCCCGCTCGCCGTCCGATCGCAGCTTGCGCGTCACCATCTCAACCGGCATGCCGATTTCGACGGCCTTGTCGCCAACATCGGTGAGTTGCGCGGTGACCATCGGTCCTTCGTCTAGATGGACTAAGGCAACCGTATAAGGGGCATTTTCCTCATGCCCGGCGGGTGGGTTGTGTACGGTGGTGAAAGAGTAAACCTGACCCCGGCCGCTGAACTTGTATGGTTGGCTGGCCTCTTGACCGCAGTCCGGGCAGATGTCCCGCGGGGGAAAAATCTTGCTATCGCAATGCGGGCAAACCTCACCCACCAGCGAGTACCTCTGCTGCTTCAATCTCCAATGCCTCGAGACTTCCATTCAGCTCACCTCTCATTGCTCAACAGCGAATACGAGTGTATGGTTTCCCGGCTGTCAGAACCTATCAGGGTTGTCTCAGCACCCGTCTAACCGGACCAGGACATGGGTTGCCGCTGTGGCTCCTGCCCCGCCCAGGCATTGGGCCATCCCGACCCTGGCGCCTGCAATCTGGTTTTTTCCCGCACGTTCCTGAAGCTGCAAGACGGCCTCCGCTGCCTGATAGACCCCGGTGGCCCCGCCCGTATCCCCACGTGCCTTGCAGCCCCCAAACGTCGATACCGGGATTGTGCCATCGCTCTGGATAGCGCCATCCCGAGCCAACTCCCACCCTCTGCCTCGCTGGGCGAAGCCGACCGACTCCAGGACGAGCGCGGCATAGATCGAGTATTGGTCGTGGAGTTCAAAGAGATCGAGTTCTTCGAGTCCCACCCCAGCCTGTGACAGGGCGCGTGCGGCCGATTCCGCGGCGGCCGGGAGGCGGAGCAAGTCCCGCTGGTCATGAAGGGCTACAACGGAGCAGGCGACGGAGGATCCGCCAACCCGCACACGTGGATACGCGTCGTTACTGGTGAGACGATCCGAGCGCGCCAGGATCACGGCTGCGGCTCCATCCACGATGGGGGCGGCGTCGAACAGGTTCAAGGGTTCGCTGACCATTGGCGCGCGGCGATAGTCCTCTGCCCGAATCTCCCGCCGGTAGAAGGCGTTGGGATTGGTAACGGCGTTCTTGTGGGCCACAAGGCTGAAACCCGCCAGCGCGTCCGACGGCGCCCCCGTCTCATGCAAGTAGCGTCGCATGACCATGGCGGCCTGTGCCATGGGGGTAACGCCCTGCACGGCTTCGTGGTCCGCATCGACGTTGCTGGCCACGGCCGACTCCACCGCCGGCCCAACTTTGTCCGTCATCTTCTCGACCCCGATGACCATGGCCACGTCGATCAGGCCGGAGGCAACCGCCAGGTAGCCCTGCCGGAAAGCCACGCCACCGGAGGCACCGCCCGCCTCAAGTGTGTACGCCTCGATGCCGTGATACCCCGCGAAGTCGGCCAACAGTGCGCCCAGATGGGTCTGTCCGGAAAGGGAGGGGGCAAGCATGTTCGCCACGTAAAGGGCTTGCGGCTGAAGCCCCGGTACGTCGGCGCGTGCGGCGCGCATCGCGCGCAGCGCGAGGGATCGAAGCGACTCAGTCCAATGCTCGCCCGCAGGGATCAAACCGACCCCGGCCACCACGACTTCCGCAGTTGAGGCCATCCCCTTCACGTCCATCGCTAGTCGAGGGCCAGCTTGCCGCGATAGCGAGCGTAGGTGGCATAGTCGATCTCGGTGCGACGCTCCACGTAGAAGCGAGTGGCAGGGGAGAGTTCCCGTCGCGACAGTAGCCTCTCCGTGGTCCGCAGGCAGAAGGCGTCGGACCCGGCGCCTGAACCATACGAGACGACCAGGACTAGGTCATCCGGCCCCGCCGTGTCCAGGACGGCCGTGAGCCCGACCAGTGCCGAGCCCGCATAGGTATTCCCGATCCAAGCGACGAGCATGCCGGCCTCTATCTGCTCGGCTTTGAATCCGAGCGACTTCGCCATGCGTTGAGGGAACTTGGTGTTGGGCTGATGAAACACGGCGTGCCGGTAGTCGCTGGCCTTCGTACCGGTGGCCTCCATCAGCGCCTCCGCGGCTGCCATGATGTGCTTGAAATAGCCCGGTTCGCCGGTGAAGCGCTCCCCATGCTCCGGGTATCTCTCCTCAGCGCGACGCCAGAAGTCTGGGGTATCGGTCGCGTAGGAGTAGGAGGCTTCGAATACCGCGAGTGATTCTTCCGCAGGTCCCAGGATGTAGGCGGCTCCGCCCGCTCCGGCGGTGTACTCCAGGGCGTCGCCGGGACGTCCCTGGGCGATATCCATGCCGATCGACAGCGCGTACTTCGCCATGCCGGAGCCGACGAAACCGATGGCCGCCTGGATGGCCTCGGTGCCCGCCTTGCACGCGAATTCCCAATCCGCCGCCAGGGTATGCGGCGTAGCGCCGATCGCCTCCGCCACAATCGTGGAGCTCGGCTTCACCGCGTAGGGATGCGACTCCGAACCGACCCATACGGCGCGGATCTCCCCGGGGTCGATCTGTGCCCTTCCCATGGCGTTGCGGGCCGCCTCGATCGACATGGTGATCACATCCTCGTCAAGGCCGGCGACAGCCTTCTCCTTGATGGGGAGTTCCGCTGAGCCGCCGTGCCACACACGCGCAACCTCGCGCGCCGGGAGTCGATAGCGTGGGACGTAGGCACCGTATCCCGCGATGCCGACCTTTCGCAGCGGCCTCATCGCACGCGTTGCGGATGGCTCCATCAATCCCTCCTCCGGCTCACTTCGTATCCGGGCCTGTGTTCTGGCCAGGGCCTTGCCTCTGGGCGAGCCATTCCTGGGCTCGATCCAAACGCACCGTACCCTCAGCGACCATCAGGCGGGCGACGGCCTCGACATCCTCCCCGTGGGCGCCGGCGGCGATGGCCACCTGGCGTGCATGCAGCTGCATGTGGCCACGCTGGATGCCCTCCGTCGCCAGGGCGCGAAGCGCGGCCAGGTTCTGGGCCAAACCGACCGAGACCACCACTTCGGCGAGCTCCCGCGCGGTCTCGACGCCCATCAGCCGGAGGGCGAACTGAGCCAGGGGATGCACTCGGGTCGCCCCGCCGACGATGCCGATGGCCAGAGGCATCTCGAGTGTCCCCTCGAGGGTTCCGTCGCCGTCGAGACGCCATTGGCTCAGAGCAGAGTACCGGCCGGTGCGGGCCGCGTAGGCATGCGCGCCGGCCTCAACCGCCCGCCAATCGTTGCCCGTTGCGATCACTACGGCGTCCACCCCGTTCATGATGCCTTTGTTGTGCGTCGCCGCTCGGTAGGGATCGGCCTCGGCAAAGGCGGATGCCTCGACAATGCCACGGGCGACGCCCATCCCTTCGAAGTCCGCATGCGTAAAGGACGCCGCGGGGATCCTGCACCGGGCGCGGGCCAGACGGCGATCCGCCAGGTTCGAGAGAATTCTTAGGTGCACTCGCCCGCCGGTGATACCCTCGATGAGAGGCTGCAATCGCTCGACCGCCGTGTTGACCGCATTGGCCCCCATGGCATCGCGCGTGTCATAGATGAGGTGAAGCACGAGCATCGGCCCACTGGGGGTGGACTCGAGCCACCGGATCTCAAGGTCCCGCGCCCCGCCCCCCAGGCGGGTTAGCACCGGATCGACCTTGTCGGCCTGCGCCAGAATTGCCGCTTTCTCCTGCCTCAGCGCTCTCTGTGCGGCTTCCACATCGGGGACATCCAGAATCTGGATCTGGCCGATCATCTCAGGTGCCGTGGTTTCCGCTTCGAAGCCTCCTGCGTCGCGAGCCAGCTTGGCCATGAAAGAGGCCCCGGCGACAACGGACGGCTCCTCGATGGCCATCGGCACGAGAAGGTCCCTGCCGTTCACAACGAAGTTGAGGGCGATACCCAGAGGCAGTCCGAAAACCCCGATCGCATTTTCGATCATGTGATCGGCCTGTTCGGCGGTGAGGGTTGGAAAAGGGCGACCTGCCGCGGCCTCAAGCCCGGCCGCCTCAAGTACCCTGTCCAGCCGCCTGTCGAGAGGCAAATCGTAGAAACCTGGGATGCGCGAAGTCTTCTTGTCAGCCACAGAGCAGCCAATCCGCATTCGATCTCAAGCTTATACCGGGCCGCCTCTCGCAAAAACTATCAGGGTGACTGTCCTGATTCTTGGCAGGAGGCCGTCGAACGCGGTACAATACATAACAGGTGAGGTACCATTGACCATCGATCACTCCAACGACACCAATCTTGAAACTGAATTGCTCTCTCAGTCCGAATCCAATTCCGTCATTTGGGCTCTCCACCGGGCGACGCTCAGTCTTTACTCGGACCTTTCCCTGGACGGTGTTCTCCAGCGTATCACCTCCGCTGCCCGGGAACTGGTCAATGCGCGCTACGCGGCGCTGGGCATTCCGGACGCCCGGGGAGGTCTGGAGACGTTTATCGCCCAAGGGATGTCTGACGAGCAGATCAAGCGGATCCCCCACAAGCCGGAAGGCAAGGGTCTCCTGGGGGAGATGATTCGCATGGGAGTCAGCATCCGCATCCCGGAGATCGGCCGGCATCCCAAGGCCTCGGGCTTTCCCCGGGGACACCCGATGATGCACTCGTTCCTCGGCGTGCCTATTGCCGCCTACGGTCGCTTCCTTGGACAGATTTACCTGACCGATAAGCTGGATGCGCCGGCCTTCACCCAGCAGGATCAACGCCTGATCGAAATGCTTGCGGCTCATGCCGCGGCCGCGATTGAGAACGCCCGCCTCTACCGGCAGGTGATCAACAGTGAAAGCGAGTTGTCGCAGAGGAACGAAGAACTCGAGTTGATGAACTCGCTGGGGACGGCATTGAGTTCTGCGATCGAGCTGGATCGACTTCTGGAGATCATGCTGGAACGCGTCATGGAACTGTTCGAAGCCCAGGCAGGGGAGATCTTCCTCCAAGACGTCTCCTCCGGGGTCTTCCGGATGGCTGTGCACCGCGGGGAGGCGGAGCAGGCCTTCTGGGAGATCGATCGTTTCCGCCGCGGCGAGGGCTTCGTGGGGAAGGTAGTCGAGAGCGGGAAGCCGATGTGGACGGACAATTTGGCACAGGAGCCGCGTTTCCTGCGACGCTCCGTTGTGGAACACGGATTCAATACGCTGGTCTCGGTCCCTCTCACCGCGAGGGGACGCGTGAACGGCGTGCTTTCACTCGCCTTTCATGAAAAGCGGCCCTTCGCCCAGCGGGAGCTGGGGCTCCTGGAGGCCGTAGGATCCGGCGTGGGCATCGCGGCGGAAAACGCGCGCCTCTATCGTCAGGCTCGTCGCCTCGCCGTGCTTGAAGAGCGGGAGCGGATTGGGATGGATCTCCACGATGGGATCATCCAATCCATCTACGCCGTGGGCCTGACCCTCGACTACATACGACTGCTGGTGGGAGAATCTCCCGCCCAGGCTGCTGATCGCCTGCGCCAGTCCATCGACGGCCTGAACGCCATCATCCGGGATATCCGCGCGTACATCCTCGACCTGCGACCGACACGGCTGCAGGCGGGAGATCTCGCCGCGTCTTTTGACCGATTGGTGCGCGAGTTCAAGGGTGACAGTCTGGTCGAGGTGGATCTGCGTATCGATGACGACGCGGTGGCGAAGCTGGACCGTGATGCGGGAGAGACGCTCTTCCATATTGCCCAGGAAGCCCTGGCCAACGTTGCCAAGCATGCCCATGCGACCAAGGTGTGGATCAGCCTGATTTCCGACAGCCAGGGAATTTCCCTGCAAGTGATTGACAATGGAAAGGGCTTTGATATCCAGCGGACACCGAGTGCACTCGGTCACGGCATGGTCAACATGGCCGAACGCGCCAGCGGTATCGGATGCGATTATGAGGTCCTTTCGAGCCCTGGCGAGGGAACGACCATTACGGTTCACCTTCCCGGGGAACCGGATCCTGACCAGGTCAGTGCCGGCGAGGGCGTCCCTCCGACGACCCGGGAGGAATCCACGTAAGCCGTCTCTTCCCTCTGACAGGTAGCCGCGCAGGTTGGGAAGGACATCACTGGCCACCGTCACCTGAAGCTGTCTATACTGGGCTTACTATCCGCGGGGGAGTCTGTTGTCACCGGCGCGTGTTTACATCGTTGACGAGCATCCGTCGATCCGTGTCGCTCTGGCCGAGCGCCTGGGCCGCGCGGCTGATCTGAAGGTCATCGG
>Ga0315274_10017345_pt1 | contig 10161 bp, 9 predicted proteins | sample YL17G02_20_MG_FD_203700 | JGI IMG/M metagenome (GOLD analysis project Ga0315274, IMG submission 203700) | Sediment microbial communities from Yellowstone Lake, YNP, Wyoming, USA - YL17G02_20 | ecosystem: Environmental > Aquatic > Freshwater > Lake > Sediment | place: USA: Wyoming | collected... | reverse complement strand
CACGCTGGGCATCAGGAACAGTTTGGAGCACAGGTAAAGGACGATCGCCACGATCAGCGCGACCTTCGATGCCCGCCGCTCCATACCTCCCTCGATCTTGATCATGTAGAACCCCACCACCCACACAAATGAGGCGATGGTCCACAGCAGGAAGATGGGTGGGAAGAAACCCAGTGCAGGTGCGATGTTCCAGGCGGCCGAAAGCAGGTCCGCAGCGACGTCCTGGAGCGAAACTCGATCCAGGTTGGCCCTGATGGCCTCGGCCGTGCTGGCGTAGTAGACTTCGTAGCGCCCAAAGCCGGCCGAGTTCAACCAGACGAGGTGTGCGCTCCCGTTCGGGTCGATCAGGCCTGATGAGCGCACAGCGTTGCTCGATCTGACCGGGATCTGGTATCCCTTGACTTCACCGTTGGTCAGGACGACCCAGGCTATCTCCATGCTGGTACGCTGACGGGCAGAGAACTGGCCAGCGACGACCACGCCCATTTCGTCATACTGTCCGCCAAAGGTTGCCGGCATGTACAGGTAGCCTGTGGGGAAGCCAGCGTCTGCCACGGCCAGTTGCTGGTACGGCAAAGCCCCCCGGATCCTGTGGTATTCAGGGCGCATGGCGGCCGGGATGTCAAGCGTGGTGGCCTCGACGAATGACGGATTGCCCAGGGGGAAGGAAATAAGCCAGGTCTGCGCCTCACCGGCCTGCCCTCCGCCGCGGGCTTCCAGTGACCAGAGCACGTATGCGGTGGTGGAATCGACGCCGAGCACGGGCGGGTTTGACACCAACCCCGTGCCTGTGCGGTAGAAGCCGACACGCATCCTGGCCGCGAAATCGCCAGTGTTGGGGTGGAAGACAGCGTAGTGCACGTTGTTCTCCTGGATCGACTGTCCCTCTACCCAGATGAGGTGGATGCGCCCATCGCGATCCTGCTGGAGGGCGGGCTTGGAGCCATTGGCAACAATCAGGTGGTTCGGAGTCAGGACCTGGTCTTGGGCAGAAAGCCGGAGGTGGTAGATACCACCCTCGGTCGGCACCTCTGTTGCCCAAAAGATGTCGAGGGTGTCGTCGGCATTGTGTGCCACTGCATAGTCAGAAACGCGTACACCCTCGGTGGACAGGAGCCTGCTCTCGCCCGCCTTGGCGTCAGGGCTGGTGCGGGTGAAGAACAGCGCACGGGGGATGCGCGGATTGTCCGTCCACAAGATGCGCAGCGAACTATCAGGGCTGATGTGCAACTGTGGAAGGCTGGGATGCGAGCCATTCACCCCGATGTCCGTGTTGATCTCGATCTTCCCGGCAGACGACAACCGTACGTAATGCAGGGCCTTGGCGTCCGCACCTACCCAAACCAGTTGGGCCGCTCCACCTGAGATGTCCATGCTCACGGGTTGCTTGATTGCAGTAGTGCCCAGTTGCAGGCCGCGGCTCCATTCGCCCAGCGTCTTGCGCGTTTTTGGAGCGCCGGCCTGACAGCCAGTGATCGCAACCGCGGTGCAAAGCCAGGCGAGCAGGATTCTGACACGCTTCGACATTGGTCCTCCCATTCGACCGCCGGATTATAGCCCACGAGATTGGCGCGGCCAAGAGCAGGACGATGGCGTCCACTCTACCTACCTGGCGCAGCCAGGATGGGTTCAACGGCTGCGCTTGTGCGGAGGGCGAGCGCTAACCCTGCCGGGGGACTACAGAAGTCGCGGAGACAAGCGAGTCACGTGTCGTCTCAAAGAAGGCGAAAGTCCCAGGTACCGAAGTGACGGTCTACCAGCCACCTAGGCGGTGGGTGGCACTTGGCCCGGCCTGCGTGATCCTGTGCAAGGGCCACGACAAAGTCGTGGGCTTCCGAAGGCTGCTCCCCGGAGCTAGTGCCCCAGTTGACGGCGTTCCAATTCTGCGCTATAGTCGTCGCGGTCTGACCAGCAGACCACCAGACCCACGATTCTCCAAAGCCCTGCCACAGGGAACGGTCACTCCATTCGGGAGCTGCAGCTACGGTAACCTCGCTAGCCCAGACGATCGGCAGCAGCCATTCAAGGGGAGCGTCGGTGAAGACTTTTACCCCGATAAAGACCAAGCGAGTCTTCATGCAGATCGTCGACCAGATCATCGACCTGGTGCGTAAGGGCGGGTTTGGCAGTGAGGCGCAACTACCCCCGGAGCGCGACCTGGCCGAACAGTTGGGTGTCAGCCGCGCATCTCTCAGAGAGGCTCTTAGTGCCCTGCAGTTGCTGGGCCTGGTGGAAACCAGGTCCGGGCAGGGCACTTTTGTTTGTTCCGGAGCGCCTGCGGCGCTGCTGCGCCTCGATGCCTCGCTACTCTATCAGGATCTAGAAAGCCCCTTTGCCATACTGCAGGCGCGCAAGGCAGTCGAGCCGAATATCGCGGCCATCGCGGCAAGACAACGCTCCCCCGAAGCCATGCAGCGCCTGGTGGAGATTCAAGAACTGGTGGAAAGCGATCCAGTCGGCCAGTATCTATCCAGCGAGGGGGATCGTCGCTTCCATCTGGCAGTGGCGGAAGCTACCGAAAACCCCGTGCTGGTCAGCATGATGACGATCGTCTACGAGCTCATGGGACAGAAGTTGTGGCTGCTGTTGCGGAACGCGACCGCGGCCGTGCCCGAGCGCCTGAGTCGGTACGCCCGGCAGCATCGCGAGGTGTGTGAGGCGATAAGGGCGGGCGATTCGAATGAGGCTGCCAGCCGGATGGGGGAGCACCTCGACAGCGTGGAAAGGTTCATGATCGAGGTGGAGTTGGTTCCACCCTCACTGCTGTCGAAGCCGCGGGAAGCTGCCGCATCTGGAGGAGCGAATTGATGCGTGTGAGAAGGCACCCAATCCTGGGTGAGGCAGGAGACTCCCGGCAAAGGGCCGTGCAGATTGAGGTCGATGGCGATGCCGTTGACGCGCTGGAGGGTGAGCCGATCGCGACCGCGCTGCTGGCGGCGGGAAAGGTAGTATTCCGGTACACCCGCAAGCTGGGTGAGCCGCGCGGAGTATTCTGCGCCATTGGACGCTGCACGGACTGCATGATGGTGGTGGATGGCGTGCCGAATGTGCGGACGTGCGTGACGCCCGTAAAGGCGGGCATGAGAATACAGACACAGCACGGTTTGGGAGAGCTGAGCCGTGCGAGCAGCGGGGGCGCAGGGCATGGCGGAGACTGAGTTCGCGGTAGTAGGCGGAGGCCCTGCGGGCCTGAGCGCGGCCCTTGAGGCGACCCGGCTCGGAGTGCGGGTGTTGGTGATCGACGAGAACGAGCAGCCCGGCGGGCAGCTGTTCAAGCAGATCCACAAGTTCTTCGGGTCAAAGCAGCACCGCGCCGGCGTGCGCGGGATCGACATTGGGACGAAGCTGCTGGCGGAGGTAGAGGCGCTCGGGGTGACTGTGTGGCTGAACAGCGTGGTGTGGGGCCTGTTCGAGGGACCGACGCTGGGAGTGATCCGTGAACGCAAGAATGTGCGGGTGAAAGCGCCGAAAGTTCTCCTGGCCACCGGAGCGATGGAGAACGCTCTGGCGTTTCCGGGTTGGACGCTACCGGGAGTGATGGGTGCAGGGGCGATCCAAACGCTGGTGAATGTGCACCGGGTGCTGCCAGGCAAGCGCGTGCTGATGGTGGGAAGCGGCAATGTGGGCCTGATTGTCAGCTACCAACTGCTGCAGGCCGGGGCAGAGGTGGTCGGGCTGGTGGAGGCGCTGCCAACGGTGGGCGGCTATGGGGTGCACGCCAGCAAGCTGCGGCGGCAGGGAGTGCCGATATGGACAAGGCGGACGATCAAAGCCGCTGTAGGCGATGGAAGGGTTGAGAAGGCTATCACGGTGGGCCTAGACGAAAAGTGGAACGAAGTCCCGGGGAGCGAGGAAGAACTCGCGGTGGACGTGATCTGCCTTGCGTTGGGACTGACGCCGCTATCGGAACTGGCGTGGATGGCGGGCTGCGAGTTTGAGTGGATTCCGCAGTTGGGGGGCCAGGTGCCCGTGCACGACAGGGACATGGAAAGCACGGTGAAGGGCATCTACGTGGCCGGGGACGTGTCAGGTATAGAGGAAGCCAGCACGGCGATGGAAGAGGGCAAGCTGGCTGGCATCGCGGTGGCGGAGAGTCTTGGGAAGGTGAGCGCCGAGGAAGCGCGGGAGAAAAAGGCGGCGATCTGGGCGGGATTGGCAGAACTGCGCGGTGGGCCATTTGGCGAAGGGCGCAGGCAGGCCAAAGAGCCAGTGCAAGTGACGGCTGGGTGATGAGTCTGGAGCAGAGTGGTGCGCTGAGCAAACAGGAACTTGCGGGCCTGCCGGGGATGCCGGGCGTCGAGCGGATGAAGGGGGGGCTGGTGGCTGTCGCCTGGGCGCTTTGTTCAGGCTTGAACGAACTGAAGGATTGACCGAGATGAGGTTTAGCAGGCTTGTCACCGCAGTGGATGCGCACACGGAAGGAATGTACGCCAGGGTGGTCACCGGAGGCGTTCCCGTCATCTCGGGCAAGACCATGGTTGAGAAGTGGCAGTGGGCGCAGAAGAACCTGGATGACCTGCGCGCCATGCTCATGTTCGAACCCCGCGGCAATGTTGTCCAGAACGGAAGCATTATCACTGCCGCGGCCTCGCCAGAAGCGGACATCGGCGTGCTGTTCATCAACGTCAGCGGCTTTCTGACCATGTGCGGCCACATGACCATCGCGACCAGCACGGTTCTGGTGGAGATGGGCATGGTGCAGGCCAGGGAGCCCGTTACGAGGATCGTGCTCGATACTCCGGCCGGGCTTGTGACGTCCGAGGTGTGCATGCAAGACGGGATGGTCCGGGACGTGACGTTCCGCAACGTACCGTCATTCGTGTACAAGCGGGATTTGGTGGTGGATGTGGCGACCATCGGCAAGCTGCGCATTGATATCGCCTGGGGAGGGCTGTTTTACGCGATTGTCCCGGCCAACAGCGTGGGCCTGGAGCTCGTGCCGGAGCGCGCGAGGGACATCGTCGACATCGGCACCAAGATCCGTGAGGCGGTGTTCGAGCAGGTAGAGGTGGTGCATCCCCTCAACTCCGCGATCAACCGTTGCACGCAGGTGCGCTTTGTCTCCCCCCCAAAGGGACCCCATGCGAACATGAGGAACGCCGTCTTCTTCGGCGCTGAGGCCATCGACCGCTCTCCGTGTGGAACCGGCACATCGGCGGAGATGGCTCTGCGCTATGCCAAAGGCGAGCTCAAGCTGGACCAGGAGTTCGTGACCGAGAGCATCATTGGCAGTGCCTTCACCGGCAAGGCGCTTGAGGAGACCAGGGTCGGCAAGTTTCCGGCGATCATCCCGAGCATTCGCGGGAGCGCGTACATCACCGGCATCCAGCAGTTCGTGCTGGATCCGCGGGATCCTTTTCCGCGTGGATTCTACCTGGGTCCCAGCAGCAAATGGTGAACCGACTGTAGATGAGGTGACTACGGGCGCTCACGCCGAGCTGGCATTCTGCGGCCAGACGGTGGCGCGATTGTGTCAGGAAGGCTAAGGACCAAGGGCAGGCGAGGGCCGGGTGATGACATTAGAGCAGACAGGAGTGCTGAGCAAAGAGGAGCTTGCGGGCCTACCGGGCATGCCGAGCGCAGAGCGGATGCAGCGCGGTGCGGTGGTAGTGATAGAGTGCGCGCAGGAGATCCCGTGCAATCCGTGTGAGAGCCTGTGCAAACAGGGCGCGATCGAGGTCGGGGAACCGATCACGAATCTGCCGGTGCTGGACGAGGATAAGTGCACCGGGTGCGGGCTGTGCATTGCCGGCTGTCCGGGGCAAGCGATCTTTGTCGTGGATATAGCGCGCTCCAAGCACGAGGCGACGGTCCAGATGCCATACGAGTTCTTGCCTCTGCCGGAGAAGGGGTCGGCGGTTGACGGGCTGGACCGCGAAGGGCGAGTCATCTGTGAGGGGCACGTGCTCAAAGTGCTGAACCCGAAAGGGAATGACCGCACGCCGGTGGTCAAGGTGGCTGTGCCGAGGGACTGCGCCATGGACGTGCGAAACATCCGGCTGAGAGGGCGGTAGGGATGGCGGACGGAGGGACAGGTTTGCTGATCTGCCGCTGCGAGGAGGTGACGCAGGAGGAGATCGAGGAAGCGATCCGGGAAGGCGCGCGCACTGTGAACGAGGTAAAGCGGCGGACGCGGGCGGGGATGGGCCTGTGTCAGGGTAAGACCTGCCGGCGGCTGGTGGAGCGCATGGTGGCGGAAGGGACAGGACAGAAGCTCGCCGACGTGCAGCCGTCGACGCACCGTCCCCCGGTGCGGCCGGTGGAGTTGGGAATACTCGCGACGGTGGGAGAGGACTGACGTGTCGCCCGATGCCGTGGTTATCGGTGGCGGTATCATTGGTACTTGTTGCGCGTATTATCTGGCACGCTCAGGCGTCAAGGTGCACTTGATAGAGAGTGGGGCCCTGGCTTCGGGAGCTTCCGGAGCGTGTGAGGGCAACATCCTGCTGTGGGACAAGCAGCCGGGCATCATGCTCGACTTGGGCAAGGCCAGTGCCGCCCTATTTGAAGAAACCGTGCCCCACCTACCGTTCAGCATCGAATACGTGAAGAAAGGCAGTATACTCGCCATTGAGCGCCGCGAGGACCTGGGCGCCGTAGACCGCTTCGTGCGGACCATGCAAGGCGAGGGAGTGCCCTGCCAGACGCTGGATCTGAGCGAACTGCGGCAGCTGGAGCCAAACCTGGCCGAGGATTTGGGAGGCGGCGCGGTCTTCCCCGACGATGCGCAGGTTCAGCCCATGCTGGCCGTCCTGGCGTTCGCTCAGGCCGCGATGGACCATGGTGCGGTCATCCAGCCTTGTACCGAAGTGAAGAGCATCGTGGTCTCCAACGGGCAGGTCGCGGCAGTCGAGACCTCGGCCGGCCGCATTCGTACCCATACCGTCGTCAATGCGGCGGGCGCGTGGAGCAAGATGATCGGACAGATGGTTGGCGTGAACGTTCCGGTCGTACCGCGGCAGGGTCAAATCGTGGTCACCGAGCCGGTCGCCAACGTTGTCCGCCGCAAGATGATGGAGGCCGCGTACACGCAAACGGTAGAGTCGGACGACCAAAGCCTGCAAATTGCCACGGTGGTGGAGCACACCGAGAGCGGCAACATCCTGCTGGGCAGCAGTCGCCAGTTCGTGGGCTTTGACCGCTCCGTCGATATGGACGTCGTGCGCGCCATAGTCACCCGCGCCATTCGGTTTTTCCCGTGTCTCAAGGGCATCCACGCGGTGCGCACGTACTCCGGCCTGCGGCCATTCCCGCCAGATCACGTTTGCATCATCGGCGAGGCCGAGTCGGTCAAGGGCTTCTTCGTCGCCACGGGCCACGAGGGGACGGGCATCGCCTTCGGGCCAATCACTGGCAAGTTGATCATGCAGATGATTGCCGGCCAGACGCCGGACCTGCCAATGGAGAAGCTGTCGCCCACACGGTTTGGGCGACCGGGCTCGCCGGCCGCGAGCGGTGCAAACGCGAGATGACCCGCAACGAGCGAGCGGTCACCTAGCCACCTTGCCCGATGGGTTGAGGACACCGTCGCGACTGTCCAACCGTATCCTAGGTGGTGGCATATGCTCTCTGACCAGACTCATACCGGACAGCTCTGAAGGAGCTATCACAAAGTGTCAACGGAGAAATACGCCGAGAAGTTCCAGCCACCGCTTTCGGAGATGCTGGGCAGCAACTACGACAGCTATGTATATGTTGACGGCAAGTTCGTGAAGGGCGAGGACGCCAAGATTTCGGTCTTCGATCACTGCGTCCTGTACGGCGATGCGGTGTTTGAGGGCATCCGAGCCTACGGAGGTAAGCCCTTCAAGTTGGATGAGCATCTGGACAGGCTCTTTGATTCGGCCAAGACGCTTTCGATTCCCGTGCCCCTGACGAAGGAGGAATTCAAGGCAGTCATAGGTCAGCTTCTGGAGCTGAACGGATTGCGCGATGCCCACATTCGGCCTCAGGTGACGCGCGGTGCCGGCCGCGTAGGCATTGACCCACGGCGCGCGGCGCGACCGTCTGTCTTTGTGATTGCCGCACCTATGGCTCCGCTGCTGGGCGAGAACCCCGTGCGCATGATTACGTCCAGCATCAGGCGCAAGCCGCCAGACTGCACCGACTCGAAGATCAAGTCCGTTAACTATCTGGAGAGTGTTCTGGCCCGACTTCAGGCCAATGCGGCGGGGGTGGACGACGCCATCCTATTGGACCATCATGGCTTCGTGGCGGAGGCAACGGGGGAAAACGTCTTCGTGGTGAAGAGGGGGCGCGTCTTGACGCCCGACACGACATGCGCACTGGCTGGAGTGACGCGCGCAACAATCATCGAGCTGGCCGCGAAACTAGGCTACCCGGTGGTGGTCAGTAACTTGACCCTCCAGGACCTGTACTCGGCGGATGAGGTCTTCTTGACGGGCACCGGCGCGGAGGTGGTTCCCGTGGGTGAGGTGGACGGCCGCGTCATCGGTGACGGGAAGGTGGGTACCACTACCTCGCAGATCAGGCAAGCCTATCGAGAACTGCACGGCTAGTGGTATTGGGCTGATGCTCGCAGGGCGTGTGACGGGCGTCGAGCCTGCGCGGCCATGGCCAGCTAGACATCGCATGACACCCGGAGATCACTGAAGCGGGGATGTTCTGTGGAGGCCCGGGCGGTGGTTCGGGTTGGCACGGTAAGCTAGTCGCGAACGCCAGCGGCCGGCCGTGACGGCAGGAACGGAAGAGAATGATCGCTGGCACAGCTCGAGGAGGCTTGATCAGCGAGCGGCGGCGCGCTTGTGCGTTTCGTGCGAGGCAGCTCGCATGAGTCTCATGAAGGTTCGTCGGCACATTTGCCCGGAGGTCAGCCATCAGAAGTCACGCCACTTGCCACGTCCTCGTTGAGGAGAGGTACTGCAAAGGGTGCGAACTGTGTGTGCTGGCTTGTCCGGAGCACAACATCTTGCTGTCTGAGGGCCTGAATCCTCAAGGGTACCGGATGGCTCATCTTGTGGATGCCGCCAAGTGCACCGGCTGCTGTGCGTGTGCGACCATATGCCCCGATGCCGCGATCGAGGTGCTTCGCGACGAGGGGTCCCAACCCCCCGCCTTGACCACGAGCGAGAAGCCGCGGACGGCTCGGGCCCACCGGTCTCGTGATTCGCGTAAGAACATGGCGACCAGAGACGCTCACTCTGTGCCGTATCTTGCTTGAGGGAACTCAGAAAGACAGACTGACCTCACATGGCGACCGCAAGCTTGGTTCGGCAGCAGAGGCCATGCACCTGCTTGGAGAAGCACCATCGGATGGCAGTACGGGAATTGATGAGAGGAAACGACGCGCTGGCAGAAGCGGCGATTCGCGCGGGATGCCGTTGCTTCTTAGCTTATCCCATCACGCCGGCCAGCGAGATCCTTGAGTACATGGCAGAACACATGCCGCAGGCAGGGGGCATTTTCATGCAGCCGGCCAGCGAACTGGAAGGCATCAACATCGCCTTCGGAGCGGCGGCGGCGGGTCAGCGAGTGATGACCTCGAGCTCCAGCACTGGCATCAGCCTGATGCAGGAAGGTTTGTCCAACCTGGCGGCGGCACAACTGCCTTGTGTCGTGGTGAACATCATGCGCGGTGGCCCGGGGCTGGGCACCATCCCGCCGTCGCAAGCTGACTACTTCCAGGCGACCAAGGGCGGTGGTCACGGTGACTATCATCTGATCGCCCTGGCCCCGGCCTCGGTGCAGGAAATGGCCGACCTCACTGTCCTGGCTTTCGATCTGGCCGACCAGTATCGCAACCCGGCCATTATTCTGGCGGACGGCATGCTCGGCCAGATGATGGAGCCCATGGTGTGGTGCGAGATCGTTCCCCGCTTCGTGGAGAAAAGCTGGGCGACCACCGGTGCCGGCAAAGGAAAGCGCCACCTGATCCTTGCCGCACCGCCCACTGTTCCGAAACTGATTGAGCTCAACAAGGAACTGGCGGCCAAGTACGCGGAGATTCGGGCGAAGGAACAGCGTTGGGAAGCTTACCACGTTGACGATGCCACCATCATCGTGGTAGCGTTTGGTACGGCCGCGCGGGTGGCCCTGCAAGCAGTTGGCCAGGCGCGCGCCGACGGCCTGAAGGTGGGCTTGATCCGTCCCATCACGATCTGGCCGTTCCCGGAGAAGGCTCTGTGCAACCTCGCTCAGGCC
>Ga0315274_10017344_pt1 | contig 10161 bp, 5 predicted proteins | sample YL17G02_20_MG_FD_203700 | JGI IMG/M metagenome (GOLD analysis project Ga0315274, IMG submission 203700) | Sediment microbial communities from Yellowstone Lake, YNP, Wyoming, USA - YL17G02_20 | ecosystem: Environmental > Aquatic > Freshwater > Lake > Sediment | place: USA: Wyoming | collected... | reverse complement strand
AGTTCCGACCAATATCCGTACAATGGCCGCGGAGCGTATCCAACAGATCGGCATAATGCTCAACGCTGCCTCCCGGGAAATTCCACCAATCAGCGTACTGGGCAGCAATCCGAAGTGTTTTTTTCTTTCCACCACCGCCGATCATCAAAGGTGGGATCGGAACTGGTTTGGGTTCGCAAATGGCATTTTCGATCTGGTAATGCTTGCCATGGAAAGTGACTCGCGACTCGGTCCACATGAGGCGGATAATTTGGGCGGTTTCTTCCAATTGTTCGAAGCGTACTGCCCGAGGCGGAAATTTATACCCGTACGCCCGGTATTCATCCTCTTTCCATCCCGCGCCAATGGCGAGGATCAACCGTCCATTCGTAAATGTCTGTAATGTTGCGGACATTTTTGCCAACAGTGAAGGCGGGCGGTAGGATTGGCACAACACGAGATTACCAAAATCAAGATGGGTATAGCGCCCTGCGAGATACGCGATCGTTGTCCAGGCCTCAAGGGTATCTGTCATTGGATCTTGAAAGTCAGCCCATGGGATGAAGTGATCGGCTTCCCAGGCTGAATCATAATACTCGTGAATTTCATCTAACACACCCACGATTTGTTGCGTGAATGTGTGCCCGTTAGTTCCATCGAGTGGGAAATCCGGAATCCGCCAACCGAATTGGATCGTATGGTTCACATTTTTCCTCTTAATGATTATTTTCGATATGGCTCAACTGCTTTAATCAGTTTTTCTGCCTGATCGAGACTGCGGCCACCATTCATCATCACATATGTCCCCTCCGGGCCGATCGCATCCAGCAGAGGAATTAACTCGTCGTCTTGCACACCGATCACCTGAACGCTTTTACCGGCAGACTTAATGCGACGATAAAGGTGGTACCAATGCGAACTACCGCCCGTAGGCTGGCTTTGATCCTGTGGAGTCCATTCGATTCCGTCGATTGAGTCGATTTCCAGCAGGATATCCAGGTGTTGCAGGCAGGTAGTTCCATCAAGGTGGTAAAGGGAGAAATCCAGCCATTTACATTGGGCATCCAGATGAGGAGCGACGAATTTTCGGAACATCTTTGGCGATAACGAGGCGGATATATCGCACTGGACCTTTGCCGTTTTTCCCGGACCCCAAATATTAAACGGGTTAAAAATGCTGCCGCCTTGTGTATCTTTTACAAGCTCATAAAAGATGTTATACACCTGGAAGAAAGTTTCGTTGATCTCACCCAGACGCTCGTACACCCAACTTGGACGTTCAATCAAGTCGAAAAATAGCGGACCGTCACCCCGTAGTGCAGCCAGGGTATCCATATTTTCGATTAAGTCGGGTATCCCTACCAACCAGCGACCATGTGAGCGTTGTATAGCCTCTTTAACGACAGCCAAGTGCACATCCAGCCAATGGTTATTCTGGGAGTCAAAATGTATCGGACCGAATGAGTCGGGGTCTTCTATACAAGGCTGGTACCATACCGTATTCCAATCAACTTTCGGTTCCGCTCCCAAGAATGTAGCTAGGCTGCCGGGTCCGAGTTGTGTTTCGGCCTGGGGAAAACTATCGGCCAAGAATTCTGTACAGGCGAGGCGATATTCAGACCATGATATTCGATGGGGAATATCGAACCAGGCTTGTTCTGGACTGGTGCTAGGCGGGGGTTGCGGAATCGGCTCGCGTGGAACTGCCAGGTCAGCAGTCAACCAGAGCACCAATCCTTCATGATTCCACCACTGTATATAATGGTCTTTGGCTAGAGGCCAATCTGATTGATATAGCATGGGTATTTCCTCATTCCCGTTCCATGGTTAAAAGTAAGGGATATCCCGCCATTCTTGCGGATACATGAGCCCGATGGATACGCCGCTGCGCTTCTACTTTAGGTAAAGTGTCCACATAAGCTGACCCATGAAAATGAGCCGTAAACATAACCTGTGCTGCTCGTGGTCCAGTCAGCAAAAAAATATACTGAAGTACAAAAATCACAAAGTTCATGGGCGTCACGCTGTCATTATGGATGATCACCCGGTAAGGAGGCTCTTCAACAACCTCCGGTTGTCCATCCACGAACTCGGAAATCTCTGGTGCTAGTTCGTTCATGCACTCATTTTTCACGAAATATTTTGGTTTAGCTTCCCAGCAGCCTATCCCAGGTTTCAAACATTTGCCTTATATTTTCCGGCTTGCTGCCTGCTCCGAACTCACACTGTGCGATGGCCCCACCGTTTTTCCAAAAAATATCGAAAATTCGGTGGACGGCCGCATCAATCTCAGCCGTCGTCGCATTTGGCAGCAGATCCTGGCGGTCCAACTCACCCCAAAAGGTGATCTCTCCACCGAACTGCCGGCCTAATTCCTCGATATCCATTGTAAATATCTGAGTATTGAGTGCGTCTAATCCAATCTCGATCAGGTCCGGTATGATCGCCGCAGTGTAGCCATCCGAATGCATGAAGGCTTTTTTCCCGTGGGCATGGGCAACATCGATATATTCTTTATAGAGCGGTTTGAATATAAACCGCCATTGGCGGGGAGAGATTAACAGGGAGCGCTGCGAGCCCCAATCATCCATGAATGAAAGGCCGTCTACATCAGAGCATGCCCACAACTCCAACTCTTCCAAGTAAAACTGGTGGACTTTATTCAGTAAATCAAATAATTCTTTGGGTTGTTCAGCCAGGTCCAGGTATAACTGGTCTGATCGGCGGATAAATTGCAAACGCTCGAATGGTCGAGGGCAACAACCACCCATCACAAACCTGTCAGTGCTGCGGCAGAATGCGTTGATTTTTTCTATATCGGCAGTCAGGCAAGCCAGTGGGGGCTGTAACTTTTCGAGATCATCCCATTTTTTTACCAACGGGTTTTTCACTTCACCGATCACACCCCGCTGTAAATTCACGAAAGTGCAGCCCCATTCGTCCACATATGTACCGACATCGTATGGACTACCGATGGTCTTAGGGTTTTGAGTGAGAAACCCCGGCGCGCTGATAATATCATCCGGGTAATCTTGCTGGATACGATGTAATTCTTCAGGATAATGATCCTCCGCCCATGGCAACACCCATAATTGACGGGGAACGCGCCAGGGTGAGGTAAATTCGAGTGTTTTTTTTACCAGATCGCGGGGTGTGACCAATGAGAACTCCTTTATACTTTCCCGATGAGAAGAACCACCAACCGGTGAGGGTGAACATCATCAAGTGCAGTGATCGTGGAACGAGAAAGGATCGTTACACCTTTGTGTTCATACCCTTTTACAGGTAAACCGTCCATGGTGATTGCACCCACCTGGTAAAAGCCGTAATCCAAACCAGCTGGATTTCGGTAGACTACCTCAAGTGTCCGGCCGGCAAACAATGTCTTCAACTCAGCATATCCAGCGGAATCGAATTGTTCGTAAACCAATTTCGGCTCTAAAGCCAAGTCACCGAGTATACCGTATACTCCATAAACGTGTGTTACCAGTACAAGCAAGTACCAACTGGCTGAACCGGTTAAGTAAGGATACATGCCTCGACCACGGTTATTAAAATATTCCGGAATACCCGGATAAATCCGGCTGATAGAGAAATCCACACTTTGCTGGTATATGCCATCCAACACACGGAAGCCCTCGCGTATAAATCCGCGCTCATAAAGAGCATAAGCATACATCACCGCCATGTGGCTAAACATGGCGCCATTTTCCTTATGACCATAAGCATAACCAAAACAACGACCCATATTTAACTTAACTTCTCCGATATCGGTGTTCAGGCGATAACCGCGCAATTCTGGAGCATATAGATACCGGTCTGCAGAGCGTACCTGCTCGCGAGCCTGCTCTTCGGAGGAGATCTCCCCCATCAAGGGAAAAACCTGTCCGGTGAGGGTCATCCTGACACCGTTGGGATGATCGCCCTCCAGCCTCTTTCCCTCATTATCGTAATACCCGTTGAACCAGCCGTAACCTTCGGCGTTTTCCACCCACTCATCATTACGAATGTGGTCAATCAACCAACCGGCTTTTATTTGCATATCTGAAGCCAATTGGCTTGTGGCCAGTTTGGTTTTTTGGCCTGAGACAGTATGCTGTATTGTAGCAAAATACTCAGCCAGGCGAGTCTCCTTCGCAGTAGGAGAGGCATAATCTACTAGATGGCTGAGCGTATCGAGCAGGGGGAGCAGTTCGATAGCTAACTCAATCTCAGTAACACCGCGCGCTTGTAAATTCAACATCAAGCGACTCAACTTACTAAAGTTACTGGCATAAAAGGCCGTGAAAGCTACGCTCTCACCCCTCTGGCGGGCCATATCCATGCCATCGTTCCAGTCAGCCCCTTCTAGCAAGATATTGTTATGCTCCCCTACATGGAAGAAGACGGTGAGATGCTGTACCAAAAGGTGCTCTATAACAGAACCGAGGTAAACTTTTCCATCCTCTGTAAGCTGCTCAGTACCTTGCGAAGCTTCCCAATCGAGATCATGCGCCATGCATCGACTGATATGATTATCTTTAAAGTAGCTTTGCTGTCGCAGCAGGAAATCTAGATCGCCAGTCTGGTTAATATAGAGCTGCGTGGTTATCAATGGCCAGGCGCCATGGTCCATCCAGACTCGTGGGATGTTATTACGGTCCGCTTTGAATTCACCAGGTTTATTGCCAATAATGGTGGCATTACTGCCATCCAGCCGCACACCTGCAAAATTACCAAACAGCAGGTTATCTACAGGCCCCTTTTCCACCAATAACAATGCTAGGATATCCTGCCATAAGTCGCGCCAACCACGTCCACCACGTCCATAATCGTGGTATGGGAGGAATGAACAACCGTAAAGCCGGCGCAGGATAGGCTGCAATGTAACCCACCTGATCCAGGCGTCAAACTGAGGATTACCTGTATGGAATTTTAATGAGGCAAGTTGAGACTGCCAATAGGATATAGTTTTTTCCAAAGAGGAATTAAAACGTTCTTCAGTCGCATAAGTTTGTATTAATCGTGCGGAGTTGTCCCCTTCGCTTTGAATAGCGAGAACGAGTATATAAGAACGAGATTCACCTGGTTGGATTCTAACGTGGCGGAAGCGCAGACCTCCCAGGGCCTCATAACCATCCACTGTGGACCCTACGGGGGTAGTCTTTTGCTCAGGCTGGGTAATTGCTTTTGGCCAGTCGAAAGTCCCACCCTCTCCGACGAAGTCTTCCAGAACCGGGAAGAACCCCGTTGGCGCAGTGCCATCCCCTTCTACTCCCAATACCGTGTATGTTATTGTGTTGGATTGGTGACCACGCTCATCGAACGACAGGGTAGGCTGTACCGATACGCCGTACCGTTCACAACGGGTGCGGTGGAGCAAGGAAGTCACATTGCGGTGATCGCGCAGGTTATCGGCAGAACGCCCATAGAGTGGTATCGCTGCAGTTGGGGTGAGAGTAAGCGATCGTGTTCCTGTGTTCGAAAGGGTTACTTTCATCAGTTCTACTTGGTCAGGTGTAGACGGTACAAAATTGGTGATCTCCACTCGCAATCCGATGCTGGTATTCTCGCGCGCAACTTTATGCCATAAGAAACCTGCTTCGAGGGTAACATCATCTTCGTTAGAAGCAATCTGTAAAGCAGAGTTGCCGGTGGCAGACCAGATCCCCACACCTTCAATGGAGACCCAAAAGTTGCGACTAAGGCGGCTGGCGTGTAGATCTTCCACCGAAACAGGCGGGAGCAGAAAAGCATGCTGGCTGATCTTAACATCCCCGTGCAACATCGGCGTGACCGCGGACATCATGCCAGCTTCGTTGACAAGTGGAAAGTATAGATAACTGGTGTGGTGGGGATTTTTTAATACAAATTTGCCATCAGGGTCTGTAAATTTCCAGGATAGGATTGGGTTCATGGCCAAAAATCCTCGGTTGTTCTACTCAAAGCCAAACATCCAATTTGTCGATTTGGCCATTGCGTATCATCTCAGCGTATGGTGATTTTAGGATAGCGCCAGCGACCTCTACAATACCGCCTTCGGGAGTTACAAACATAAACCGGGTAGGATATGAAGCGGGTGTATCTTGCCGCGTTGGATTATGGTATGTAACTGTGCAATGGCCCAGGAAGCGGAACGATACTTCACCATCTTTGGTAAATAACCAACCGGGCACCGCTGGTCGTAAAGCCAAACAGAGATCCCCATTTTGCAGGATGAATGGCTGTTTACCAGCCATCATGATATTCCAAATGCTGATGAACTCGGCGGTTGAGCCGCTCAATCGAGCAATAAACCCAGCGCCGTGGAGAGTATCATCTTGATGAGCGCTGCTTACGATGAATGATGAATTCTCCAACGTGCTCCGGCCATAAATTTTAGGATCGAGAAATGGCACCAGGATATTCTTTATTTCGGCGAAGAATTGCTCGTATAACCCGGCTTTGAGAATTTCGAGCATGTATTTATATTCCATGTGCAGCCATATCGACTCGTTCTCCAGCCATCCGGGAGGAAAGGCACGCGCCCGGCCGATATCGTGAGGTTGGCTGTCAAGCGAGGCGTTTACTTTGTACATGTTTAACTTTCGGTCGAATAACTGGCTTTTTTTTACTCGCTGGTAAAGGTCATATGCGGAGTTCCAATCTGGCTGAGTTTTAATAGCGCGCACTGGCCCTTCCAGGAAAAGGGGCAATATTACAGGAGTAAAACGCCGCGGAAGGATGTATGGGCGGTCAAGGGTGTCTTTCTCTGAGAGAATATCATACTCATCCACGTTATACATAAAATAAGTTGGCGGAAGTCCATGATTCAGTTCTTCAGCCTTGGAAATACCCTCTTTGACCTTCTCCAGGAATTTAGCCAGTGTATTATCCAGTTTCTTGAACGAGACGAAGTACTCATTGCCATCAAATCCCAGGCGCGTGCGTTGCCGGTATGTCTCTCGTGCAGTTGTAACAGCATCCCAATATCTTAAACTTCTTTCCTTATCGGTGGAGGCGCGACAAGTATCCAAATTTAGTAAAATTTCATCAAGCAAATCAACTGCTTCTTTAGGAAGTTGAATACCGCTATTCCTGTCAGTGGGGATAGCATCCCGTAGGTATTTCAGCCAACGTAGTAATTCATAAGTTTCCGCCATCCCCGAACCGAACAACCCCGGCAGTCCGTTGATTGCATCGTCCCAACCCGGGCGGCTGGCCTCCATCTCAATCCCCATCCCCCACGGATCCAACGTGGTGAATTTGAGGATGACGATCAACACCAGCTTGGCAAACAAGGTTACCTGGTATATATCGCCATCTTTTGTCCGTGACCATTGAGGCTGTGCAATGCGCGCGGCAATTATCGCTGTCTTTTCTTTGTCTTCTAACAGGCTGTTGAGTTGGCGCGGCTGTCCGTTCGCAAGTACATATTTCTTTGAACGTGGTTGCACAACCACCGAACTATCAAAGAATGGAAAATTAGCACGACCAAATAGCAAATCATCCTTCCGGTCAGGGTAAACCGTCAGGTAACTTTCAATCAAATCCAGGTTGTATTCCCAATGGTCAATCCAATAACCTTCGTGGAAGTCAGCCCCAATATGCTGGCTGGCATTGGTGAGAGCCACCATCAGAAATTCTTGAGGTGAGATCCGTAGTTCAACTTGGTTATCTGTAATGGCACGTATTAGCTTGCCGGGTGTAAAAGGTTTGGCCAGCACATCCTGGAGTTTTTCAGGATGATAAACGTAAGTCAGGATTGAAGGTAATTTCTCTTGGGTTATTGTAAAAGTAATGCCTTTTACGGCTCTCGGGTTATATCCATCGGTCTGGATCAAACTCATAAAGGTGCGGATGTCGAAATCACCAACAGCAGGATCGAGTAGGACATCATCACGACGGTTTTGGTTTACATCACGATAACTGGTCTCGCCCTGTGAATAGGGTTCGGGTGCGATGAAGAAGGCGTTGTAATCGCGTTCCGGATCGCCATGTTTACGTGAATATACAGGATAAACGTGCCCTCCGAGTATTAAAGGCCATCCTCCCCGTAGGATATTGTCGAGGAAGTTCTGACGGCAGTAGGCATCGAACATCTGTGAGGAAGTGTGTGTAGCCACAACCTGGGTCAAATCATCCACCAAGGTAACTGCTTCACTATATTTCTTGTCCATATAGGATGTAGTAGTGATGCGGGAAAGGTTACGTTCAAGGATTTCCTGCCCTCCGATATGGCCATAAATAGCCTGCACGGTTACCGATTCGCCGGAGTTTAACACGGTCTGATGGGCAAAGAATGCACAGGGAGTCCGACCGCAAGTGATCTGCTTATTTGTGAGAAGCAATTTCATTGGTTGACGGTAAAATCCATTGGGCTGGTAGAGGGTTGTATCCTGCTCGAAGACTCTTGCCGGATCCACCAGTGCCAGAAGGGGTTTACCATCTTCCACAAAAGCTACTGCAAAATGCCCGGCGTGGTAGGTTTCTACCTCAGCCCGATCTACCACTGAGGCGCGCAGACGGAAAAATGGTACATTAGCCTCCAGATTAAATACTTCCATCCATGCTTCTACAGTTCGCCCCATCTCTTTCAGTAGGAAGTTATTTACCCCATAGGGGATCAGGTATGGTATGCCATCCATTAACTCCAAGGAAATAGTCGCAGTACCTATGTTGTGAATAGTTACCTGCCGTACCAACCCAGCAAAGGGTTCGTTAGGCAGGATGAAATAGCGTACACGCGTCGCGATATCAAGAGAGCAGTTCGTTTCCTGCAATTCCAACTCATTTAGCCCAATCGTCATTCTATCGTTTTTGGCTTCAACTCCACTCCAGGGAGAGAATGGCTCATAAGGCACCCACTTTTCCCCTTTGTTGATCTTCAGGAAAGTACGAAAGCCGGTATATGGGGTATTTTGGTATGCTTTATTGGCAGGTTGGAATTCCATGATCGGCGAATCTTTACTTTCCACACCAAAGCTTGCTATTGCCTGGCCTCGATTGACGTAAAACGCCCACAAAGGGATACCTAACAGCCCGGCTATACCCGGTAGGAAACTGGAAAAAGGTCGCATCTCAGGGTAGCCTGTGATGACGAAGCGATTTGATTGGTCAAGGTGAAATTCGGGCATAGGTTAACGATTTTCACTCAGCCAAGCGGCCAGCAGCAAGAAAACGGATGCGGTCCAGGTATAACCTGGGCAGCGTAATCCTTTTCCAGTAAGGGCATCATAATTTTCCCAAAAACCTGCATCTTGAGCACATAAATCACAAAACCGCTGGGCGATAAGAGTGGCTAACTCATCCTCTCCCGCTGCCACCAGACCATCGAAAATGAGATAGGTGGATGGCGCCCATATAGGCCCCCGCCAGTAACCATCTGGTTCGTACTTTGGACTTTTAGGTGATTCGGTTGCCAGACCCCACTCGGTTAAGAAAGGTCCGCCAGGCCCAAGATCCGCCACTAGCGCTTTCCTTATTTTCTTGGGCAACCGGCGACCTAAAACGATTGGGATGTAGTTAAGCAACGATTGTGTTTCGGGTGCATCAACTTTCCCGTCAAGTGGGGAGAAGAAGCGTTCGTTATTAACACCTTGGGTTAATAAATCAGCCAACTGGTGCTCAGCGCGCTTCTTCCAGCGTAAAGAAGCAACTTTTTTACCAATCGCGCGTGCCATGAATGACAATCCTTCAGATTGCAGTACAAGGTGAGCTGCCAGGTCTGCGCTTTCCGTGGGATAACCCTGGTCAAATAGAGTGGCATTGTCCCAGCCCGAGTCGTTCCCATGATGATATTGGCACATCCCATCGTTATCAAAATCTCGCATTGTATACCACCACTCGGTCAGTCGATTCACTGGCTTGTAGAGCTGCTCAAGGTAAGGTCGTGAGTCTTTGAGCCCTATTTTTTTCGCCAGTTTACGGATTGTCCAACCATAGATGGGCGGTTTGTTGAAACAGTATACTGCCGCCTGGTCACTGACCATATCAGGGATCATACCATTGGGATCTTGATGATCAAAGAACAACAATAACTGGTTCCAGGCTAGTTCAGGATCAACCTCTGCCACCGCCAGGGCATTAAAGCAATTGTCCCAGGCCCAGATGGCATTCATCCAGGACTTGCTCATATAAATAACAGGACGTGTGAGTGCACCATCCGCTGGTACCTGGCAATTCCACAACAAAAACCAGGCCATCTCGGCAGCTGACCGGTAT
>Ga0315274_10017343_pt1 | contig 10161 bp, 11 predicted proteins | sample YL17G02_20_MG_FD_203700 | JGI IMG/M metagenome (GOLD analysis project Ga0315274, IMG submission 203700) | Sediment microbial communities from Yellowstone Lake, YNP, Wyoming, USA - YL17G02_20 | ecosystem: Environmental > Aquatic > Freshwater > Lake > Sediment | place: USA: Wyoming | collected... | reverse complement strand
ACCGTTGTGCCAGCCGATGGTAGAAAATAGCGAATCATGTTGGCCTCCCTGTCGGATGTTTCTACTAAACATCGGCAAGGAGGCTTATTTATTGCCAGTCAGACCACAGACTTTGGGACGATTACCAACTTTTGATAGTGTCAAGTATTATGGGTAAGTTTGATTTTGTGCCGTCGGTAGTGCCCGCACTTGATTTCCGCCTCAGTTTCTGCCCATGCCTGTATTACAGGGTCCAACCAGAGCGGTATTCGTAATGAAGGTACTTGTTTGCCTCCTGCAGATTTGTGATCTTGAAACTTTGGCTGTCCCACAGGAGTTTCCTGCCGCCCATGCGCACCGAGATCGTGCCTAACAGCACCGCCTCGGTCAAAGGCCCTGCAAAATCAGCGAAGTTAGATTCTGTGGGCGTACCTTCCTTGCAGGCTTTGATCCATTCCTCATAATGGCCGATTGAACGTGGGAGCGTCCTTGTCGGAAGCTTGTATGTCTTCATTTTGGATTCGGGAATGAGGCGTGGGCTGTTACCACCCCAGCCTGTGACAAGCATTTTTCCTTTGTCGCCCACAAAGATAAGACCATCTTCACGGTTTAGTTCTCGATTGTCTTCCAGCTCGGCTGGTCGTGCAGGGGCTATTCCGCCATCGTACCAATGCAATATGACGGGCGGCATGTCGCCTCGGGCGGGAAATTCGTAGTGAACGGTCGAAGCAAGCGGCAGCGTCTCTTCGTACACAGCCGTTGCGCTGGCGTGCACGCTCTTCGGGGCGCCGAGCTTAAGCGCCGAAAAAACCGGTGCCATGTTGTGGATTCCCATGTCACCGAGTCCGCCGGAGCCGAAGTCCCACCAGCCTCGCCACCTGAATGGTACGTAGGCCGAGTGGTAAGGCCGATACGGTGCTGGTCCCAGCCACAGGTCCCAATCCAATCCTTCCGGCACAGGCGGCGTATCTTTGGGTCGGTCGATTCCCTGGTCCCACCAAAGAGGATTTTGGCCGCTGTGGGTGGGTCTGTCAGACCACACATGCACCTCGCGAACCTGGCCGATTGCTCCACCTGCGAGCCATTCCTTAATGAGGCGGTTACCTTCAAAGGCCATTCCCTGATTGCCCATCTGGGTGGCGACCTTTGCCTTGCGGGCCGCCTCCGCCACAGCGTGGGCCTCATATACGGTTCGCGTCAGGGGCTTTTCACAATATACATGCTTACCCATCTTGATTGCCGTTATTGAGGCTATCGCGTGTATATGGTCCGGCGTGGAAACGACGACCGCATCTATGTTCTTCTCTTCTTTCTGCAACATCTCCCGAAAGTCACGGTATTTTCTGGCGTTTGGATAACGGCTGAATGTGCCTGCGGCGTGCCGCCAGTCAACATCACATATCGCTACGATATTAGTCTGACTGCTTAGGGCATCAAGGTTGTCGGCGCCTCGGCCGCCGGCGCCGATTGCTGCTACGTTCAGCTTCTCACTCGGCGCAGTTCGGCCAGGACCACCCAAAACAGACCGCGGCGCGATTGTAAATGCGGCGACCGTTGCTGCCGTACCGATGAGCTCTCGCCGTGATATATTATTGCCTTTTTCATTCAGGAGTCTGAGTTGGTCTTTCACGTGCATATCTCCTTTTTTATTGCTGACGCTCCTACCGGACACGCCTCGGCTTTTCAGAAACAATCCAGGGATCGTTTACCAGAAGTGAGTCCACTCTGCCCGCGGGCTGACTGCCAATAACGGGTGGAGCGCCACGGCGGATGTCGGCCCCAGACCAAAAAGTATAGATATTGTCATTCTTGACCCCGCAGAAGGATTTCTTTTCAAAGCTAACGTGCTCATCAAGAAACAATACGTTTTGTCCATCTTCTTTGTGGAGGATGGTGTTTCCATATTTGATACCCTTTGTGTCGCCATCAGGATTAAATTTTGAAAATTCTTTGGCTCTGGTAAAGGGCGAGTCGAGCCAAGGATTTCTGTCAGTGGCAACGGCCATACCGGGAAGGTAAGTTGAGGTCAATGGATACTCACCATAGGGCAGGTGGTAGGCGTAGCTGCAATGATTAGATGGATTAGGGCCGAAGTCCCAAAAGTCAATAAATTCCCTATCTCGGATGTCGTGCTCGCTGAGCTTAAACTCTGTGGCTCCGGAATCAGATTTGCATATAAAAGACTTTGGTGTAACATTTTCATACTTGACCAATAGGTATAGACTGGCGGAGATGGTCGCCTGGCCATCTCCGTTTTTTAAGCCGAAGGCATCGGAATGGTTATCTGCCTGCCAGTTAAGAGTAACGCCCCATCTGGTATTTGGACCACCTGCACGCGGGAATTCATCATTGTAATCGTTTATATACCAATGCATGGCCTTGCCAATAGCGGATAGGTTTGCGCTGCAGACCGTCCGATAGGCAATTTGTCTGGTCCTCATCAAAGCGGGTATCAATATCCCCATTGTTAGGAAAAACACAACGACGGGAATAATGATACCTGCAATGGCAAAACCTCTACCGGTTATTCGGCCGCCACTTTTTTCGATTAAGACAAGGCTGATGATGCCGAGGATTATAGCGGGTATTGCTGTAATGCCCCAAGTAAAAAGACTTAGAATACCAAGCACTAAGGCCGCAATAGCCAACCTGCTGGTCTTGACGATTACCGTTTCAGGACGGACTGCGCCCCGTGTAAGTGCGTTATTACAGAACTCGCAGAATTGTGCGCTATCTAAATTTTCCTTACCGCATTTTGGACATTGCATATATCACCTCCGCTTGTCTAACAAAGAGCATTTACCGTTTGCTATCCGAGTTCTTGCCTGCCGATTATCGCATCGGTGAGCATTTTGCCGCTGGCGTATTCGATGGTGCTGCCTGTTGGTAGTCCCCGTGCCAGGCGGGTAATCTTCACGGCGCTATCTTTCAGCAGCGAGCTTATGTAGAGTGACGTACCGTCGCCGGCCATATTTGGATTGGTTGCCATTACGATTTCTTTGACTTTACCGGCTCGCACCCGCTCCAGGAGCTTGTTGATTGTCAAATCGTCAGGCTCCACTCCTTCCAGCGGGGCAATGTGCCCGCCGAGGACGTGATAGACCCACTTGCATAGGCCCGTCTTTTCAAGGCTTATTACATCCTTAGGCTGCTCGACAACGCAGACAACGCTTTTATCCCGGCGGGGGTCGGCACAAATTTGGCAGATTTTTTCCTCCGACAGATTGCAGCAGATTTCGCATCGCTTGATTTTTGTTTTCACGTCCTTTATCGAATCGGCAAGTGCGAGCGCTTCGGCGGGTTCGGTCTTCAGAATATGAAAAGCCAACCGCTCTGCTGTCTTAGGTCCAATACCCGGCAGTTTCTCGAATTCCTCTATAAGCCTATTTAATGTCTGAGGGTAAACTGTGCTCATAACCTATATTCACCATACTGGATTGTTAGTTTGGCATGGAGACAAAATGGCTCCAGACCTTATAACTGTTTGCTGCCCGTTCGTTTCCACGATTTGTACTTTGCATCGCAGAGGTACTATACTACCAGATGAGACGATGTGTCAACACTACGAGGCGTTCCGAATGTGGTGGGAATGGAGTCAATCTTTACGAGGTTGCTGCTGTTCCTTGATTAGAAGGCTGATCTGGCGGGTCTCCTCCTTAATTATTTTGTCGATTATATCAGCGCTTGGAGGGTCGCGGGCAAAGTCCTTTAAGCCCTGGTAGAAGATAATCAATTCGTTTGCCCTTCTTGTGGCATCTCTGATGACTTGATCTTTGTTTTCCTTGCCTGTTAATCGACGGACGGAAGCCTGTTGGGTCCCAAACCATGTAAGGCCCGCCATGACTTCGGGATTAGAAAGGACATAGTTATCAGGGTCGAAAACTCCAAACTGGCCGGTTTTGCTGGAGAACCGCTTTCGCATTCGGGCCCACAGTTTTTCGTGTTTGGCCTTCCAGGTGGCGAGTTTGTAGAGTAACTCACGAATTGCGGGGTCGTTGAATACCTCAGCGGTTTTGAGATAATACTTGGCGCCTTTGTGCTCGATTTGCTCGGCTATTTGCAGGATTTCAAAGACGCTGAATTTGGTTTCCATGGTCGTGCCTTGCAGAACGAGATACGTTCTATTTGCTTAGAGACGTCACACTGCACGCCCGCACACTCTAAACTGAGACGCCATTACTACAGGTAAATCTATGCTAATTATATCCTTATGAGATGTCCAGTCAAGAATAAAGCCGAAACCGAAACAAAGACCGATGCAACCGATGAGTTGTACCGCTAATTCTTGGTGAGGGAGATGGCATGGTTGGGTATGAAGCCGAGGATCAGAGGCACGGGAGTAGAAGATGGAATACAGAAGACAGGAGACAGGGGATAGGGTAGAGGGCATAGATTAGAGCGTGGAGCGTAGAGGAGATAGGGGATAGTAAATCAAAAATCAAAGAGCAAAAATCAAAATTGCGGAAGGGGGAAAGAAGAGTTGAGAAGTCGGGAAATGATTAGAAAAAGGGGTTTTTGGGGGAAATTTTGGAAATTGGGGTAGTTGGCGATACTGATAATAGTGTTATTATTGGACTATTGTATTTTTGAGCTAAAAATGGGGGTAAAAACGTACCAAAAAGTACCGAAAATTCACCAAAAGTAACTAAAAGTGCGTCTTTTTTAGCAAAAATGATCAAAAATTGACACTTTTCTATGCTTTTTCACTACCACCTTTGGTGTAGTACGCCATTAAAGAATTGATTAGTGATTATTGATGATTTGAGAGGGGAAGGAGTGGACAGATAGTTATTAGTAAGTGGGTATATGGGTAAGATGGGAAATCCGAATGTCGTAGGCCATCCCTTACGGGAGCACTAAACCCTAAATTCTAAACAAATTCGAATGACCGAAACCCAAAACAATATCAAAGAGCAAATAGCAAAAATCAAAACTACAAATCAAAATTCAAAAAGAGAATACAGAAGTCAGACGACATGAGGCAAAAGGAGATCCTTCGACAAGGTCAGCCCAGGGAAGACGAAGTGGGAGATGAGGATTAAAGTTTCCCTTTGAAGGCTTTGTCGAGGACAGAGAGTAAGAGGAAATCGAGTTCTGCGGATCAGTCGGCGGAGAGGAAGGCGGCGATTTTCTTTTCAAAGATTTTGATGAGTTTTTGGATTTCCATTTGACGTTTGCGTCAACACAATATAAGTATATGCAAATATGCTTATGGGCTGCCTTTTGGCAGCGATCTTGCGTTGTATGAGATGTTGTGTTGTGTGAAATATGGAGGTGAACCGTTATGGTTGATGTGGAGAAGCTGGCGGGGATATTTAAATTGTTTTCGGTTGAGGCGAGGATACGCATTGTGAAGGCACTTAAACGTCGACCTCTGTGTGTTACAGAGATAACATCGCAACTCGGCATATCGCAGGAGGCAACTTCTCAGCATCTTCGAGTTCTGAGAGATGCGGGAATTGTAAAGTTCCAGAAGAGAGGATTTTATGTTTATTATTCTCTCGATAAACGAAATATGGCTTTCATGAACAAAGTAGTCAGCGCGTTATACAAACTGGGCAATTCATAAAGAGCATTCTGCAAAGCGGTGGAAGTGTATGCGTATATACTTATGGAGTGCATCAAGAATCAGGGTTTTTTCAGTGAGGGATTTAATGCGGGCATTTCTTAGTAGGTTTGGAGCAGGTTATAATGACTGCCTTTGGCGTAGGAGATCATGGTCGGTAGATCACAATTCGGCTTTGAAGGCTTTGTAAAGCATGGAGGGTCAGAAGGCAGCGAGTTCGGCAAAGGCTGAGGTAATGTCGAGTCCAGGTGTCGCCTTGCCAAAAAACGGTGACTGTCCCTAGTATCGCCTAGTATCGGTCCTAGTATCGCACTTTGTGCCGGGCTCGGCAGATAAGTATATGGAGCTTGTTTTTGTGGGCGGGTGCGACTATCCGATAGAGCTTCTTAAGAAGGCCGGGGTCGATATGACAACTACGGAACCGTTCAGCAAAACTACGGCGGTAATGTATCGGACAATGGATGAGATTGAATCGCTGCTGGACAAGGAAAAGAGTACGAGGCGGTAGTTTAATACAATTGGATTTAACAGTGACGGTCGGACAATATCTTAGGGATTAAATGAAGAGCGTTTTTAAGAAGGTTCTCGGCGTTATTCTAATTATTCTGGGTTTTCTTGCCTTAGTTACACCTTTTACGCCCGGCTCGTGGCTTATTCTTATTGGCTTAGAGTTGTTGGGCTTGAGATTGCTTCTGCAGGGCAAGCTGAGGTTCCTCAGTAAGAGCAAATTGGTCGCCAGGATACGGACTTTCTTCAAGGTAGGACCGTGGCGGCGGGCGAAGGGTCCGGGCTCGGATCCCCCGCACAATAAGGGGCAGTCACAATAGGTGGTAGGCCTGCCATCGTCATTACACCACCGGTAGGTTGACGAACGAACCGGATTCCCGGTAGCCAACGCTTATCCGAACCCTTTACCTTGCTGTGCGGGATATGCTTTTATAAAATTCTCTGAAATTTTTTTATTTGGCTATGCAAATTGGAAAGCCGATGTTAAAATAGATAACTGTTATATGCAATTAGCCCATTTCTTTTGAGGTTCGGATTGATTTAAGGTTTTGATTTGAAAGGGACATGCTTATGTCACGGCGAATTTTCTGTAGATTGTTGTTGGTAGTTGTTTCTGTTATCTCGGTCTTGGTTCTTTCAGGCGTTTTGTCGGGTCAAGGCCGCAGTGAGGATGCTTTCCAGCGTGTAATGGAGGTTCAGGAGAGACACACCGAGCGGTTGATGGCAATTGACGGAGTAGAGGGGACGGCTGTCGGGCTGGACGACGAAGATCAGCCCGCGGTCAAGGTGTTTTTAGAGAGGGGCGGGGTCGCCGGCGTTCCTAAGAATCTCGATGGCGTTCCAGTCCATGCGGTAGTTACGGGCAAAATCTACGCACTACCAAAACCCGGCGCAGAGGGCCAGGATGGAAATAGGGCAAAAAGCGTCAACCCCGCTGGTTGGTTCCCAGCCCCTGTTCCAATCGGTGTCTCGACCGGCCATCCAAAAATCACGGCCGGAACGATTGGCTGCAGGGTCAAAGGTGGTGGAAATGTATATGCTTTAAGTAACAACCATGTGTATGCCAATGAAAATAATGCAAAAATCGGCGACATTGTCCTGCAACCGGGGACATACGATGGTGGCATGCTAAGTAATCCAAATCACCACATCGGAACACTGGCCGCCTTCGTGCCAATTGTTTTTTCGCGCAACGCTAACAACACCGTCGACGCAGCAATCGCACTCAATGATCCCACTAAGCAACGGCAACTTGGCAACGCCACACCAGATGGCGGGTATGGGACGCCGAGTAGTACTATTGCCGCGGCACAGATTGGTATTGCCGTTCAGAAATATGGTCGAACCACCGGATTGACCAAAGGAACAGTCACCGGAATCAAGGCTACCGTCAATGTCAGTTATGGCCCTGGCAAAACAGCACGTTTTGTCAATCAAATCATTATAACACCAGGCAGCTTTAGTGCGGGTGGTGACTCCGGTTCGCTTGTGGTGACAAACCCCGGTAGAAACCCCATCGGCTTGCTGTTTGCCGGCAGCTCAACAATGACGGTCGCAAACCCGATTGGTGATGTGCTTAGCAGTCTCCATGTCGCCATTGACGGCCAGTAGAAGATAGCAGTTCCCTTCGCTAGTGTGCGGCGGACGACGTTGGTGGGTGTCTGCAGGTGCCATAGAGGCGCATCGTAGGTGAATAGACCGGTTTTGATCAGGAATCTCGCAGTCATTCTTCTGGTAGGCTTGGGGTTTGTATTGGCGGAGGTTAACTTGAGTTGCTGTAGAACAGACGCTTGCCGGTATGCCAAAGGAGGCCATGTGCCGAACAAGACCATCGAACAAGTGCTTCAAGAAAACACAGACCAGTGGATGGCCATACCGGGAGTGGTGGGCACTGCGATAGGCATGTCCAAAGGCAAGCCGTGCATAAGGATTTTCACGTCGTCAAATCCCAGCGGGCTGAAAGATAAGATTCCTTCGACTGTTCAAGGTTACCCCATATTTATCGAACACACGGGCGAGATTCGCGCACTTGACTCGCAATAGGCTATCTAGCCGACCATCGTTTGCAGGATGCAATACTGGATACTGGGCCGGAGCGCCAGGCTCGATTCCTCTTTGCCCAGACCGAGTAGCAAGGTTCTGGCCGGATCAAGTTGAGTTCCCCAAGGAGAAGGGTAATTCAAGTTCAAAAATCAAGTTGTCCCGAAACAAGCACCGGGTTTGGTGGTGAAGATTACTTAAGGGCTTGTTAAGAAATGTTCGGGACGGCGCGAGGTATGTATGCAGATGCGCCTGTCACGAGCAAAGTGTTTTGGCTTGTTGCCGGAACACAGAGACTCTTGATTGAAAAGAAAGAGGAGGAGTATTATGTCTAAAAGACTAATTGTGGTCCCGGTTATATTGCTGCTCCTTGTGGGCTCGGCCATAGCTAATGTCGGCATTTTTACGAACACGCAGGACATTGGCAGTCCGGCTGCTGTCGGCAGTACTGTTGACGTAGGGACGTCCCCCATAGACGGTACCGGGAGCGATCACTACCTGCAGACCGGTGGCGGCGGTGACATCTGGGATCAGGCTGACCACTTTCAATACGCCTACCGGACAGTATCCGGTGACGTTCGCATCACCGGCAGCTTTGAGTGGGTGGCGAATGGAACCAACGACTGGGCGAAGATGGGTGTCATGCTCAGAGAAAGTACCGCTGTCAACTCGGTCCAATACTCGACATTCACGAGAAAGTGGCAGGACTACTATGGCATTCAGTATCGTGGTTCGACAGGCGCCGGGAGCGGTGAAATTTCAAGCCTCTGGACCACCAGTGGAACTGTGAAAAACCTCGGCATTCAGAAAGTCACCCTGAGCGGGCTGACCTTCATCGAGGGTATGGTTGACTTCAGTAGTGGATGGGAGTCGATGGGCAAGGCGCTCGTCACCCTACCCAACGATATGCTGGTTGGTATTGCCACGGTCGCTCACGACAACAGTTTTGCAGTCCAATCGATGGCTCATGATGTCGCGATCACCACTAACCCGAGTTTGATTTCGGGTCTCGTAACCGTTCCTGCGTCAGCGAACAATGGCTGCTTTACGACGACGGGTTTTGTGATTCGCTCAATAAAGGCGATGTACACCGACGGCTGGGGCAGGGCTGAGATGACCAAGCTCCTTGATTGGGGCTGCACGGGTCCCTTCTGCACCGGGCCAGGCATGCCTATTCCGGGTATGGAGGAAGGCAATCGCGCTTCACAGTTCGTCAACCTCCATGACAGCGGCGGCCGTGGTGCGTTCAGTGCCGACAATGGCTATCCTGATGAGAGCTACCCCGGCATTGACCCATACCAGTCACCTACCACTGATCCGGCTGCCGGCGATGATGACAACAACTACGCGACCGAAGTGCTGGCTTGCATAAAGCTGACCAAGGGCGTGCACGTCATCGGCGTCAACGACGACGATGGTACGATCGTTGAGATTGGTGGTGTCGAGATCGGCCGAAGCGGCGAGTGGAAGGGTTCATCCAACACCGATTTCGTCTTCCAGGTCGAAGAGGATGGTTACTATTCATTGCGAGCTCGCAACCTGGAAGGCGGCGGTGGATCAGAACTTGAGCTGCATGAGATTCTGGTAACACCGAATGGTCTGCAACGCATCCTTTTGGGCGATGTGGCTAATGGTGGCTCACCTGTATACTCGCCTGAGCCGGCAACAATTGCTCTGCTTGGTCTTGGTGCATTGGCTCTTCTGAGGAGTCGCAAGAACAGCTAAGACTTTGCTTTCAAGCACAAATAAATAGGTTGCGTAATGGGTCAGTTACGGGTGAGCTGAGGGCGTGAAATTCCTCTTTGCCCAGACCGAGTAGCAAGGTTCTGGCTCAGGTGGTGGTTCGGTCGGAAAAAAAATATTCTGATCAGGGAATCCCTTTCAGAATCGCAAGCCAAAGATAAGCTGAGAATTGCCATAGGTCGCGAGTTTCTGGGAGGCTTGGGTGTGACTAATTTTTCTGGCGCGAAAGATGGGTAATCTGTAAGATGTGGGCAATGTGTGTTTTACGACAAGACTGCCCATGTTTTTCAGGAGACTGACTATGGAACAACCACACCTGCCCAATA
>Ga0315274_10017342_pt1 | contig 10161 bp, 16 predicted proteins | sample YL17G02_20_MG_FD_203700 | JGI IMG/M metagenome (GOLD analysis project Ga0315274, IMG submission 203700) | Sediment microbial communities from Yellowstone Lake, YNP, Wyoming, USA - YL17G02_20 | ecosystem: Environmental > Aquatic > Freshwater > Lake > Sediment | place: USA: Wyoming | collected... | reverse complement strand
AACAATGATATGTAACAAATAGTGCTATTATTGTCTGTGCTGGGGTTTATAAAGCTTACTTTATTACCTTTCCGTTTTCGAGCACAGTCATCCCTTTCTTCCTGAGCTCGTCGAAGAACAGCCTCGGAGGCACGACCCCCTCGGGCGCAAAAGACCCCCTCTTGCGTATGATGCCCTTCTTGATCATCTGCGCTATTATGCTCGCAGGAAAACCGGTGTCTATATTGCAGCCGGACTCTTCCCAACCATCGATAGTGGAAGCGAGGCATTCCATCTGGATGCGTCGTCTCTTCCCGTCCTTGGTGCCCTCCACCCAGACCCAGAGATTCTCGCGCTCCTTATAGCCATCGGGCACTTCCAGGTCCCTCAGCACCTCGGTCAGGAAATCTATCGGCCTCACCTTGTCCCCGTTGTAGTCTATCTGGATTTGATTTGCCATGCCCAACTCGATCATGGCGAGTATCTTGTCAAAAGAGTGGGGTGGAAAGCCGGCGTAGAACCGGATGTTTTTCACGCCCTTATCCTTAAAGTAATGGTAGAAGGTCCAGGTCTCCGGATGCCTGACTATGAACTCCATCTGCTTTCCTATGGTCTTGTGATACTTGATCCGCAGCGTTTTTAGCGGGGTCTTGTACTTGAACTTGCCATTCTCGACGATAGGAGCAGGCTCGAGAAACTCCTCGGTTATGCTCTCTATCGAAAAAGGCACCACAAACTTCTTCTTGTTCGACCCCCAGGAAAAGCCCACCTCTATTGTATCTATCCTGTCAAACTTCTTGGCCGCGTATCTGAGCATTATGTTCCCTATACCTGGCACTGAGCCGCAGCCAGTTATGCTGACCAGATTATTTTTCTTGAGGTTTTCATGCATCTCGAGTTGTTTCTGCGTCATCTCTATCTCAGAGCCTAAATCCAGCGAATGGACTTTAGCGGCAGCGCACGCTTGGAGCACGTTCAGGTCCCAATCGCCTTCCACGCAGTTAACGACGACATCCGCGCCGGACCTCTTGACGCATTTCCTGACGCACTCAACATCGCGCGCGTCAACGCATTTTATGCCTATACGCTTATAGTTGCTAAACATGTGCTTGATTCTTTTTATCTCTTTTTCACTCTTTCCGCACAATAAGACAGAGTAACCGCTTTGTAACAAGTCTCTCGCCGCAATCCTGCCCTGGAGTCCATCCGCCCCGAGAACAACAAAATCAAACTTTTTCTTCATTTCAATAAAATAAATCAAGTTTAGTTTAAAATTTTATCTTTTTTTTGAGAAAGTTATGTATTTTATACACCAAATGTGTAATAACTGCGGTGAATTCTATGGAACAGACTCTTGAGAACCTGGCGAAAGCCTTTGTCGGTGAGAGCCAGGCAAGGAACAGATATACCTTCTACGCTTCTATAGCGCGAAAAGAGGGATATGAGCAGATAGCTGAGATATTCCAACTTACTGCCGATAACGAGAAAGAGCATGCAAAAAGACTATTCGAGACGATTCAACTCCTGAACAAGAAAAGCAAAGTAGGAGAGATACCGATAGGAACTGGCGTGCCCACTGTCATTGGCGCCACTGAAGATAATCTTAAGGCGGCCATAGCCGGAGAGAACCACGAGCACACAAAGATGTACCCCGAGTTCGCAGACGTTGCCGAAGACGAAGGGCACCCTGAGATAGCGAAGAGGCTGAGGGCGATAGCCGTTGCAGAAAAACACCACGAGGAGAGGTACAAGAAGGTGCTTAAGAACGTGCAGACGGGCATGGTGTTCAAGAAGGACAAAGAGGTCTGGTGGGTCTGCAGAGAATGCGGCTATGTCCATTTTGGCAAGACTCCGCCAGACAGATGCCCGTCATGCGACCACGAGGAGAACTTCTACCAGCTGAAATGTGAGGAGTATTGATGACTGAGATAGGACAGACATATCGCTGCAACATCTGCGGGAATGTCGTAAAGGTCGTCAAGAACGGAGCCGGCACTCTCGTCTGTTGCGGCGAACCGATGGAACTAGTCAAAAAATAGCCTGCCATACCAGCATCATGAACAAAGATATTACCAGGAAGCCGATGCTGAACACTATGATGTATGGTATCTTCCTGGCATCCCATACACTGACACTCTGATCTTTTAGCCGTTTTGCGAGCTTCGGGTCCACTTCTTTGGTTTTCATGAAGATGGTCGCTATCGAGAAGCCTATCAGTGTCAGGAAGTTCCACAGCCCCCAGAGGCCTAGCTTCTTCCAAGTCACGTCATTCCTGAAAACGAGCATTCCTGCCAGTATGCTTGCGAGGAAAGAGTTGATTGCGAAATATATCGCCCCAAATACCCAGGGATTGTTTGCGACACCGGATGAAAGAGCGACGTGTGCCGGGGCAACGTTGTCAATCCACAGGTCATCCTTAAGATATTTCGAAGGCGTGGTGACTTTTATCGTGGTATAGGCCAGATTGCCTACGCTGGTCCTGTCGTTGAAGAAATACTCCAGGTCAGCAGGCACGCTGTAATAGCTTTGTGAATAGTAGTTGACTTTGGCCTGCTGTATCTCCGGATATAGCTCAGGAGTGACGTGGCCCATGACCGTCAATAGAATGGGTATCTGCTCGCTGCCATAGACGCTCGTAGGCTTCAGCGGGAAGTACATTTTGTCTGTCGGGAATGTGACAGAGACGCCCAAAGTATTCGGGTTCTGTCTATATGGATATCCGTAATAATAGTCTGGATACTGGTACTGTTGCGCTTCCTGTTTGAATTGAGTTACATTTGATATCCATGACACTACGAATGAATAGTCTTTGTTGACATACTCGCTCACTATAGTCTCTGCCTCGGTCGGCATGTTCAGGGCTTTCGCTTCATAGTACCGCCTTAACGAATGACCGTCCTTTGCAGTGACGAGCTCGGTAGTGATGCCGTGCTTTTCGACATGCTCGTAGACTATTACCTCATCCTGATAATAGCCGCCATAGCCAGCTGCGCCCATCGGCACGCCTCCACTAGCGGCTCTAAACGCTCCGGTCAGGAAAAGGATGCCGACTGGAAACGGCCAGACCTGGGACATAACGGAAACAAGAAAAGCAGAGGATATCGCGCTGTCTGCTTTGCTCTTTATATCCTCGCCATAGAGCTGCGGGAACCCCTTTATGACATCAATCGCGACCTTCTGAGGCTCTGCGGGCACTGGGAACAGCCAAGCTGCCCTCTCGCCCTTCAGCTCCTGGACATCTATGGCTATAATCATCTTTTCAAAGCCGTTCTCATAATTTATCGCGGCCAACTGCTGGTTCTCCTTTGCGAGCTGCCAGTTGTTATGCTCGTAATACCACATGCCGCCGTCCGCTAGAACAGGTTGTACGAAGATGGCGCACAGTAGAAAAAGTATGAAGGTCGAGAATATTTTTGACTTCATGGTTAGGATTACTCGTTCTATATATAAAGGTTTTGTGATTTTGTTCGGCGGCTACCTCTCGACATAACGCGCCCTTTTCTCGATTTCCGTTATCTTCCTGACGATTTCGCCCGATTTCTTATATCCAGAATAGCCGTCGAGAAAAGCGGACCATATCTCGCTGAAGTATTTGTAATGAGTACTGTTCAGCATCTTCTTAAAGACAACGAGGTCCATAGCCTTGTCCTCGGTCTTGTCCGATTTGCTGGCCAGGCCGAAGTCGATGAAATATATCTCTCCCCCGTCGCCTAGGATCATATTGGAAGTTGTCAGGTCGCCATGGATTATGTTGATGGAGTGCAGCCTGGCAACGCTCTCGCCAATCTTCTTGCTCACCCTCTGGATCCAACCCTCGCGCAAGAATAAGTCCTTAACTTTATCTCCTTCTATGAACTCCATCAGTATGCTTTTCCTCTCCAGGTCGACATCAAAAATATGCGGAGTCTTGACCGCTTCCTTGGCATTAACGAGCATATTTGTCTCTAACACTATCCTTTCCCGCCTAATCCTGTCGTCAATCTCCTTTATCCGATACGTTTTAGGAACGCGGTGCTTCTCAACGGCTGGCATTCCTAGATATTCGCTCTTCCAGAGTTCGGCCTCTGCCCCGCGATAGACTAACTCATACCTTGGGTACAACAACAATCCCCTCCTCGTCTCCGATTTCTTGCGCCTTCCCCTCTAAATAAAGATAGCCAGTGATAGCGGCGGTGATGGAGTCAACTTCGTCCTTCGTTAGGGCTCTCGTCTCTATGTCACCCTTTATGTCCATGGCCAGCAACGCTTTCTGCCTCTCAGCTGGATCGGAATATGCAAAACCGAGGATTTTCACGGTCGCACGGTTCAACACCTCTATGACACGATAGCCAACCAGCTGCTCTCGCAGACGATTGCCGCGCATCGTTAGGTATCTCATACCACCCAGCAACGGAGGCAGCGCCCCATACTGCTTTAGCTCAAGATCGGCCTTGCGCTGCATCTGGATTGGCAGGGTTATTGGTCCGTCGATGCAGACCAAATCAGGCGTTTCCTTATCGACTTCGTTGATTATCTCCTGGTCCGTCTTGACTATCTTTACCCTGACTACCTTGTTCTCGAATACGCAGAACCCGGTGTCGTTCTTCTCGAATCCGGCCAAATCTATGCCAATTATCTTCATACGATAGGTTATTATAGTCGTAGAATAATATATAACCACCAATTCGCTATGCGACAACAAACATAGCTATTTCTGTGATACAATGGACAGAGCGGAATACGAGTTTCTTGTTCAGAGACTAGGGTCTGAGAAAGACATAGATAGCTTGCACAAGAAAGCCGGTTACTCAAAGGATATGCTCTACAACATCCTGGCCAAGAAGATAGTCAGGAATACCCTCAAGAAGTTCTATCCGATTCAGCATAAACTGGAATTCTATTACAGGAGATGGCTTAAGGGCGAGTCGTTCGTCAAGATAGCGAACGAGCTCGAGTTCTCCCCGATACTCTTCGCTTCATTCATACTGATCAAGAAAAAGGGGATCGGCAGGAAACAATTCAATGAGGCGCTCAGAGACACCAAGCTGATACGCGACCCGAGGGTAAAGAAAGAGATAGAGGAGTGCATCAAGGAAGATTTCGTCTACTCACCATGGGCATACGACATCCAGAAGAAGAACGGCGAGGAAGGAGAGAGGAGGGGGGCTGAGTGGCTGGACAAGAGAAAGATACACTACATGACGGAGAAGGACAACAAGGAGATGAATCACCACCACAAGACGCCCGACTTTTTGTTCGAGCATCCTCAGGACATAAACGGGTTCAAGGCAAACTGGATTGAGAGCAAGTCGATGTTCGGCGACGACCGCGAAGTCCAGCGCCAGTTCAAGAAGCAGATAGGCCCATATCAGCAGTATTTCGGGCCAGGGATAGTCGTGTACTGGTACGGATTTATAGATGATATTAGCTTAGGCGACAAGATAAAAATAGTCGACGAGACTTTCTTCAAGGACTAACTTTCTGAAAAAGACAGTATAGAGGCCCTGACGCTATTTGCATCGCAGCTGTAATTGACCGCGTAAGAAAAGTCTCTGGCTTGTTTCTCACCTATGCTATCTATCAAAGGCATGTTCACGCTGCCCAGATTACTGGCAAACTTATCGAAGAATAGCGTAAGAAGAATGTTTTTTGCCGCTCCGCCCTCGTTGGATACCTTGCCGGTTACACTGAATTCGCACATGTTAATCGTGCAGGAAGTATTCTCGAGTGTTTTAATCTCAAAGCCAAACTCCCCTATCTTGAGGTTTGGGGGCACATAGGTCCCGCTCAGCAAAACTTTAGAAAGAATTGGCGAGACGACCCAGACTATGCCGGCTATCACGACCAGCACGACCAGAAACTTGAGTATGCCTTCCATGGTAGATAGAAAGCGGAACAGGTATAAAAAGTTACATCCAGGTTACTTCCACTTCGTCGGTTCTCCATCTCGGCCTGATGTCAATCTTCTGAGAGGCCCTCTTGATCAGGCAGCCGACCACCGCTATCATCGCGCCGTTGTCTCCGTTATACTCTTTCTGAGGGACGTGGAATCTGGCCCCGTGCTTGCTGCCCATGTCCTTGAGCATTTCCTGTAGTCTCTTGTTCGATGCGCATCCGCCGACTAAAAGCATTTCTTTCTTCTGCGTGTGGGCCAGCGCCCTCTCCGATACCTCGGTCAGCATGGCAAAAGCGGTCTCCTGAAACGAGTAGCAAAGGTCGTTGAGGTTCTCTTTCCTCTTTCTTAGCGCCGCCGTTACTAAACCGGAATAGGTCAGATCCATGCCCTTTACTGTATATGGCAGCTCGAGATACTTTTTCCCTTTCTGCGCCAGCTCCTCTATTCTCATCCCGGCCAACATCCCCAGGTCCAGCTCTCTCCCGAATTTGTCGAGAGCGTTTCCCAACCCTATATCCAAAGTCTCTCCGAAAACCCGGTATTTGCCAGATTCGAAAGCTATGACCTGCGTGTTGCCGCCAGAGACATAGACGACGAGCGGGTCGCGAAAGTCGGATTCTATCTTGCCTATCTCGATATGGGCTACGCAGTGGTTGACTGGTATTATCGGTTTGCCCAGACTTTTTGCGAACTCAAGACCGGCCAACAGGCAAGGCGGGAGCCCTGGTCCGGTAGACAGAGCGACCGCGTCTACATCACCCATAGTCAGGGTTGCGGCCTTCAACGCCTCTTCAAGAACCTTACCGCCGGCTTCGCGATGGTGATTGGCTGCATCCATCGGTATTATCCCGCCTGTCTGGGACTTGTAGCTGTCGCGAGAATTAGCCAGCACTTTCCTATTTTCTACCAGCCCTATGCCAAAAGTGTGGGCCGTGGACTCTATCCCAAGACAAATCATACACTCACGCAAACACAAGCGCTATCGTCACGAGGTTGTAAAAGAAGTGGGACAAAATAGGGGCGAATAGGTTTTTGGTCTGGTCATATTCTTTCCCCAAAATAATTCCTAGGAAGAAAGCCCCGACTATCTCTGATAACGAACCGTAGATTATGTGAAAGTAACTGAATATGAACGAAGCGAACAGTATGTTGGTCTTCCTCTGCAGATAGCCCCTGAAGAATACTTCCTCGACGAAAGAGGCGACCGTGAGAACTATGAGCAGGTCGGCGAATCCGGCTCCCTTCAACACGTCCGTGACCCTTTCAAGGTCCGATTGAAAACCCAAGTACTGCATTATCATTCCGATTAGGGTAGAAACCACTATAAGTAGCACCAGATATAGGACAGCCGTAACCAGTCCTTTGCTAACATTCGTCTCCTTAATCCCAAGCTTGGAGATCAAATCCCTGAAACTCTTCCATTTGCCGATGCTCAATACTACTACTGCGACCATTAACGCGTATAGCACGAGAGAGCCGATCATTTTTTCCATCTCGTGTAGCCGCATTTGCCACAGTGAAGCCTGTCTTTGTGTTCAGCAAGATAGACCCCATCTCCGCACTTCGGGCACACGCTCTTCTTGACTTTCCCGCCTTCTAACTCGTACTTCATTTCTTTTCACCCTCTTTCTTAGGCTCTTCCTTGGCCTCTTTCTTCTCCTTCGGCTTCAGCTCTACGCTCTTCCTCTTTTCCTCGCTTTCATAGACCCGGACATAGACTCTCGCTTCTCTCTTTCCAAATTTCTGGTGGATGCTGCCCAACACTATTGCGTTTTCAGGCGCCCCCAGATTCGCAGACACGGCCGCTATTACGTCTTTCTTGCTAGGCGTCGCACTCAAATCCTTAAGCACTATGTCCAGCTCCTTCCTGTGGAGCAGTTTGTTCTCGCTTTCTTTCAAAACATCCAGTTTCATAATTTGACCTCCATTTTATCGACCAATTTCCTGACCTCTTTTTTCTTTTTCGCATTTACCTCTATCAACACCATCCCCCTGCCGGGCTGGCCGTAGAAAACTTTGGAGCCGTTCTTCGCCAGCAGCACAGCGGGCAGCACAAGCAGGTCCTCTTCGCCAGAGACTATAATCTTGCTCTTTTTCCTAAGCCCCTCCTCGATAGCCACCCAGGCATCCTCCTGTATCGTGCTCCGCGGGTTCCTGATTTTGAACGTATCATAGCCGATAGAATCCAGGACCAGCTTTACTCTGGCGGCGGTGGGTCTCCTCTTCACCTTGTTGTCGTATATTATCAAGCTGGGGACCATCCCTTTTTTGATTAGCTCGTATGCGGCGATATCTCCCACGGCTATTATCCTGCCGCTGAGTTTGCCTTTCTTGTACAACTTACCGAGCGGCTTCTTCAATCTCTTCCTAATCTCCGGTGTCAGTCGTATCATTTGCTCAGCCTTAACGCGTATTTGCCCGGCACCTTTATGCCCAGTTTCTTCGCAAGCTCGGACTTCTCGGGGTCAAATATCGTTATGAAGCCCTTCCAGCTCGGGGTCAGCTGGGAGTCTTTGCATATCGGGCATATGCTGCCTTCAACCACTCTGTGGCACTGTTTGCATGCTTTTTCAACCATAGCAATCACTTCTTTTCCTTTTTAGGTTTCTTCTCCTTCTGTTCCTCTTTCTTGTACCATTCTTCTTTACCGAGGCCCGTCTGCCTCATTGTCAGGTTTATCTTGCTCTCAGTCACGCTGTCCTTCATGGAGATAGCTATAATCCTCGCCGTTACCTCATCTCCTTTCTTGAGCGTTTTCTTGCTGGTCTTTCCCGCCAGCATGCCGGCCTTGTCGTTATAGGACATGAAGTCGTCCGTGACCTGCGACACATGGATGAGGCCATCGACTGGTCCGAACCGCAGGAAAGCGCCGAACTCGGTCAGATCTATCACTTTAGCCCTGACCATCTCATGCAGCTCCGGCTTGAATGTCAGGACATCGAAGACCACATCGTGATAGGCCGCGCCATCACCCAGAATGACCTTTCCATCTCCCACCTCTCTAGGATTCAGCACGGTTATCACCACACCGGTGTCCTTGTCTATCTTCCCTTCGTACTGCGCCTGAATCGCTTTCAGCACCGACTCTTCCAGCGATGCGGAAAACAGTCTGGGCGGTATTCTTATCGTATCCCTAACAGTTACCAAGTTATACATCTAATCCCCCCGATATTTCCAAGATTTTCTTCTTTCGCATAAACATGACCGGCACTTTCCTCTCGAGCGCCCTCATCTTCAGTTCATGGTCATTGGTGCACAATAGGCCCTGCCCCCTAACGGCCAGATTCAACAGAGCGTCATCGGTGTCTCCTTCCGTCTCGACTATCTTGACCTTGAACTTCTTGAGCATCTCCAACCCGACTTTCCCCCCTTTCAGCCTCTCGAGCTCCTTGACCGCCTGGCTCACTGTAACGAATTCTGCGTCTGGTATCCTGTCCCTGATCTCTCCGAATATGTCAACCCCGAATTGCGTCGGCAGGGTTATGAAATTAGTGTCTAGTACGACCATCATTTGATCACTCCGTAGCCAGCCAGAGACCAGCGAGTGCCCACCTTTCTAGACACGGCCACTTTTCCACCATCATTTGCGCATATGGGCTTCTTCAGCGCTATCTCGTATATGTCGCGCTTCATGTTCAAAACAGTGCCTAGCGTGGTCGCGGTCCCGGAATTCACCACCAAGTTATCCCCGTTCTTTATCTTCCCGAGGTTGTGCTCTATGGCCCGCTCGATAAGATGAATGTCCAGATTAATCCTGTCCCTAACCGGCGGAAGCGTCCCCACTTTCCCGACCACATTGCCTATGAGTTTGTCCGCCTTCGTCAGGCTCGGGTCGATTAGAGTGCCAATGCCCACAAGGCCCCCGGGATGCGCCTCGTCCAAGAGGCCTTCCTTTATGGACAGGCTCGTGACTTTAGTAGTCAATGAATGGTATTTTCCGTTCTCCTCTATTCCCGGGGCTATCTCGATTTCCTCCCCGATTTTCATCACTCCCTGGATTATAGAGCCGCCGATGACTCCGCCTTTCAGCTTCTCTATAGCAGAACCGGGCTTGTTGACGTCGAACGACCTGGCAACCACCATCTTGCAGTCCTTGCCTTTGTCTCTCTTGGGCGTGGGTATGTGCTCTTCCAAGGCAGCTATCAACGCGCTTATGTTTATCCCGTAATGGGCGGCGACAGGTATTATGGGGGCATGTTCGGCTATAGTCCCTTTCACAAACGCCTTTATCTCGTTATAGTTCTTTAACGCCTCTTCCTTAGAGACTAAATCAATCTTGTTCTGGACTATGACTATGTTCTTTATCC
>Ga0315274_10017340_pt1 | contig 10161 bp, 5 predicted proteins | sample YL17G02_20_MG_FD_203700 | JGI IMG/M metagenome (GOLD analysis project Ga0315274, IMG submission 203700) | Sediment microbial communities from Yellowstone Lake, YNP, Wyoming, USA - YL17G02_20 | ecosystem: Environmental > Aquatic > Freshwater > Lake > Sediment | place: USA: Wyoming | collected... | reverse complement strand
AGTATGTCGCCGTTCATCCGCGACGGAGACGTGCTCACCATTCAACCTTTGCGCCGCCGACAGCTGCGGCAGGGGCTGGTGGTCGCTTTCATCCATCCGGCGACCGGCAATTTCGTCGTCCATCGCATCATTCGCCGGCGCAATGACAGATTATCGGTGCAGGGGGATAACATTCCCAATGAATTTGATGAAATCCCCGAGGAGGCAGTAATCGGATTCCTTGCCAGGGTTGAAAGAGACGGGAAGATGAGGAAACTTGGATTGGGTTCGGAAGGTTGGCTGATTGCCGGGCTGAACCGGCAGGGACTATTCAAGCCGCTTCGGGCGGCGGTTTCCCGCATAACGCCGCAGTTGTTGAAAAGGATCGCTTGATGAACGACGCTTATTCGGCGCCGGTTGAAATGGGGAAGCATGCGCTGTTCGGGCGGATGGAAGACGCCCGGGCGATGTTTGACGTCTCGTTTGAACTGACCGCGCGTTGCAACCTCAACTGCCGTCATTGTTACATAAATCTGCCGACCGGTGACCGCACCGCGCGCGCCGTTGAAATCACTGTTGACGAAATTGACCGCTGGACTGACGACGCGCTGAAGCTCGGCACCCTGTGGTGCCTGTTGACCGGCGGCGAACCGCTTTTGCGCCCTGATTTCAGCGCGATATACCTGATGCTTAAAAAGAAGGGGCTGCTGGTAACGGTCTTCACCAACGCGGTGTTGATTAAAGAAGAGCATATCGCGCTTTTTCGGCAATACCCGCCACGCGAGATTGAAGTATCCGTCTATGGTGTGACGCCGGAGACCTACGGACGGCTGACCCGCAAACCGGACACCTTTGAGGCCTTTATCCGCGGTGTGGAACTGCTGGAGGCGAGTGGCGTTCGGGTCAGCTACAAATCGGTGGCGATGCGCGCCAATTACGACGAAATGGCAACCATCGCCGATTTCTGCCGTGAGCGCTCGTCCGAACCGTTCCGTTTTGACCCGTTCCTGCATCTGCGCTACGACCGCAACCCGGTGCGTAACGCCGAAATTTGGGCGGAACGGTTAAACGCGGCGAAAATCGTGGCTTTGGAGGAATCCGACTCCGCGCGGCTTAAGAGCGTGGAGCAGGACTGCGAACACGGACCGGAAGTAGACCACCACACTACCCACGACAGCCTGTTTCACTGCGGCATCGGCAAGGCGGCGGGCGGAACCATCACCTATGACGGCAAATTCCTTCCCTGCGGAGAATTGCGCCACCCCGATTGCGCGTATGACCTGCGGCGGGGAACGCTGGAGGAAGCCTGGCGGGTGTTCACACCGGGGGTAATGTCAATGAAGACGGGCAATGCCGAGTATCACGAACATAGCCAAAATGAGGGACACGTGAATCTCTGCATGTCCTGCCCGGCGCATAACTTTCTGGAGACCGGCGAATTGGATAACCCGGTGGACTACTTTTGTGAGGTAGCTCACGCGCGAGAGCGGGTAGTTGAGCGTAACTTGCACCACAAGATAGCGCTGATGACGGCGGCGGACGGCTAAGAGGCGGTAAAATTCGGGAATTGGAACGCGTTGCGCGGATGACGCGATTGGAATTTGGATATTTACAATTTCTTATTTAAATTTAACTGGATTATATCCGGTTTAGATACAAACCCAAGGGAGATAAAGGATGAACAAACGTTGGGAAAAGCCAAAGCTGGTGGTGCTGGTGCGCGGCAAGCCGGAGGAGGCGGTATTGGCGGCGTGCAAGAATGTCGGCTATGCCGCCGGGAGCCCGTCGGCGATCAAAAGCAACTGCCGGCGGACGACCAGCCCCACTACCTGCGGCGGTTCCTGCAGCCGTGTCACCATCACCTGACGGGTTTCGCCCAAGTTTGGCGGCACCCGCTGTTGAGAAATCGGGCGCCATCCGGATGGATATTGAGGATGTGTGCAATGCCGCCGCCGGAAAGTGACCGGAAGGCGCTTACCCTGAGGGGCTTCGGCACAACACTTTAGTGCAAGTCATCGGATCGGCACAACACAAGCTCCAGCGAATCCTTAAGCTGGAGCGCCCGGTGCGTTTTGTGTGGCAGAGTGGGCCGGGCTGGACATTAGCCAGCCTGGCTCTTCTTTTTATTCAAGGGACTCTGCCGCTGGCAACGCTCTACCTCCTTAAACTTCTGGTGGACGCCGTTACCACCGCACTTGCCTCCCCGGCAGCGACCGCTTATTTCCCGCGCATCGCGCTGCTGGTCGGGTTGTCCGGGTTGGCGGCTCTGTTGACTCACCTCGCCCATCAGGCCGCCGCGCTGGTCAACGAGGGACAGAGCCAGGCGGTTGCCGACCGGATGCACCAGCTTATCCATCGCCAGTCCGCCGCGATTGACCTCGCCTATTACGACAATCCCCGCTATTTTGACACCCTCCACCGCGCCCAGCAGGAAGCGCCCTACCGCCCGCAGCGCATCGTCGCCGGGCTCGCCGCGGTCGGACAGAACCTGATTACCCTGACGGCGATGACCGGGCTGTTGGTCGTCTTTCACTGGTCAGCGGCGCTGTTGCTTTTAGCGGCGGCGTTGCCGGGGGCGTTGCTCAAGATGCGCCATTCCCGGACTCTCTACCGTTGGCAGCGCGACTGCAGCACCCGGGAGCGCCGGGCGGGATATTACGATTATATGCTCACCGACCGCTCCCACGCCAAGGAGTTGCGGCTGTTCGGGCTGGGCGAACTGTTCCGGGGGCGGTTTGGTGAATTGCGGCAGATATTGCGCCGGGAGCGGCTGCGCTTGACGGCACGGCGCGCCGGCGGCGAAGCGCTGGCGGCTGGATTCGGCACAGCGGCGGTATTCGCGGCAGTCGGATTCATCGCCTGGCGGACCGTCAGAGGGATAATCACGCTGGGTGATATGGTGATGTTCATCCAGGCACTACAGCGCGGGTTGTCGGCGTGGCGCGAACTGTTGGGCGGGCTCGCCAGCCTTTACGAAGACAGCTTGTTCCTTGACAGTGTATATGAGTTTTTGAACCTGAAACCGGGACTGCCTGAGCCGGCGCAAGCCAAACCGGTTCCGGCAAGGCTGATTCAAGGGATTCGGTTTGAAGGCGTCTCCTTCCGTTATCCCGATGGCAGCCATCCGGTTCTGCACGATTTGAATCTCGAAGTCGGCGCGGGGGAGGTGGTCGCGCTGGTCGGGGAAAACGGGTCGGGGAAAAGCACCATCATCAAGCTGCTGTGCCGACTCTATGACCCGGAAGCCGGGCGAATCACGCTGGACGGGATTGACCTGCGGGAATTCACGACGGAGGATTTGCGATGTGCCATCGGTGTGGTGTTCCAGGATTTTGTGCAGTATTACCTGCCGGTGCGGGAGAACATCTGGTTCGGCGATGTCCGTCAGGCGCCGGAGAGTTCCCGGATTGAATCCGCCGCCCTGGCAGCGGGAGCGGCGGAGTTAATCTCCAAGCTGCCCAAAAGATACGACACTGTTTTGGGTCGCTGGTTTGAGGAGGGAGAGGAACTCAGCAGCGGTGAATGGCAGAAGATTGCTTTGGCGCGGGCATTCCACCGCGATTGTCCGATTATGGTGTTGGACGAGCCGACCAGCGCCCTTGACCCGCGCGCCGAGAGCGAGCTGTTTCAGCGGTTCCGTGAATTGGTGCGCGGCAGGACGGCAGTCATCATCAGTCACCGGTTCTCGACCGTCGCTATGGCGGACAGGATATTGCTAATCGCCGACGGCAAGACGGTAGAACAGGGCAGCCATCGGGAACTCATCAGAGCCGGCGGTCGTTACGCACATCTCTATAACCTGCAAGCTCAATCGTTCCGTTGAAGCGGTGCGTCCGACTCACCCCTTATAGGCTGCAAAATGAAACCCAACCCTATAATGCCCCTCCAATCTATTGTTATCTTACGGAGTGCCAATTAAATTGTAAGTTTGGCATAAAGTTGTGGCTGGTCACTCAATTAACCGCGTGGATGGCGTAGATATGTCAGGTTATAGTCGCGCACCCGGTCGGGATGCGTGGTCGCTCGCGTATGGTATCATCACCACCACGCCGAGGCCGAATTACGGGAGAAGCAAGCTGATGAAATCAACGACAATTACCGTTGCAATAATACTGTTGCTGGGGCTGAACGCCCAGACCGCTTTGACGGCGGAGCAGCGGATTCAACCCGGCAATATGCTCAACATCACCGTGTTGGGCTATCCCGAGCTGTCCAAGACCGTCCTGGTGCGGCAGGATGGCACCACCGAATATCCGCTGCTCTACAACATCCCGGTGGACGGGATGTCGGTAGTGGAGTTGCGGGAACTGCTGCTGCCCATCCTGACCCGATTCGTAGAGCGACCGTATGTCTTTATCAACATCGCCCAATACCTGCAATTCCTGGTTACGGTGCAGGGTCAGGTGGTGCATCCGGGTTCGTTCGAGGTGCAGGGACCGATTGACCTGCAGGGGGTGTTGTCCGTGGCGGGGGGACCGACCGGCAATGCCGACTTGAGCCGAATATCCATCCTGCGGCGGCAAGGGGAAAAGCGGCAGGAGATAACGGTGGACCTGTATCTGTTCCTGCGCGACCGCTCCAAAGCGCCGCTGCCGTATGTTGAGAGCGATGATATTATCTATGTGCCGTCCATTACTTCCAACACAACCGTGCGGGTGATGGGAGCGGTGGCAGACCCTGGTTCTTATCTGGCCGTCAAGGATGAGAACCTCGCCGATATGATTTATATGGCTGGCGGTCCGATGGATAAAGGCAATATGAACCGGGTAGTCCATATCTCTTACGTTGACGGGCGTTATCACACCGAGGTCATCAAATTGAAAAAGCTGATTGACACGGGGCGCAACGACCTAATTCCCCTGGTGCATGCGGGCGACGTCATTTTTGTAAAGTCGCATAGCCCGTGGCGCCAATTATCCTTCTGGGCAACGTTGGTGCGCGACACGGCGATGCTGGCGTCCACCATCGTGCTTATAGGGCGCATCTGAGCCTGAAGTCTAATAAACTGTTGAGTCATTGAGAATGAACGAAGAACCACAGGGCATCAATCCAATAAGATACCCCGGAGACGGGCTGGCAACTGTCAGCGGTATCACCCCGATGACCGTCTTCCTGGCAGTGTTGAAGCGGCCTTGGATATTGATACTGATGTTGCTGATGATAATGGTGCCGCTTATCGGTTACATCTATACCATTGTGCCCGTGTATATCTCTTCGGCAATGGTGATGGTTTCCAATACCAGCGGCCGCTCCTTCCTTGAAGAAGTCGCCGGGATGGGTGATTATTTCACGGAAGAACGTTCCGACCGGTATTACACCTCAATCCTCGATAGTCGCGCTTTCTATGACCAGGTGACGTGGCGCTTCCTCCAGCTCAACCCGGACCTGCCTGGAGACTCGGTGCAATCTATGGTGCGGGGAGGCATAAGCTACGCCAAGAATCCGCGCGAAGAAGGATTCCTCACGTTGTCCGCCCGGTCGCAGTCGCCGGATATGGCGTTGCGGTTGGCGCAGGTGGCGTTGGAAGAGTTCCGCAACCGCGCCATTGAACTGGAACGCGAAGATGCCGTGCGAGTCTCCAAATTTATTGACGAGCAGATAGGACATATCTCGGACGAATTAGCGGTAGCCGAGCGGGAGTTGCAGGACTTCCTGACCAGTCGCGACATAGTCATCACCGACGTTGAAACCGGCATCGTAGGCGAGTTGTTTGACCTTGAGAAGAACCTGTCGCAGGCCGAAGCCTCCGCGGAGATGTGCCGCATCAACATTGAATCCTACAGCCAGCAGATCTCCGATATGATGAAAAAGCTGTCGGCGGAATATACCAGCACTCAGGAGGAAGGGGTGGACAGCTTGAAACTGCAGATGGAGCAGGTGCGGCTCCAGCTTCAGCAGGCAGAGGCGGAGCGCCAGAGCGAGGCTTCCATCCACAAATTGATGAACGAGATGGAGCGACTCAGATTGCAAATGGTGAACCGCATCGCCGCGCCGTCGCAGACGAGCGAGGGAGGCTATCCGACCATCGGCGTCACGCTGCAGAAGCTTGAAGAGAAGTTGGAAGCGGCGCTGATTGAACAGACCGGCTTCCAGAACCAGATCTACTATTTTCAGGCGCAAATTGACCAGTTCAAGGCGGCGCATCCAAATCTGCCGGATGACGTCCTGGAATACGCGCGTCTGACCCGCTCCAAGGATGTCCTCCAGACAACGTTGGAATTTATGCTGACCAAGCGGGAGACGGCGCGCATCCGTGTGGCTCTGGAACAGGGCGGCATTCAGGTGATTGACGAACCGCGGATGCCTGCCGGACCGGTGTCGCAGAGCAGGATGAAGAAGTTGGTATTCGGAATCTTGGCCGCGATCTTCCTGGGACTGCTGGTATCAACAGTCGCCGACCGTCTGGACAACACGGTGCGTGAGGAGAGCGATGTGCGCCAGACGCTGGGGTTGTCAGTCTTCGGGACAATACCGGTGCTGACCCACGAAAAGCTTAGCCTTGATGGGATGCTGCCCAAAGCGCTGAAACGCAATCGGGGGAATGGGGCGGAGGGGCGGCTGCTGACCAGCTTTGATCAGAAATCGCCGGTTGCGGAAGCATACCGGTCGTTGAAAATTACCATTCAATTCGCCGCCAAAGATCAGAGGAAGAAAGTTTTCGTAATATCCAGCCCGTCGGCGTCGGAAGGCAAGTCACTGACCACCGCCAACCTCGGGATCTCGTTCGCCCAAGGGGGCAAGCGGACGCTGATAATTGATGGTGACTTGCGCCGCGCCATCCAGCACCGATTCTTTGATATGGATAGGAAACCCGGACTGACGAATTACCTGTATGGGGATAATGAGCTCAAGGATTCAATCCATCCGACCAATGTGAACGGATTGTTCCTGCTGACTGCGGGAACCTCGCCGCTCAACCCGGCTGAACTGCTGGCGTCACATCAGATGAAAGATCTGGTGGCGAAGGTGCGCGAGGAGTTTGACATTGTGCTGATTGACTCCCCGCCGATTATGATCTGCTCCGACCCTCTCGTTATGGCGGAAGCAGCCGACGGGATTATTGTAATAGCCAAAGTTGAATCCACCAAAATCCGGGCGATTGAACACGCCGCCACTATAATCCAGCGGCTGAACATTGATTTAGCGGGGGTAATCCTCAACCAGATTGAACTGCGATTCGGGTCGACCTACTATTTTGCTTATCGCTACTACCGTCCCTACAGCTACTATGGCAGCTATACTTATGTCTATGACTACGAGGAGGGCGCCGGAGGCGAGCAGATCAAGAAGCACCGGCGGATCGCCACATCTGAGAAGAAGGATAATCCAACCTAATAAATAATGCCGTCATCCCGGAGCTTCGGAATGACGGCGCTATTATTAGCAAGTAAGGTAATACTCTCAATGGTCAATGGTTAATGGTCAATAAGGGAATTAACCATTGACCTTGTAACCTTGTTACTTTTACCTAATCAGAACAACCTTCCGTTCCGCCGCCTGCGCGCCCGCCGTCAACTTCAGGATGTATATCCCGCTCGGCAGATGAGCGACGCTCAATATCCGTTGGTGAACTCCCGCCGCCAGCACACCCAACTCAACCACCTTTACCATCCGCCCCTGAATATCCCAAAGCGCCAACTCCGTTTGTGATGTCTGGGGTAGGGAGAAGGCGATGGTGGCGGCGGCATTGAACGGATTGGGATACGGTTCGTCCAACCGGAATTCCAGCGGCGCGGCTGATTCACGGCCGGCGCTTAAGAATTCGTCCGGCGCGTCGGTGGTGAACTTGATGGCGCGGTTGGGGCGCAGGGTATCTATCGCGGGATGATAGAATCCGGCGTAGGTCAGTTCCAGCCCGCTGCCGTGGTTCCAGTTTTCAATGCCGACGGTGGCAAAGTTGTTCTCCCGGTCGGTGTTGTTGACGTCAAGATATTGGAAGCCTATTTCACCGTCGCCGGTGGCGGTGGGAGTATCTTGCGGGTCGTAGAGAATGACCTCAAAGGTTTCTATGAAATTTGCCTGATTCTCCAACCCGTAACGGTTGTGGGCGCGGCTCCACTGGATGATGAACCGCCCCGGATTGTCGTCATAGCGGGTGAAAACCTTGACCGGCAGCCGGTAATTTCGGTCGCCGGGATGGTCTGGGTCGGGGCGGGTCAGGTCGTCCCAGAATGGGGCGACGAGGTTGTGCGGTCCGAGCGGCGACGGGATGCCCCAGTTGTTGAAATCCGCCATCCAGGTGCGGTCAAAGCAGAGCCAGCCGTTGTCACAGATTGTGATGGAGAGGTAATCGTAGCCATAGTAACGAAATGTGAACGGCAGCTCCACTATGACGTTGCGGTCGTCAGCGATTTCATAAAGCTCGGCATCACTCCCATCGTAATCGGGGTCCAGCTCCACCCAGTTGAATACCGGCGCTTTGGAGTAGGCAGTGTCAATGTCTTCGTAGGCGTAATAACCGTAGCCATCGGGTCCAATCGGGTGCCGGATCCCGACCTGTCCGACCGTGATGTTGAACTGATGGAACCAGAAACGGTGGCCTTCGCCGTCGTAGAAATCCAGACGCAGGGCAATCTGCCGCCCAATGCGCACACCATTGGCGATGGTCAGTTCCGCAGGGTCAGCGGCGCAATCCTCCGTATCGCCCACTGCAATAGCGCCGAAGCCCATCCGGTCGTCCGGGAAACTTACGGCGTTGTCAAATGAATGGACAACCGCATAGACGCCGTCCAAATCCATATTGCCGAAGTTTTTAACGGCCAGGGTCAGGAATTGGGTTTCGCCCGGGTTAATGAAGCCGCCCGACAATTCGTAGCTCACCATCGCCAGCGCGCCGTTTGACGCATTCAGCCGGAACAGCGCCGGGTAATGGTTGCCTGCGCCATCGGCAATGTCCAGCTGGAACGGCAGCGACCCCAGATATCCCACGCCGGGGTCAAGCCGCACTGTGAATAGGTCGCCCGCAGGGGCGGAACTGCCGGCAGCAATATCACCAATGATGGCAGAACCATCTATTATTTCCACTCCTTCCAACGGCGACGTTAAAGTTGTTGTTACGCCAGTTGCCGCCTGATTGCCGGTATTGCGGATGGTGACGCGCAGATTCACATCCGAACCAACCACCAGCCGGTTGTCGCCAAAGTCGTTGGTAATGCTGACTCCAGCGAAACCCAGCATCCGAGCCTCACTCCGAACCGGTATGTCTTTCAAATAGGGAGCCATCTGGTGGGCGATGGCGGTTAATTGCAACGTCCCTTCGCTGTCAAGCTCCACCGGAATGAGCGCAATCCCGTCAGCATCGCTCAGAACGCTGATGTTGGTCTCATCCCCCTTTAGCAGGGTGACCAACGCCCCCCTGACCGGCGCGCCGTCGTCATCGGTGACGGTCGCTTCACATTCCGTCGCCCCCACCGTCAGGGTGTCGGGATGGGCGACATGCAGGCGCTGAGGGGCGTCCAAATACAGATTCAGCTCCGGGTCGCCGAGGATGTTGTAAACCGAGAAGTAAAACTCCACATTGTCACCCCTGTCACGCTCATACGGGAAGCTGTGCCAGAGTCCCATCTTGCTGCGTAAAACGAGCTGCCCTAGGACGCGCATATTCTCGTAGAGCAGCCCTGAATAATAACCGCCCAACAGTGAGTTGTTGTATTTGGTATTTGTGTGCAGGTCGGACGGACCGAAGAACGCCAGCGCCGCACGCTGGGGGTATGGGTCGGCACGGGTGATGGAGTATTCTCCGAAACAGGGGTTGACCGCGTTGTCGGAGTAGCGGCCGGTGCCGCAAACGAAAATGGTGAACACCGGCAGCAGCGGTCCGTTGTCAAGCTGGTCCAGATTGGGTTTTTTGAACTCCGGGTAGTGGGGGCCCCAGGCGTCCCCCCAACCCCGGTAGGCGACGACATTGACTCCCCGATTTATGGACTGCACTATGGGCTCGGGGTTAATGTCATCGCCCACATTGTAGTAGTAAAACTCATCCACGTCCCAACCCCTTCCCCGCAGACGCCCTCCAAGCCACCGACAGGTTTCCACCGGGGAAATGACCGGCAGCCCGGCATCCCCGAAGTTGCCGGCGAACAGCGTGGCGCGGTGAAAGGCGCCGGCGTCAAATCCGTGCAAATCAAGCAAATCGCGCTCTTGACGAATAATACGCGCAAAAGCGTTCGGTGCGTCGCTCTG
>Ga0315274_10017339_pt1 | contig 10162 bp, 8 predicted proteins | sample YL17G02_20_MG_FD_203700 | JGI IMG/M metagenome (GOLD analysis project Ga0315274, IMG submission 203700) | Sediment microbial communities from Yellowstone Lake, YNP, Wyoming, USA - YL17G02_20 | ecosystem: Environmental > Aquatic > Freshwater > Lake > Sediment | place: USA: Wyoming | collected... | reverse complement strand
GATCGCGATAGAGCGACAGCTAGAGAGAGAGAGAGAGAGAGAGAGAGAGAGAGAGAGAGAGAGAGAGAGAGAGAGAGAGAGAGAGAGAGAGGTAACGAAAAGAGAGCTCGCGAGAGGAAAGACACCCCCCCCTCTCCTCTTCACCTTCTTCGTCTCCGCCGCGGGGCCCTGCCCGACGTGCGGCAGCAGCTCCCTTGACAGGATGTCCCTCGCGAAGGCGATCCTCTCGGCCCGCGCCACGCCCGCCGCCGCGGCCCGCTTGCCGATGTAGTCCAGGGCCGTCTCCTGGCTCTGCACGGGGAAGGCCTCCTCGATCGAGGGGCGCAGCGCGTCGAGCATCTCGGGGTCGCCGCCGAGGTCGTAGACGATGTGCTCGAGGACCTCCTTGTCGTTGGTGAGCCCGAGCGCGCGGAAGACGACCATGATGGGGACATCGGACTTGACGTAGGGCAGGCCGGCGCGCAGGACGGCCCCGACGCCGCCGCCGCCGCCCCCCGCGCCGCCCTTGGCCAGCATCCGCACCGCGCAGGCCGACAGCGCCCTCGTCGCGCCCTCGGGCGCGGACCGGCACTCGCTCGCGAACGCGTACTTCGGGGAGGGCTTCCTGAAGACGTAGGTGTGGTTGTGCGCCATGCGCTCTTGGGCGATCAGCACCTTCTCGGAGCCGTTGACGACGAAGTAGCCTGGGCGGAGGGGGGAGGGGGGAGAAAAGGTCGACCGAGGGAGGTTCACGGGTGAGGGCGAGCGGGAAGGGAAAGAAAGGAGGAGAAAGAGGGGAAAAAAAGTCGAGAGAAAAGAGAGAAAAGACTCACCGCCCTGGTCGAGCGGGCACTCGCCGAGCGTCGACAGATCGGTCGACCCCAGCCCCGACAGCGCGCAGAAGTCCGAGCGCAGCATGATCGGCACCTCGCCCATGAAGACCTTGGGGAACTCGTCGACCGTGACGTCGAGCCCCCCGCCGGCCTCTGCTGCCTCGCCGCCGTCCTTGTCGTCGTCGCCGTCGGAGCCGCGCCCGGCGTTCTCTTTCGGCTTTCGGACTGTTTTGGTCACGTCAACGTACAGCGGCGCCGCGTAGGTCAGGTTCCGCAGCCGCGCGTCCTTGGGGAACAGGATAGCCGTCTCGCCGTCGGCCTCGGTCATCGTCGGCTTGGAGAGGTACACCTGCCCAAACTTGACGGTGATCTCCTGGTCGAGCTGCTGCTGCTGCGCCGCGGCGCGCTCGCCCGGCGCGTGCTGCGCGTTGGGCCGCAGGGAGAACTCGCCGCACTCGTCGACGACCTCCTGCATCGACGTGTTGATGAACTCATTGAAGGAATCGAGCTGCTGGCGGACGAGCCCCTTGTCCTCGAAGAAGGCCGAGATGACGGTCCAGGCGTCCTCCTGTCGAGTTTTTTTTGCGAGGGAGGGAGAGGTCGAAGGTGAGAGAGGGGAGAGGAGAAAGAGAGGTGGATCGGCTCTCTGCCGGCGAAAGATCGGTTGCTTGTACACTCGCTTTCTTCTAGCGCTCTCGGTTTTCTGCCTGCGTGGCTCGTCGCAGGTGATCAGGAAGCTCACACGCGATGCAGAGCAAATGAGAGGAGAAGCCGCGTGCGGGGAAGAATGCGGGCCTGCATGAAAAAAAAGAGAAGAGCCGTCGAAACATCGACCAACGACGTCGAGAATTTGATGCAATCACTCCCTTTCTTCTTTCTTTCTTCCTTACCTGGCTGATCTCAGCATCCTCCTCGTAAGCCGCTTCAACCTCGATGTTGTCCGCAAACATTGCTCGCAAAGAGAGCTAGAAGAGAAAGAGAAGAGAGGAAGAAGGAGAGGTTGCCTCGAGTCGCTGGCCGACACTATCAGCTGGCGGCGAGAGATTCTCTCGCTCAGCAGAGTCTCTGCTGCCTCTCCCCGGGCCGCGATACGCGGGACCGAGCGGTAGGAGCTCTAGTTGTCCCTCTCTCTCTCTCTCTCTGGGCGTGAAGATGCAAATACGAGGAAAGGAAGAAGAAACAGCGCTTTTGAACGCCGGTCTCTTTCCTCTCTCGAAAAAAAAAGAGTGAGGGCTTGCAGAATCGACGACGCTGGAACTTTCTCACTCTCTCCTCTCTCTCGTCGCTCCTCCCTCTTCTCTCTCGAGCGGAAACCCAGTTCTGGGACACTCCGCCACTCCTCATCTCGCGTGAGCTGGACGGATACGCGCTCTGGTTCCTCTAGCGCTCAAAAAGAGACTCGGAGAAGGGTGAAGCGAGAGAAGAGAAACCAAAAAGGCATCGCATCTTCAGTTCGACGTCGTCGCCGATGTCTCCACTTTGGTAGAAGGAAAAAGGCCTCAAACCGCTCTCTCTCTCTCTTTTAGCTGAGTGACCGAGAAGAAGATCCCTCCCTGCTCGTGGCCTCGAGCGTAGGAGAGAGAGGGGAGAGAGGGAGAGCGAGAGATAGAGCGAAGGCGCGGCAGAAAAGAATTTAGACAACATCGAGAAGCGATGGCGACGACGACGACAGTCTCGACCTCCTCTTCCTCCTCCTCCAACGGCGGCCCCACGGACCTGCTCCTCCGCTTCTTCGACTCGGAGTGGTTTGACGCCTGGATCGCGGTGACGTGAGTATTTTTTGAACCAAGAGAGAGAGAAAGAGAGAGAGAGCAAGGTCTCTTTTCCTTCCTTTCGTTTCCTCTCTCTCTCTCTCTCTCTCCCCCACATCCCACCACCTCGCTCTTTCCCTCTCTTTCTCTTCGCTCTGCCGCCACTCCCCCAAAAAACCAGCTACCTGTACCGCACGGACTCCCCGGGGACCTTCGACTACCTCTGCAACCGACTCTACGACCTCCCGGAGCCCGACGTCGAGCGCTACCTCCCGCAGCTCGTCACGCTCGCGCTCCGCTGCGCGCCCCCGGGCGGGTCACGCCTGTCGGAGGTGCTGGCGGGCCTCTCGGCGCGCTCACTGCGGATCGGCGCGAAGGCCTACTGGCTGCTGGCCGCGGCGGCGCAGGACGGCGGCGGCGAAGGGTGCGGCGGCGGCGGGGGCGTCTCCTCGGCGGCGTGGCTCGCCGCGGAGACGCGCGACGCCGTCGAGGGCGCCGCGCTCGAGGGCAGCTGGGACCCGCCCTTCCGGCGGGACCCGCTGCTGTGGCCCGCGGCCGCCGCCGCCGCCGCCGCACCAGAGTCTGCAGCGACTCCCATCGGCGGCATGGAGCGCCTGTCGCTCTCGACGAGGAGCGGCGGCAACAGGCGGGGCAGCCTCGACAGCAACACCAACGGCAGCCTCGACCTCGACCGCAACGGAGCTGTCGGACCTTCCCCTTCCTCGGCGCAGCGCCCCCTTTCCCCGTTCAGGTCCAGAATAGGCTCCCCGCTCAGCGGCGGGTGCGCATTCAGCGGCAGCGACGGCGGCAGAGAGGGCAGAGGCGGCGGAGGAGTGGCCTCGCCGACCTTTTTCTTCGGGGAGCGGGCTCTTTCCCCCGAGCCCTGGGCGCCGCCGTCGTCGTCGTCGTTGGCGTTGTCGATGCGGCAGGGCAGCGGGCCCGCAGCGGCCGAGGTCCCGGCATCCGCTGCCGCTGCCTCCGCCGCCGCCGCAGCGCTCCTTGCGTCGTCGCCTGCGGCGGCGACGGCAGAAGCGGCGGCAGGAGAGGGGGCCTCCTCATCCCGCGACGGCCGCGAGCGCGCCGCCTCGCCCGGCGGCGGCGGGCCGCTGTCGCCCGGGGCGGTCGACAGGGGCTTCTTCTCGGCCGTGTCTTCGGGGCTCGAGGGGCTGCTCTGCTCGAGCCCTCCGCCCGTGGCCTCGTCCGGGTCGATGATGCAGGGAGGGGGAGGAGGAGGAGGAGGAGGAGGGGGGGGCGGCAGGAGGGAAGGAGGAGAAGCAGCAGCGACGGCGACGGCAGCAGCTCCTGCGACGGCGTCGGCGTCGGCGGCGACGGCAGCGGCGAGAGGCAGCGCCGCGACGGCGAGCTTTGCTTCCTCTTCCGCCGCTTCGCGCCCGGGCCGCCCGCCGCCGATCGTCCCCCCCTCCAATAACAGCGTCATCTCCGACTTCCCGAGCGCCAAGGCAGCAGCAGCAGCTACAACAGCAGCAATTCCCTTCGCCAGGGCGAGCTCGGAACAGCAGCGTCCTCCTCCCCTCCCGCTGCCGCCGCCGCCGACGCCGCAGCTCCGCGCGGCGACTTTCGGCGCCACGCTCGACTTCGTCGAGGCCCTCACCGACGCCTCGGCCTCGCTGGCGTCGTTCGCCCCCGAGGACAGGGAGTGGGCCCTGCGCAGAGGCCTCGAGGAGATCAGCAGGGAGATCGAGGCCGCGGCGGCTTCGGGGGCCGCGGTGTGGTCGCCGCTGGCGTCGTCGTTCTGCGGCGACGCCGACGACGCCGACGGCAACGACCAGTCCGCCGCCAATCCCAACGCGACGACGACGACGAAGAAATCCAGCAGCCGCCGCCGCCGCCCCGAGCGCATCATCCGCCTCGTCTCCAGCAGGGCCAAGCTCCTCGCCTCTAGGGACAAGGCGCCATTCCTTCTGTACGTGGAGACGCTGGAGGCGCCGCCGAGCAAGGAGGAGGAAGAGGAGGAGGAGAGGAAGGCGGCGGCAGCGGCAGCGGCTGCGAAGGAAAGCGCCGTCGCTGCTCGCCCGCCGCTGCCGCCTCCGGGCCTCGGAGGCACGTCGCTGCTCTCCCCGCGGGGCTCTTCGGCGAGAGAGCCCCGCGAGGGGCTCGACGCGGACCTGCACGCCGCGCTGGAGGGCCTGAGCGGGAGGGGGCCCTTGGTCAAGGTGGTGCTTGTTGCCGCAACCGCCGCCGCCGCCACTTCCTCGGCCTCCTCGAAGCCTCCTCTGCTCGTTCGGGTCAAGCTGATCCCGGTCGCCGCGGCCGTCGACCTCCGCGTCACCCCGACGGCGCGGGATCCCACGTCCAGCAGCGGTGCTGTCGCTCGCCAGCAGAGCTCGGTTGCGGCGCTGCCTTTCGGCGGCGGCGGCGGCGGCGGCGGCGGTGGGGGCGCGGGCGCGGCGCGGCGCTCGAGGGGCCACCGGCGGATCCCGTCGGACGAGGCGCTGTCGGCGGTCGCGTCGGCGGCGCTGGCCGCGGCTTCGGGGGAGGCCGGCGGGGCCGGGGCGCTCGCGGCGGCGCTCGCTGCCGCCGGTCCGGGATGGGCGCCGCCGCCGTTCCCGACGAGCAAGTCGACGTCCTCCCCTCCGCACGAGGGCGGCAGCGGCGGGGGCGGGAGCGACGACGACGCCAGGGCTGCTGCCGCCGCTTCGTCTTCGGCGGCGGCGTCTTCGGCGGCGAAAAAGGACGACGACGCCTCTTCTTCCTCCTCGAAAGTCGCCCCCGACCTCAGCAGCAGCGCCAGGAGCGAGCCCCTCGCCGTGCCCTCCAGGAAGAGCGGAACGGGGAGCTCCCTGATCCCCTCGGCGAACGGAGGAGGAGGAGGAGGAGCAGGCGAGGAGACGAAGGTGGCGAAGGGAGGAGGAGGAGCAGGCGGCGGCAGCGGCAGCGGCGGCGGCAGCGGCGGCGAGTCCCCGACCGAGGGCGACCCCCTCTTCGAGGACCCGGCCCTCTTCTCGCCCCCGATCGGCGACCCGCCCACGCGCGCCGCGGCCGACGCCCGCGCGGTCTACGGCGAACCTTGGCCCGTGACGGTTCGCGCCGTCCGCCGGGAGAGCCCGCTGGGGGGCGCGCCAGGCTGGCGCCTCCGCGCCGTCGTCGTCAAGTCGGGCGACGACTGCCGCCAGGAGCTGCTCGCCGCGCAGCTGCTCCGCTGCCTCGACGACGCGTGGCGCGCCGACGGCCTCCCGCTGCGGCTCCGCCCCTACGACGTGCTGCCGACGTCGGGCTCGACGGCGCTGATCGAGGCGCTGCCCAACGCCCCCTCTCTGCACGCGGTCAAGGCCTCGCTGGCGGGCTCGGGCCAGCCCTCGCTCGCGGCGCACTTTTTCGCCGCGCACCCGAGGCACACGCCCGCGGGCGCCGCCGCGCAGCGCCGCTTCGTCGAGTCGATGGCCGCCTACTCGCTCGCCACGCACCTCCTCGCCGTCAAGGACCGCCACAACGGTAACATCCTGCTCTGCGCCGACGGCTCCGTGGTGCACGTCGACTACGGCTTCATGTTGGGGTCGAGCCCGGGCGGCGTCGGCTTCGAGGCTGCGCCGTTCAAGCTGCCGCGGGAGCTGGCCGAGGTGATGGACTCTGGCGCCGACGGCGCGTCGAGCCCCGCGTTCGACGCGTTCAAGGTGCTGATCGTCCGCGGTTTCCTGTCGGCGAGGAGGGCGGCGGACAGGCTGGTGGGCCTGGCGGAGGTGGCCGCGGCGAGCCCGCACCCGCTGCCGTGCTTCCGGCAGGGAGGGGGCGGCGGGGGAGGCGGCGGAGGGGGGAGTGCCGCCGCCGCCGCCGCCGCTGCCGCCGCTGCTGCCGCCTCGGCAAGCGGAGACGGAGCCTCCAACGACGGCGCCTCTTCTTCCTCGTCCTCTGCTGCCGCCTCCCCCGCTCAGACCAACGTGGGCCCCGCGGCCGCCGGCAACGGCGGCCTCCCTCGGGCAGCGGCGGCCAACCACAGGGCGGTGAGGGCGCTCACCGCCCGCCTCCTCCCGGGCGCGCCAGACCACGCCGCGGTGCGCCACGCGCTCTCTCTGGTCTCCGACTCGCTCGACTCGTGGAGGACGCGACAGTACGACTACTACCAGTTCGTGCTGAACAAGATCATGTGATGAAAGGGGGGTGGGAGGGAAAAAGAGGGAAAAAGAGAGAAAAAGAGGGAGGGAGAAGGAGCGAGCGAAGAAAGGAAGAAAGGAAGAAAGGAAATGAAAACGAAAAAAATTAAAAATTAAGGAGTGGGCGCGTTTGAGACCAAGGCGAGCAATCCCTTGCCCTGCGCGCGCACAAAAGCGGTTAGGAGAGAATCAAACTCTTTTTTTTCCTTACACACACGAAGCGAGCGAGCGTAGCGAGCAGCGCCCTTTCCTTGCGTCTCTCTTTTCTCTTTGAATTTGTCCAAAGACCTTTTTTGCGAGAGAGAAGCGAGAAAGAAGCGAGAAAAAACCCCCAAGGTTCCAAGATCGCTCTCCCTCTTCTTCTGTTTTCTATCCTTGTTTCTGTTCCTTGACTCTCTAAGAGAGCTGCCCGCAGTCGGCGACGACGATCTTCTTGGACGTCGCGCCGGACCCGCTGCCGTAGGCCTCGACCTTCTTGACGACGTCCATGCCCTTGGAGACGCTGCCGAAGACGACGTGCTTGCCGTCGAGCCACGCCGTCTTGACGGTGCAGAGGAAGAACTGGCGAGATTTTAAAGAGGGGGAGAAACGTTAAAAGCGAGGGAGCGAAGGGCGAGAAGTGGTGAGGAAAGGAGGGAGAAGAGGAAGCGGAGGTTTCGAGAATGAAAAAAAAACGCACCTGCGAGCCGTTGGTGCCGGGCCCGGCGTTGGCCATCGAGAGGATGCCCGGGCCCGTGTGCTTGAGAGTGAAGTTCTCGTCGGCGAACTTCTCTCCGTAGATCGACTCGCCGCCGGTGCCGTTGCCGCGGGTGAAGTCGCCGCCCTGGAGGAAGAGAGAAGAGAGAAAAGAGGGGAGAGAAGAGAGGGGAGAGAGGGAGAGGAAGAGAGAGGAGAGGGGAGTGAGGGTGGGCTTGAGAGGAAAAACCCGCGAGACCGAGGGAGAGATCGGAATGGAAGAAGAAAAATCGAAGTCATTTTGAAAAACGCACCTGGCACATGAAGCTGTGTGATTCGAATTTCGAGTTTTTGAGTTCGTTTCCGATTAGAGTTTCCGATTCAAATTCGTTTGAAGGTGTTGGAAAAAGAGGAAGAGGAAGAGAGAGCACGCTACGAGGAAGCGGCGGGGGCGATGAACATAGAGAGAGGGAGAAGACAATCGGTTCGGGACTCACTCGGTGATGACGCGGTGGAAGCTCGAGCCCTTGAAGTGGAGGGGCTTGCCCATCTTGCCGACGCCCTTCTCGCCTGTGATTTTGTGATTTTTTGAGTTTTTCCAGCGGGAATCAGGGGGGAGGGCAGCAGACGGTGAGCAAGAGAGCAGAGCGAAGAGAAGCGAAAACAAAACAAACAAAACACGATCGGACACGCTTCAACCCCAAGCTCTTCTCTTTCTCTCTCTCACCGGTGCAGAGGGCGCGGAAGTTCTCCGCCGTCTTGGGGACGACGTCGTCGCGGAGCTGTTTATATTCGATTTGTGCATTGAGAGGAAGGGGAGAGCGGGTCAGCGCGAGGAGAAGAAAGAAGGGGGAGGAAGGAGGAGCCGTCGTCAAGATCGCTGGCCATTCGATCGGCATCGTCGAAAAAAAAGGATTTCCTTTTTCTCTCTCTCTCTCTCCAGCAGCAACAACTCACCGTCATCTCGATGCGGCCCAGCGGGGCGCCATCGGCGGTGATGTCAAAGAAGACGACGGGGTTGGGCATTTTGATGGGAGTAGTGTTGTGGAGGAGGAGGAGGAGGAAGGAAGAAGAAGGTGGTTTTGGCGGCGAGAGTAGTGAAGAAGCGTCTAAATTTTTGGACGAGGAGGGCGGGGTCGAGGGACTGCTTCGCCCTCCCTCTCTCCCTCTTTTTCTCTCTCTCGTTTTCTTTTTCACTTTTTCTTTTTTTTTCGGGAGGGAAAAATAACGGCCAAAGGAAGAAGTCGAACCGCACTTTGAGAGAAGGAACCATGGCGACTCTAGGGACGAACCCAGCGCAGGCCTATTCAGCTTCGACTTCGGCTTCGACGACCGCGGGAGCACCCGGCGGGATCGGAAGCGAGAGAAGGGAGGCCCCTCCCCTTCTCCACCCTCGTTCCCCGGCCGCCGCTGAGGCGAAAACCGCCGCCGCCGCCGCCGCCGCCGCTGCTCGTGCTTCTTCTCCTCCCTCTCCTCCCTCCTCTCCCACTCTCGTCCCCGTCGCTCACTCCTCGCGGGGAGGCGGGATCGTTGAGGCCCCGCAGGGATGGGGCCAGGCTCTTTCTGTCGTTTCTCACAAGCAGCAGGAGAGGAGGAAGAAGAGGTGAGCTCGACAGGACAGAAAGAGAGAGAAATAACTTTTTTGTTTCCTTCCCCCTCCCCTTGCTCGCCGGCGGCAGTAGACCTTTTCTCTCAAAAACAAAACTGCCTCCCTCCCCTTTCCTTCCTTCCTTCCTTCCCCTCAGCCTCGATACCTCTCTGCAGAGAGCCGCGGCGGACTTCCTCTGGGCCGATCCCCTGCCGGAGGCGCCGGCCGCCGCCGACGAGCGGCGGAACTGGAGGCTCGCGCGCTCAGGCCGCGCCTGCGTCCTCCGGGGCGCGCCGCTCGCCGCGCGGCTGGTGGCCCCCGCCCCCGCTCCTCCTTCGTCGCCGCCGTCGCCGTCGCCGCCGGCGCCGTGGCGGCCGCTGCAGCAGCTCTCCCTCGAGGCGATCGCGGAGATGGAGGGCGGCGGCGGGAGGGGGCACGGCGGCGGCGAGGGAGGAGACGGCGACAGCGACGAAGACGGCGACGGCGGCGGCGCCGGAGCGGCCGCCCGACGCCGCCCGCCTCCTCGGCGGATCCCCGCGACCCTCCTGGCCGCGGGGCCCCGCGCCCCTCCCGAGCTCTGGGCTCTGGACGAGCGCAAGAACTCCCCCGGCTCGCACTACAGGATCCGGTTCCCGCCGACGACGAAGCGCTCCGAGGGGCTCGAAGGGGGCGAGGGGAGCGGCGGCGGCGGCGGCGGCAGCAAGGGCGTCCTCTCGCCGCTCGCGGCAGCGGCCTCGGCCTGGGATTCCCGCCCCTCCCTGCTGACGGCAAGGCTCCTGACGGGAGGAGGGGACGGAGGGGAAGCATCGGGAGCAGCAGCACCAGCGGGAGGGAGCGAAGAAGACGGCGACGAAGCTCTGAGGAGGCTCGTGAGGGAAGGGATCGACTGGGGGTGGCTCTCCTCGCTCGCCGGGGAGGACAACGACGGCGCCGACGGCGACGGCGGCGGCGGAGCGAGCCCTTCTTTTCCCCCTCCTGCCCCTTCCTGCTGGCTCCCGCCCTCGGCCGTCGACTGCGAGTGGGCCGGGGCTGGAGCGGCTGGCTGCCTCGTCCTGCCGGCCTCCTACGCGACGCACGACCGCGTCTTCGCGCAGGTCCGCGGAGTCCGGAGAGTGCTCGTCGCGAGGCCGCGCGACGCGCTCGAAAAGTGAGTGAGCTTTTTTGCATTCTCTCCCGCCTCGCCCGTCCCCCTCTAGCGAGAAGACGACGAGGGCTCTTTCTTTCTCC
>Ga0315274_10017338_pt1 | contig 10162 bp, 10 predicted proteins | sample YL17G02_20_MG_FD_203700 | JGI IMG/M metagenome (GOLD analysis project Ga0315274, IMG submission 203700) | Sediment microbial communities from Yellowstone Lake, YNP, Wyoming, USA - YL17G02_20 | ecosystem: Environmental > Aquatic > Freshwater > Lake > Sediment | place: USA: Wyoming | collected... | reverse complement strand
CTCAACCTGAAAGTTGGGAAAAAGAACTTAAGCTTGATCCCGGCATTGGGGCATAGCGGGGATGGCATCTCCGTGCTGGTCGAAGAGGATCGCATCCTTTTTGCAGGCGATGCTTTCATGCCACTGCCATACCTGGTAGATGGAAACCTCGACGATCTGGCTGCGGTCATCAAGCGCATCGGCCGGATGGGATTGGAGAATATCGTCCAGGGTCATGGTGATATCATCTTGCGCGGCGAGGTAGAGGCGGCTGTAAGGGAAAACCTTTTTTATCTTTCTGCTATCAGGAAGATTGTTCGTACTGCTTCACGCCGCAAGGCACCCCTTGAATTCCTGGAAACGGTAAAGGTCGAGGAATGCGGTAAAAGCCGTGTCCATCTCGGCGGGCTGGCTGAGACTCTCCACCAACGCAACCTGGTTGCTCTCTTAAAGCAGACTTCCAGCGAAAAATAACTCTCTTAGGTATTTGAGTGGTCCTGGCTTGACAATGACACCCGCCGCGGGTTGCTCGGTGTGTTGTTTTGTGCTGGAAGTATCAGGAGCCCTTGTTCCCCCCCGAACCTTGTATGGCATGGTCTTGATCCCGCTTGCACCATGGCCGCCAGCCATGAAAGCGCTCTCTCCCCTCGATCAGGGCAATTATATTGGGTCTCAGTGCCAGTACTAATAAAAGCTCGGCAATGATACCGTAAAGTATGTATTGCCAGGGAGAAATTCCCATCCAAAAGCGTACTGTGAATATCAATATTGCAATAAATGCCACGCTCAAGGTGGTGATCGAGGCGTAGCCGATCCCAAAATAGATAAGTAGACCGATGGGGAAAATGATCAAAAGTGAAGCCGGCCACAGTCCAAATGCACCTCCCACGGTTGGAGCACCGCCCGCCCCGCCGCGCAGCCGAAGACGACCCTTCTCGTTACGTTCAGTCAGGAAGATTGAGTAATTGTGCCCCAGGATGGCTGCGAGCGGTGCCAGTAAATACACCCAGACATTGTCGGTAACCGCTTTTGCCACCCAGATGGCGGAGGCACCTTTCAGGGTATCGAAGACTGCTGTCAATATTCCCGCCCATGTTCCTGCGGCGCGCATAGCATTCGTACCCCCGGTCCGGCCGCTTGCCACCTGGCGAATATCTTTTCCGCTTATAAGCCTGACAACCAACACGCCAAACGGGATGGAACCGAACAAATAAGATAATATAATCAGGCCTGCATCAATCAGGATTTGGATCACGAACATACCTCCAGAATTTTATACACCATATAACACAGTAAACCCGACAACGTTACTCTTAATGAGCGACTTTTATCCGTACCTCGAAAACCTGTCCGGTCTCGATCCAGAACCCGCGGGTTTGCCATTGATCTCCTTCACGGGACAGGATCACCTGTACGACTGGATAGGCTGCCTCTCCCACGTCGGTTGGTGAGAGTGTCTCGGGTCCAGCCGGATGTGAGTGGTAAATGCCGACCAGTTCCATGCCGCGTGATTCTATCCATTCGAAAGCTTTTAATTGCTGCCTCGGCTCCATAAGAAAGGTTTTCGGATCTTGGGTGATGTTTGTCACCGATAGAACAGCCTGCACCAGCCCCCCTTTTCCCGCAATCAATCCGCAGGCTTCCATTGGTACAGCATTTTCCGCATGATGCTGCATGAACTGCCAATGGCGCTGGGAAATGCTCAATTCACTGATCACGCCCGCTCAGCGTACCCAGATGGCTATCCCCCATATCAGGCATAATAAAACTGACGGTTCGACCAGCGCACGACGGATAGGTATCCCTTCACCGTAACTGGTTGCCAGGCTGGTTAATGCATAAAGAGGTCCAAGCAACAATAATCCAAACTGGATTGGGGTCAGAGGCCAATAATGCAGTCCTGCTGCCAATTGCATGATTACCAGGGATATACCGATCGCCCAGGCAAATTCCCATTGTCCACTTAAGCGCAGGTGGATGGTTCGCAGGCAGACAAGGCCAGCAGCAAGAAGCAGAGCCGGTATCAACAGGTACAGGCGGGCACTTGCGTAGCGTAATACCACTGCCAGGATTAAAAAGAGAGTGAATGACAAAGCGGTCAATCCAGCACTGGCAAACGGGTAATTTGGATTAGCCTGGTCAAGCACCACATATTCTGCCAGAAAGACAAGCACAAGCAATACCCCACCGGCGGCGAAACCGAGCCACCATAAAGGACTGGATGGGATCAGGTTGAGAGCCACGCCGATAATAAATACCGTCAGGGTAGGTAGCAGCCAGTTTTCAAACGTGCGCCTGCCGCTGAACGCGGGATGGCTGCGCAGCAGCCAATCCATGCCTGATGCCGTCAGGCAGGCAGCCAGGATTATTGTGATTGTATTGAGGCTGAGATTGAAAGTCAGATATATCCCCGGTAGTTGCATTGCAAGGGTGTAGCTTGGCGCTTCAATCAGGTGCGTAAGGGCATATGCCAGGAGCACGGTCGCCGTCAATACGCTTACACGGTCAGCTTCAGGCAAATGACGATATTCTGCCATGAATGCATTGTACCTGTCTCTGGTGTGCCTGCCAAGAGCAGGTGTCAGTATGGTAAAATCAATCGGTTATGGACAGACAACAAGCCAACACTTTACCACCGCCACCCGGGGTGATCAAATCGCTCCGGGCAGGGTTCGATACCGTCGCCAACCATATTGTAGCCATCCTCCTGCCCATTGGTCTCGATCTCCTGTTGTGGTTGGGACCGCGTTTGCGGATCGAGCAATTGCTTCAACCGCTGATCGCCCAGTTCAACGTATTTCCAACGGGGAACGCCTTCTCTCTTGCAGATATCCAGCGCGCCCAGGATGTCTGGAAACAGTTCGCAGATCAATTCAATTTGCTCAGCATTCTGCGCACTTTACCGATCGGCATCTCAAGTTTAATGTCCGGCTCGATGCCGCTCCGGACTCCACTGGGTGAGCCAGCCGATATGCAGGTATCCTCATTCATCAGCCTGATCGGTTGGCTGGGTGTGATAATCATCGTTGGTTGGATTGGTGGCAGCCTGTACTATTACTGGATCTCTGCCATCATCTTGAACCAGGAACAGGACCAGGTCACGAACTCCTGGAAGGCTATCCTTCAAACTATCCTATTGTCTGTTACCTGGTTGATCATCCTGTGTATCGTTGGTTTCCCGGCTGCGATGATTTTCTCGATCCTTTTTATCATCAGCCCGTTCCTTGCCCAGGTTGCGGTCTTCATCCTTGCGCTGGTCGCATTGTGGCTCATCGTACCGATTTTTTTCTCTCCTTATGGTATCTTCATCAGGCAGCAGGATGCATTCCGGTCAATTGTCAGCAGCATTCAGATGACCCGCTTCACATTGCCAACCAGCAGTCTTTTTGTTCTGGCCGTTTTCGTTATCGGGCAGGGATTTAATTTGCTTTGGTCCGTACCGGATGCGGCATCATGGATGACATTGATTGGGATTACCGGGCATGCTTTTATCACTACCGCTTTGCTGGCTGCCAGCTTTATATACTACCGGGACATGAATGCCTGGCTGAAAACAGTTTTAGAGCGCCTGCAAGCCAGGGACACATCCTCAGCGCCCGTGTAAGCTTTGGGAGGTTTTAGTGGTTCAAGGGAACTCGAGTTACGAGGCAAAAGATATTCAGGTTTTGGAAGGGCTGGAAGCCGTCCGCAGGCGCCCCGGTATGTACGTGGGGGGGACGGATCTCAAAGCCATGCACCACCTGGTTTACGAGGTGGTGGACAACTCGGTTGACGAGGCTCTGGCTGGAGTTTGCACCCGCATTGAGATAATCATCCACCCCGATGGCAGCGTAACCGTCAATGACAACGGCCGCGGCATCCCGATCGATATCCATCCCGAAAAAAAGAAATCAGCCCTTGAAGTCGTCATGACCACGCTCCATGCCGGAGGCAAGTTCGGAGGTGGTGTCTACAAGGTTTCGGGCGGCCTGCATGGCGTGGGTGTTTCGGCGGTCAATGCCCTGTCGGAATGGTGCGAGGTCGAGGTCAAGCGGGATGGACATTTACACTTCCAGCGCTATGAGCGCGGCATCCCGACTGGACCGGTGATGGTCAAAGGTAAGGTAAAAGCGGAAGAAACCGGAACGTCTACCCGCTTTAAATTCGATCCGACCATTTTTACAGATGATCTTACCTACCGTTTTGATACACTTTCTCAACGCTTTCGCGAGATGGCTTTCGTCACACGCGGCACCACCTTCTACTTCCTTGATGAGCGCACAGATCGTGAGTTGACTTTTTACTTCGAGGGAGGCATAACCTCTTTCGTGCGCTATCTCAATCGCAACCGTGATACTCTCCACCCGGTTGTGATTGTCGATAAAGAGATAGAGGGGATTGGCATAGAAGCCGCCATCCAGTTCACCGATGCGTACACTGAGTCGGTCTACTCCTTCGCCAACACCATCAACACCATTGACGGTGGCACGCACCTGACCGGTCTGCGCTCGGCCCTCACACGTGTGATTAACGACCATGCTCGCAAGAGCGGCTTGCTTAAGGATAACGATCCCAATTTCTCAGGCGACGACACCCGCGAAGGTCTGACTGCCATCGTCTCGGTCAAGCACCCTGACCCCCAGTTCGAAAGCCAGACCAAGGTCAAGCTGATGAATGCCGAGGTGCAAACCATTGTCCAGCAGGTGGTCGGTGAAACCTTTGGTACCTTTCTTGAAGAGAATCTCTCGGCTGCCAAGGCGATCGTGCAGAAATGCCTTACCTCTGCCCGCGCCCGTGACGCAGCCCGCAAGGCGCGCGACCTGGTCATCCGCAAATCTGCTCTGGAAAGTATGACCCTGCCCGGTAAACTGGCAGATTGTTCTGAGCGCGACTCGTCCAAAACTGAACTGTATATCGTCGAGGGTGATTCAGCAGGTGGTTCAGCCAAGCAAGGCCGCGACCGCCACTTCCAGGCGATCCTTCCCCTGCGCGGTAAGATCCTGAACACTGAACGTGCCCGCCTGGATAAGATTTTGGGTAATAATGAGGTCAGAGCCTTGATCTCAGCCCTGGGCACCGGCATTGGTGACAATTTCGGCCTGGAGGGATTGCGCTATGGCCGGATCATCATCATGACCGATGCTGATGTGGATGGCAGTCATATCCGCACCCTGCTGCTGACATTTTTCTTCCGCTACATGCAGGAACTGATCGATGAGGGGCATTTATACATCGCCCAGCCGCCGCTATACCGCATTGCATATAAGAACCAGGTGCGCTATGCCTACACCGAAGCTGACAAGGAACGTGTGCTCAAGGAACTCGGCAGCGAGAAGGCAACCCTGCAGCGCTATAAAGGTCTGGGCGAGATGAATCCCCCGCAGTTGTGGGAGACCACCATGAACCCCAACAACCGCACACTGCTGCTGGTGACAATCGAGGATGCCGCCGAAGCCGACCGCACCTTTGATATGCTGATGGGCGAGGCTGTCCCGCCTCGTAAACGCTTCATCCAGACCCATGCCAGGGACGTCCGGAACCTGGACATTTAACCCGCCGAGCCTGAACTGGCTTGTGTTTTTCTGTATCTTTCCCGTCATTAAATACTGAACCGCCCACCGGAAAAAATGTGGGCGGTTCTGGTTTCGCATGGTTCGCCTTGGACGGGAATCCGACCTCAGGGTATGTACAGGAGCGGGTTTAAGACTCCAACACCAGGTTTTGGCGCTATTACTTCTTTGGATAAGGATAACCCCATTTTCTCCTGGACTTCAGCCAGGGTAATCTCCGCCATGCTCCGCGCCTGTTCGGTCCCTGTTCGTAATATGTCAAGCAGCCCATCGGGATGGGCAGACAGTTCAACCCGCCGCTGGCGTAAAGGTGCCAGGTAGGAGTTGACCACTTCAGCCAGGCGTCGCTTGACTTCGACATCACCCACTTTACCCATGCGGTAGCGCTCTTTGAGCTCCTCCACCTCGCTGTGGTTCTCGTCAAAGGCCTCGAAGTACTCGAAGAGGGGATTGCCCTCTACATGGCCTGGGTCATCCGCATGGATGCGGGTCGGGTCAGTGTACATGTCCATGATCTTGCTTCGTGTCTCCTCCGGTGTGTCCTTGAGGAAAATGGCGTTCTCATATGATGTGTGCATGCTGCGCTTGTCAATTCCTGGCAGGCGCGGTGTGTTGGATAAAAGTGCTTGCGGCTCGGGGAAGGTTTCGCCATATTGCTGGTTGAAGCGCCGGGCGATCTCGCGGCTGACCTCTAGGTGCGGCAGCTGGTCCTCACCGACCGGTACGGTATCCGCTTTGTACAGCAGGATGTCAGCCGCTTGCAATACCGGATAGGTCAGCAGGCCGAGCGAGGGCTGCAGGTTGAGTTCACGGGCTTGATCCTTGTAAGTCGGCACCCGCTCCAGTCGCGCAACGCTGGTAAGCATACCAAGCAGCATCGCTAACTGGGCATGCGCCGGGATCGCCGATTGCAGCACCAGGATCGATCGCTGCGGGTCGATGCCGGCTGCCAGCCAATCAGCCAGCAGGTTGATGATATTATCCCGGATGCGTTCCGGATGGCTATGATCGGTCGTCAGCACGTGCAGGTCGGCGACCAGGAAAAAGCATTCATAAGCATCCTGCAGCTCTGTCCACGTTTCCAGCGTGCCTGCTAGGTGTCCTATATGCCGAGGACCCGTTGGGCGGTGTCCGGTGAGAATGCGTCCTTTCTTGTTCATGGGTGCCTCCTTCCTAATAAAAAAACGCCTCGTCCACTGCAGGGACGAATGCGCTTGTTCGTGGTGCCACCCGGCTTAGGCTGTTGCTTAACAAAAATCCCGTTGGTGATGCAACGGGTGTATAAGCCAGCCTCACTCTTTTCGGGTACGACCGGTACGGTTTATACCCTTGCCCGCTAACGGGGGCTTGCCGGCCTGGGCTACTGTATTGTACTCGTTCACCCGGCAACTCCGAGGTCCATTCAACGCTGTCGTGCGGGCAGGCTTTTCACCAGCTGCCTGCTCTCTGTGCCGCCTTATCGCCTCTACTCGTCCTCTTCACGGTCTTTTTGTATTGGCATGGATTATACAGGGAACCAATCCGTTGTCAATGGTATGGGCACGCCGCGCAGTACCCATGCCTGATATCAGGGATGTCTCTATGAACTGAGGTTTCAAGCTCCATTATTTTTTATCACCGCTCAACATTTATGTCATCCACGAATTCTTTTTTTACTCCGCAAGGCGCGAAGAAAGTCAAGGTTTCTGATAATTTTCTTCGTGTTCCCTGGTGACCTTTGGGGTTAACTATCTGGTAGCGTTGATGCCTCCCTTTCCACACTTGTGATCTGGATACCTGCATGGGTTGAACCGTATTTCTTGTTGATGCCTATCAGAATGCTTGTCATACCTTCGATCACAACTGAATTCTCGATAGGACCGGCATCCCAGCCAATCAGGCCAGCCGCCTTGACCAATTCAAGGGTTTTGCTGCGTGAAGCCTTGCTTGTCCCTGTAACCAGCACATCACAGCTGATCTCGATGTTTTCTTTCATTAAATTCTCGTATGATATGTTCTGGAACGCCGCCGCTATCTCGGTTTCATCCCCAAGGATTTCATGAGCCTCCTGTGCCGCACTCCCGGCAGGCGGCATCTGGACCAGGGTTACTTTTTGTGGGTTGAGTGGAACGGTTACATCGACCAGTAATTTTCCTTGCAGTGTATCTTTCAGACTTTCGAGCATTTCCCGGTGGACTGCATAGGGGACCGTCAGGACTACCAGGTCGGCTATAGCAGCAGCCTGTAGGTTATCCATGCCCTGGATCATCGCAGCCCCGCTTAACCTGTCGTTCAATTCCTGAGCGGCAGCAAGAGCCTTCTCGATGCTGCGGGAACCGATGATGAGTCGGTAACCAGCAATTGCCCAGCGATATGCCAGGCTCTTGCCCTCTTTGCCTGTGCCTCCAATGATTGCGATTGTTGGCAGGTCGGGGATTACTTTCATTGTGTTCTCCGTTAATTGGAATATCCGTTCATCAGGATAATAATAATCTGATATGGTCATGGGACAATATGAAACTTTGTATCCGGTCAAGTAAGATCACAAGAACGAACGATGAGATGACGACAGGGGAAAAAAAATCAAGTGCGCAATCCTGAGTATGTGGAAGAGGTTATCCGCTCCATGTCGTCCACCTGATCCTGCCCGGACTGTCCTCCCTGCGAGGCAGGAGACGATAGTGTGGGTCTAAACACAGGCTGGACTGGCACTTAGATGGGCAAATCTAAGCCTTGAAACGTTCCTCGCCCAGGACAGCCACTATCTGACCGTAGTATATCCGGTGATAATCCTTGCGTGGGTACTTCCTCTCAATTTTCGATATGAGGAAATGGTCATTTTTCATGTCATCCCAGTAGATCTTCCGGCACTCCAGGACCAGTTCAGCCTGCGCATAACCTGGCGCTTGCACCTTCGTGGCTGCGACAGGGGTCAGACCTGCTTCGGTGATCTTGTCCCCGTCCCGTCCCGATTTTGAGCCAAGCAGTTCGAGCGCCTCTGAGTATTTCTCGGGGAACGCGCACACCGTGAAGGTGTCGTATCGCTCCATGAACTCATAGGTGTAGCGCACTGGACGGACTACCACCTGCACAAAGGGGATGCTCCACATCACCCCAATGCTTCCCCAGCCAATCGTCATGGCGTTGAATTTTCCCTGGGCAAAGTCACCAGATGTCAGCAGCAGGTGCTGGGTATCCCACAGATGCTGCGGTTTCACTACAAGTCTTTCGATGGGTATTGGTTGGCGGGTCATAAGCGGTCTCCTGGATTTCTGCTGGGGCTCGCTAAAAAGAGGAGCAATAACCCACAGGCTCTTCGGAAGTGTACTTTTTCACAGTGGGCGGAAAATTGGCAGGTATCCAGGTTCCTCTGCATCAGTCGGTAGTTGAGGTAGGGCACAGTATCTTACCCTCTCCCCTAAAATGTCATATCTTTGCCAGAAAAAAACCGGCGCTTACTTCTCACTTTCGAAAATATTCCTTAAAAAAGGGATCAAGTCCGGTAGATCATCCTGGATGGTGCGCCAGACAACCTGCATATTGATACCGAAATATTCGTGGAGCAGTTTGTTGCGCATGTCAGCAATGTCTTGCCATGGTACTTCAGGATATCTATCCCGGATCTCTATCGGGATTTTCCTGGCAGCTTCACCGATAATCTCCAATGCCCGCACGACAGCATAGGCACTTTTATCATCTTTATCGAACTCTTCATAAGTTATCCCTCTTACGAATTGCTTTGCTCTTTCGGCATTTTCCAGCATGTCACGTAGGTAATCCACATACACGCGTTTCATACAGCCACCGCTTCCCTGATAATGAACTCGCCGATGGCAGGCTTTAAGGCATCTTTCATCACCAGGTCCACCTTTACCCCTAGAATATTCGAAAGGTATTTTTCCAATCGAATGAACTCGAGCAGGCTAGGTGGTTCTGAGAATGTCACCAATATATCCAGATCGCTATCCGCCTGCTGTTCATGGCGAACATAGGAACCAAACACCTCCAGGCTGGCAATACCATGGCGCTCCGCAAGCAGGGGAAGCTGTCGGCGCAGGATCTTCAAAAACATGGACAAACGGCTTTGACGCTGCATGGTGTTAATTATACGCCAGGTTCATACAGGCGGGAATCAGGATGGTTGTGCTGGCTTTTTGAGCATCGTAAATAATACTTGACTTGTCTTATTGGATTGAATAATTCAACTCAATTTATATAAAAATGTGTGTACCCATAATGTCATTCCAGCCAGGGCGATGGGAAGGGGAGCAGTGGGACGATAGATATCGCCTGAGGGCAGGTGAGGGACACAGGCAGACTCCAGGGGTGGGTTGGAAGAGGGGAGCAGGAACGGGTTTATCATGATAAGACTATTGTAGCACAATAGTTCTATTTATACAAACTCAGATTGTGGAGATTTGGAAGGTATTATGGATAGAGGGGAGACATTGCGGTCACAAGACCGGTGGGGTCGTGAGACCATCCCCGATCAGAGCAAGTTATTACTATAAACTCGATAAAAGATAATATCAGCTATCGTTATTCACAGATATGGCATTAAGTGGTAATATAGGTTTATCTTATTCACATCTAGCCCATAGAAGCAGAGAGCTATTATGAACCCAGAAGAATTCCGCCACAGCGACTCCGGCAAA
>Ga0315274_10017337_pt1 | contig 10163 bp, 5 predicted proteins | sample YL17G02_20_MG_FD_203700 | JGI IMG/M metagenome (GOLD analysis project Ga0315274, IMG submission 203700) | Sediment microbial communities from Yellowstone Lake, YNP, Wyoming, USA - YL17G02_20 | ecosystem: Environmental > Aquatic > Freshwater > Lake > Sediment | place: USA: Wyoming | collected... | reverse complement strand
GTGTGGAAATCCATGTGGATCTGCCGCCACGGGACCCTGTCCATTCGATCCCTCCCCCCTAGTCGCCGCTCCAGATGACCGGTCCAAGCGCCTCCGCCTGGGCGGCTCTCTGCGCGCCCGTTCCAGGCGAAACCAGCGCCGCGTACCGGGCAGCGAGATCCGGTGCTGCGCTCTTCACCTTGGCGAAGTACCGCGCCGCAGAGCCGGCGTCTCCCTTATCGGAGAGAATTCGCGCCGCAAGGAGGTTGAGGAGCGCCGAGCCGGCGTTCATCGCGAGTCCTGCCTGCACGACTGCGAGCGCGCCGTCCGGGTCGCGCGCGAGCCACTTGAGGTTCGCGGCGTTCACGTAGGGGGAGACGAGCGTGGGGTCCTCCGCCATCGCGGTCCGGAAGGATCGTTCCGCATCAGCAATTTTCCCGAAGAGGGCGTGCAGGATTCCCTGCTGGACCCGGAGGACCCCCGCCTGCCTTCCGGTGAGGCCCGCGAGCTTCCCGTCCAGCGCCGTCAGCTGCTGCGCGTACAGGAAGGAGCTCATGCCCGTGAGCGAGGATTCGTAGGCCCGGTCGATCCCGCTCTTCGCCGGCTCGATGACCGTGAGCGTGCTCGACGGAAGGGGAAGCGCGGGGTACATGTTCCTTGCGCCTTCCAGGGCGAGGAACTGCATCTGCCCGCCGGCCCGGGACCTCCGGATAGTCTCCGAGGCTGCGGCCCACGCAGCGAGGAAACCCTTGCGGAGCGCGGTCGTCTCCACGGGGACCCACGAGCGGCCTCCCGAGGCGATCACCTCCAGCGGCCCGGCCGAGAGGAACGGAGCGCTCTCGGCCGGCTCCCCGGAGTCGAATGCGAGGAAGATGTGCCCCGGCGTGGTGAGGACCGCGGTCTGCACGCCCACGGACTCCAGGAGCGAGGCGAGAAGCGCGGTCGTGTCGTCGCAGTCTCCTGTCCGGTCGTAGAGCGTCGTGCGGGGAAACTGGACGGTGTCGAGGATCTCGGCCCTCCCGAGGATCTTCGAGATCGGGGTGACCTGGTCCTCGACGTAGGCGACCCCGTACGCGCCGAGTGCATCGCAGAGGCGAATCGCGCGGAAGAGCTTGCCGGACAGGCCGAAGCGCTTCTCCTCGTCGGCAGCGCCGAGCACCCGGTGGGCGAACCCGCTCACCGTCTCCTCGTTGGGGGTGACGAACGAGGCGATTTTCGCGGTGTCGTCCCATGTCAGGGCCGTGTTGCGGTAGATCGTGGCGGTGACGACGCGGGAGACCGTCTGCTCCACCCCGTCGGCCACGCAGGTGACGTCGATCTTCGCCTGCACGGCCATGTCCTCCTCCTGCTCGAGGATGGAGCTGTTGAAGGCGAGGGAGAGGTCGAACGATGCGCTCGCCCCTGCGGCGAGCGCGGGGAGGGTCCGTGTCTCCGAGGGGAAGTCCATGAGCCGGGGGATGAGGACCGTCGCCCGCACCTTCTCCACCTGCTGCGTGAGGGTGTTCTTCACGGTCACGGTGCCCACCGGGTGCGCCGCGTACCACTGCATGAGCGAGGGGAAGAGGTTCGCGATCTGCGCATCCGAAATCGCGAGGGGGGCCTTCCTCTCCGCGCCGCCGCCTTTCTCGCCGAAGAGGGCCTTCAGGTCCTCCATTGCCCTGCGCGCCGCGTCGTTCCGCGCGTCCTTGCTCACGATGAGCTCGTACTTCTGCATCGCCTGCCCGTAGAGCAGGCGCGCGGACTCGACGCCGATCGTCCGGAGCGTTTCCCTGGTCTTCCGATCCAGGTCCGCGGCTTCGCGCGCGAGGTCGGCGACCTCGATGGCGAGGAGGCTCGCCTTCGCCTCGGTGTTTTCCGGGTCCGCGTCGCGCACCTTCTCCCAGTAGGCCCTCGCCATGAGGGTCGCCCCGGCGCGCGCGTACAGCCGCGCAGCCTCGGAGAGCGCGGCCGGCCCGTCGCTCGCGCGCCTTTCGCGCAGCGCGACGAGCGTCTCCTCCCCCTCGTTGCGTATGCCCTTCTGCCGGCAGTACGCGCGGTCGAGGAGCTTGACGATCCGCCTCCCCGTGACATCCGCGACGTAAATGAGTCCCCGTTCCCAGTCGACGGCGACCGAGCCGCTCGCAGGCAGCGCCTCCTGCTCGGCGCCGGCGATGGTCGTGAGCTCCCACACGGGGCTTCCGTCCCGCGAGAACTTGGCAAGGAGGCCGTTGGCGAGGACGACGAAGCTCCCGTCTTCCGCGATGGACATCGACTGGGGGGCGATGCTGCGGGAGGGGTCGAGGAGCGGCAGCTGGTAGCCTGCGAGGCGCCCCTCCGGGGTGTGGATCCGGAAGGCCTTCAGCACGAAGTCGTAGATCCAGATGGTGCCGTCGGGCCCCACGCCGAAGCTGTAAATGGAATCGTACGGGCTCGCGAAGAGGGGTATCTCTTTCTTCTGCTTCCCGGTGAACCGGTAAGCTTTTCGCGCCTGCGGGTCGACGACGAGCGCGCTCCCGTCGGGCAGCGCCGCGAAAGGGAGAATGGAGAGCTCCAGGCCGATGCTCACCTTCTGCGGCGCCCCGTCGGCCAGTATCCGGTAGAGGTCCCTTCCCTGCATCGGTTTCAGCAGCACCGTGCCGCTCCGGTTGACGGAGACCCCCATCGCGTAGTACGGGGTCCCCGAGCCCGCGAGCGACTTTCCCGGCTCGTCGACCACCCGGAAGGAGCTGTCGAACTCGAGGCAGGTGCCCAGCAGCGCCGCGAGGATGTTGCCGTTCCTCTTCGCCGCGATGCCGTAGGGGTAGGCAGTGGAGGAGACCAGCCCTGTCGGCAGCTCGTCGACAAGGACAGGAGGCTCGGAGGATGTCCCGCCCGTCAGGCCGTTCATCGAGCCCCACAACAATAAGACGGCGCGCGCGAGAAGGGAGGGGAGCTCGGGGGTCGGCATCCCCAGCCAGGGGTAGGGCGCCGACCGGGCGCCGTCGGACTTGCGCTCGAGGCTGATCACGATGCTCGGGCTTTCCTTCCCGAGGCTGGCGACGACGGCGAGCGCGTAGTCGGCCTGCGGGGCATCCCGCGCGGGGAGCAGCGCGATGCGTCCCCCATTGAGCCTGTTCGAAAGGGCGGCGACCTGCTCCATGAGCTCGCCGACGACCTGCGCCGCCTCCGCGGTCTGGGGATCGACGAGCGGCGGATCGATCCGGATCCGATCGACCGGGAAGGCGGGCAGGGCGGAGACGCAGAGCGTCCACGCGACAGCCGCGAAGAAAACCCGAACCGTCCTGCGCCGCGTCACACGAACCTCCCGTAGTGATACGCCTCGTCGTACATCGCTTCGATGTTCTCGACGGGGCTCACCGCCTGGATGTTGTGGCACGGCGCCAGGATGTAGCCCGTGCCGTCGGAGGCGAGCGAGTCCACGGCGCCGCGAACCTCGGCGCGCACCTCCCCGGGAGTGCCGAAGGGGAGAACCTTCTGGTTGTCGATGCCGCCGTGGAAGCACAGCCTGTCCCCGAAATCGCGCTTGAGACCCTCCCTCTCCATGCCCGGACATGTGTGCTGCACCGGGTTGAGCACGTCGATGCCCATGTCCACGAGCTCGGGGAGCAAGGGCCGGATGGCCCCGTCGTCGTGGTGGAACACGGTGATGTGGAAGGAGTGGCACAGGTCGATGAAGCGCCGCATGTGAGGCTTGTAGAACGCGCGGAACGTCTCCCCGCTGATGAGCGGCCCCGCCTGGCCTCCGTAGTCGTCGGTGACCTGCGCGGCGTCCACGAGGCCGTCGCACGCTTCGAAGATGCGGAGGTGGTGCTCGTAGAAGTACGCGCTGATCCTGCCGACGATTTCGTGGGTGAGATCCGCGTCGTCGTGCGGGTCCATGAGCGACCTCTCCAGGCCCCGCAGGAGGTTGTGGAAAAAGAACGGGGCCATGTAGCCGCTCATCACGACCCGCGTCTCCCGCGCCGCTTTCGCCTGCTCCTTCATCTTCGAGTAGTCGAACCAGTCCGGATTCGGCCAGCGGTAGGCGTCGAGGTCCTTCCCGGTCTCCGCGAAGGCGAGGGGAAAGAACGACTGCTCCCAGTAGGCGCCTGTCGCGTACCGGACCCTCCGGGTGCGGATGCCCCACAGGTCCACCTGCTCGTCCTCGGGGACCGCCGGCAGCGGGGGGCCGATGTACGCCGGGTTGACGCTCGCCATCCCGTCGATGTGCAGCGAGGCCATGACCGCCTCCTGGTCCGCGCCGAACCGCGGCGCCAGCTTCGCCCACACCTCTTCCGTGGCCCAGATGTCGGTGGGCACGCGGTCGCACTTCTCATGGTGGATGGCCGCGAGCACCCTCTCGCGGGAGCTCATCGCCATCGGCCCTCCCTTTCCCCCGCATCCCGCATGATGGCGGGGGGAAAACCGCTGAGCGGGTAAGAAGCTGCGGAAGGCACGCTCTTCTCCTTTCGCGACATTCTGCCGAAATTGATACTACTATATATGAGCATCCGCCTGAAGATAGTTCTCATCGTCGTCCCCCTCATCGTGGCCACCCTGCTTCTCACCGGGGTCTCCTCCTACTTCTCCGCGAGGAACGGCATCACCCGCATCGCCAAGGAGTTTCTCGGGTTTAAGTCCCAGGAGCTGCAGAAGCAGGCGGAGAGCCAGTGGACCCTTCTCGTGGAGAACAATCTCACCGAGAGGAAGGAGATGGTGGAGGCGACGCACGCGGCTGTGGAAGGGTACGCGCGCAGCATCGTCCGCAGCGCCACAGAGCTCATCCTCGCGGCCGGCGTGGACGGGACGGTCGTCATGAGCACCGCCGACCTTTCGTACCAGCGCGGCGAGCAGGAGGGGGTGGCTGCCCTTGCCGCTGCCAGGAGCACCGACCTGGTCACCCTCCGCATCGCGGGGAAGGACAGGGTGGCGCAGGGCTTCTGGTTCGAGCCTTTCGGGTGGTACATGCTGGTCACCGAGGAGTGGACCGCGTTCTACAACCAGGTGAACGAGATCACCCTCCGCACGGGCATCATTCTCCTGGCGTCCATCGGCGCGGGGATCCTCCTGGTGCTTCTCTTCGCCAGCTACCTCACGCGTCCCCTGACCCGGGTTGTGGGCACGATGAGGAGCATCATCTCAACCAACGACCTCTCCAAGCGGGTTGTGGTCGAGTACCGCGACGAGATCGGGCAGCTCGCCCAGACCTTCAACCTCATGGTCGGCGAGCTGGAGAAGGCCTACCGCCAGATCAAGAGCTTCGCCTTCAAGGCTGTCCTCGCGCAGAAACGCGAGCAGAAGATCAGGAACATCTTCCAGAAATACGTGCCCAAGGACGTGATCGACAGGTTCTTCGAGAACCCCGAGGGGATGCTGGTGGGCGAGAACCGGGTCCTCGCCGTGCTGTTTTCCGACATCCGCAGCTTCACCACGATCTCGGAGACCATGCCGCCCGACGACCTGGTGAGCTCGCTCAACCGCTACTTCACCGTGATGGTCGACGTGATCATGGCCCGGCACGGGATCGTGGACAAGTACATCGGCGATGCGATCATGGCGTTCTTCGGCGCGCCGGTGAAGCGCGACGACGACGCCCTCAACTCCGTGCTCGCCGGCATCGAGATGGCCGATGCGCTGAAGGGCTTCAACGCGGGACAGGAGGCGATGGGCAAGCCCGCCTTTCACATCGGCATCGGCATCAACTACGGGGTGGTCACCGTCGGGAACATCGGCACCGAGAAGAAGATGGACTACACGGTGATCGGCGACATGGTGAACCTGGCCTCGCGCCTTGAGGGGCTCACCAAGATCTACCGGCAGCAGCTCATCATCTCCGAGAGCCTCCATCTCAAGGTCAAGGAAACCTTCCCCTGCCGGCTTTTAGACTCGGTGGCGGTAAAGGGGAAGACGAAGGGAGTCAGGATCTACACCGCGAAACGCGCCCTCACGTCCCTGGAGAAGGAGGCGTGGGAACAACACAACGCGGCCATGGAGAAATACTACGCGCGGAACTTCAGCCGCGCCGCCGCGCTATTCGGCGACGTGCTCCGGATCCTCCCTGGGGACGACGCGGCGAAGATCCTCAGGGAGCGCTGCGAGCTGTATGTGAGAAACCCTCCCCCCGCCGTCTGGGACGGCGTCGAGGTGATGACCACGAAATAGGCCGTGCGCGGCAGGTCGCCCGCGCGCTCGGCGTCGCGGCTCAGCCCCGCAGCCTCGCGGCGAAGCCGTCGAGAGCCGCCCGCACGCGGACTCGCGCGTACGCCTCTTTAAGATTAAACTCCCCCTGGTCGACTATTAGATCAGGGAAAACTCCATGATCGGACTTCTCGAAAAGGCCCGCAAGCTCAGGATATCTTTCCGCGGCGGAGAGGAGCGGGAGGAGTTCGCCTACGACCCCGAATCCGGAATCTCGCGAGAGGACCAGAAGGAGATACTCAAGGAGATCGAGAGCGTCGCCACGGGAAGCCGGATCACCGTCACCCCGGAGGTCTTCGCCGTCAAGGCCGCCAGGCGGGGGATCCTTTTCCCCGTCGTCGTCAACGCCGCGGCCGTCTTCGTGCTCCTGGGCGGGCTGGGAACCCTCTATTTCCTTTTCCAGCGCGGAGAGACCCGCCTGGTGAAGGAGCAGCCGGGAACGATCACCGCGGAAGGCAAGCTCATCGAGGAGCTGAAAAAGGACTCCGAGGCGAAGCTTTTGGCGAAGAACCAGCAGATAAGCCAGATCCAGGGGCGTCTCGCGGACATCGAGAAGCAAAGGCAGGACCTGCAGGCGAACATGGACGCGAAGGTGCGAGATCGCGAGGCGCAGCTTCGCGCGGCGCTGGCCGCGGACCTGGAGGCGGAAAGGGCGAGGCTGCAGACGCAGGGGCTCTCCGACCAGGATATCGCGAAGAGGCTCGCCGACCTCGAGGCGAAGAAGAACGCGGAGTCTCTCACGCAGCTCGACGTGTTCCGCGCGGAGGCTGAGGCTGACCGCAAGAAATCCGAGGCGAGCCTGCAGGCCCTCGCGGTCGAGTACAACGCCAGCCTCGCGAAAGCCAACGATGAAAGGCAGAAGGTGCTCGACGACTCGAGGAAGCGGGAGGCCGACCTCCAGGCCCAGCTCGCCCAGAAGACCAGGGAGGTCGAGTCCGCGAAGGCGCAGGCGGAAGCGGCGCTGAAGAGCCTCCAGTCCCAGAAGGAGAAAGAGGATATGGTCGCGGGGCAGCTCGTGGGGCTGTACGCCGTGGTCAAGTCCGACATCTCCGCGAGGAGCTACCCGAAGGCGCTCGCGAGTCTCCAGGCAATCAGGGACTACGTCACCTCTGCTGACGTCGCCGTGCTCCCGGGGCTCGCGAAGCGCCGGGAGATCGACCTGTTCATCGTGGACTCCCTCGCCGGCCTCGTGCAGGGAGAGATCGACAAGAGCACGGTGGACACCGCCTCCCTCGTGGATGCCGCGAACAATATCGCCGAGGTGCGGGCGAAGGTGAAGGAAGGCGATGCGCTGGCGAGGACGGGCAGGCTCGCGGAGGCTGAAAAAGCCTATGGGGATGCGCTCGCGATCATCCCGGAGATCGCGAAGGTCAACGACTACTTCACGAAGAGAGGGAAGGAGGCGGAGAGCGCGCGCCTGGAAGCCCTGAATGCCGGGCTCTCCCGCGCCGAGTCCCTGTTCCTGGCCGGGAGGTACGACGACATGCTCGCCGCGTACAAGGACGCATTCGCGTACCTCCCCGAGCCGCCGGCCCGGATAGGCAAAACACTGGAGAATCTCTCGACGGCGCCGTCCACGCGCGATGCCGCCTACCTCCTGAAGCAGGGCAACGCCCTTCTCAGGCAGGAGAAGCTCGACGAGGCGATCGCGCAGTACATGACGGTGGCCGCGAAGTACCCCCAGTCGCCGCAGGCCGACGCCGCCGTGCAGGGGATCGCTGATGCGGTGAAGAGGATGAACGACGCGGCGGCCGAAATGCTCGCGACACGCGAAAAGCAGCTCAACGGCGCGCTTGTGGACTTGAATGGCACCCTTGCGGACATGAACGTCACCCTCGCCGCGCAGGCGGCGGAGATTGAAGCCGGCAGGCAGAAGATCGCGGACCTGGGCAGCGCGAGCGGGGATCTCGCGCAGGCGCGGAAGGATCTCGCGCACGCACGAGAGGATCTCGCGGCCGCCCTGGAGAAGAGCGGGAACGCGGAAAAGCAGGCAGCCGCACTCAACGAAAAGATCGCCGCGCTCACGACGCAGCTTGAGGAAGCCCGCGCGCATGCGGGAGACACGGCCGCGCAGAAGGATCTCCAAGATACGCTCGCCGCTGCGCAGAGCGCGCTGAACCGGATCCAGAGCACGGTGACCCAGACGCGCAGCTCGTTCGGCACGTATGCCGCGCGGGAAGACGCCCTGCTTGCGGACCGGGGGAAGGCCGGGCTCGTCGCCTCTCAGACGCCGTTGAACGAATTCCTCGGTTCGATCGACGAGCTCCTCGGCACACGCGATCGGAGCGCCTCGCCGCTCACCCTGTACGAGAGGGTCAACCGGATCAACACCGCTTATCAGGAGGCGGGGGCGCAGACCGCGCTGCAGGACATGACGGACATCGTCTCGGGGCTCGGCGGCGCCGGGCTGGACACGGCGGCGAAGAAGAGGGCTTTCCTGGAAAAGCAGAAGAACCGGTACGCGGCCGACAAGGACGTGAGCGCGTTCATCGACGAGCTGTCCGCGGTACTGGGCCCGTGAGAGGCGGGACCCGGGAAGCGGCGGTCTCTAGGGAGCCGCGTACGACTTGAGCTCGAGCCTCCGGACCGAATCCCCCTGCAGATCCGCCGCGTACCGGGTGTGGAAGAACACCCTCAGTCGCGAATCAGAGTAGTCCCAATACTCTCCCAGCATCACGTTCTCGCCGAGGGGGACCCTGCCGAGGAGATGCCCGCCCGAATCCAGGAACCTCCCGACACCTGGGCCGGCGCAGTACAGCACCTCTCCGGCGAGCACCGCGTCGATGCGGGGGACCCCCTGCAGGAGGAGCGACTGCACGCCTTTCACCGGATCGATCCAGAAAACGCGGCTCTCATTCGCGCCGGTGGACGGGGAGCGGAAACTGATGTAGCCCCTCGTCGATCCGGGGTAGGAGTAGGCGAAGAGCTGCCGCGCATCCGAGGGAAGGAAGGGCAGGGGGAACGTCCCGAAGAGATCGCGAACCGGGGCGGGAATCCCGTTGCGATCGACTCGGCACCGCAGCATCGCGTACCCGGGGGGATCCGTTCCCGCGATCCTCGCGAGCATCGTGAGAGAGACGTAGGTGTCGGTGTCGGGCTGCGCGGGGGGGGAGAAGTGCGCGCTGAGGAGGGAATAACCGGCGCTCGCGCCCAGATCAGCGAAGGCTCTCTGCTCCATGTCGCAGCCGTCGTACCCGGCAACAGGGTTCATCTTCACGCCGCATACATCGTAGTCGAGGATCGTCAGCCGGGCGGGATCGCCTTGGTTCGCGGAAAGGCGCAGCAGGGCAAGATACTTGTGGTAGGGATCGTCGGTCCTCAGCGCCGCGACCCGGAAGGCGAGGAGGTCTTGCGTGGAACCCTCCCGCGCGCCCTCCCATCCGACGGTTTTCATATCGAACCTCCCGAAACCGTCCGGATTCCCGAATCCCACGCGCACGCTGAGCGGGTCGGTGATCACGATGAACCCGTTCTTCAGCGCGAGGTCGCCGGGATCGGGGGCCGAGGGGTTCCAGGGCACGGGGAGGTAGAAGGACTCGGTGCCGGACGGCCCGCCCCACACGTCGGAGTCGGCGATCAGCAGCTGGGTGCGCAGGCCGGGGTCGCTGCGCACCAGAGCCTCGAGAACCGCTTTCTGGTCGAAGGGCGCGCACGCGAAGATCGCGAGTGCGGCGGATAGGGGCACCGCGAGCATCTTCACAACAATACCCTGCACCCGATCCTGAAGTTGGCCCAGCTCCGGGCCCGGTTGCCTTCGATCGCGAACCAGTCACTGCCCCACCCGTCCAGCATGTACCGGAAGAGCTCGGGCTGGTCGGTCCAGTAGTGGAGTAGGGACCACTCGATGAGGAACCGGAACCTCATGAGCGGGGAGAACTCGATGCCGAGATTCCAGGACATGCCCCCCGGTGAGACGGGGTCGAGCAGGGTGCCTGCGAAGCCGAACTCGCTGAAGTTCTCGACCCTGAAGAACGGGCCGAGGGACACCGAGAGCCTGACGGGACTGTCGATCGGCAGGAAGTACGCCC
>Ga0315274_10017336_pt1 | contig 10163 bp, 10 predicted proteins | sample YL17G02_20_MG_FD_203700 | JGI IMG/M metagenome (GOLD analysis project Ga0315274, IMG submission 203700) | Sediment microbial communities from Yellowstone Lake, YNP, Wyoming, USA - YL17G02_20 | ecosystem: Environmental > Aquatic > Freshwater > Lake > Sediment | place: USA: Wyoming | collected... | reverse complement strand
TCTTACTCAGCGCCTCCGCGATGTCGTCACCGCCCCTGAGCACGACGGCTGCCCGCAGCTTCGGGTCCCTCCTCTGAGCCTCGACGATGACTGAGGCGAGGAAGCGTGACCCCCCATACTCGATGTCGCCACACGCTTTCGGCCTCCCCTTACTCGTGATTACGCGGCCATTCAGCCCCACGACGTCGAGGGGGCCCATCGGGTCCGGCTTCGAGTAGACGAGGTTGAGCCCGACCTGGGGGATGATCCTCTCAGCACCCTCGAGTCGCTCGAGTTCTTCCAGGGCGTGGCTCACCGACTCCTCGAGCACGTCCAGCTTCCTGAAGCTGCCGTAGAGTTCATCGATCTCGATCCTCGCCTGTGCCTCGACCATCTTACCGTCTACGATAAGGCCGGAGCCAACCCTGAGGGGGCCGAGCCGTGACACCTTGATGCCCATATCGGCGCATCTCCTGAGTACCTCCCCTGCTGACGATGGATCTACTATTACGATGATGACGCCGTATGTGGGGGCGCGGAGGAGGTCCTGGTGTAGCTTCTGCGCCCCTCTCGCGTATGTTACTTCGGCGGAGTTGAAGCTGAGGCTTTTACCGAGACTCATGAGGACCTCATTGAGGGCGCTTTTGACTCCCCCCTCGGATACGTCGTGGAGGAGTCTTACCCCCTCCACCTCGCTGAGGGTGAGGATCGTCTGGAGCGCCGTGAAGTCCCTCCATCTCTCATCTGAGTTCCCCCTGCTGAGGCTCGTTAGCCAGACCGCCTCCCCCCCGACCTCCCCGACGAGGAGGACGACATCACCCTCCCGGGGCTTCGAAGGTTTCCGGGTTTGCTCACCCAAACACGTAGTGGAGACAAACGGGATCTCTAACCCATAGTAAGTTGCAGTCTGCCCTGCGGCTATCTTGACGCCGAACTTCTTCGCCTCGTAGCCGAGACTCTCGGCTATAGTCTTCAGGTCCCTCTCCCTCGTCTTTAGGGGGAGGTAGATTCCGGCGATCATGTGGGTGGGTCGCCCGAAGCGGCATGCGACGTTGCTCGCGGCGTAGTGGAAGGCGAAGAATCCTAGCGCCTCGAGGGGGACGCCTATGCTCGGGCTGTGGGCGATGACAGTCCTATCTGTGAGCCTGACGGTGGCGCCGTCAAGCTCCAGCTCCCCGTCCAGGGGGATGAATGGGAGGACGCACCTCTCGAAGACCTCCCTCGAGACCTTACCTAGCCCGAGAACACCGCTCATAACCCTCCCTCATAAATCCTAGGTCAGCCTATTAATTCCTAACCTGCTCCTTACAGCCGCGACGACCGCGACGGCGACGGGCACGAAGATCAGGTCGACCAGCGTCGCGAGGTCTATCATCGCCATCCCGGGTCCGAAGAGGAACCAGTCGAGGGAGAGGAATCCGACAGTCTCCCAGACGCAGCCGATACACATGGCGGCGGCGACCGTTACCCCAGTCATTAGCGGGTCCAAGAGGATCCCCAAGGCGTAGATCAGTACCGGCGAGGCGTCGTACTGGGCCAGAGGCTGGGGCACAGGCACCATGATCGGATTAGCAACAACCGTTACGGCGGTCATGATGGAAAAAAGCGCCAGCTTACCACTCGAAGACTTGAACCTTGACTCCATACCATTTCATGCATCCTAGAGGGGATGCAGGCGTCAACCGCTTGGCAGGTTGACGATAACGTGCACCTCCCTACGCCGGCATTACCCGGATCAGGTTCCTAGGGTCGACGTTTACCGTCCTCTCAGCCGGGCACCCGCCCAGCTCCCCTCTGGCCCATCCTACTAAACCATCGACATATAAACCTTACAAGTAAAAACAATTTGTTTTAAGGATGGGAATTTATTACCATCAACAGAAGTTAATACTTAATCTTTATTTGTTAAACGGTATTTAATACTTGTTTAAAAAAACTTAAAAGTTTTAAATATACGTGTAATAAATTGTTTTTCCGCGGGTGTGAGAATGCCGCAAAACTCAGGTTGGTCTCCCCTAGTCAATGAGTGGGTGGAGAAAGAAAACGATTGCTTCGGCGTATACCATCTTAGTGACGAAGATGGAACGATCCTATACATAGGTGAGGGACACGTATTGACGAATCTAAAATCGCATATCCCGGAAGGGTCTAATCCATTACGAGGCGCTACACGGTATCGTGTCGAATACGCTGGAAACGAGAGGCAGGCCGAAGTGAAGCTGAAAACCACATTAAAGGAATGGAAGAAGGAACATGGGCAACTTCCAAGATATAACCTCCTCAGCCCCAATGTTCTTTCTTGAAAAAAATGATGAAATCCCCACTTCACACGCGTTACCAAAGGCAATTTTACCCGCCGGAGGTTCAGGCTTAAATATATTAGCTAAATATTGCTGTAGGTGAAGGAAATGGCCGATCTCCTCTCATTCGATCTCATTATCGGCATCGTCATCGTCGTCGTCGCAGCCGTAGCCATCTTCATGTTCTGGCGCGCCTCAGGCAGCAGTAAGAAGGAGGAGGAGAAACCAGCCGAAGAGCCCCCTAAGAAGGATCCCCTCCGTGTGGAGCTACAAATGATGGAGAGAAAGGTGAAGATTCCACCACTCGATAAGAAGATCGCGGCTACCGACATAGAGATGGCGAAGAACCAGATCAGGACGCTCACCCTGAAGCAGGAGATCAACAGCATGGTCCTCCGCCGCCTCTTCGAGGCCGAGGACGAGGGAGAGATCAGCAGGGAAGAACGCGTCAGGCTGGGCAAGGTCTACGAAGACGAGATGAAGCAGATCGCCGAAGACCTGAAGAAGAGCGAGATGCTTGTAAGCCTCGCCGAGCTAGAATCGATCAGGGAGGAGATAGTCAAGAAGTTCGAGGAGAGCATGAGCCAGACCCAGAGCCGCATAGACCTGATAATCAAGGAGCTCAAGATCGAGGAGCCTCCGAAGCCGGTGGAGGAGGAGCGGCTTAAGGTCCCAACCGCCAACAAGAGGAAGCGTATGGCGCCGAAGGTGAAGACGGAGGAGAGCGAGGAGGAGCCCACCGACGCCGAAGGGGAGGAGAAGCAGCCAACGGCTAAACAGGATGTCGAGAGTCGGCTAGAACAGCTTAAGAAAGAGGTAATGAAGGAAATAGACGAGCTCGATAAACTCGAACTGGAGAACTAAACTTGAGCGCCGGTACAGCAGCGAAGAAGAAGGCCGCTATGAGGGCGGTAAAGCACATAGAAAATGGCATGATCCTGGGGCTGGGAAGCGGGACGACGGTCTCCTTCGCGATCAAGTATATCGGGGACATGATCGAGGCTGACGAGATCTACGACATCTATGGAGTACCCACGAGCATCCAGACCGCCTTCGAGGCCATCAAGGCGAAGATACCCCTCACGACGCTCGACGAGTACCCCCAACTCGACCTGGGCATCGACGGCGCGGACCAGTTGGACGTTAAGCTCAACGCGATCAAGGGAGGAGGGGGCGCCTTGATGAGGGAGAAGATAGTGGCCGCTGCCTGCAAGGAGTATATCCTGATAGCCGACGACTCTAAACTCACCGACGTCCTCGGAAACGGGAAGGTGGTACCGATCGAGGTGCACCCATTCGGCGTCACCCCCACGCTAAAGGCCGTTGAGAAACTCGGCGCCAAGGTCAGCCTCAGACAGAGCTCGGGTAAACTGGGCCCCCTCGTCACGGACAACGGCAACTACATCATCGAAGCCGACTTCGGACCCATACAGGACCCATGGTGGCTAAACAGGGAACTCCACGCCATCCCCGGCATAATCGAGACCGGGATGTTCCTGGGGTACGCGCACATCGCATATGTCGGCGGCAGGGGCAGCGTGAAGAAGCTCAAGCCACAGCCCGACGCGGCGCTGAAGAAGACCCCGTGAACTCGACGAGCAGCCTCTGGGGAGACTCTAGAAAGCCTTAAAATGGCAGGGGGATTGCTATGAGAACGGACTCCTTATGGGGTCAGTTGCTGGGGTCTCCTAGCCTGGTAGGGAGCGGGCCTGCTAAGTCCGTGAGCCTTGCTCGCGAGGGTTCAAATCCCTCCCCCGGCGCCACACCCGAGAAGGTGTATATAGACCGGTTTTCCCCTACAAACATTGGTGAGAACATGTCATACTATGTAAAGGACTACATGGACAAGGAGTTCCCCACGCTTGAGATCGAGGCCTCGGTGGTCGAGGCCGCCAAGGCGCTCGCGAAGCAGGGGAAAGGCTACGTAATAATACTAGAGAGGGGGAAGCCATACGGCATAGTCACGGAATGGGACCTCGTCAGCAAGGTTCTAGCCACTGAGAAGGATCCGAAGAAGACGCCGCTCCGGCAGATTACAGCCACCCCCCTCGTGACGATTGACCCCGACGAGGACATGTTGAAGGCGTCGGAGCTCATGCAAACGAAGGGCATCAAGAGGATACCCGTCGTGAAGAGCGGCGTCATCTACGGCGTGATAACCGCCAATAACATCGCCCAGAAGTGCGGCGAGTACGTAAACAAGTCCGTGAAGGACATCCTCCGGTGGTCTTTCCCGATAGTTTAACCGGGTCAGGCGCCGGCTTCGACGCCCCACCTTCGGAGTTCCATTTCTAACTGCGTCACGTCTTTGAACAGGATCGATTCCAGCCCGATTGATTCGGCGGCTGCGACACAGTTCCTGTTATCGTCTATGAAGATACAATCCTCCGCCGCCAACCCGAGGCGACGCAGCGTCAGTCTATAGATCCCCTGATCCCCTGGGCCCCTCGGTGAAAGGTCCGGTTTCCTCAGACCGACTTCACATGAGAAGACGACAACGTCGAATAGAGTGTCTATGTCGTGTCTCTTGAGCCAACGTGCCCTCGATGGCTCTAGGTTTGACAGCGCCCCAACCCGGTATCCTCCCCTTCTCAACCCCCCAATCAGTGCGAGGACCTCATCGTTGTACCGCGCGGCCTCGAAGGTTTTTCCCCAGACCTCCTCGGAGCACTCCGGAGGGTCGCCGAAGAGTCCGAAGGTCTTAATCATCCAGTTTTCCTCCGATTCCTCCCCCGTCTGAACACTGGGCATCCACTTCTCGGCCTCCCTCTTGAATTCGTCTGCGGGTATGCCGTGATTATCCTCGATGTACCTGTAGGTTATGGCGTTACTCCATTCCACGACTACTCCGCCGAGGTCGAAGATGATGCCCTTCACCCTTCTCAACGGCTCTTCTCGACCGCCTGCCTGATTTCTTGGGTGAAGGCCTCGCTTTCTTTGAGCCCGCTCTTTATCGGCGTGCCGTTTACGACGAGCCAGTGGTTGGCAAGCCTCATCGATGTCTCTGGTTTCTCCCACTGGTTGATCAACTCGACGGGGAGTGCCGAGTAGAGGTTCTCGATGGTGTCTCTTACACGGGTCGCGAATGTGTAGGAGTATTCGCAGGTGGGGTTGAATAGAATCGTGGCCGTCCCCCTGTCTTTGTTTTCTGGGCTCCACGCGGGTTTGGTTGGTGGGGCGTATGCGCCTTTTATTTTGTAGACCATCTCGCCGCCCATTTCCTCGAAACCGTTCATGGTGTAGAACCTCTCCATGGGGATGTCCTCGCCCGTGTTGAAGGGCTCCGCTGTCATGAAGAGGCATTCCCTGCCCTTGAGGAATTTGGGTGAAGTTCTGCACTCCTCGATGAGGCTCTTCACTAGGGAGGTGGATGCGCCCTTTCCCCGCGCCTCTTCGAATGGGTTGTAGACGCATTGGAGAAGAATCACACCTTCTCGCTGTCTCGGGACGAAGGGAACGGCCTCCTCGGGGTAGAATTGCAGCTGGGCGACGGGTTTTTCGTCGATGTAGGCGACCTTGACGCAGGTTCCGTAGTCTCGGATCATTTTCCGTAGCCAGCGGCGGCGAAGCTCCATGCCCTCCATCTGAAGGGGTTTGTCGAGCTTGCCGTGGCTGCAGACCCTGAAGGCGTCGTCGATGTTAGACTCATCGATGTCCTTGACTGTGAGTGTGCCCACGTGAGTTATTATGGGAAAAGTCGTGTATCAGGGTTCCGCCTAGAGGGCGGTGAAGCCCTCGACGGTCTTCTCGTCGAGTCTCTTTATCAACTCGATGACGAGGCGTACAGTGTTCTCGGTGTCCTTGAGGCTGAGTAGGCCGCTGTGGCTGTGGATGTGGCGTGTCGGGACGCTGATGACCACCGTGGGGCAGCCCGCCCTGCTCATGTGGATGGGTGCGCCGTCCGTCCTCCCACCCTTCATCTGGCTCAACTGGAGGGGAATCTGGCTCTGCTTCGCCACCTCGATCACCCACTCCTTGAAGGGCTGGTTCGGGATCATCCCCGCGTCAAACGTCAGCATGCTGGGACCCTTCCCCATCTTCGCCTGGGCGTCCTGAGGCTTTATACCGGGGACGTCGCCGGCGATGTCGACCTCGAGGATTATGGCCACGTCCGGGTCCACGACGTGGGCGATGGTCTGGGCTCCCCTAAGCCCAACCTCCTCCTGGACCGTCGCGACGCCGTACACGGTGTTGGGGTGCTCTATCTTCTGCCCCTTCATCCTCTTCAGCGCCTCGGCGAAGACGAAGGCGCCGATGCGGTCGTCGAAGGCCTTGCCCATGGCGACCCTACCGTTCTGTATGAGCTGGAAGGTGCTGTAGGGGACCACAGGGTCGCCGACCTTTATGCCGCACTCCTCCGCCTCCTGCCTGCTCGTGGCGCCGATGTCGATGAACATGTCCTTCTTCTCGACGACCTTCTTCCTCTCCTCCTCAGGCAGAATGTGCGGCGGCTTGGACGCGATTATACCAGGGACATCTCCCCTGCTTCCCCTTATGACTACGCGTTGCCCCAGCAGGACCTGGTCGAACCAGCCGCCGAGCTGGTTGAAGGTCAGGAAACCTTCCTCTGTCAGGCTAGAGATGATGAAGCCGACCTCATCCGTGTGGCCCGTGATGAGGACCCTGGGCCTCTCCTCCGAACCCTTCGCCAGGAAGCCCACGGAGCCGAGCTTATCCGTGATGATCCCGTCGGCGTAGGGCGCCATGTGTTTCTTGAAGAGGCTGTTGACCTCCCTCTCGAAGCCTGAGGGGCCGAAGGCCTCCATCATCTCCTTCATGAATTTCAGGGACTTGTTGTCGAACAATTTGGTTCAAGTATCGTAGGTTTCGGCGATGATTTAGATTTATCTTCGGGACAGTTGCCGGGGTCCCGGCATCCTCTCAGCACTATATAGAATGTACGTAACTATCCCCTCGTGCACTGTTTGCCTCCTATGTTAAATTCAGAGAACAAGAGTTGGACAATATTTCGCATTGCGTGTTCTTATGGGAAACCGTCAGGGGCTTGTTGAAGAACCGCCCTTTTTTAACTATTCCTTGTTAAGAATGTTGGATTAGTAATATCCATATTGTAATCTATCCTCACCTGCGTGTGAGGTGGGGGTTTTATCCGTATGTCATAGTGACTTTAGAAGTAAGGAGCCGCGCCGCGTCGAACGTCGTTCCGCGTTACCGTTGGGGCGGCCTCCCCTCGGACCATTTGAGAGTGAGCGGCCTTACCGTTCCTTGGAAGCCCATTGCCCGCGGCTACGGCACCTTTTAACTATAATTGTATCGAGCTAAAAGGTTATTCTCTCATGAAATGAGAATAACTTAAAAATAGGGGATTGTATTAAAAATATGAGACAATCCTAGCCTTGGACGCCGGCTTCCAGATACACTAATCTCCCCTTATCCGCATCAAGTGATGCCCTAACCCCAACCGGGATAGTTGCTATAGGATTAGTATGCCCGAAATCCACCCCGGTCACGACGGGGAAATCGTATCCATCCAGGCACTCGTCGAGGATCATCTCCAACGTGTCCCCCCCCTTCAAACCGGCGACGGAGGGTATCCTACCCACCATGAGGGCGCTTATCTCATCGAATGCGCCGGTCTGCTCAAGCTGTCTAAACTCCCGGGCTATCTTCCCCGATGGACCGCCCTCTTCATCCTCCTCTACGAAGAGGATCCTCCCCCTCAGATCCGGCCAGTATTTTGTCCCTGCCAATGCGAGGAGTGTCCCGAGGTGGCCCCCAATCATGCTGCCCCCGGCCACTCCTCCTCGGTAGGTTTTCCATCCCGGGTTCGCGGCTTCCTGCGGCGGTTTCTCCGGGTGGAGGAAGTAGTAAGTGTCGTCGATGTATGTCGGCGATGCCTCCAGTGCCCTCGGGGCCTCCGTCGACATGATCGCCTTCTTGAAGTCCTCCACCTCCCACTCCATGAGGTGGGCGTGGGTCCAGGTGACGAATGCCGGCCCCTGGAAATTGACCAGGCCAGCCTTCTCTATTAGGGCCACGTTTAGTACCGTTATGTCGCTGTAGCCGATGAACACCTTGGGGTGTCTGCGGATCTCCGCGTAGTCCAGCAGGTCTAGAATGTCGTTGGAGTTCCACCCGCCCCAGACCGCCATGACGCCATCCACGTTCGTGTCGGTGAAGGCGTCCATGAGGTCCTCGGCCCTCTCTTTTGGAGTCCCCGAGGCGTGGCCGTGGCGGCGGCACGCGTGGGGGCTTACCTCTACCCGGAATCCGAGTTTCTGGAGGTTCTCTACCCCCATCTTGACCGCGTTCTTGTCGAGGATGTCCATGTTGCTGGCCGGAGCCACGACGCGTATCGTGTCACCCTCACGGAGGCGTCTGGGCTTGACTAGCTCCATGACCTAGAAGGATTCAGACCGGTAAATAAGCTGGTCAGGGGATTACCTTTCTCGCCGTTGTCAAGTATCCCGAGTGTCCGATCATCAGCGTCTCGGGGCGTGTCTTGTTCTCCGCCACGGTGATCCTCCTGAGGATGAGTTCCACGGTCTCGACCTCGATGAAGGGCTTCGTCTCGAGGGCGTAGACCGTCTTCATGACTTGCTCTATCGTGGGGCTGAAGCTGAGAAAGACGGCGCTGCCGGCTAACGCCTCCCAGGCGTGGGGGATGACGAGCCATGGGGTCGCCATGTCGAGCACCACCGCGTCGACATCCTTCTCGGCGATCCCCTGCGTGATGTCGCCCAGCTTCATCTCGACCCAGGGGCGGAGGCCGGACCTGTCTATGTTCCCGGCCGCTATCTTCTGGCTCCTCTCATCTATCTCGTACGTGTAGACTTTGCCGTCCGGCTCAACCAAGTTGGCGAGCGACATCGTGAGGGCCCCGCTACCAGTCCCCGCCTCCACGACTGTGGAGCCGTTCCCTATCCCCAGCTGGTAGAGGATGTAGCCTATGTCCTTCGGGTAGAGGACCTGTGTCCTCCTGTCCGTCTTTAGGACCCTGTCCCTGACGAGGGGGCGGAGGGCGTAGAAGCTGATGCCGAGGTTGCTCGTCACGATCGACCCGAATGGCTTGCCCATCAGGTCGTCGAGGATGATGAAGCCCTTATGGGTGTGGAACTGCTCCCCGGGTTTGACCTTGATCTGATATGTGCGTTCCCGGTCGAGATAGAGGAGGATGTCGTCGCCCTCGGCTATGGTCTTCACGGCGAACCATGGGAGTGAGGCGGAATAAAACCTTCACCCCACGAGGCAGGGTTTTTAGCCTCGTGAAGTTGAGACGCACCCCATGAAGAATCTGAACGAGTACAACGAGTTCCGGAAGAATATGAACGAACGCATCCTCAACTGTGGCCACCTCGGGTTGAAGCGGTTCTGGGCGCTCGACAGCCGCGCCTACGAGAAGGGGGCGCTCGACGAGAAGACGCTGGAGCTCCTCGGCCTGACCACGAGCATGGTGTTGCGCTGTGACGACTGCGTCACCTACCACATCGTCAGGTGCATCCAGCTCGACGTAACCGATAAGGAGCTCTACGATGCCCTCAACGTCTGCGTGATCGTCGGCGGTTCCATAACCGTCCCGCACGTAAGGCGGGCCTTCGAGACCATCGAAAAGTGCAGGGAACTCGAGAAGAAGGACCCGGGCCTCAAGAGCCTCCTATAATCTTTTATTTATATCTAACATTTAAATATCCTTGTGTCTTCAAGCGTATCCCATCCCGTAAGGGATCTTTCGCTTGTGCTCAGTCTCGCCATAGTGGCGAGGGTGCTCGTTCTCCAGATCCTGCCCCTCGACTGGAACTGGGACAGTTATCACCACTGGCAGATAAGCTGGCTCAGCTTGAGGATGGGCTTCCCCCAGTGGCGCCTCTGGGACCTTAACGGCTGCGAGTATTACTGGGGGATGTTCCCGCATGTCGTCGAGGC
>Ga0315274_10017335_pt1 | contig 10164 bp, 12 predicted proteins | sample YL17G02_20_MG_FD_203700 | JGI IMG/M metagenome (GOLD analysis project Ga0315274, IMG submission 203700) | Sediment microbial communities from Yellowstone Lake, YNP, Wyoming, USA - YL17G02_20 | ecosystem: Environmental > Aquatic > Freshwater > Lake > Sediment | place: USA: Wyoming | collected... | reverse complement strand
CGGTTGACCCAGCGATCACCCGAATACGTCTGGCAATGCAGGCATTGGAGGTCGCAGAACAAAGATTGAGTGAGTTGAAAACTCGCCTGGCTAATCTTCAGCCGCCAGCCGTAACCGTCCTCGGGGCAGAGTGATAAGGGTGGGGAAAACTTGTGCCGCTGCCGCGCTCGCTGGTTACTCCGGCGGGCGCCGGACAAAGTCTTCACAGAATAGAACTTGCTCACCGCACAGTACGCGGTACGCATGACCTGATACGCAGCAGGAGATTAGTGCCTAAAGTGCCTTTTGCCGGTGAAGACCATTGCGATGCCGTGTTTGTCGGCGGCGGCAATGACTTCATCGTCCTTTTTCGAGCCGCCCGGCTGAACTATACAAGCTATGCCCGCCTCAGCGGCATTTTCCACGTTGTCGGCGAACGGGAAGAACGCATCGGACGCCATTGCGCAGCCCTTAGCTTCTTTGCCGGCGTGCTTAAAGGCAATCAGGCCGGACTCGACTCGGTTCATCTGCCCGGCTCCAACGCCGACAACCTTTTTGTTCTTGACCAGCACTATGGTATTGCTCTTGGTGTGCTTGGCGGTGATCCAGGCGAGTCTCAAATCCGCGAGCTGGTCGGCGGTCGGCCTGGCCTTGGTCGGATAGGTCAATTGGTCGGGCTCCCAGCCAGCTAAATCCCTCTGCTGAAGGAGCATTCCACCGATCACACAGCGAGCATCGTATTCGCTGCGGTCGATCTTTTTTCTATCGATAGGTCCCGTCTGCAGCAGCCGAACTCTGCTACCCCAGCTTTTCAGCGTCCTTATTATCTCAATCGCCTCCTGCTGGAATTGCGGGGCGACGATTACCTCGGCGAAGAAACCCTCAGCCCCCAGCGATTTGCCAAATCGACTGTAAGACTCCATAATCGTTCTGGCCAGCTCTACGTCAACGCTCCTATTAAGAGCAATAATACCGCCGAACGCGCTTGTCACGTCACCTTCGTATGCTTTACGGTATGCGACCAGAATATCTTCGTCGACGGCACAGCCGCACGGATTGAGGTGCTTAACCACCACGGCCGCCGGCTCTTCAAATTCCTTGATCAGCTCAAGGGCTGCGTTGGCATCCAAGAGGTTGTTAAAGCTGATGTCGACCTCGCCGGCTAACAAAGTGGCGCCGCTGACCGATGGTTCACCGCTCAATGGCAGCTTATAGAAGGCCGCGGTCTGGTGCGGGTTCTCACCATACCGCAGCGCTGATGCCTTTGTCAGCGCGATTGAAACTCTGCCGGGATATTCTACGCCGGCCCGGCCGGCCAGATATTTTGCAATGGCGGCATCATACGAGGCGGTCAGCTCGAAGGCCGCCCGTGCAAAGTCGCTGCGCGATTGTTCGCTCACGGCGCCGCCGTTTCTTCGCATCTCTTCGATGACTTTGCCGTACTGGCTGACCTGCGTCACCACAGTAACGAACTTGTGGTTCTTGGCCGCCGAGCGAAGCATACTTGGCCCGCCGATGTCGATATTTTCGATCGCCTCTTCCACGGTGCAGTCCGGCTTGGCAATAGTCTGCTCGAACGGGTAAAGATTCACACAGACCAGGTCGATCGGCTCAATATTGTGAGCCTGCATCGCCGCTACGTGCTCGGCTTTATCTCGCAGACCCAGCAGAGCCCCGTGAATCTTGGGATGGAGCGTTTTTACTCGGCCATCCATCATTTCCGGAAAGCCCGTGACCGACTCAATGCCGACCACATTGACGCCCGCCTCGGCAAGTTTCTTGGCGGTGCCGCCGGTGCTGATTATCTTTACGCCCATGGCGATTAGCTTCTTGGCAAAGTCTACAACGCCGTTTTTGTCGGAAACACTGATCAATGCTATCTTAATTTTGACGTCCATTTCGGCTCCTTCTCCTAATCTGTTTGCCAAATCCTAATTTTGCCGCAGAGAGCACGCCGCTCAGGTCCGGCGGGTGCGGACCTGCCGCCCCTGACGGAGAGAACTCAGAGCTTATGTCTTTCCTCTCCGTGAACTCTGTGTACTCCGTGGCTTTTTCCATTTTATTAACAATCATTCACTGCTCACTTGGTTCCAAGCACGCAACCCGGCCGCGTTCATCAGCGATATAGATTTTGGAATCGGTCGTATTGGCCGCGTGTTTTGAGACGTCGGCGAAATTCACTACATACAGCTTCTTTGCATTGCTGTTGTCCATTACCGCCAGGGTCTTTCTGTTGGTGATAATATAAGCCTTGCCCGCCGCCTCCGCCAGTAAGTCGGCACCTTCTTTCAGCGACCACATATATTTGCCGCTCTGTTTGTCTACCGCCGTCAAGCCTTCGCCGCCGGCATATCCTTCGACCCGGCTCAGGACGGGCTGATAGACAGCCGCTGCGGTAACACGCGGCTCTTTCTGGAGCAGCCCCGGCATTTGCTGTTTCCAGGCGAGCTTGGTCGTAAGCATATCCACCATATCGAGTCTGTAAAGGTTTGTGTCTTTGCTGGCAAAGAATAACGACATCCCGTCTCGCTTCAAAGACCCGGCAATTGCATCGGCGGCGTTAAACTGCCACAGTTGATAAGCCTTGTCCGGCGCAACGCCTATCACGTTACCGGCGTCTGTCCCAAAGACAACGAATTTATCATCCACGATAATCGAAGTGATCATCGAATCGTTCTTAGCAGCCACCTCGAAGACCTGAACCCTATTATCGGCGTGCAGCGCGTGCAAACGCCGGTCTACAGCCGCCAAGTAGAAGAATGAGCTGTTGCGAGCCGCCGGGCACGTTACGGCAAATTCCAACGGCCTGGCTCTACGCTCAGTGCCCAATCTCGAATCCAGCTCAACGATGTTGTTGCCGATTATGGCTATAATGTCATCTTTGTAAAGATCGAGGCCGAGCACGACAAAACCAGCCGGTGCAATCGACCGGCCGAATATCATGCTGCCCTTCTGCCTATCCAGACAAGCCAGGAAGTTTTTGTTCGAAAGTGCGTAGATATAATTGTCCCGAAGGCAAAGACGCTCGAGGGTCTCGCCCTTTTTGAGCGGCAGTTGATTCTGCCACGTGAGTCTCAGATTAGCGTGCTTGAGCAGCTCCGGGGAAACAAGCCAGTGCGAATCATCGTTTGCTGCCAAGCTTTTAGCCGCAGCAGACAAAACCGAAAGCCCCACGGTCAAGATCAATACACATCGCCCTGCGCTCAGCATTTTCATACCCTCAAAAAGGTCACCGCAACTCCACGTAGTCGGCCAAATCAGTATTGTGCTCAGATTCGAATTCTTGCATCTGTTCGATTCGTTTTATGTCGTCTTGTATTCGGTTTACCAGCTTAAATATATATGGCTTGCCGGCTAAGCGATTTCGCAGGTCATCCAGCATCGGCTCCCATGTGCCGTCATATAGTTGTGCCTTAAGCACGACCAGCATCCGGTGCTCGTTGCTGAGGCTGTCAACATATTCACGTATCTCTTTGCTGACAGTCCCGACTGGATCGGGGCCTTTAGCACCACTTCCGCTCGGCTCAGCCATTTTCTAAAACCTTGCCCCCGCGACAAATTTCAACCATAACTGGTTTCAGCGGAATACTAACGACCAACAGCGCAAATTGCAACAAATTTTCCCAAATTAGCTTTTGCAGCTTGGCAGCCAGTGGGCGTTGTGTGTGTCTGTACGGCACAAAAGTTTTTGACCGCAGCAGTTGGGCCAGAACAATCGGTTCACTTGCCTTTTCGGAATTCCCTCAGCAAGCTTAGATTGAGCCAGTACTTTCTGACAGGGAATACTCCCTTTTCGACATGGCGGACTTCTTCTATCGAGTAAAATGCCTGAGGATTAAATTTTTTAATCAAATCCACCACACTTTGCACCTCTCGGTGTGGAACGATTGTGAAAACTACCCGCACTTCGCCGCGGGTGCCATGCCCATCAATGCTTGTGACCCCATAGTTTTCGGATCTCAGACACTCCACCAGCGGCCCCGCATCTTTTTTGGTGATAACCCTTATCAGCGCCAAGCCTAATGATAGCTTCTCAATTATGTACATGCCCACGTAGTTGCCCATTGCGAAGCCGCCTGCGTAGGCGATGTAGCAGACAGGATTGGAAAGGTTCTTCATAATCTGGCCAATAGCCAAAAGCCAAATGAGGACCTCAAAAAAGCCCACCACAGGGGCCAGATATTTGAATCCTCTGGATACAAATATCAGTCGTACCGTGCCTATGCTGACGTCCGCAATCCTGGCGAGAAATATCAGAAACGGCAGGAGAACCCACGCATAGACTATTGAGCTAAAAAGCAACATGTTATCCATGCTGATCCTTCCCGGCGAGCCTACTGGGCAGCTACCATCAAGGATTCATACATACCCTATTGCGAATGTTTTCCAATTTTCCGAAACATATTAGCTCATCGCCTAAAAGAATTTTCGTATCGGCGGTGGGATTGGGCATCGTTTCGGCGCCTCTGACTACTGCCAGCACTGTAATATCATGCCTTCTCAGTTCCGACTGCGAAAGTGTCTTGTCTAACACGGGACTGCCGGCGCAAACAGCAACTCTTGAAACGCCATAGCCGCCAGTCGCCAGCAAAAGTTCTTCAAAAGATACTTTTTTGAAGATATCCTTTTTGATAATCTTCTTTCGCAGGAAATTTGTGAGGTGTCTCGCGAGTTTTTCGTGCGTGAAAACCTTATATATTGCGTAAACAGCGACGACAATAATCGCCAGATTGACCCATATCCCGACAGAAGGCTGTATCGTAAATGGCAGAAATGATTTCGACAACTTGGAAAGTATGGTTTCTTGAGGAACGAACGAGCTGGCGAGCGTTGCGATCATGATAACCAAACCTGCATTGCCCAAGACCATGAGAGCAGAAGCAATCCGCCGTCTTTGTTTATTGCCGGTGATCAACTCTGCTTCCTTTGTCGTGAATCCCGTCCCCGAAAAGCAGGATAACGCCTGGAATTTTGCCAAAGACCACTCAAGTCCTGTCAACTGAAATGCGATTGCCCCGATTCTGACCACGATGAATGATACAGTTAGCGTCAAAATGAACAAAACCAGCATAGTTTGTCCTCCTTAGCTTGTTACTGCGCAAGTCCTGCTTGCTTTCAAAGCCCTTCGTCCCCTGCAGACCGGGCGACCATGTAAATCGCGATGACTGCCATAACCTACAATTTTTTGTCTGCTGCCGCCCTGACGTATGTATGGGAGTCCTTAGCTGGATAAAAGCCGCCACATAGTCACTATAGGGCGAACTAAAGTCCAGACTTTTCCATCCAGAAAAGTAGGGTAATAATAGCTGCGGATAAGGGTGCTATTACCGCCCACGCATTTACACCCAGTAATTCAGGCAGAGTAATTTCGCCGAAGTAGCCTTTATTCAGGATTTCTCTTAGCTTCGGATACATAGCTGCAAAAAGCCACGATCCTATAAGTATGCCGACAAAACCACCAAAGAGGGCATCCAAGGACCCTTGACCGACAGCCCCTGCCACAGTACCTGGGCAATAACCCAGCACACCGAATCCGACTCCAAAAATCAGTCCACCGATTACGCTCGAGCCAAATGACCCGGACTTTACGTGCAGTCGTGCCAATCCTACACTCTTCAGGGCGTGTACCCCGATCATGCCGGTGACCACCGCCGATAGCATTATCTTAACCACCGTAAAGTCAGTCAGCAGCAACTGTCCAACGATGACGTCATATCTGGTTGCACCACCTTTGTGCAGCAGAAAGCCAAAAACGACGCCGGTCAAAAGACCCAGGCATAGTTGAAAGGAACTGTGGCAATGAATCTTTTTCAACATTCGCGGGTCCTTTTCTACGTGAGTAGGACTCTAAAAATAAGCATCGCTGTCAGTATCCCTGCAATAAAGAAGCTGAGCGCGGCCAGCCAGCTACTTATTGCCAGCTGCAGTGTCCCGCTTATGCCGTGACCACTGGTGCAGCCGCCTGCCCAGCGTGCGCCAAAACCCATGATTATTCCACCAATTAGCGCAGCTATCCAGCGAACAAACGGCGTACTCCCCACCGCCGCCTGCCAATGACTCGGCACCCAACTGAGCTGAAACTGGCCGGAAAGTTTCGCGGAGATAAACGCGCCGATTATCACTCCTAAGACAAGCATCCACTGCCAGTCAATCACCGCCGGAAATTTTTTATAATATGGCCTGTCCTGGGCTTTTTTGCCCCTGAATAGTCTCTCAATCATTCCACTTGTTCTGGCAAAGGTTGTTGAACATGCCAGCGGTTTGTCCGACAGCAAAAAAGATAGCCAACTGAGAATACCAATACCCGCACCCACTACATAGGGCGACCACTGGTCTGCTCTAAGCCACTCCATCGCGGTTTGCTCCTTACCACCAAACAATAATCACTCGCACATTTTTCAGCTAAAATATTTATGGCGGTTCCTTTCCTGTGAACGCTGGCACATGCGGGGCTACACAAAGTGGGCATTGTGCAGCATAGCCCGCAGCACTGTAACCGGTCATGCCGCCAGCGACATTGTAGACGTCCCTAAATCCGTGTTGCTTCAAGATGCTGGCGCCCAAACTCGAGCGATGGCCGGTGCTGCATATCAAGGCGACTGGCTTAGTCTTGGCCAACTCTTTATAGCGCGTCCTGAGGTCCGGTGCCGGGACATTGACCGCCTCCTCAATATGCTCTGTCTGAAATTCACGCGGCGCCCGCACATCGACCAAGGTCACGGCCTTTCGCTTGGCAATCATTGCGTGCAGTTGCTCCACGGACAGTTGCTGGACATGCCCTGTCGGCAATCCATCCTTTGCCCAGGCAAACATCCCGCCATCAAGATAGCCGACTGCCCGATCCAGTCCGACACGTCTGAGCCAGGTGTTAGCCTGCTGTGCCTGTTCGAATGAGTCCGTGACAATCAGGATATCTTTTGCTGGCGGAAGTACCCAGCCGGCAAACGTGGCAAAATTACCACCAAAGTCGATGTGATAAGCACCTGGAATATGCTGACCGCCAAATGCTTCGTAACTGCGAATGTCGAGAACTATAGCATTGGTCTTGGCCGCCATTTTCTTGAACCGCCGAGGAGACAACGGCGACATCATCGGCAGGTCACATATCAATGCGGGCCCTTTGCCGTTAATGGCACTGCATCGGCTGAAATGGTCCGGCGCGGCAGGCATATCTGTGGTAAGAGACTTAATGAACTCGGCTTTATCTTTAATCTTTAAGGCGGCGTTATGTTTTCTTTCATACCCGATGGTGCTTGTGCGTTTGGCACCCATAGCTCTGCCACAGAGTGATCCCGCGCCGTGGGCTGGGTACACTTCACAAAAGCCAGGCAGGGCGAGCAATTTGGAGTGCAGGCTGTCATAAAGCTTCGAGGCTAATTCTTCTGCTCTGCCAGGAAAAAGGTCGGGTCTGCCTACATCACCTACAAACAGAGTATCGCCGCAGAAAATGCATACCGGTTCTTGACCGCGGGCTCTATCAATTACGACATAGCTAACATGCTCAGGAGTATGCCCCGGAGTTTCCAGAACCTGAATCTGCATATCCTCGATCTTGAACCTGTCACCTTGTGCAACTTTGATGTGCTTGAATGCGCATTTTCCTGCCTTTGGAGCGTAAATTTTTGCGCCGGTTTTTTCGGCTAAGTCCATGTGCCCAGAGACAAAATCCGCGTGCAGGTGGGTTTCCAAAATATGGCTGATTTTCAGTCCCATCTCGTTGGCCGCCTCCAGGTAGATCTCAATGTCACGCCGGGGATCAACGATCGCACACGTGTTTGAGCCTCCAAGTAAATAAGAACTATGGGCAAGGCCTTTGACGAAGAATTGTTGCACAAACATTTGCTACTCCTCCAACTATTACAACCATTTCTTTTACCTAAAGTGGCTTAGCATCGCCACTGCTGCAACGGTCATTGCTGGAAGGTCTCGATGGTATCCATAAGCTGTATTGTATAGTCGTAAAGATTCCTGAAGGCTCGTTGCTAACTCTTCTTCCACAGACCCGATTTTCTCGCCAAGTTTCTCCAGGATTCCAAAGTAGTTATCCACGATGGCGTCTATTAATGAATAGGCGAGGTAGTCGGCTCCCATTTTCCGGATACGCCCTTTCGCATTTCTAATTCTGTCCCTTATCACGTCGAACGCGTCTCCGACGGTTTCCTGAAACGAAATAAGAAAATTAGCTCCCACCACCATACTAACCTGCTCGGCTTCAACCGAATCTGCCTGGCCATTGTAGGTGAGTATTCTAACCACGATAAATAGATGCTTATCATAGTCCTCGAGTTTCGGACGCTGCTCTGTGCTTAGAATATCTTCCAGTATGAGGGGGTGCAGCTTCAAATTGTTTGCCGAGTCTTTCGATTAGCCCCACATCGTGCAGGCCGTCAATATTGATCCAGGTTACCGTCGCAGTTTCTTTGAAGGGAAAGCACTCCTCAATCCGGGTAGGCTGTTTTTCCTGGAAGTTTTGCTCGTCATAGTCAAAGAGCATGATTCTGGGTGTTTGTGTTTTTCTCTCGCCGGTATGGACCAGCGTTCCCGGCGGAAGCCCTGCCTTTCGTGAATGCTTTCCAGCTAATTTGGCCATAGTTGGCTCACCTTATTTTGCTATGATTCTCTGATCAAAAATGGAAATCCTCGCCTGGTGACTTGGCAGAGGTTTCTTCGCCTGATTTCTTTATCGGCGGCTTGGGCGCCAAATAAAAAATTCCATTGTAGAGCTGCACACCGCAAAACGCAAGAGTCATCGCTTTTCAAAAAGACAGATACTTTCCGGCTTTTTCCAGTTTAAGTCCTACTTTGCCTATGTCTTCGATGCGATGTATCCTTGCTGTTTTTCGCTGCTGCAAAATCCGCTTTACCGTGATCGGCCCAAGTCCCGGCACCCTCAGAAGCTCAAAGCGCGATGCCCGGTTTATATATACCGGAAACACATCCGGATTTCGCATCGCCCACGCCTCTTTCGGATCAGCGGTCATGGGTAGATTTCCATTATTATCGAGAATAATGTCGGATTCGGCAAAGCCATATTTGCGAAACAGAAAGTCCACCTGGTACAACCGGTGCTCACGCATAAAGACATCCGCCGGCTTCTCCTGGCCGGCCAGCTCACCGGCTATTGACGCATCGCCCAGCCCCTTTTGATAGGCGCTGAAATATACTCGGTGCATATTCGGCCTGTCATACAAAGCCCGAACGTACTTTACGATTTCTGCATCCGATTCGCCGGCCGCCCCCACGATGAATTGCGTTGTTTGCTTTGTCCGCTGGTATTTTGACCCGGCGGCGGTCAGTCTGCTGATGAGCTTCATAGGCTCGATTATGTCGGGGATATATCTTTTCTTGCTCGACAGCCTTGCCAGATTTTTTTCGCCCGGCGTTTCGATATTCAGTGACACCGCACTGGCCAGTGAAAGCGCCTGTTCTATCGCCGCATCGCTGGCGCCCGGAATAATCTTTAGGTGGATGTAGCCTTTGAACCGGTACTTTTTTCGCAAAATATGCGCAGTTGCGTTTAGCCTGTCCATAGTCGCATCGGGCGAGCCCAAAACGCCCGAGCTCAAAAATAGCCCAAAGACCTTCCGCTGATGATAATAATCCAGGAATACTCTCGCCGTCTCGTCCGGTCCTAAGCTACATCGGCGAATGTCCATATCTTCTCGGAGCGGACAGTATTTGCAATCGTTGGTGCAGACATTCGAAATCAATGTCTTAAATAGCGTGCTCCTGCCCCCATTTGGAAGTGTTACCGGATATATCCATTTGCCCTGGTCGCTTCGCCGGCGATGCTCATTTTTGCTACAGCCGCACGCGCAGGCCAAATCATACTGTGCATCGGCACTGAGCAGCTCTAATTTCTCTTCAGTATTAGGCTTAGAGGTAACTCCAACCATCCTTGTTCGTTCCTCGTCTTGTATGTGCGCTCATTCCGGGCGAGACCCGGCAATGAATTGCGGGGCTAAATATCTCTCGACCCGGCTCGAGACGGGTGCTTGTCCGTAGCATTTTACCGGCAAGACGTCCTACGCCCAAGCCTATTTCGTGCCCGGCATCGCTTTAGCCCCGGCCACCGGCCGGGGTCCCCCGCCGAGAGGCGGGGGCTAACCGCCCCGCGCAAGCGCGGGGCCGGCAGAAAATACTGTTCACGACCTTTTATCTAAGCGTTTTCTGCTCGCTGAGCGG
>Ga0315274_10017334_pt1 | contig 10164 bp, 13 predicted proteins | sample YL17G02_20_MG_FD_203700 | JGI IMG/M metagenome (GOLD analysis project Ga0315274, IMG submission 203700) | Sediment microbial communities from Yellowstone Lake, YNP, Wyoming, USA - YL17G02_20 | ecosystem: Environmental > Aquatic > Freshwater > Lake > Sediment | place: USA: Wyoming | collected... | reverse complement strand
AGCGCACGTCCCGCGGCCCGGCCGCCGTCTGGACCCGCTGCTCCAGGCACTCGAGTTCCGCGTCGGGCCTGATCCCGTTCGCCCGCTGGACGGCCCGCAGGTTTTCCAGCAACTCCGCTTCGCTCAGATCCAGCCGATTGGGCACGGCGGCGAAGGAGACGCGGCCCGCAAAGCGCAGGTCCGCCTCGATGCGGGGCTGGCCTTTCAGGAGGTCGGTGACCGCCTCGATGGCCTGCAGTTGAAAGTCCTGACTGGCGTCGAATTTGAGTTCCATCAACCTCGTCCCCAGGTTCTGAGCGTCTCCAGCACCTCCACGCAACGGTACAGGCTGTCCGAACGTTGAACGGCGACCTCGGGCCGCCAGGACTGCTGTGCGGCCATCACGAATTCGATCAAGCGCCCGGCATAGCCTGGCCCCACTCGTCCCCTACTCCCTTCACGTGGCACCATGTCGTCACGAATCACCCTCTTCCGGCTCCGTCGGGCCAGGTTGACCAGTGTGTTCTTGGGATCTGGCTCTGCATCTGGGTTCGAGGGAATATCGGCCGCCCGAATACCCAGAAAGGTCGCCAGTTGCTCTGCATCGGCCATGATCCAGGCCTCAACCGCGCGCACAGCCACGCGAAACCGCATACCAATAGCAGGATCGGGAAGCGCACTGCGCAGAAAAGGGGGCGCGCACTCGGCATCCCGGTCCAGGTCCACCACCACCAGCCAGGGCGCAAAACGGGCAGCCCGGTTGTAGTTGGGGAGACGCTTGAGCAGAGCCCCTTTGCCTTCCTTGCCGTACACAGTACCGCAAGATAGCCCAACGTATTGGAGCAGGCGGCGCACCATGACTTCATCGGTGACACCCTCGACGAGCACGTTAATGGGAGGGAGAACCAGTTCCATGAAGTCTCAGTTTCCGAACAAAGAGAGTTGAATGGCGTCGGCCGGCCCTGTACGAGGGAGGATCACTTCGGCAGCGGTCAGGCCCGCCTCCAGCAATTGCCGGACCTCGTCAATGTCGGCACCGACTTTTACGTCGCTTCCTTCCGGGGAAGGGATAAACAGCAGCACTTCGTCGGCTGCAATGCCTCCGTCGCGCAGCAGGTCACTGCTGTGGGTGCTCAGGATAATCTGCCGCACGCCACGCTTGCGTCCGCGCTGCACGCGCCACATCATCTGCGGGATGTAACGCACGATCTCGGAGTGCAGCGAGAGCTCCGGTTCCTCCAACAAGAGAGGGCCTGTACCATCCAGCAATGCCCAGAGCAGCCCCATCAAGCGCAACGTACCATCGGAAAAGTCCGCTTCCGTCTGCCAGGCCCCCTTAGGGCGCCAGTGCTCGTAATTCCCATACAAGTGAGAGATGCCTCGCTCGTCCTTCTCCAACTTGAGCTCGCTGAGATGAGGGACGGCGACCTTGAGCGCAGCCAGAATGCGCCGAAGCCGTGCCTCTTGTGTGGGCTTTTGGGTGCCAGCGATCTGCTCCAGAAAATCACCTCCGTATGGATCTGCCCGCCGCCCTATCGAACGCTCCGGGTCACGCACTAGTTGTGGAACGATGTGGTAGTAGTGAATCGTGGCGAAGAAATCTGCAATCTCGCGGAACTCGCGGTTGGCGATCGTCTGCTCCAGGTACGTCTGCCGCAGCCGCGCTTCGTCAGTCCGGTCCTCCTCGTTGGGACGATCCAGGATCAGGTCGTCACCGCGCCAGACCTTTTCCTCCCTCAGCACCGGTTGGCCCTGGTTGTCCTGCGCAAATGCAATCCGATAGCGCCAAGCCACCTCTTCCCCCTCTTGCAGCGCGACCTGAACGACGATGTCCGGATAGCGCCGCGCGGCCAGGTTGCGTACGCGTGACACGCCCCCTCGGTCCCTCACCGCCTTCTGGAAGCCACTGCCTGACATCACGATGTCGCGCAAGAAACGGAACGCATCCAGAAAGTTGGACTTGCCCGACGCGTTCGGCCCCACCAGAAAGGCACGGTTCTGGAGCGCCACGTCCACGTGCCCGAAATTCCGCCAGTTCTCCAGCCCGATATGCGAAAACCTCATCTCTTTCACTCCTCATCAAAGAAATATGCACCACGTTTCACGTTTCACGCCCCACGCCTCCTCAAATCGTCCTCAGCCTGCACTGCAGCGCCAGGTTGGCCGCCGCCTCGTCGTCCAGTGCCACGTCCCGGCAGATGAAGGTGTCGTCCTGGGACGGATTCAGGCCATTCAGGTTGGCAAGGTCAATCTGGTTGTCCAGGCAGATGAAGAAGGACTGCTTTTTCCTAGGTGGCATAATTATACCTCTTAGCCCAGTCGTTTCTTCATCTTGGGTGTGTCATAACTTGGGGCAACGGCATAGACGAGATTCGGTTCTCGGCTCCGCATGATCTTCTGCCCTGTCAGCTTTCCTCCAACACCCCTTTGGCTAGCTTCGTCAGTTTGCTAGGAATCGGCGAACACATGATGGTTGCGATATACGTCTGCGACTTGAAGTAATTGGCGAAAGCTAGCCGGTCGCCTTCTACCTTGAGGAATTCGGCGTTTTCCTTATTGTAGTAAGCACGAATGTAGTCAACGCAGGCTTTGGTCAACTGCTGCCAGCGCACATAATGACCAGTCGACCATTCGTCGCTTTCCCATTGCTGCTCCAAGAGCTGCGTGAATTCAGGATCGCCCCACCTGGCGCCAGCCGACTGCAAGACCTTCACCACTACTGCGAACAACGTCAGATTAATGTGCCCTCTGAGGTTTGCAATGTATTGCTTCGACTTTGCAAGCTGCCGATAACATGTGTCGAGATTCCATCCCACCACATAAATCTGGTAGGCCAACTCCGGCGGCGTATGGTGGATGAAGTCATAGGCTTCCTCTTCGAAAAGCTCACCCAGGCTGTGTTTGGCAATGGCCGGTCCTAGCTTCTTGTTGTCCCAGTAAAAGCTGGCGATCAGTTGAGTCATACTCTTGATGCCAGGGCCGCGCTCTATGCCAACACTTTTCAATTCGCGGCTGCGCTGTGACCACTCTCTATCTCGGCGCTCATAGAAGAAGCCCTTTCGGCGAAAATATCTGTATAGCTCAAGTTGGAAATCGTCGCTGGAAACTAGGTCCCACTTTTTGATGGGATTCTGCCGATTGCTGCGAATTGAGATCTTGTTCAGGACATCCTTCCTCGCCTCGATTTGCTTGGGCAGATCGTCCCCTTCGATCGGCGGAATCTCGATGATGCGAACCATAACCCTAGCATCCGGAGATGGATTGGGGACATCCCTGATGCTGTGAAGGGTCTGCGAACCATTCACGATCCGTGGGTTCACCAGGGTCAATTCCTTATTGCCAGGATGGTGATCGTGCTTTTCGCACAGTATCGTAATCCCATTGTTGCTAAAGGCAAATTCTTCTGGATGGTTCCTGAACGTATCCCTGATTTCGCTGTTGACTGAGGACGCTCCCGGATTTATCTGCACGCGGACATTTCTGGCGAAAAGCAAATCGTATGGATCTCTTTCCATATACTTGATAAAGTCAACAAGTGGCGCAAAAACGATGGAAGTAGAGACTCCAGTCTCACTTTTGTCAGGCGACAGTACACTGCGGATGCCAGTCAGGATCAGGTCCGGTGTGCGCGGCATGGTCATATCGAGATCATCAATCAGGTGCTGAATCAGTTCATCCAGATGGAAGATCTGCACACCGAGGTCTTTGACCTGACTGTAGTATGTGTCGTTACGACAGTGGTTTGTGACGAACATCAAGTGGGCGGCCCCGGCATCGTAGCGCGCAAAGAGCAGCCGGTAGCGTGGCCGCAACTCGGCTTTAACCGCCTCTTCAAGATACTCTTCCCGGGCGTTGATATTCGCAAATGCACGCCAAAAGTAGATGATCTCGTTGTAAAACGCTGCCGGCGCTAGCTTATTGTACGCTTTTGTAAACTTGGCGTTTATCACATAGTGGTCAACGCTCTCACCGTTATGAGTCACAAAGAAAGCATCTACCTTGCCATCGTATGCTCCGTCCGAAATGCAAACATCGTGTGGGTTCTGGAAATACATGTCGATGAACCACTGGCCAAAAGCCTGCGGTTCTGCATGTCCGGTCCGATTTCGGGTCTCCTTTACACGTTCGAGAATGACCTCAAAGAGCTCCTTCTTCTCGCGCATGATTATCGTGCCTCCTATCGAAAGCAATCCTTCCAGTTTCAAACCAGCCCTGCGAAGGAAAACTCGACCTTTGCAGGGTTTATACTCCTCTCATTGCAGTCTGAATCGTGTTCTTTGCGTTCCACGGATCAGTGATTTCCAGGAACGCCCATCGCCCAAAGCCGCCGTGATTATTCACAGCCGGCACCCACAGTGTTTGCGCGGCGGCGACCTTGGCGGCCTTGTCCTTTTTCTTTTCGCCGGTCACTTCGAGAATCAGGTTGAGCATATCCTCGCTCCCTCCCTTGCTCGCGGGGGAGGGGAGTCGGATGCGGACGACGTAATCCGGCGTATAGGTGTGCTCCTGGCTGTCGAGCGTGTAGGGGATGGCAAAGCTCAGGTGATGATTCTTGACATAGGCGATCACTTCGCCCATCTCTTCCAACGATTGCGCGAGCTTGGCCTCCCAATTGCTGTCCAGTGGCACATACGAAACGTGGCGCGGGTGGGCATCTGCAACAGCCGGATGGCGTCCCGCTTGCCCGCCCAGGTGAACGTATACCGCTCCGGCCCCTCGTCCACCAGGTCGCCCAGCGTGGCGCGCAGTTTTTCCAGGTCCACGTGCCCTTCGCTGAAGGCTTCGGGGAAGAGTTCCTTGAGCTGGCCGTGCTGTTCTTCCGCGATGCCAGGGGTCTCCGTCCGCACAGGTTCACCATGCTTACGAGTCATTGCCATCGCAAACTCCTACCAAGATCAACCGTGTGCAACACAACGCCCGCCACACCTTGACGGTGGGCGGGCTCCGTGCTATCATGTCCTTACCAGGGTGCCCTACCGCCTTGGTCGCCGCCTCGGGCTGGGCAAAGCCGCGAGGCGTCTTTTATTGTGAGCTTACAGTATAGTGCAACTCTGGACGGAAGTCAACAGCGTACACCCCACATCGAAAGTCGGGGCGCAGTAGGTCAGTAGCAATAGGTGTCAATCAGCGTCCCCGCGCTATCCTGCAGATAGGCGCAATCGCCGCTGTTGTTCCAGATCGCCGAACTGCTGCCGTAACTGAAGCTGCACGATTCCGAGTAGTACGCGTTCGTGTAAACCCGACAGACCTGGCCTGGTTCCATCACGTGGCTGGGGAAAGTGAACACCTGGTTGGCCTCATCGCGCAGCGTCCAGCCACTCAGTTGGATGGATTGGGTGTCATCGTTCCGAATCTCCACGTACTCATCAGGCTCCGCAGGGCCTTGTACCCCGTCGTAGAAGATGGACGTGATGACGATGTTTCCAGGATCTGAATACGGAATTGGGGTCGTACCCATTGGCCTGGAGGTCGGCGTAGGCGTGGGCTCCGATGATGCGGCCTTCGCTACCAGCGGAAGGAACACGACGAAATCCGCCTGGACCTGGTAGGTCTGTCCGTCCGTGGTCACGACAACCGTACCATTCCGGTCAGTCCGCAGCACCCGCGCACCGGCGGCGGTAAGCCTGTCCAACGTCTCTTGGGCTGGGTGTCCATAAGGGTTATCGGCTCCTACCGAGATGACTGCCAGTTCAGCCCTCACCGCGTCGAGGAAGGGGGCGCCGGAACTGTACCGGCTGCCATGGTGGCTTACCTTGAGCACATCCGCTGCTACTGGCGTGCCCAGCCCCACGATGGTTTGCTCGGTGTCAGTTCCGACATCGCCAGGAAAGAGGAACCGCACATCACCATACACAGCCAGGATGACCACCGACTCCTCGTTCTGTTCCCCTGTCGGCACGCTCTGGGGGTTCAGCACAGAGGCGTTGACTGGCCCCCAGGTGGGGTTCTGCCCAACCTGTGCGGGCGTCGGGGTCAGTCCCCATTTCATCGTCTCCGTAAGGAACTGCTGATAGGTCAGGCTCGCGGAGTGCTGGCCGTTGTAGAGCACGGCGTCCACGGGGATGGCCGAGCGCAGCACGTCAATCAGCCCGCCCACGCGGTCGGCATCGCCGTGACTCAGGACCACCACCTCGATGTCGTCTATGGCTTCCTGCTGGAGGTAGGCCACGACGGTGGGGCCGGCGGATCGGGGGCCGCCGTCTATGAGGATGTCGGTCCCGTCCGAGCCGTGCAGCCAGATGCTGTCACCTTGGCCGGCGTTGATGTAGGCAACCTCGAGGAAATTGCTCAGCTGGCCGTGGGCCAGCGAGCTAAAAAGCAGCAATGAGAGGACCAATGTCAGGGTGAGGGTTACGAGAATCTTGCTTCTCAGGAACAGTCCGTCCATCCCTCTGGTCCTTTCCCTGTAGCGTCATACTCCCACCAAAGAAAAACCCGCCGCAACCTTGACGGAGGGCGGGTTTGTGCTACAATCTCCAGCACCAGGGCGCCCTACCGCCTTGGTCGCCGCCTCGGGCTGGGCAGAGCCGCGAGGCGTCTTTTATTGTTCGCTTACAGTATAGTGCAAGTCTGCACAGAAGTCAATCTCCCGAAGGGCTCTAACAGCAGAAAGACAGAGGGGGGCTTTGAGAGCCCCCCCTACCACAACTGGAATCAGTTCTCGCTCATCCACAAAACCGCCCGCTGGTCTCCGATCCGCTCACTGGTGCTCAGTATCTCCTCGCCCACCCAAGAGGGCACAGCCCCAACGAGCGACCAGAGAGGGCACGCCCCCTCTGGATTCCCCCCTCAGATTTCAGAGTTCCAGATTCCAGAGGGGCCAGAGTTCAGAGGCCGGCGGGGGCACATCATCGAAAGCCAGGCCGAGTGATACCGCCCGCTCGTCTCCGGGTTCGAGGTCAGCAGGTTGCCCTCGGTGTCCTGCTGGCCGGTCAGTTGCAGGTACACCCCCAGCGGGTCGGCGTAGTTGTCGGGGTAGATAAAGTCGTTGCCCGTGTTGTAGGGCGGGTCTATGTAGATCATCTTCACCCGCCCAAAGTAGGGCTTGTACAGCAGTTTGAGCACCTCCAGGTTGTCCCCCTCGATGAACACGTGCTGCGTCTCGTCAAAGTTCACCGACTCCTCGCGGCTTGGGACGAGCGTCGAGCGCGTCGGCATCTGCAACAGCCGGATCGCGTCACGCCTCCCCGCCCACGTGAACGTATACCGCTCCGGCCCGTCGTCCACCAAATCGCCCAGCGTCGCACGCAGCCTCTCAAAGTCCACCCGCCCCTCGCTGAACGCTTCGGGAAACAACTCGCGCAGCCGGGCACGCTGCTCTGCGGCGATGTCGGGGGTTTCTGTCTGCACAGGTTCGCCGTGGTTACCGCTCAGTGTCATCGTACGCTCCTACCAAGTTCAATATGAACCTTGTGGGCTTCTCACACCCAATCAAACGAGGATATGCTGCCGCTTGATGCATTCGCCAACCCTTTGAGAGCGACGCGTCTAGGATCAGATATGTAAATCGTTCCATACTTTGGGAACATACCATCGAAATTCCGTTGAAGGTCTTGATCGCCTCTGAGATCTGCGTGGTAGCACTCAATTGCAATCTCGAACCTGTCATGGAGGGTTAAGATGTCTATCCAGTACTTGTCATTCGCCTGCTCTTGCACCAGCGGCCCGTGTGCTGCAGTGAGCATAAACTTGTAGACCCTACCGCTCCTGGTCTCAGAACGGAGGCCAAACGAATGCATCAAGGCATTCCTGAGCTGGTAGATCGTCTCCGCATCATCGAGTGAGATCGGCTTGAAGTACTCCCTCACAAATCTGTTGAAGCGCTCTCCCACTACCGACTGAGCCTTTCCTTTTACCCTCTTAGACCCGTCAACCCCGGCCAGAAACTTCGCGAGCAGATCTATGCCGGCCATGATCGCCATAGTGCCTGGCCACAACGCCTTGCATTCGATCTCCGCACCAGTGTTCGGGTGAATGCCCAAGCAGGTTCTGATGTCTCGTCTCAACAAGTATAGTACACTATATTGCCGGGGGGAACTGTGGTAGACTGCAGGGTCTTCGAAGAACAGATCAATCTCAGCCATAGCGGAATCGTTCACTGTGTGCTCTCCTCCACCTACGTCACGCTGATGACTCGTGCGGTGTTCAAATAGAACGCCCGCCGCTCGGCATACAGATGGATATTGCGGTACCCTGCATCAATTGGCTGAATTCTCGAGATCCAGGGCTGCAACCTCTCATCGTTCCATCCCGGCCACCCGGCCAGTTTCATGACCTCGTAGAAGCGGGGTTCATGTCCCCGTTGATACGTGCGCAATGTATATCCAGGAGGCAACCGCACAGCAGGCGGAGCATTAAGCAGATGCTCCGGCCACACCATCATTCATCTCTTCGATGAGTTCTCTGACCAAGTCCTTGTGCTCGTCTCGTAGCGAGAAATTGTCCTTCTCCCAAGCGTAGGTCGGGTACTCGTAAGACACAACTTGTCGGAGGAAGTCATTCTTCTTCATTCCAAGCTGTACAGACATCGTTGTTAAATAGACCCCAGCCCTTGATGCCTCTATCTTCGGATCGTATTTGACGAGTTCCTGTTTCAGTTGCTCTCTGGTCACAACCCTCTTCTTCAAGAGAACCGGTAATAGGACGTCTCGGATACGTTGGCTGGTAACAGCCTGTCGAGCCAGATACTGCTTCAGAAGGCGCCTCAGGGTCTCTTCGTCGTATTCTCCCGGTTCATCAGACATGGGAATCTGGAACTTTTTCTTCTTCTGAACTCGCTCCTTCTCCAGTTCCTCGGAGATAATCGACGTCTTGGCGAGAAGCTCATCACCACCCGTGGTCTTGATGTAGTTCAGTACGACCGCGTTGATGTTGACGCCGAATCCGTCCGAAAGCCACTCGATCATCCTTTCAAGAGAAGATTCAACGGCGAAGCCTACCAAGATAATTCTCTGAGTGTTGTTCACGTTGAGATTCTCGACATCGCTTTCCGGGAACACATCGCCAAACAGATCCTCCAGTGTCTTTCCGCAGTATTCCGTGGCAATCTCGCTTAGTTTGTCCACGCTCCAATCGGAGGCGTCAGAGGCGTAGTCGATTGCCTGAGCCAAGGCTTCTCTGGGCAAGAGCCCGCGCTTCAGTTCGATAACGACGAGGTTCCCGGACTTGTCGATACCCAGCAGATCAATCAGGCCGGACTTTGAGGTGACTTGACGCCCAATGATGGCTATGTCCGAGCCAATTATATCTGGATTGGACGCAATCCAAGGCTCAAGGTCGTACGGCTCCGTACGTCCCTGCACCTCCAGACTTGTGTCAATCGGCTCCAACTTGCCTTCGACTATCTGCCAAGTCTTTATCTCTGTAGCCATCGCTTTTCCTCTATCATCCGAGCTCGTTATAGCGTATGTTCTATCACTCGCCTACACAGTACTCAATGTCTGAGTATACACCTGTGACCCTCGGCGCGCAACCGAAAGAGACTCCCAAGGCCTAACCAATCCAGGAGACTACTCGACACGCGAGATATTGCCGGGTCCCTACTGTCCAGTTTTCGACCACGCCGCGGCTACGCGATAGGCAGTGCAGATTGTCCTCGGAGCGCTGAAGGTGTTCGTCTCTGAGCGGTTCGCTCATTTGTGCGCCTGCTACGTTGTGCTAAAATAAATGCGCCCCACGGTGTTAACGGCACCCGGAGCGATGCCAGAGCGTTCGTGGCGGGCCGGCGAAGGCAGTGTAGCACACCAGCCCGCCACCACCAAGCGATGGGAGGCGGCCTTTGTCATACCACGAGGCACTCAACACAGGGAACTCAGGATGGCGGTCCATCAGGGAGGAGATAAGGCTCCGCTACGAGCGAGCCGTCATCGCAGCGGCGGGATCTCCTCCCGACCAGGCACAGGTCAGGCAGGCCGCGAAAGATGGCAAGCCCATGCACCACATCTCATGCGCCGTGCGCCTGGAGACTGTGCTCGACATCCTGGCAAAATACCGCAGAACATCGCAAGAGCAATGGCGACGCGCGCAAGAACTCCCCGAATACGTACACCGGAATCAACATGCATGTAATGTTTAGCGGCGCGAGTGACGCCGAATAAGTCAATTCCGCTTTTGTGGTACACTATCCCCGCAAAACGGCGGGGGTGAATGCGAGTGGATATTCGTCTCAATTCGTCTTGTACGTTA
>Ga0315274_10017333_pt1 | contig 10165 bp, 9 predicted proteins | sample YL17G02_20_MG_FD_203700 | JGI IMG/M metagenome (GOLD analysis project Ga0315274, IMG submission 203700) | Sediment microbial communities from Yellowstone Lake, YNP, Wyoming, USA - YL17G02_20 | ecosystem: Environmental > Aquatic > Freshwater > Lake > Sediment | place: USA: Wyoming | collected... | reverse complement strand
ATCTACCGTTGAGTCGTCGACGAACTTTGCAGAATTGTTGCCTTGAACAACATAGTCGGTACTGTTGTCAACAGTGAAATTCCCAACAGTAGGAGACGCCTTCAACACTGTCCAACCATTGGGGATTTGGCCCGACGATTCATTGTCAAAATTCTGTTGGAAAACTATCCTGGGGTTCAGTGGCGGGTCTTCCAGTCTTGCAGAGCCTCCCTCAAGACCCAAGGCAGAGGTCCATGCCCAAGTCGCGTTGGATGCAGGCATCATAACGACTATCAAAACTAGACTAACAACTCTGCGTTGGACGGGCTTGCTTCTCATTACTGTCTCTGATGCTCAACTCTGCATCGTCTGGACAGTTAACCTTTATGAAACCTTTTTCTAGATGAAAGTTCTTACACTCCAGTGTTAATGGGCGCAAAACGTCAGACTCGCGTACGCTATTTTGCCCTAAAGGCAATAACATCAATGCTGAGCGCGCGTCTCTCCATCATGATAGGGTGTTTCTTGAAGAAATAGCGGTACTAATTGCTCTGTTTAGTGTCAAGCCACAGACAGTATGCTCGTAGTATGCCTTCAGAGGATTTCAGTTAAGCTATCCCTGAGCTTATTCATGTAGTAGATGCGAATGGTGAACGTTAGGAAAAGAGTGGCTAAGGCTATGAATGGGTTTATGGCTAAGCCTATCCACAACAGAATCCAGAAATAGTTAGTTAAACATGCAGCAATAACCAGATAGAGCAGAAACTGTTTAGCCAGAAGCTTCCTCTTGTTCATTCTGAAGCCTCAAATAACAAGCATAGTGAATTGATATGGTTTTATCGCTAGCGCGCATGCCTGTTCCGAAAATGGTTAAAAATGGTCTTAATTCGTCTTTTGTGATTTGGTGGCAATTTTAGGCCGCACGTCGGCTTTCGGTCTTCTTGCAGTGTCCGCCTTTCTCGAACTGTGGAGGGTTAAGCTGAAGGTCGCGGTGTAAGGCTCCGCGGTGGTCAGATCGGCTTGATGCCCGAATCCATGATTTTCCATCCTCAGCACGGCCAAGACTTGACTGCAAAACAAGCCCGTATCGGGCGTGAACAGGCAAAAGAAGAATAAATACCATTTTAGACCAATTTAGGAACACGCATGCGCGCTAGCATTAAAGGGCTTTGCACAAACAAGCACTGGATATTTCATAAGGACGTTCTAAAACATAGAATTATATATTTCAAGTTCAGTCGTGTAACTTTGATGGCGATGAGAAAGAGAGAAACCGCGCTTGTTTGTCTGCTGTGTGCCATTTCTTTAACCCTTCTCTTTCTTTATTGGATGGGCTATCCGCCCTTCTATAAGGCTGCAACCATTTCGGTTATATGCTCCAACCCGGAATTCTGGGTAGGTAGAAAAGTGCAAGTTCAGGGAACCCTGGAAGGACCGCACATGCACACACCTGAAGAGGTGCCTTCCTACAGCTATATGCTGGAAGAACCGCAAACTGGGAAGAGCATAGGAATAGCCTTTAAAGAGCACATCGACATTAGCCCTTGGGAAGATCAAAATGTAACAATTGTCGGACTTGTGAGGAAAGGATTTACTGGCCCTTTACGGGTGAGAACAGTATATTACATAGAAGCCGAAATAATAGAGCCAATTCAGTGATGTTGGCCTGATAGGAGACTTCCAAGACGGCCTTCTCTGAAACAGCGTGCGTCCGATAGACTTGCACAACGTTTATGCCTGAACTCCGAATATCCAATGGTGCAAAATTTTGTCGAAAATCAGATTACTTAGTTAGATCTAACGCCATCAAGACCAAGCGATTCATTTTCTATAAACTCGATGATTTCTCCTATAAAGAAAATGGCGAAAAACATCCCGAAGCAACCAATAGCCAATGCTATCATTCCAGACAGAAGGTAGAAATCCAGACCGTATGTAAAAACAAGCACATAACCAATGTTGTATGCTACGTAATAGCAATATTGCCTTTCTACGTATCTCAAGTTAGTTGTATCATTCAAGTCGAGACCATTGCTCAATGTGAAGATACCATAGACTAAGCTACTTTCAATTAGAGCCGTTAATAAAATGTAGATCAATATTCTTTGTTGTCTTGGCAAGCCGCCACATTTTCAGTTATCTCTCTTCTTCCTAAATAAAGTCTACTATCCAGTTCGGGTTTGGGGTAAAGTTTTATCCAACAACAACAACCAAAAGTGTAAGTGATAAGAAAGCAGACCAGTCATATACCACTTGACTAATAGGCTATCAACCGAAAAGTAACATGTTCAAGCGCGTGTTCTCTTGGTTCAACTATGATTCCTCTTGCGATCTGTAGATATGTATCTTACAGTACTCCTCGAACCCAATCCGACGATAAGCATTGTATCCCATTCGTGAAGATTGTAAAACCCCGACGCTATACCCCATCTTTCTAGCTTCCCGCAGAGGCACCACTGTCATCGCAGTTCCTATACCCTTATGCCTAACTTCAGGAATTGTAGCTACGCAGAAAATACCAGCAACACCGCATGTAAGAAGCAAATGGGAAGTAGCTACAGGTTTCTCATTCAAGTAGCCGACATAGCTTCGTCTAGGTAGACCACTGTCAAATCCAATATGGGTTTCCATGGCGAGAAACGAATCGATATAATCACCAAGCCCGTACGTTGGGAACAATACTCCACACCAGTGTCTTAGTGTTTCGTCGTCTTGAACTTTTTTTATTTTCAAGTCTTGAGCCCATTCCAGGTTCTCGTTGATTCTGTCTAACTCGACTGCCATGCCTGGCATATCCACAGTATGAATGAAACCGTGGGCTTCAAGACGTCTCCCCAAGTCGGCTGGTTTGCTGGTTGGCCCAACCCACCACGTCACGGGCAGACCTCGTTTCTTAAAGTAATCTATGAATTCGTCTATCTTCTTGTCTAAATTCTCGTTTGTAAGACGGGCAAAGAATATACCGTTGTAATTATGAGGGTCTCCAAAGGTCATTCTTTTAAAATACTCGTCTTCCTGAGCCTCCGCATATGGAGTAGAACCCCACACTCTGAATAGTTCGAACCAAGATGAATCAATAGCCTCTATGAGCCTAGGGTCAGAGCAATCCAATATGAGCCTCATATTCGTCTCCTCGTTAACAGAATCCCAAAAATAACTATTTTCCATTCAATAATTTAATAGTTACGCAAAAACAAGGTTTCGAGCATGTGACTGGATATGATGGTGTGCGCGTGTTCTCTTGTTTTCCAAATCAACAGTGTGAGGTTAAATGGGATAGTGAAACATTAAATTTATTAACGATACTGTAAATGCATAAGTCTAAAAGGCTGCAATCTTCCTGGAAACATGTGTTCTTTTTTTTGGGTTTGAGTTTGGGGGTAAAGTTTTATGAAAACTTTAAAGCAAAGAATTGTCAAGCATTATTCAACAATTCGGATTAACAGAATATGATGAGCTGGAGTGGTCTTTGGTCGTTCAAAATGGAGAATTAGTAATACAAGTCAAACCAGTAAAGACTGAAAAGGGCTAAAAAAGATGTGGTCTAAAAACCAAGTCATTCGTATACTTGATGATTCAATTTTTGAATTAGAAGTAAATTATAAAATTCTAAAACAAAGTGAACTGAAGGTCTGGATACCTCATCTACCTGCTTCTGCAAATTTAGATACCGCAAGGGTATATTCAGCAAGAGCTTGTAAGATTTACTCTCTGCACTTGCATAATTATCTTAATTCTTTTGCCTCACTAATTGACCATACACGAAAGGTCATTCCGAACATAGAAAATACAAAACTAAAAGCAGAATATGAAGAGGAAAAAAAGAAGTATGCTACAATTGAAGTTCAAGTGGTAAAAGATTTGCAAAACTTCTCACGGCATAAGCATTTGCCTATAGCTGGTCAAAAAGTTGGGCTTATATTTAAAAGTCCTGAAGAGTTTAAGAAAAACAATCCTTCAACCATTTCATTCAGCCCACCTAGTCTATTGATAAAAGACCTTCTTGCTGATAAAAAGTACTTCAATGCTAAGACAACAGAATATCTACAGGAGCAGGGTGATGAGTTGATACTCCAGACAGTACTAGATAAAGCCCATCAATCTCTTGTAGCTTCAAGTTATTTTCTTTATAAAAAAATACTTATGTTATAGGAAATAAGAAAATTGACTTTCTATAGCTCGCGCTCGTAGTCGTAAAAAACAAGAGAGAGTCGTCGTAAATACTCGAGAGAGAGAAAGGGTAAAGTTTTATCCAACCAACCAACACTGAGAACGGTGATGCGGAAAAGTTATAGCTGAACCGAAAGAACTAATCAGAATTGAAAAGACATGAAGAAGTCAGATAAGAATGGTAGAATATGTTAAGGGAAGCGAAATTGACATGTGGCATTGGTGCAAGAATTGCACACAATACCCCATTTATATCGACCAGAGACGCTCTGATAGACCGCATTCTAACCTCTGTAACCAATGCAAAGCAAAAGAAGACAACAAAGATTGCACAACATAAAGACCTAACTTCCCGCAATCACTTAGAAGACTAGGTTTTTCTGAGGTCACACACAAAGATGAAGCGCGCGCGCTAATCTTTACCCCAACCAAATCATGTGATGGTATAAGGAGGACAAAATGTCTTTCATTTCTGCGAATTGCGTGGAAGCGATGTTTGAGTTATCTTCCAAACGGCAATAAGGTTCAAAGCGATTATCCCCAACAGAACGATGATGCTCCAGTTGTATATGCTAAAGACATTATTTGAAAGGACTGGGTCAAAATCACTTGTTGTACTTGTCCAATATCTTATGCTAAGAGGTGTCCAGAACCAACTAGCAACATAAGGAAAAATTAGGATGCCTCTCCATGCCATGAAATCTAAGATGAGATATAGTATCAACAGAACAAAGTTAGCCAACCCTAGTTTGAACAGAATCTTGTTCATTTTCTTACAGGTAGGTAACTGTTGAATAGGTGCATAAGAATTCATCGTTTTTGGTTGGTTGGTTGGTTGGATAAAACTTTACCCCCAAACCGTAATTGTGAGGTTAGGCGGCTTCTTGCTCTCACTTGTTCCGTTTTGGCTTGTAGTCCTTTCCTATTTCGAAGGCTTTCGCTATTTGTTCTCCAACCTTCCAGTAACTTCCGAGGGTCCCCTCGAATAGCAGTGGGTCGATTTTCCTTATGTCTGGCTTGTTGTCGGTCAAATACTTGTCTTCCATATATACTCCAACGATTTCCCCGATGAAAACCTCGCCATGCAACAGCTCCAACGTCTGACTAAGTCTGCATTCGACGTTAACAGGGCATTCGCTTATCATGGGAGCAGTCTTGAGCTCTCCGTAAAAGACGTCAAACGCCTTCGACTTGTCAACTTTCGAACCTGAATACAATCCGCAAAAATCAGTAGCCGCAGCCATGCCTGCAGACGGTATATTCACACTGAAAGTCTTGTTTTCCCGTATCCCTTTGTTCGTGTAGTGCGATTTCTCGGACGATACGCCGATCAGGTTTGGTTGATAATCTACGAGGTTGAACCATGCGATTGCCTCAAAGTTTGGCTTTCCGTCTACGTTCGCTCCTACAAGACTCACGGGCATAACGAAAGGCGGATAATTGAATTTGGCCTTATTCTTTCCCACACAAATCTCCTCTACTCAATTATTCGTTCCAGCTATAACTTTTCCGCAGAACAGGAACGCGCTTGTCAACATCGATTTGTTGTTGTTGTTGTTGGGGTAAAGTTTTATCCCAAACCCAAACCCCACTAGGAACCGAGTTGCGGATCTTCGAAGCCATATAATTCGCCACGTCAATCCAGTAAGCGGGATCAGCTTCCTGCTGAAACCCGTAAGGAGAACTCCTCCACCCTGCAAAAACTCCATCTTCGCGATCCACACAGGACTCTCCGAAGTGCACAGCTACCACGACGAGGTCAAGTATGTTAATCAAACCATCGCTGTTTATGTCCGCATTGCCATTCCAACTGGGATCAAACGACGTTGAACCAAAAGCAGCTGAAACAATCACAGCGTCGACGATGTCTACTTTGTTATCACGATTCACATCTCCCGGAATCGCTGCGGGTGCACCCGACGCATGAAGTCTGCCCGTAAGAGTCAACGTGCTCATCAACGTCAACGTCAACAACAGACCCAAAATGACCCTCTTCAACACTGCGGTCTCCCGAACTTGAATGCCCAAGACAAAGAGATAATGTTTGTGCACGAACTTCTCCCCAGCAAGATCACAGCGACTAGGCATCACAATCGTCTTGCACGCAGTCCAAACTGCACATACTGTATGCTCTCTACATACGATGCAGACCTGTGCGCGCTCTTAGATCGCGTGGATGATTCTCCCTCCACGCTCGATGCGGATTCCTCTCCTGCTCACAAAGGCAAAAACCAAGTAGATCAGAAGCAGATTTAGCATCAACTGGTATGCTGCATACAGCGGCATCAGAAGCACCAACCTTGATTTCTCGCCTCTATTGAAAAGTCTCACACCTATACCTCCGCTGATTCCCAGAATAGCAAATGGCAGAAGTCCATAGGTCAAGAGGAATACTGGAAGATTCGGACCGAGCGAAATGTACAGTAGCGGAAGGAACACGAGGCAGAGCAAAGTGAACGGACTCAAAAAGCATTCCAGCCAAGCCTTTATGACCCACAGGTTTCCCTTCCTCGCGGCCCACTTATGAATCGCGATCGTCTGCAAGCTTCCGTAAAACCACCTCTTCCTCTGGTTAATAAGGTTCTTCAGGTTCTCAGGGGCCTCCGTGTAGCTGACCGCTTCAGGTTCCTGACAGATCTTCCATCCATCCTTCCAAACTGAAAACGTGAAGTCCGCGTCTTCAGCTATAGTTCTGTCCGTTGAAGGAATACTCCTCGCCACATCTGTCCTCACTGCAGTGCACGCCCCCGGACAGACCAGAACGTTCCTCTGCGAAGACTGACAAAACCGCATAATTGATTGGCTGCAAAGATACTCCATCTGCTGCAAACGCGTCAGCAGGTTTTTCTCATTGTTTATAACAACCATCCCCGCTACCATACCCACATTCGGGTCTCTGAAATGAGAAACCATTCTGGAGATTGCCTCCGGGGCCAGAACGCTGTCTGTATCTGAGAATACCGAGATCTCTCCTTTCGCCTGTGCAAAGCCCGTGTTCAACGCGTAGGACTTGCCCCTGTTTTCTTCGTATCGAATAACCCTTACGTTGGCATACCTGTCAGCGTATTTCTTGGCGATCTCAAAAGTCCTGTCTGTACTTCCATCGTCTATGGCGATCACCTCGAGGCTACCCATATAACGTTGACATAGACCCCGTTCAATAGATTTCCCTATGGTCTTCTCTTCATTGTAGGCCGGAAGAATCAGGCTCACCGTCGGGTAATGCGGATTCCACTTTGCATAAGGTTTCCGTTTTTTTGACATAAATATCAGCGCCCAAGGTATCATGACGGCTATCGGAAACACAAACAGACCTGTGGAAAGTGTCCACACAACCTTAAACACGAGATCCAGAGTGTAACTGCCACTCGCCTTTTTCGAAGCCGGAATCACTGCCAAAATCAGATCCACGTCGTACTTCGTCGCAAGATCTGCCACTTGTCGGGCTGCCTGAAGATCACTGTCAAACGCAATGTCATCACAACGGATAATTCTCGTACTACCCTGAAGAATGGCGTGCTCGAGCAGACCAAGTGTTTGGTTTGTGATATCCTGAATATGTAACAGAATCAAGGGTGGTTTGTCCCTGTTGAGCTTCGTCAGGGCAGCTTGAAAACTCTCTTCGAAAACATCATCACGCCACGTCCATGTGTACTCTTTGAAACCGTAATAGACTACTGGATCTGTCAGGGAAGAATTCACCATCAAGTCGACTCCTCTGGATCCTGCTTGCGCATACTTCGATGTCACAGGGCCAAAACTGCTCAAAACGGAGAGTGCCCTTTCATCATAATCTTGGCCTGGAAAAGCAAACGAATCAACCTCAAGACCATTATTCTTGAATATTTCCAAGCCAGAAGAGATCCTGCGCTGAATCTCTTCAATCGGAACCTGCCCATGTCGACAAGCAAGTTCGTGGCCATCAGAACCGCAGACTGGACAAATATGATTGTAGCCATGAACGGCAAGAAAGACGTTCTTGTAAAGTTGAACTTCTTGCAGATAGGAGACAAGCCTAGTTTCTTGATCCAAAGTCGGGGGTGGAAGTATTCTTGAAACGAGAGGATCCATAAAAAGGGAAGGAACAGAAACTACAAACGCAGTTAAAACAATACCCAACACTACCAAGGAAAAGATCTGCCTACGACTCATCATTGTCCACCCACGCAGCGCCTTAGCTTCGAGCGCCTTTTTTTCCTCGAGGAGAATTCTCTTTTTACACTCCAGCTCGGCAATCTTCGCGATCTTCTTATGCCATTTCTTTGTCCGCCCGAACTCATCTGCAGTGAACAGCGTTTCCTCTTCCGCTGCGCTAACAGCGCAGGCATCCCTTGAATTGTCAATTTGAGCATGTAACCTAACGCGTTGAGTCATCTGCACTAATCACTCTGCGACTATTCCTCTGCGAACTCCTTTCTCGTCCTCTCACTTGTACACTAGATCTATATTAGAATTGCAGAACGAACTTCTAGAAGTAACTTCTAGAAGGATTTTCCATTCACACCTAACAATTCTTTGAAAAGAGCACCAATTCCATTTGGAAAAGTCAATTTAGCCAACAGACTCCTCTGCACCTCGTCACTTTTCACTGTGCGCGCGCTGATCTCTGTACACGGGGGTGATGCGGCGAGTTGGGTAGACTATGGGTTTATGCGGTGGCCGTTGTTGGAGGTGTAACTGGTGCGATGGGTGCTTGAGCAGGAGGGGCTATTTTTTGGTGGTAGAGTCTTGCGGCTATGCAGAGTCCCGTCGTCACTGCTGCTAGCCAGAACGGCCATTGGAACTCCGCGGACATAAGGAGGCTTACGGTTATGCCTTGGGTCAAGCTTGATGGCAACGTGGCTTTTGTTGATCCAACCAGGGGGACATTGAGGTTGAACACGGCTTTGACGAGTAGTGTGATGATTATTAGACCGATTATGAAGAACAAGAGGGAGTACAGTGGTTTTCTGTAAGCGAAGCCTAGTAGGCGTTTGGAGTAGGACTTTGTCGGCATGACCGAGTAGATCAGCATGACTATGCCGCCTGCTGCTAGTGAGATTATACCAGCAATGTTGAGGGCCCATATTAAAGGAATCGTGAATGAGTCGCCGACGAAGCTGAAGTTGGTGTTTAGGGGTGACACGTTTGCTTTGATTAGATTGTCGCCAACCGTAAGTTGCCACCATGGAATGAACAGTGAAATGATGATTAGCAGGATTACTGCGATGCCGCCGGCGAGACCAAACCAGTTTATTTTAACCAACGTGTTTCATCTTCACGGGGGTATAGGAACATTTGGTGCAGTGACGAGTTGTGGTGCTTCGACACTGATTCCGCTGATGTCTAGGCTTGAATTCACCAGGTCTATGCCGATGCTTGTTTCTCCCGCGTGTTCGGTTTGAAAGTGATTCTCTGCAGCTTCTGTATATGTGAAAACTATGGTTACCGTTGCTGTCTCGCCCGCGCTTAGCTGGACTGGATTGATGATAGCGACATGCCCTAATGGGAAGCTGTGGGTGTGGCATTGAACATCTGCGGACATTGAATTAATTGTTAGGTTCAGATCAAATGGGTTTGTGAAGCTGAATGTTGCGGTGACGGTTCCGGTTGACGGGTCGCATGTTGAATTGACGTATTGTGGAAGTTGTAAGGATCTGCCTGTGTCGATGGTGTCGGTTACTATTTGTTGCACTTGGGGAGGGATGACCAATTCTGTGAGGTTGTTTTGGTATATCAGCGCAACTCCTGCGACTGGGCCTGCGATAGTGCCAACGTTGATGAGAATTAGCACTAATCCGAGTATCTGCATATAATCTCTCCTAGTTTTTTAGTCTGGAAGAACCATATCGTCGTTTTTCTTCTTAAGTTTTTCTAGAGCTTTAATGCTGGTCTTGGGTTGTGAGTTTAGCGCGCTGGCTTGTCCCTAAATTAATTAGTGTGGTTGGGGTCTCGTATTTATCGAGTTGTGTCTAAGCTTAGGAGGTGAATCCTTTAGCTGGACAAGATGAACACGAGACCCTAGAAACTCTCTTCA
>Ga0315274_10017330_pt1 | contig 10167 bp, 10 predicted proteins | sample YL17G02_20_MG_FD_203700 | JGI IMG/M metagenome (GOLD analysis project Ga0315274, IMG submission 203700) | Sediment microbial communities from Yellowstone Lake, YNP, Wyoming, USA - YL17G02_20 | ecosystem: Environmental > Aquatic > Freshwater > Lake > Sediment | place: USA: Wyoming | collected... | reverse complement strand
TGACCACCGGAGCCCCCTAGCGCCACCTCGCTGATCGTCGAGATCGGCAGTTCCTTGTCCTGCACTCGCAGGAAGACTTTGCCCTCGCGCAGGAGTGAAGCCTGCACCACGCCGGCGACGCTCTCGCCGGACTCGCTGATCCCGCTCACACTCTTGCCTATGAAGGCGGTCGCGCTGGCCAAGGACTGCACTGTCGCCAGTTCGGCGAAAGCCTGGTTCAGTTTCTGCATCTCTGACAGAGAGCTGAACTGCGCCAGTTGGGTGACGAAGTCGCGATCATCCATGGGTGATAGGGGATCTTGATACCTGAGCTGAGTGAGCAGCAGCTTCATGAACGCATCTTGCCCGATGTCAAGCTGGCGCTCTGGGTTGCTTGGGGTTGTCGATAGTGTTGAAGTCGCCCCGCCTGTAGACGTGACCTGCATCTGCCCCTCCCTAGGCCGAAACGTCGAGCATCGAGAGCGGCAATAGCCAGGGCGTGCTCAGCGCCGCAGTCGCCTCTTCGCCGCCGTCGTCCTTGGGCGAGCTGCCGCCCTCGTTCGACCAAGTCTGACCGCCCTGTGGCTGGTCACCGACCGTAACGTTCACCTGCCCCAGAGTGAGCCCCGCCGTCGCGAAGGAGGTCGCCAGGTCAGCGAGCCGGTTGACGATTGCCTCCCGCGCTAGTGGGCTCTCGGCGCTCATGTGCAGGTTTATCTGACCATTGTGCACTTGCAGCGAGATGTGTAGCCGCCCCAGATTCTCCGGTTTGAGTTGGAGCTGGGCTTCGCCGCCGGCGCCTTTGGCCAGCATGCGAACGTGACCGACCAACTGCTCGCGGAACTCTGGTCCGCTGATCCATTCCTTCGAAGGTGCCTCGACGACCGTTTCCGCCGCCACTTCGACCGCACCGTTGCGACCCGCTCTTGATGCGACGGCCTCGTAGTTCTCGATGAGTGCGCCCCCGCTGACCTTAGGCTTCTCGCGCTCAGTCGGGACAGCCGCTGTCTCTATCGTCTCCTGGCCACCCGCGACCACTGCCAACCCGGCCCGAGCGCCCGCTGAGAGGATCGTGCCAGCCGCCGCGCTCGCCGGTGGCTCCTCTGGCGGCGTTGGCTCGCCGGTGGCGGACTGCCGGACCACGGCCTGTGCGAGGGCAGCGTTGAAGCGAGCCCCTTCCGGCGCAGTGGGCTGCAAGTCCAGCGACGGGCCGTCCGGCATGGCACCGATGGAGCCAATCGCGGCTGTGGGCGCGGCGTTCGTCCAAGGCTGACCGGCATCGGACTCGGGGTCCGCTAGTGTCGTGGCCGCGACGGGAGTGGCCAGGGCCGGCGCCAGGAAGCCGCGCGGCATGGGCTTCCCGTCCGCCACACGCGCCAGTATCGCCGCCGGCGGCGTGGGACGATCTGGTGAGCGAGTCACGGGGACAGGACGGATCTCACCGCTCCCATCGCTGGGTGCGGCCGTCGTTGCGGCGCGCCGAGCCGCCTGCTGCAGCGCCGTGAGCATCGAGGCAGGATCACCTTCAGCCGCCTCAGGCGCGGCCATCTCGGTGACTTGCCGCGCTACCTGCTGCAGCGCGGTGAGCATCGAGGCAGGATCACCTTCAGTCGCGTCAGGCGCGGCCGCCTCAGTGACTTGCCGCGCTACCTGCGGCAGCGCCGCGAGCACCTCCGGCGGCAGCAGCGGCAGAGCGTCGGCAAGGAGCGACCCGGCCCCTGGCTTGCGCTCAGGGCTCTTCTCCACAATCTCAGGTGGGACTTCTGCTGATACCTGCTCCGCGCTCGGCCTGCCGAGGAGAGAGGCCAGCAACAGCGAGAAAAGATCGCCGCCGGGCTTGGTCGCGACCGGCGGACCGCAGTAGGCGGTACCTTCGATAGGGACCGCTGTGGGAACCGGCATGGCCTGCACCTGCGATCACCTCCTTTCGACATACTGTCGAGCGAGGGTGCACACTACCTCTAGGCTACGGGCCGACGGAACCGCCCTCTGTAAAGTGTCAGTGAAATCGGCGTAAGGTTTGCGTGAAGTCGGGGCTAGCGGCCATTGACGATGTTCTTGAGGATGGCCAGCTTGATGGAGACAAGCTCGCTCACCGTGTTGTAGTTGATGACGGTCTCGGCCAGACGGGCCATCTCCCAGTCCACGTCAACGTTGTTGCCGTCCAGGCGCATGGACTGGCTCTGGTCGCGCTTCACGCTGATGCCGACATCGTCCGCCTCGGGATCCAGGTGCCCCGCGCTGGTACGGGCCAGGCGGGTCGCTCCGCCCTTCTGGAGCTGTCGTTGCAGAGCGCCCTCAAAGGAGACGCGGACAGCCTTGTAGCCGGGGGTGCTGATGTTGGCGACGTTGTCGGCGATGGCCCGTTGGCGCAACGACAAGCCGTTGAGAGCGCTACGCAGCGTGCGGATGGCAGGGTCGTTGATGAGCTCGCTCATGCTCAGGCCTCCCAGCTCGCCCCGTATTGCTGGCGGTAGGCGAGCACACGCGGCACGTATGACTGCGTCTCGGCGAAAGGCGGGATGCCGCCGTAGCGGTCGACGGCGCCCGGTCCGGCGTTGTAGGCGGCGAGGGCCAGAGCCTCGTCCTGGTAGCGGTCGATCAGCTCGCTCAAGTAGCGCACGCCAGCCTCAACGTTCTCGCTTGGGTCGAAGGAGTCGCTGACGCCGAGCCCGGCGGCCGTTGCGTCCATGAGCTGCATCAGCCCCTTGGCGCCGGCCCGCGAGACAGCGTTGGGATCGAACCCGGACTCGGCGTGGATGACGCCCTTGACGAGTGCGGGGTCTACACCGTAGCGCTGGCAGGCGTCCAGAATCAGGCCGTCGAAATCGTCAGGGCCGCGGCCAGAGAGGCGGCCCGACCTAACCCGCGCCACGTTGGCCGCAAGTGTGCCCGCCACTTGGCGCAACATTCTCGCCTGAAGCTCTATTAGCGTCGGCAGTGCTGGTAAGTAGCCCATCTCCCGGTCACCTCTCCCTAGCCGCGGCTGTAGCGTGTGCCCGTAAGGTCATCGAGCTGGTTGGTTTCCAGTCGCCGAGCAAGCAGAGCGGCGCGCTCGCGCTGCCTCTCCCGAAGCTTCGCTATTACCTGTTCTTCCTTCTTGCGCTCGGCAAGCTTGCGCCTTTCATCTTCCACCCGCTGTCGGCAGCGCTCGACATGCTCGCCGGCGCTCGCCTCGCGCTCGCGCAGCCTGCTGAGGTAGCGCCAGGAGGCGAGCAGACGGTCGAGGGAGAGCAGCCCTTGCACCGCGTGCTTCATAGCGGCCAAGTGCATTTCCTCCTCCAGTTGGATGGCGCCCAGGTCATCGAGCGCACGGCGAAGCTCGTGGCTGCAGCGCGAGAGCTCGACTTCCTGCGCCTCAACCAAGCTGGTGCGATAATCGAGCACTCTCTGCAACCGGAATCGGAACTCGCTCACCCTAGCACTCCAAGATGCCGATTAGGCGGCTCACCGTTTCCTCAAACGGCGTCGCCTCCTCCGGAGGTTGCTGGAGGAAGGCCTTGATCTTGGGCATGAGGGCCAGGGCGCGGTCGATCTCCGGGTTGCTGCCGGGGGCGTAGGCGCCGATGTCCACCAGGTCGCGAGCGCGATTGTAAACGGCGATCGCTTCCCGCACGGCGGCGGCGGCCTGCTTGTGGCCGTTTCCTGCGATGGAAGACATCAGGCGGCTGACGCTGTTGGAGACATCTATGGGCGGGTATTGGTTCTCAGCCGCCAGGTCGCGCGAGAGGACGATGTGGCCATCGAGCACCGAGCGCGCCGTGTCCGTCACCGGCTCGGTGAAGTCGTCACCCTCCACGAGAACGGTATAGAAGGCAGTTATGGAGCCCAGCTCAGACGTGCCGGCCCGCTCCATCAGCTTGGGCAGGGCGGCGAAGACGGAAGGGGTATAGCCCTTCGTCGCCGGCGGCTCGCCGATGGCCAGCCCGACTTCGCGCTGGGCCATAGCGAAGCGTGTCACCGAGTCCATCAGGAAGGTGACGCTGAGTCCCTGGTCGCGGAAGTACTCCGCAATGGCCGTGGCCACCAACGCCCCTTTCAGGCGCACGAGAGGTGGCTCGTCCGACGTAGCGACGACGACGGAGCGCCGCATGCCTTCTGGGCCCAGGTCGCGGTCTATGAACTCCTGCACCTCGCGGCCGCGCTCCCCGATGAGCCCGATGACGCTGACGTCGGAGCGGCTGTTGCGGGCGATCATGCCGATGAGCGTGCTCTTGCCAACGCCGGATCCCGCGAAGATGCCGATGCGCTGGCCGGCACCGCAGGTGAGCATGCCGTCTATGGCGCGCACGCCGGTGGGCATTGGTCGGGTGATGGGAGTGCGCCGCAGAGGATGGGGGGAGGCGTTGGCGGTCGGGTAGCGTTCGGCGGTGACGATTGGGCCGCCGCCGTCTAGGGGCCGGCCCAATCCGTCGAGCACGCGCCCGAGGAGCTGCTGCCCCGCCGGCACGCTCAGCACCCGCCCGCTGGCCATGACGGGGCTGCCGGACTGGATGCCCTGCATCTCGCCTAGTGGCATGAGCAGAGTCCGCCCCTCGCGGAAGCCGACGATCTCCGCGGGTATTGTGCCCCCGCCGCGCGCCTTGACGTAGCAGACTTCGCCGAGTAGCCCTGTGATGCCCTGGACTTCGATCGTCAGACCCACCACCTGGCAAACCTTGCCCTGCCGGCGGATAGGCCGGGCTTCGGCCACAAGCTGTGCGTACCTGCTGATGTCAATCGCCTGAGGACTCATCTGCCCGCCTACCGCGAAGCAAATGCGCCAGCTCACGGAACTGCGTCTCGATGCAGGCGTCGACGACGCCGAAGGCCGTCTCGATCAGGCAGTCGCCTCGGCCGAGGGAATCGTCCGGCACGACATCCCACTCCTGCCCGCCCGCCTCGATGGCCGCCCGCGGCAGGTAGGGCTCGAGGAGCTGTACGTCCAGCGGGTGCAAGCGGATCAAGTGGTGCCCCGACCCCTGCGCCTCGGCGATGGCTCGGGCGACAACTTCAGTCACCAGGTCGGGCTGCAGACGCAGTCCCTCGCCGACGACCTTGCGCGCGACGGTAAGCGCCAGATCGACGAGCTGTGGCTCCATCTGGGCGAGCAGCCGTTGCTGCTCCCGCTCGGCTGCTTGAGCGAGGGACCGCACTTGTGCCACGACGCCAGCGTTCTCCGCGCGCGCCTGGGCCTGCCCCTCGAGATAGCCCCGCTCACAGCCGACGGCGAAGCCGCTGCTGCGTGCTTCCTCCACGACCTCAGCGGCCCGCCGCTCGGCTTCGCCCAGTATCCGGCGCGCACCAGCCTGTGCCTCGCCGAGGACGGCCTCAGCCCTCGCCTCGGCTTCGAGCAGTATCGCTTCGGCGGAGCGCGACGGCTCCTGCTCGTCAAAGCCATTGGCCTTGGGCAGAACGAGGCACCAGGTGTCGCCGGTGGGCCCGAGTGCCTTGATAACTCGGCTAGACAATGAGCTCATCCTGGCTACCGCGCGCGACCACGATCTCCTCGCTCTCTTCCAGCTTGCGGATGACATTGACGATCCGCTGCTGCGCGTCCTCTACCTTCTTCAGACGCACGGGGCCGAGCGCCTCCAAGTCCTCGCGCATGGTCGCTGCCGCCCGACTCGACAGATTGCGGAAGATGACGTTGCGCGTCTCATCGTTCGAGCCTTTCAGTGCGAGGACGAGATCGCGTCCCTCCACTTCCTTGAGGATGCGCTGGATCGAGCGGTCGTCCAATTGGACGATGTCCTCGAAGACGAACATGTTGCGGCGCACTGCCTCGGCCACTGAGGTGTCTAGCTGCTCCAAGTTTTCGAGAATGGAGCGCTCCGTGCCGCGGTCGACTTGGTTGAGCACGCGCACGAGGAAATTCACGCCACCAATGCTGGAGTACTCACGGGCGAGGAAGGACGCCATCTTGCGCCTGAGCCCGGCTTGAACGTCGGTGACGATGTCCGGAGAGATGCGGTCCATGACGGCGATGCGAGCCGAGACCTCGGACTGCAGCTCTTCTTCTAGGTTGGCTAGAACTGCTGCGACCTTCTTTGGCGTGAGGTAGCAAAGGATGAGAGCGGTGGTCTGCGGATGCTCGCTGCGAAGGGATGAGGCGAGCTGGGCGGGATCGACGGAGTCCAGGAACTCGAACGGCCGCTCCAGAGACTTGCCCGCCAGCCGCTCCAGGAACTCGGCTGCCTGCTGGCTGCCCAGGGTGCGGGTGAGGACTTCGCGGGCGTAATCCTGCCCACCCTCCGCCAGCGCGGCGGTCGTCGTGGTGAGCTGCAGGCACTCATCCAGGACGGCGTCCTTCACGCCGGAGGGCACGTTCTGCATGTTGAAGATGGAGAGCGTCACTCGCTCGATCTCGTCCTCGTCGCAGTGCTTGAGCACAAATGAGGCGAGATCCGACCCCAGAGAGATCATAAGGATCGCCGCTTTCTCAGTGCCGCGTAGCTCCAGATCGGCAGCCACAGCCATGGCTCTACGCCCTCCGCCTGCTGTTTTCCTCGTTCAGCCACACCTGGATGACCTGAGCCACCACCTCTGGCTGTTTCTGGGCCAGGGACACCAACTGGTGATGCCGCTGAGCGCTCCTGGAGAGTCCCTGCTGCTCGGCGCTGAGCGTCAACGTGTCGCCCTTGGGTAGCTGCAGCGCCGTAGTGCCACCATCCAGTCCCTCGACTCCCTGCATGCGCACATGGGGCACAATCGTCTGCTGTCCCGAGTTCGGCGTGACGGCGCGCATGACCACACCGCGGGCGAGGAGGACGATGACCAGCCCGGCAACCGCGATGGCGGCCCAGCGTCCGAGGCCAATGTACTGCTCTTGCTTGGCGACCTTGGACATCTCCGCCTGCTGCTCCTCGAAGAAGGAGCGATCGAAGGCCACCGTCTCGACACTGACGATGTCGCCACGGTCGAGATCAATGCCGGCGGCCGCGATGACCGACTGGCGAATGCGCTCGAGCTGCTGATCGTCAGACAGTTCGTCAAGTAGCACCGAGACGCTAAGCTTCCTCACGCGTCCAGGGGTTTCGGTGGTGTGCGACACCGTCTTGGAGAGCTCGTAGTTGTAGGTGAGATCCGAGCGCTCGTAGCCGCTATCCTGGGCCGTGGCGGTGGCGCTCGCCTGATCGGCGCCCGTGTAGGAGGGAACGTCGGCAACGTTGCTGTCTAGCCCCGGTGCTCCCACCGCCGAATCGCCGGCGTCGCCGGAGGACTCGCGCAGCTCACGGGCGCTGCGCACTGGCGGCGTGCCCTCGGCCGCGGGAAGGAAGCTCTCGACGCTGGTCTCGGTCTGGCTCCAGTCGAGATCCGCGTTTACGCTAACTACCGCGCGTTGGGGTCCGAGCACCGTCTCGAGCATGGCCTGCACCTTATCGGCCAAGGCTTGCTCGTAGTCCTGCTGAGCGCGGAAGTGCTCGTCGCTGGCGCGGCCATCGCTGCTGGAAAGCCCGTCGTTTAGCACGTTGCCCTTCGTGTCGACAATCGTGATGTTCTCGGGCAGCAGCCCTTCGACGCCGGTGGATACCAGGTGGGCGATGCCGAGTATGTTCGCCTCACTGAGGCGCTGGACTCCCTTGAGCTTGAGCAGTACGGAGGCCGTGGGAGGCTTCTCTAGCTCGCTGTAGATGGTGGGTTGTGGGATGACGATGTGAACACGCGCCTGCTCGACGGCATCCAGGCTGGCGATAGTGCGGGCCAGCTCGCCCTCCAACGCCCGTCTGTAGTTCAGTTGCTGCGTGAAGTCCGTCATGCCCAGATTGGTGGAGTCGAACAGCTCGAAACCGACCGCTCCTCCGGCGGGCAGCCCGGCACCGGCCATGTCCAAGCGCACTTCGTGCACCCTGTCGGCGGGCACCTTGATCACCGATTCTCCGGCTCCCACCTCATAGGGAATGGCCTGCTCGGAGAGTCGAGCAACAATGGCAGCGGCATCGTCAGGAGAGAGTCCGCTGTAGGCGACGGCATAGGTGCTCTTGCCGCTCATGGTCAGCGTCAGAGCTGCCATGAGCACGAAGAGCCCCGCCAGACCTGCCCCGAGAAGCTTGTGCTTCCTCTCAAGGCCGCCCCACAACCCCTCGATGCGCTCCCGAATAGCCGCCACCGCGCCCTATTCCTCGCCGCGGCGCCTAGAGCTGCATCCGCATGATCTCTTGGTAGGCCTCGACAGCGCGGTTGCGGACCTGCGCGGCGAGCTCGAATGCGATCTGCGTCTCCTGCATGGCCACCATTACCTCGTGAATCTCGATGTCCTCGCCGGCCGCGAATGCTTCAGCCAGTCCATCGCTGCGCTGGGCAGTCTGGTTCAACTGGTCGAAAGCGTTGTTGAGCACCTGGCCGAAACCCGTCGACTCGCCCGGCTGGGCCGCGGCGGGCGCCTCGTTCGAATGCAATGCCGCCGCGCTCTGGATGCGGCTGATCGGCACGATCGCACTTTGCATGTGCTAGCTCTCCTCAAGCCGCCCTAGCGGCCACCGATGGAGATGGCCTTGAGCGCCATGGCCTTGGTGGCGTTGATCACAGTGACGTTGGCCTGGTAGGCCTTGGTCGCTGCCAGCATGTCCACCATTTCCGACACGATGTTGACGTTGGGGTACGTCACGTAGCCTCCTTCATCAGCGTCGGGATTCTCGGGCTCATAGACGCGCTGGCCCGGCGCCTCGTCCGTTTCTACGCGCACGACCTCCACACCGGAGCCAACTGCGTCTCCCTGACGCGGGCCGACGCCCATTTGCTCGGCCAGAGCCGAGCTGAATGGGCCGGCGCTCATGGCACGGAAGACGACGCGCTGGCGCTTGTAGGGGCCTTCAGGGCCGGTGGTGTGCACGTTGGCCACGTTGTTGGCGATAACGTCCATACGTAGGCGCTCGGCAGTGAGCGCCGAGGCGCTGATGGCGAGTGAGCGAGCGATACCCATGGTCTTGCTCCTAAGCGCTGGCCGTCAGAGCCCTGGCCAGGGCGCTTGGCCCGTCTTCGCGGATTAGGGCGTGCTGGGTGAAGGCCGGGTCCTTGCCGCCGCCGGCCTCGTTGGCGATGATCCAATAGGTGTACGAGAAGTTGTACGGCTCGGGGCTTTGCTCCATATAGCGGTAGGAGTCCAGCACCGTCTGCACCTGGCGGCTTTCGTCTACGCCGGGGCCAACGTGCGTGCCCCCTTCCGTGCCGACCATTGGCAAAGAGTGCCCGAGGCGCTGGCGGATGATGGCGTCGTACTGACGAAAGCGCAGGAACCCATCTGGGTCCGAGACGGGCCGAGGGCCGGTGTAGTTGTGCACCGCCAGCCAGGTGCGCTGCAGGATGTCCCCTTCGCCGCGCGCTTGTAGCTCATCTAGCGCGCTGGCCAGGAACTTACGGTCATCCATCTCACCCTGCGGGCTAAGTGCGCCGATGCCCGGCAGTCCGCCCGCGGCAATGACACGCTTGGCAGCAGGTATCCAGAGGTCAAGGTACTTGCTGACATCCGGCGGCTCGCCATGCGTCTCGACCATCAGGTTGGGCTCGTTGTAGAGCTGGAAGTAGGACACGCCTAGCTGGTGGTAGTGGCGCACAAGCCCCTCCAGGTCGCCCTGAATCGGCTCGATGCCATCGGTGAAGATGCGCATGACGGGCATGATGCCCTTGTCGGTCAGGCGTTTCACCAGGTAGTCGTTGTCGGCAACGTTGGTGCCTTCGTTGAGGAATACTACCCACTTCATTCCCATGTCGGCTGCCGATTGGACAAAGCGGTCGATGGTGCGCGCGTCCGAGCTCAGCGTCGGTATCCAGTGCACGCCGCGGCCATTGTCCCCTGCCGGCCGGGGAAACTCGTCGATGCTGAGCGGTGTCAGCAGGGATGGGTCGAGGCCGAGCGATTCAATCGCTCGCGACGGCCGGCTCCTCTCGCTTGGCGCCGTCGGCGAGGGCGGCACGATCGGGGCCGGGGCGGCCGGGTCGAAGCCATAGCCGGCGACGGCATTCCGCAACACGAGCCGGCGCTGTGACTCGTCCACCGGCACGCCTGGCATCACTTCGCCCAGCTCGTCCGCGCTGCGCAGGAACTCGGTCTGCTGCTGTCGACGGGAATAGGAGTTGAACGCCTGGTCCAATTGGCGGGCAAACGACCCGGCGGCAGGCGGTCTGGGCTGCTGCGCCGAGCCAGCCGATAGCGTCTGCTCCGGCTGACCGGTGATTGGGTTCGTGCTGCTGACGTGGCCCGACACTAGC
>Ga0315274_10017328_pt1 | contig 10167 bp, 6 predicted proteins | sample YL17G02_20_MG_FD_203700 | JGI IMG/M metagenome (GOLD analysis project Ga0315274, IMG submission 203700) | Sediment microbial communities from Yellowstone Lake, YNP, Wyoming, USA - YL17G02_20 | ecosystem: Environmental > Aquatic > Freshwater > Lake > Sediment | place: USA: Wyoming | collected... | reverse complement strand
CGGAGATGGAGACCGAGACGGAGCCAGTGGCGGAAGCGCCGCCCCCCTTGCCGAGCTCGCGGCCGGTCTCGTCGGTGACGCTCGTCTTCATCTCAAACTTGGCGGGGGCGCCGGCCTGGTTCTTGATCGAGACGGTCCAGCCGCTGCCTGGCGCCGCGCTGGGGAGGGAGAGGACCGTGACGGGGAAGGCGGGGTCGGCGACCTGGATGTCGAGGTAGGCGGTGGCGCCGCGGAGCTCGCCGAGGTCGGCGTCGAGGGTGGCGGAGTAGACGTAGTCGTCGATCTGGAAGTCGCCGGGCTTGGAGCGCAACGTGTCGGCCTCCTTGCCCGAGGCCCGGAAGCGGACGTAGATGAACTGGGCGGGGAGGAGGTTCTTGGGGACCTCGGCTTTGATGCGGCCGACCTTCTCGAAGGTGGCGATGGTGGCCCAGTCGTGGCCGTCGTTGCTCACGTCCACGAAGCCCTTGCCGCTGGAGTGGTAGTTGCAGTTGGCTTCGAGGGTCGCCGCGTTCTGCTGGCGGCCGGGGATGAGGTGCTTGTAGACGACCTCGGCCTTGTCGTGGAAGCACCAGCGGTTGGAGTTGAAGCCGCAGTTGAAGAAGTCGAGGGGGCGGGAGTGGTTGGCGCCTTCGCCGGCGAGGGGCGCGGCGAAGGTGTAGCGGTTGCCGACGATCTCCTCGCCCTCGCCGAGGACGATGCCGCCGGGTTGGCCGGGCGGGGCGCCGACGTGGATGACGGCGCCGGCGGCCCCGGCGGCGCCCCCGCCTCCGAAGCGCTCGTGGACGGCCTGGGTGGGCTTCAGCTCGACGCCGTCGAAGAGGACCTTGCCAGTGACGTTCCACTGGCCGAAGCGGAGGTAGGCATCGACCGTCTCGGCGGGCGCGACGAAGGCGTAGCTATGGCGCTCCCAGGCGGCGCCGGGGTGGAAGTCGCGGTTGGCGAAGCTCGGCCCGGAGATGACGCAGCCACCCGTGGCGCGCTCGGAGCGGGTCCAGAAGGCGAGCCGATAGAGGGCGTTCGGCTCGAGCTTGTAATCGGTCGTGCGCCAGAAGCCGGAGTCGGCGCCGGAGCCGGTGACGCTGACGGCGCGCTCGCCGGTGTGGCCGGGCTTCTCCCAGGCCCCCTTCCCCTCGAGCTGCCATCCGAGCGGCTCCGTGTCGCCCTGCTCGAAGGAGGGGTTGGAGAGGGGGGCCGCGGAGAAGGCGCGGGAGGCCAGAGCGGCGAGGCCGATGGCGGTGTGGGCGAGCTTACGCATGACGAGTCCTCCAGGGCGGGTTCGGGCGGAACGGCTTCTTGCCGCCAGTGTAGTCCTTACGGCGGCGAAGGTCAATGGGAGGCGCTCGCCGGGTTTGACATGCAGGTGCATCGCCTGTATCCTGCCGATGTGGCGAGGTGCCCATCGAGTCGGGAACGCCGTCTGGGGCGTCCGTTGATCGAGCAAAGGGGAATGTCATGGCAGAGCGGATGACGCGACGCACGATACTGAAGGGCGCGGCCGCCGGGCTCGCGGTGACCATTCTTCCGCGGAACGTGTTCGGCGCCAACGAGAAGCTCAACCACGCCTGTATCGGCACCGGCGGCATGGGCCGCGGAGACCTGGGCGCCATCAAAAGCCACCCGAAGGCCCAGATCGTCGCTCTGTGCGACGTGGACCGCAACAACCTCGACGGCGCGGCGGCCATCGTGCCCGATGCCCGGAAGTATGCCGACTGGCGCGAGCTGCTCGCCAAGGAGGGCGACAAGATCGATTCCGTCAACGTCAGCACGCCCGACCACATGCACGCGCCGATCACGATGAGCGCCCTGCGGGCGAAGAAGCACGTCTACTGCCAGAAGCCGCTCTGCCACGACGTGGGCGAGTGCCGCGCGGTGGCCCAGGCGGCCAAGTCGGCCGGCGTCGTCACCCAGCTCGGCACCCAGATGGCCTCGGGCATCGGCGACCGCATGGCCGTCCAGTTCCTCCGCGAGGGGGTCGTCGGGAAGGTGCAGCGGGTGATCCTCTGCTCGAACCGCCCTGGCGCCATCGAACAGTATCGGCTGAAGGGGCCGCGGCCGGCCCAGGGCCAGCCGCCCCCGCCCCACCTGGCCTGGGACCTCTGGCTGGGCACGGCGCCCGAGCGGCCGTTCGCGCCGGACATCTACCATCCCGTGAGGTGGCGCGCGTGGCTCGACTTCGGCACCGGCTGGTCGGGCGACATTGGCTGCCACGTCTTCGACGCGGTCTGGAAGGGGCTGGAGCTCACGGCGCCGAAGACGGTGGTCGCCGAGGTCCAGCCGTCGTGGCTGGAGTCGCCCGAGCGGCGGGCCGACAACTGGCCGCAGGGCGACCACATCACGTGGGTCTTCCCCGGCGGCGACAAGACGGCGGGGAAGGAGCTTCCCATCGAGTGGTTCGACGGCGAGTTCTTCCCGCCGAAAGACATCCAGAAGATGTCCGAGATGGAGAACTATCCGCCGGAGTCGGCGATGGTGATCGGCACGGAAGGCGCGCTGCTGCTCCCCTGCGGCTCGGGGCCGCTGCTGCTGCCGAGCGAGAAGTTCAAGGGCCATCCGCGCCCCAAGCTCCCGCCCCGCGACCACTACCACCACTTCGTGGATGCCTGCCTCGGCGGCGAGAAGACCGAGTCGCACTTCATGCAGACCGGCCCGATGGCCGAAACCATCCTGCTGGGCACCGTGGCGGTTCGCGTGCCCAACAAGGTGCTGGAGTGGAGCTCCTACCGAATGAGGATTCGCAACGTCCGCGAGGCCGAGCGCCACCTCCACCGCACCTATCGCAAGGGCTGGGAGGCCAAGGGCCTGTAGGGCGTGCATACCTGCACGCGGTTCTGCCTCGTTCCGATGCTCCGCGCCGGAACGCAAGTCATGATGCTCTGCGCCGGTAGCTTGCCTTTCCCTCTCCCTTTGGGAGAGGGTAGGGTGAGGGGCTGGGGGACGAACGATGCCCATGGGCCACTCCCCTGCCCCAGGGTCCCTCACCCCAGCCCTCTCCCGATGGGAGAGGGAGGGTGGGCGGAGCGTTCGCGTCCTCGTGCCCACGCGGAGCGTGGGGACGAGGAGGAGACGAAGGAACAGGCCGTGTAGGGGCGAACCTCGTGTTCGCCCCGGATGAGGGCCGTGGCTGGACGAGGGCGGGCGAACACGAGGTTCGCCCCTACATGTTCGTGCTCTCGCCCCGTCATCCCATTGCAGGGTCACAGTTTCGTGTCCCCAGCGGAGCCCCATTGATGTCTCAGGAAACCCAAGCCTCACGCCGGTTCGTCGCGCCGCGGTCCCCGTGGCAGATAGCAGTGCTCTCACTGCTTCGGATCGCGGTGGGCTGGCATTTCCTTTATGAGGGGCTGTGGAAGCTCTGCGCGCCGCACTGGACCTCGGCCGGGTATCTCGAATCGTCGCGGGGGTTCCTGTCGGGGCTCTTCCAAGGGATCGCAGGGAACGCGACGGCGCTGCGGATCGTGGATTTCCTGAACGTCTGGGGGCTGATCCTCATCGGCACCGCGCTGATGCTGGGCTGCCTGACGCGGTTTGCGGCCATCAGCGGGATCGTGCTGCTCGCGCTCTACTACCTGGCGCATCCGCCGCTCTTCGGCACAGACACCGCCGTGGCGACCGAGGGGCACTATGTGATCGTGGACAAGAATCTGGTCGAGCTGCTGGCGCTGTGCGTTGTGGCTGCCGTGCCGACCGGGAGGTTCCTGGGCCTCGACCGCCTCCTCGCTCCGCTATGGGGGCGTCTCCGCCGCCGGAAAGCTCGGACCGAGGAGGCCCCCGAGCCGCGGGAGCTCGAGGAGGCGGTGGACCGCGGTCCGCTTGGGCGGCGAGCCGTGCTGGCGAGCCTCGCCGGGCTGCCCTTCCTGGGCGCTTTCCTCCTCGCTTTCCTCAAGAAGCGCGGCTGGCGCAGCCACGAGGAGGAGCAGCTTGCCGCCCGACTGGACGCTCAAGCGACCACACCGATCGCCCTGAAGCCCGACGGCGTCACCTCAGCCACCATCAAGACCTTCCAGTTCCCGACGCTGGACGATCTCAAGGGCCAGGTCCCTCACGCGAAGATCGGCAAGGTGGAGTTGAGCCGCGTCATCCTCGGCGGCAACCTCATCGGCGGCTGGGCGCACGCACGCGACCTCGTCTACGTGGACTCCCTGGTGAAGCAATACCACCACAAGTGGAAGGTCTTCGAGACCTTTTCCCTCGCCGAGAAGTGCGGCGTCAACGCCTTCCTCACCAACCCCGTCCTCTGCGACGTCATCCAGGAATACTGGAAGCGCGGCCTGGGCAAAATCAAGTTCATCTCCGACTGCGGCGGCAGCAGCATAGAGGCCGGGATCGAGACCTCCATTGACTTCGGCGCCGCCGCGTGCTACGTCCACGGCGGCATGGCCGACGGCATGGTCGCCCGGAAGCAGTTCGACCAGATCGCCAAGGCCCTCGACCTCATCCGTGCGAACGGGTTGCCGGCGGGCATTGGGGGGCACAAGCTCGCAACCGTCCAGGGCTGCGTCGAGGCCGGCCTCAAGCCCGACTTCTGGATGAAGACCCTCCACCACCACCGCTACTGGTCGGGCCGCAACGGCAAGGACGAATGCGACAACCTCTGGTGCGACAAGCCCGACGAGACGATTGCCTTCATGCGCGAGCGCCCTGAGCCTTGGATCGCCTTCAAAATCCTCGCCGCCGGCGCCATACGTCCCGCCGACGGCTTCCGCTACGCCCTCAAGAACGGCGCCGACTTCATCTGCGTCGGCATGTACGACTTCCAGCTCGTCGAGGACACCAACATCGCCCTCGCCGCCCTCGCCGAAACCCAACAGCGCGAGAGGCCCTGGCGCGCGTGACGCTGGCTTTCCCTCTCCCTTTGGGAGAGGGTAGGGTGAGGGGCTGGGGGACGAACGATGCCCATGGGCCACTCCCCTGCCCCAGGGTCCCTCACCCCAGCCCTCTCCCGATGGGAGAGGGAGGGTGGGCGGCGCCAAGCCCCGGAAGATTCCGCGTGCAGGTATGCACGCCCTACCGCTGAGCCCTCGTCGCCAGGGATTAGCGGCTCGGCGAGAGCCTCGCCCTCCCGTATTCGTCATCCGGAAACAGGCTTCATGTCCCGCAGCCGGTCCAGCAGTAGGTGCAGAGCTTCTCCTTGGGGAGGCCGATGCAGGCCACCATGGCGTCGAGGGTCTGGTACTTGAGGGAGGTGACGGTGAGGTCCTTGGCGATCCACTCGACCATCTGGCGATACTTGTCGGAGGCGGTGTCGAGGTAGTCGCGGACGTCCTCGATGGTGTGGCCTTCGATGGCCTTGATGGCGCGGCGGGCGGCGAGCTCGTCCATGCTGCGGGTCGAGACGTTGTAGCGGCAGGGGAACATCAGCGGGGGGCAGGCGATGCGGACGTGGACGGCTCGCGCCCCGCTCTCCCAGAGCTTCTTGACGGTGTAGTTGCGGAACTGGGTGCCGCGGACGATCGAGTCGTCGCAGACGACGATGCGGCTGCCGTGGATGACTTCCCGGATGGGCACGAGCTTCATCTTGGCCACGAGGTCGCGGATTTCCTGGGACGGCGGGGTGTAGCTCCGGCCGTAGCCCGGCGTGTATTTCACGAGCGGGCGGCGATAGGGGATGCCCCTGCCCATCGCGTAGCCGACGGCGTGGGCGATGCCGGAGTCGGGCACGCCGGAGACGAAGTCGGCCTCGGCGTCGTCGTCCTTGGCGAGCGTCATGCCGCTCCGCTCGCGCACGCGCTCGACGCTGATCCCCTCGTACTCGGAGGCGGGGAAGCCCGTGTAGATCCAGAGGAACGAGCAGATCTGGTCGCTCTCGGAGCCGGGGGCGTGCTGGGTGATGCCGCTCTCGGTGAGCTGGACGATCTCGCCGGGGAGGAGGAACTTGCGGACCTCGAGCTCGAGGTTGGGGAAGGCGGTGGACTCGGTGGCGACGGCGTAGACGCCGCGATTGGCGCCGATGACGAGGGGCGAGTGGCCGTGGCGGTCGCGGGCCGCGTAGAGGCTGTCGTGGGTCAGCACGAGCACGGATACCGCGCCCTCGACCTTCTCGAAGAGCTTCTGGATGCCGTCCACGACGCTCGTGCCGAGGCTGATGAGCTTGGCGACGAGCTCGACGGAGTTGACCTTGCCGCGGATGGATTCGCCGAACGACTGCCCCTGGGCGTGAAGCTCCGCCACAAGGGCATCGCGGTTCACGATGTTCCCGTCCATGCAGACGGCGAACTCGCCGAAGCGCGACAGCAGCATCATCGGCTGGGGCTCGCTGGCGCTGATGACGCCGATCCCCATCTTGCCGGGCATGTGCTTATACTCGTCGTAGAAGCGCGACTTGAACTGCGCCTGGCTGATCGTATGGATGCGGCGCACGATGGTCTCGCCGGCGACGGCCAGCCCGCCGAACTCGGTGCCCAGGTGCGACTGGTAGTCGGTCCCGTAGAAGAGGTACTCGCGGCAGTCGTCCTTGCACGCCACGCCGAACAGTCCGCTCATCTACACAGACTCCTTCTGTTCCGGCCCGGTCTTGAGGAAGAGGGTCCCCTCGCCGCCGCAATTCTACAACGGTCGGCCCGACCGTGCAACCTGGCCTCTCTGGCTGATCCTTGCCCACATCTTGAGGGGGGACGGTGCTGAACGGGGCGTTGGGCCTGTCTCCCCGCTCCGCGGGGAAGCCAAAGCGGCGAGGCTTCGCCGCACTCCATAATCCTCCCTGTTCCCAGGCTGGCGCAAGGAGAGACGCAGCCTGCTCCAGAACGGGGAGGATTGTGGAGTGCGGTGAGATGTCACCGCTTTCAATGCCAGCGGAGCGGGAGAACGGGCGAAGGGCTCCATTCTCAAGGGCGAGCCCCCAAGATGCGGGCAAAGATCAGCCTCTCTGGGGGGGAGACTCGGTCGCCCTTGCCGATCCTACTCGCGCAGGAGGGCATCGAGCGCTTTCTGGAGCTGCTGGTAGCCGGGGCTGTACTGGTGACCGCCGGCGTCGCGGCTGATCCGCTTCCAGGCCGAGCCTGCCAGGTGATACATCGCCTCGATGCCCTGGGGCGGGGAGAGGTCGTCGTCAGCTCCGTATCCGAAGATGATGGGGCACTTCACGTCGGGGGCGTGGTTCACGGGGTCCACGAGCGCGCCGAGCCCCAGGTCGAACTCGATCCGGTCGCCCGGCTTCTTCGTCCCGTTGGTGTAGCCTGGTGGGAGGAAGCGATTCTCGTGGACGTGCATGGCGGAGTAGGCCACCATCCGATCGTTGCACAGGACCAGCGCGGTGCTGCCGCCGGCATAGTGGGGGAAGGAGCCGTTCCTCCCGCCCGGCGCGAGCACGGCCTTCACCGACCCATCAATCCGACACTCGAAGATGTAGCCTTCGGTGACCACGTGAACGGCGTCCTCCCCGAACGCCCACTCCGCCCGCCCCTTGCCCGACTGCACCACAACGGCCTTGCCGGCGACGGACACCGACGGGGGCTCGGGCGGGGGCTTTCCTGGGTTGCCGAACTGATGGGTGAGCGACTTCGCGCCGACCACCACCAGCTCGACCAGATTCCCCTGTCCGTCAACCCGAGCCGAGTACCGCTCGGCTCGGACGTCCACCGACTTGTCGCTGGCTTGCCGGATGGTCACCTCCGCCTCCAAGTGCCCTGCCAACAGGAGGGCCAGCAGCGCCACCTCCGCCCACCGCACGCTCATTTCTCCACCTCCAGGCCGGCCAGGAACTCCCGCGTGATCCGCTTCCCCAGCAGGAAGAACTTCCGGTCGGGATACCAGAGCGCCGTGTTGCCCTTGCGGATGGTGACGCTTGCATACATCGCCAGGTCGGCCCGGCCCCCCTTGTAGCCGAGCGGCACGCCATCGTTGTCCATCAGGAGCTTCGGCTTCGAGAACCAGACCGGCTGCTGGGCCTTGAGGCGAAACTCGCCCAGCGCCAGGCAGATCGGCCGACGGTGCTGGCTCGTGTCGAAGGGACCCCACTTCTGGAAATGCCCGTCGTGGTTGTGGAAGAGGAGGATGTAGCGGCCCTCCTCGAGGGCGTAGATGGGGCAGGGGCTGCACGGGTGGAGGAGCGGCTCGCCGCCGTCGCGGTAGCGCAACACCTGCGGCGGGGTCCACGTGCGGCCTTGGTCTTGGGAGACCGTGCAGTACGGGTTGCCGCGAGGGCTGCGCATGACCGTGAAGAGGCGGCCATCGGGCAGCGAGACGGTGCTCGGCTCCTGGATGGCGCTGACCTCGGGATGGCCAGGGAAGCCGACGCGCAGAGCCGCGTCGTCACACATGTGCCAACTGATCTGGATGTCCTTGACGGCGGGGTGGTCGTCGAGGTTCTCGAAGCGGAGGAACTCGACGACGGCCTCGTGGGCGGTCCAGTGATTCACGGGCGGCTTGTGGCGGACGGCCGCGCTCACCCAGCGCGTGAAGCCCGCGAAGTGCCTCCCCTCCGAGAGCTGCTGCGGCTTCTGCCACACGATCCAGTTCGCCGGCACCTTCGGGTCGGTGTGGTCCCACTTGCTCCGCCGCATCGGGACGACCTCTTCCTTCGACCAGGTCGCTCCGGCATCGTCGCTGTAGATCCCGGCCATGAGGCCCGTGGTGTGGGAGAAGACATCGTTGATCCCGATGTGCTTGCTGTAGATGACGTAGATGCGGCCCTTCCGCGTGACCAGGGGGAAGCCCCAGCTAGCCATGTTCCCCTTGGCCGGCGGGGTTGGCCCCGCGATCACGCGCGGCTCGGCCCACGTCGCCCCCTCGTCGCCGCTCGACGAGAAGACGATCCGCTGGTCAGCCTGGCCCTCGAACGTGCTCTGCGTCCAGACGACCTTGAGCTCCCCGTCCGGCCCGTCGAAGACCAGGAAATGCTCGTTCCCCGTGTCGTGGGTCGAGCCGTCCATGCTCTTGGGCACGTAGACCACGTAATCGGGCTTCGTCCGCCGCAGCTCCGTCTCCATCTTGGCATCCACGCATTGCTCCTCGAGCCAAGCCCCCAGAGGGCGGTCAGAGGCGGGCTACCTTGCCCGTGGCCTGGGACGTGTAGATGCCGTCGAGCATTTTCATCAGCTCGACGCCCTGGTCGCCGTCCATGATGGGCTTCTTGCCCGCCAGGCAGCACTCGACGAAGTGGACGGTCTCGGCAACCATGGCGTTGTTCTGCGGCGGCTGGGGGGTGATGTCGAGCTGAACGCCGTTGCGCTCGACGAAGATCGTGAGCGGGGAGAGCCTTGCGCCGCCCTTCGTGCCGGCGATCTCGCACCAGCCGCCGCCGGGGAGGTTGATCGCCCACGTGGCCTCCAGGATCAGCGTGGCGTCGTTGGCGAACTTGATGAGGGCGAAGGCCGCGTCGTCCACGTCGAACTTCACGCCCTTCGGCACCTCGCGGCGGAACTTCCGGTAGACGGAGCCGAGGACCGCGACGGGCTTCGGGCAGCCCATGAGCCACCAGCAGCGGTCGAGGGCGTGGACGCCGATGTCAATGAGCGCGCCGCCGCCTGCACGCTTCTTGTCCACAAACCAGCCGCCCTTGCCGATGGGGATGCCGCGGCGGCGGACGTAGCCCGCCTTGCCGAAGTAGACCTCGCCGAGCTCCCCGCGGTCCACGTAGTCGCGGACGAGCATCGCGTCGGAGCCGAAGCGGAGGCAGAGGGCGTACATGAGCGTGAGCTTCTTGCGCTTGGCGAGGGCGGCCATGGCGGCGGCCTCCCGGGCGTTCATCGCGGGCGGCTTTTCGCAGAGGACATGCTTTCCCGCCTTCAGCGCGTCAAGGGTCACGGGCGCGTGGAGGAAGTTCGGCAGGCAGTTGCTCACCGCATCCAGCTCGGCCTCGCGGAGCATCTTCTTGTGGTCGGCGAAGGCGCGGGGCACCTTGTATTCGGCGGCGATCCGCTCGCGGCGCTCGGCGTCGAGGTCGCAGACGGCGACGACTTCCGCCTCCTTGGTGCTCCTGTAGCCCTTGAGGTGCTCGACGCCCGGCCAGCCGAGGCCGATGATCCCGACGCGCAGTCTCCTGTTCACTGCATTCTCCTTCCAGGGTGCATTAGCGGATTTGCGCAGTTGGGCACACTAGAAAACAAGCCCAGGCTGCCTGGGGTTGTTTTTCTCTTCCAAGGCGCAGGGGCGACGGGACTTGCACAGAAACGGGAACATATTGAACCGACCGCAAAGCCGCTCGGCTCAATATGGTGTGCCCAACTGCGC
>Ga0315274_10017327_pt1 | contig 10168 bp, 8 predicted proteins | sample YL17G02_20_MG_FD_203700 | JGI IMG/M metagenome (GOLD analysis project Ga0315274, IMG submission 203700) | Sediment microbial communities from Yellowstone Lake, YNP, Wyoming, USA - YL17G02_20 | ecosystem: Environmental > Aquatic > Freshwater > Lake > Sediment | place: USA: Wyoming | collected... | reverse complement strand
TGTTCGTCAGAATCCCCGGTCTCAGAGTGGCCTTCAGCCAGCCGATCGAGATGCGCATCAACGAACTGGTGGCCGGCATCCGCTCCGACATCGGCATCAAAATCTACGGCGACGAGCTGGAGAAGTTGCGCGAACTCTCCGACCAGGTGCAAAAGGTCCTGGGCGACATTCCCGGACGCGGTGAAGTGACCGGCGAACAACTCACCGGCCAGCCGGTGTTGCAGGTGAAAGTGGACCCGCAAGCCATTGCGCGCTATGGCGTGCCCACGCGCAACGTCCTCAACGTCGTCGAAGCCGTCGGCACCAAGCGCGTGGGGGAAATTCGCGAAGGCCAGCGGCGCTTCCCGCTGGTCGTGCGGTTGCCCGACCGCCAACGCACCGACCCCGATGCGCTCGCCGCCACGCTCATCCCCACAGCGACCGGTTCTGTGCTGCCGCTCAACCGCGTGGCGCAAGTGGTGGAAACCGAAGGCCCGGCGACCATCAACCGTGAATGGGGCAAACGCCGCATCACCGTCCAATGCAACGTACGCGGACGCGACGTCGGCAGCTTCGTGGCCGAAGCCCAAAAGAAAATCGCCGAGCAAGTCAAACTCCCGGAAGGCTACACGGTCGAGTGGGGCGGCCAGTTTGAGAACATGCAGCGCGCCAATCAGCGCTTGATGTTCATCGTGCCGATGGCGCTCGGTCTGATTTTCGTCCTGCTCTATTTCAGTCTCGGCACGTTGCGCGACGTGTTCATTGTCGCCACGGGCATTCCGCTGGGCGCGGTGGGCGGGGTACTGGCGCTGTGGCTGCGCGGGATGCCCTTCACCGTCAGCGCCGCCGTTGGCTTCGTTGCCCTCAGCGGCGTGGCCATCTTGAACGGCCTGGTCCTGGTGGAGTTCATCAAGCAGAAACTCCAAGCCGGTGCGCCCCTGCTTGAGGCGGTGCATGAAGGCTGCCTCGTGCGCCTGCGTCCGGTGCTGATGGGCGCGCTGGTCGCGGCGGTGGGCTTCATCCCGATGGCCGTCAACGTGGGCGTGGGCGGTGAAGTCCAACGCCCTTTGGCCACCGTGGTCATCGGTGGCGTCGTCAGCAACACCCTGCTGACCCTGGTGGTCCTGCCCACGCTCTACACGACCTTCAGACGCAAGAAGCGAAACGACGTGGAATGATGACGCGGCTGCGGGAGCGCCCCGTGCTGCAAGGACGTGTGCCGCATGAATGAGGAAATGGCAGGTCTGTCATGCTTGAATATTCGGCGAAACGGCGCTGGCTGAATGAGTTCGCGTGCATTCGCCGATGTTGCGTGTATAAGCTGACTCCGTGAACAGATGACGAATGCAGTGAATCGTGAAAGAGTCCGCACATCATTGTGCCTTGGCCCCGCTCCTGACGGAAAAGGACGAGGCGGAGTCCAGTGAGGGCGGCATTGACCCGCTGGGCACTGAGCCGTTGGCCGACGCACTGGCAGTCAAACTTGCTCCGGGCGTTCGCGAGCGGCAGCGGCATCCGCGCTTCCTCACTGCAATGGCTGTGTCGCTGTCGCTCTGTGACGAACTCGGCGATGAGGTGGTCGCAAGTGACGGAGTGACTCCGGCTTGGTTGGTCTTCGAGTGGTATGTCGTTGAGGGGTTGGTTCGCACTCGCGGGCAGACGCCGAAGGACATTCAGGGGCTGCCGGGGCGGGACAAAGCGGCGCGGGCGCTTGCTGACGGCGTTCAGCTCTCGCCGCGACGCTACCTGAAGAACCCAACTGTCACCGGCTTTCATGGCGCTTTCTGGCAACTGGCGAGCGTGCTGGGCATTGAGCAGGGCGAGCGTCTTGGTGGACGTGGCTTTGACCTGCTTGAGGTCTGGGCGAAGGACCAGGCACTCGATGGCTTTGTTGGAACCGGAGGCGGGCGCGGGAAGGACATACGCCAGCAGTTGAGGAAGGCGTTGCGTCTCGGTTTGCAGAAAGGCGCGGTGGCGCGCACCAACGGCTGGGCAGGTTGGAGGTTCTTCTCGGAGCACCTGGCTCCTTACGAGTTCGGACGGCATGAGGCGCGGTTTCTGTCGGATGCGTTGATGGAGGATGCGGTCAGTTCCAGACCCAAGACGCAGCAGAATGGAGCCAGCTTCCGGCGGGAAGTGCTGGAGTTCCTTGTTTCTGACGAGGGCCGCCGACTCTGGCGGCAGGAAGTTTCCTCGCGTCGCTTTTCGGAGCGGGTATTTCACGAGGCGCTGCGACTGCGCGCTAGTGCTGACCTGCGCCGGTTGCTGCTGGCCATTGACATCTACGAACGATTTGCCCGGCTCGCGCAGGATGCCTTTGACGACTGTCTTTACGAGATGACGCGCAAGCGAGGGAAGGTTGCCGCGACAGAACTTGGCCGCCTGGACTCAGTGAAGGCCGCCAGCCAGCGTCTTCCGAAAATGTTCGGTGAGGTTGTGGATCGGCTGGAACCGTTTGGCCAAGCACTTCGTTTTCAGCAGACCTTTGCTTTGCTCTCCGAAGCGGGCAGCGCGAGCCATTGGGTGGAACGTTTGATAGAGCATCACCGCAAGACGCAAAAGCAGAAACCGCCTGACGGCAAGATGGCATGGTTGGAAGGTGAGGGGACCAGCTTCATCATCCATCCACTTTACCGCCGCGACGAGCCAGCTCGGTGTGATGGTAGTTATGTGCATTTCTACCGGACGATCCCACTCTGGTCGTTCGCTTCCGACTTGGGAATGGTGTGAATATGAGAAAGCGCGAAAATCACAAGCCGGGGCACGCCAAGATTCTGGAGGCATGGGAGCCGCCCGACGAAGCCGGCGAGCCGATTGGATGTATCGCCACGACGTTCACATTTGAACCGCCTTTTTTCGAGGAAGAGTGCTTGGGACGTTTCCTCGGCCTTGAAACTACTCCGTCCGATGGAGCGGCGTACCTGGTCGAGCGCGAGGAGAAGCTGGCCCAGATTGCCTGTGCCGCGGTGCTGGTGGACCAGCACCACGCACGCGGGATGCGCAGTCTGCGCTGGGATTTGCTGTCGGCACGAGTTCCGGGTGCTATCCTCCACGCGAAGGTTTCGCTGCTGCTCTGGAGCCGCAGCGCCCGTCTCATTGTGGCTTCAGCAAATCTGACCAAACCCGGTTATCGCCTGAACCACGAAGTCTTCGGTATACTGGACTACTTCGCAGGCAGCGAAGCACCGCTCACGGTGCTGGCCGACATCATCGACTTCCTCCGGCGAGCGGCATCGTTTGGCACGCCAAAGCAAACGACTCCCGGCCCAGCCATCGCGCGCTGGAACAACTTTCTCGACCGCGTGTTGAAAGTCACCCGCCGCTGGGGTGCCCCACATTCGCCGCACAGCCTTTCCAAGCCGCGTGTCTTCGCCGTGATCACCGGGCCGAAACGCCGCGTTGCCTTTGAAACCCTTCGTGCATGCTGGCCGAGCACTTCCCCACCAAAGAAAGCGTTTGTCGTCAGCCCTTTCTTCGACCCGCCTGAAGCGCCGAACACACCGGCGCGAGAGCTATGGAATCTGCTTCACCAACGAGGGCCAGCTTCGGTTCAATTCGAAGTCACAGCCGAAGACTTGCCTGACGGCAAGGGAGTCCTCCTCCATGCGCCAGAGGCTCTGCGCAAGGCGCAACCGGCGAGCCGCGATGAGGTCGAAACCTTCTTCCGTCGTCTGAGACTCGAAGAGGGACGACCTCTCCACGCGAAGTGTCTGCGGATTCAGAACGAACAGTGGGCGCTCTACCAGATTGGTTCCAGCAACTTCACCACAGCGGGACTCGGCTTCGGCAAGAGGCCGAATCTTGAGGCAAACCTCGCCTACACAGTCAGCCTCCAGCGCAACGTGAAGGGTTCGCGTGCGCTCATGCAAGCGTGGTTGGATAGCGAGAACGCCCCAGCGGACGCTCGTTTTCTCCGCGAGCCATGTGATGACCGCGAGGATGCGCCGATGGCAGGCGAAATCCTGCTTCCAGCCGAGTTTGGGGAAGCGACATTTGCCTGCGGCTCGGACGAGAAAGGATTCGTCGAACTGACCTTTCAAGGCAGTCCGCCTCCTGGCTGGAGGCTGCTGCACGAGGACAAGGAAGAAGTCGTCTTCAGTGAAACCCGCTGGCGGTCTCAGCGCCGGTCGCCGCGAGTGCGGCTGGATTGGCGGGAAGACCGTCCACCGTCGGCCTTTCGCGTAAGGTGGCGTGACAGCGCAGGCGATGCGTGGTGGCCCGTGAATGCGCGGGACGCGGCGTCGCTTCCGCCGCCAAGTGAACTGCGGAATCTCTCGCTGGAGGCGCTCATCGAAATCCTCACCTCAGCCCGCCCACTGCATCAGGTCATGCGCCGGTGGCTGCAACGGCGCACCGATGGCGCAAGCGATGGCGAATCACCGCAACTCGACCCGCACAAGCGCGTGGACACGTCGGGTTTCCTGCTACAACGCACGCGGCGCATCTCGTGGGCGCTGAAGGTGCTGGGCGAGCGGTTGGCGCAACCCGTGCCCTCGCGTGAGGCGCTCAACTGGCGGCTGCGGCGTGGGCCGCATGGTGTGATGGCGGTCGTCAACGCCATCATCCGCGAAGAACGGCCAGAACAGGAGAAAGCCTTTCTATTGGCGGAGATTGCCGTGGAACTGGCGCGCGTGATGCCACGGCACGCGCCGGGCTGTCTTCAGCGGCGACAGGTGCGCGCGGCTGTGCGCGAGTGCATCCGGGAGATTCGGTCGCAGGTTCCGGTAAAGGCGCTCCGAAAACTGCCGGAGTTGAAATCTTACGTAAGGCGGGCATTCAAGGAGGCCAGCGCATGAAACCGTGGCATTCGTTTGCGGACGGTATCAATCTCCATGTGCGAGGTCGGATCACGCCTGAAGATGCCCGACGTCAGGAAGTCACCGCGCAAGAAATCTTGCTGCGGCTGGCGAGACGACCGGGCGTGGTGCTGGCGGATGAAGTTGGCATGGGCAAGACGTTTGTGGCGCTTGCGGTCGCAGCATCCGTGGCCTTCTCCGACAAGCAGCGTCGCCCTGTTGTGGTGATGGTGCCACCGTCCCTCCGACGCAAGTGGCCGCGCGACTTTGACGTCTTTACCCGCGAATGCCTGCCGTCCGATCTGGCCGGGCGGCTAAAGTCGGCGTCCGCTGATACGGGTATCGAGTTCTTGAAGTTGCTCGACGACCCGGGCAAGCGCCGCAAGTCCATCATCTTCCTCACGCATGGCGCGATGCACGCCGGTCTGGGCCGGGGGATTGCTGGCGGATGGGCGAAGCTGGCGGTGATCAAGCGAGCCGTCCACCACCGCAAGAACGTCGGCTGGCTCCGACGTTTGCTCCATCGCCGCTTGGGAGACTTGCTGGAAATGGGATCTATCCACCGCCGCCACCCGGAACTTTGGGAAGACTTGCTCGAAGCGCCTTGCGCGGAATGGTTGAAAATCCTCCGCAAGCACGGGATTGACCCCGAAGGCGACGACTGCGCCGAAACGGACGACGACCCGGTGCCAGCAACCGTGGTGCGAGCCTTGGAACGATTCGACAGCGCTCGACTGGAGGTGGTGCTGGAAGCGCTCCATGAAATTCCCGTTCGTGACTCTGCCAACTACGCAGAGCGCCTGGCCAGTGCCCGCCGCGCCATCAGTGACGCGCTCAAGGAACTCTGGCGCGAGTGTCTGCGAAACCTCCACTTCCGATTGCCGCTGCTCATCCTTGATGAAGCGCACCACCTGAAGAATGCGCAGACGCGGTTGGCCTCGTTGTTCCAAGTGGTCGACGCCGCTGGCGACGCGGAGGAGATTACGGCACGCGGCCCGCTGGGAGGCGTGTTTGAGCGAATGCTGTTTTTGACGGCAACACCGTTCCAGCTCGGCCACCACGAGCTTTGCTCCGTGCTTGAACGATTCGACGGCATCTGTTGGCGGCAAGGTTGTGCGCCGCCAACTGGCCGCGAGAACTTCCAGAAACAACTTGTTGCCGTCCGCGAGCAACTCGACGCCGCGCAGGAAACGTCACTCTGCTTTGACGCCGCCTGGGGCAAACTGACTGGCGGAGACTTGGTGGTGGACGGCCAGAAGTTTGATGACAGTGAAACATGGTGGAACGCGGTCCAAGCCGCTGAAATTCGCTCACAGCAGGTTGAGCAAGCCCTCGCCTGCCATGAGCGAGCACGGGAGAAACTTCGGGCAGCAGAGCAGTCGCTGCGGCCGTGGGTTATTCGCCATCGCCGACCCGAAAAACTGGTTGGCGAGTTCGCTGGTCAGCCGAGGCGGCGACGGTTGCCGGGGCGCTCAATTCTTAACGAGAACGGCGAGGCAAGCGAAGCCGGTCTCGAAGTCTCAGCGGAAGCTTTGTTGCCGTTCCTTCTGGCCGCACGTGCGACGGTCTGCATGGCCGAATCGCGTCCAGTGTTTGCGGAAGGTCTTGCGTCCAGCTACGAAGCTTTCCGTTACACCCGCCAGCAGAACGCGGGCATGGACGCCGACGTCGAGCCAGTCGAATCAATCAACATCACGCAGGCGACGGAATGGTATCTCGCCCAACTGGAGCACACGTTGCCACTGCGAGACCATCGTGCTTCAGCGGAGCATCCGAAGGTGCGGGCGACCGCCGAGCGCGTGTTGGCAGCGTGGCGGCAGGGCGAAAAAGTGGTCGTCTTCTGCCATTTCATTCAAACAGGGCGTGCGCTGCGCCGCGTCATCTCGGCCCGATTGCACGAGGAGATTTGCCGCCTCGGCGCAACCAAACTATGGTGCTCACCCAAGCGGGCTGCTGCTGTGCTTCAGCGAATCAGCCGCCGCTTCTTTGATACCGACTCGCCCGTCAGGCGCACGTGCGACGAGGAAATCACCGCGCTGCTGAAAACCTATCCGACGCTGGCACGGCAGGGTTTGCTGCACGAAACCATCCGGCGCTACGTCCGCACGCCGTCTTTTCTGGTGAGGTTTCTTCCACTAACCCGCAGCGGGTTGAGGCCCGCCGCCATCCGTCGTGCTTTTCGTGGCGAAACAGGTTTGACTGGCGTGTTGAGGGCTTTCCTCGGCTTCCTGCAAAGGCAATGCACGCCGAAGGAGTGCGAGGAGTACGTTGAGGCAGTGAGCAAGGTTCAGACAGGCGACATGACAGGCCGTGAAGCTGAGAGCAGCTTCACGACGGACGAACTGGCTGGGCAGGGTCGCCGAGAACTTCTGTTGCCCAATGTGCGCTTGGTCAACGGTTCCACCAGCCCGGAGACGCGGCAAAGGCTCATGCTCATCTTCAACAGCCCGTTCTTTCCCGAAATTCTCATCACCAGCAACGTCATGGCGGAAGGTGTGGACCTGCACCGTTACTGCCGCTACGTCATTCACCACGACCTCGACTGGAATCCCAGCGTCTTGGAACAACGCACCGGACGCCTCGACCGCATCGGCGCCAAAGTCGAATGGGAACGGGACGGCGAACCGATTCGCGTGTATCTGCCCTATGTCGCGGAGACACAGGACGAGAAGATGTATCGCGTAGTAATGGACCGCGAACGCTGGTTCAGCGTGGTCATGGGCGAGAAATTCAGCCTTGATGCGCGGACGACGGACAAGCTGGCTCAGCGTGTTCCGCTGCCTGAGTCGGTGGCGAAGGCAATGGCCTTCCAGTTGGCAGTTCACTAAGGAGAGACCAAAGCCAACGATGTTCAGCTCCCACAGCCCTCCTGTTCAATCCGAGGGAAAACCGCCGATTGGCTGGCTGAATCGCACGGTGCTGGGCATCGGGCTGGCGTCGCTGTTCAGCGATTGGTCGCATGAAATCGCCACGGCGGTCATGCCCGCGTTCCTCGCCACGATGGGCGTAGCGGCGGCTTGGCTCGGCCTGATTGAGGGTGTGTCTGATGGGCTGTCGAGCTTCGCCAAATACAACCGGCCGCTTTCCACCCTCTGCCTCCAATCTCCCCTCGCCAGCTTTGGCGGTGCATGATAGAAGAACGCCCCAAGTAATGCTGCGACTCAGGAACAACACTAAACAAGTTCAGCCCGGCGCAGGCGAACCGTTCTATTGGCCTGTCACCAGACACGAAGCCCGTCGCGTGCGCCACTAGGCCATGCCTACTGAAGCCGATGAAAGACGCTCACCATTGCCATGCTGATGAAGCGGTGGTTTCAGGCGGCGGTGATTTCGCGGGTGCTGTTCCTGGCCGACCGGATTGAACTGGCCAAGCAGGCCAAGGAAACCTTCGACGACTACTTGAAGGACTATCCCTCCGCGATCCTCTACGGCGGCAAGCGCAGTCTCGAAGGCCAGATCGTTGTCGGCACACTGGAAACCATCGCGGGCCAGCTTGGTCCTGGCGGTTTCGGCCACGCCTACTTCGACCTCGTGGTGACAGACGAGTGCCATCGCTCGATCTACAACACCCACCGCGCCACGCTCGCCCATTTCGACGCGATTCACATCGGCCTGACCGCCACACCGAATCCCGGCGAACTCCGCTGGATCAACGAACACGAGCGCCAGCTTGTCCGCAGCACCTACATGTTCTTCGATTGCTGTGACAGCGCCGCGCAGGAAGGCCGTCCCACATTCGCCTACACCCTTCGCGAGGGCATCAAGGACGGCTTCCTCGCCGACTACCGGATTTACGTCGCCGAGTCCCGGCTCACGTTCGAGGGCACGACCTGGGAAGACGAAGACATCGCGTTCAGCGATTGGGGCCGCAACGCCGAATCCGAGGACCGCCTCAAGCTCATCATCGACGAGTACTTCCGCGTCGAGGAAGAGCGCCCGCAGCCGCGACCGCGCAAAACCATCGTGTTCGCCGTCAGCGAGCGGCAGGCCGTCATCGTCGAGCGTCTGTTCAACAAGCTCCTGCCCGACGCCGCCTGCCTGCGCATCGCGTAGCAGACGAACCGCTCGCCCGCCGAAGTCCACCAGAGCTTCGCGCAGAAAATCACCTGCTACTCGAACAACGGGAACCCCAAGCCCGTCATTGACCGCTTCAAGTTCGACCCGTTGCCTGTCGTGGCGGTTTCGGTGGACATGCTCGACACTGGGTACGACCACAAGGAAATCGAAAACCTCGTGATGCTGCGGCCCACGACCTCCGCCATCAAATACGCCCAGATGCGCGGTCGCGGCAGCCGGCTTTGCCCTCGCATCGGCAAGACGAGCTTCCTCATCTACGACTTCGTCAACAACACCGCCAACTTCGACGATCCCGGCGAACAATATCACCGGCCCAAGACGGTCGGAAAACGTCCCGGTTCGGAGTCCCGCCTTCAGGCGGAAAACCACGACGCCATAGTTGAACCAAACCGGCTAAAGCCGGGACTCCAAACCGCGGCAAGCGCCCCGCCATCTTCGCCAAAGCCAAAGCCGGCGACGAAACCGTGGACTTTGCCAAGCTACGCTGGAGCGTGTTGACCTCCGACCCAGACAACGACCGGATGCTCCGCACGCTGTGCGACCTGCAAGCCGTGGTCACGCTGCCTAAGGGCATGTTCGAGCCATACACGCCCAACCCCACCTGCTTCCTCATCTTCCAGAAGACCGGCAAGCCCACGAAGGAAACCTGGTTCTACCGCGTGGAAGGCGACGGTTCCTCGCTCAAGAAGGCGCGCAAGTTCGGCCCGCAATTCCGCAACGACTTCCCCGACCTGCTGGCGAAATGGCCGAAGCGCCAGACCGAGGAGGGCCGCGCGTGGCGCGTGCCCGCCGCCCGAATCACCGCCAACGGCTACAACATGACGCTCGCCAGCCTCGGCCTCGTCGAGCCGGAGAAAACCGATCACGCCGAGCCGGAGGACATTCTCGCCAGCGTGACGGAGAAAGAGCGGCGGATTCTGAAGATCGTTGAGGAGATGCGGGAACTCGTGACGGAAGAGGACGAAAAGCGAGGAATGCAAAATGCAAAGCGAAGGAGTAGTCTGATGCCATGAATCGCATCACGATCAATCCGAAGCAGTGCGGCGGACGCCCGTGCATTCGCGGGATGCGCATCCGGGTGAAGGACGTGTTGGACCTGCTGGCCGAGGCAGCGACCCCGGAGGAAATTCTCGCCGACTTTCCCGACCTTGAGGCGGCGCACATCCGCGCCTGCTTGGCCTTCGGCAGTGCAAATTCGGCCAAGACAGTTTAGCTTTGCCCTATGAAAAACCGTTACACCGCAGTCATCAAGCTCACTGCCCACGGCTGCGTGCTCATTCGCGAGGGCGGGTAGCATCAGAGCCATGAAGCAAAGG
>Ga0315274_10017326_pt1 | contig 10168 bp, 8 predicted proteins | sample YL17G02_20_MG_FD_203700 | JGI IMG/M metagenome (GOLD analysis project Ga0315274, IMG submission 203700) | Sediment microbial communities from Yellowstone Lake, YNP, Wyoming, USA - YL17G02_20 | ecosystem: Environmental > Aquatic > Freshwater > Lake > Sediment | place: USA: Wyoming | collected... | reverse complement strand
AACGATCAAGGAGTTGATGAAACAAACGTGATTCGGTCATTGCGATGACGGTGTATTCGCCCATGTCAAAAAGCGAGGCAGCGAGGCAGAGCGGGTCCGGCGTGTCAATCATCACGACGCCGGAGTCACTAAGAGCAGCCTCTGCATCCAGAACAGATGATATATCAAGTTTTCCTACGAAGTCCCGCGCAGGAATCTCCAAAAATGCCTTCAAATCGTCGAGATTCTTCAACAAGTGCTCTTCCGTCCACACTGTGTTGACATCCGGCGCACGGCGCGTCCGAGACGTGAGCTTGCGGCCGCCCGCCCTCACAGTTCTTTCCGTAATCCGGCAACCGTTCTGTTCAAGCGTGACGACCTCGGCCAGTTCATCGAGGGGGTCCGGCAATACATCTTTGAAAGCCACCCCGCGCATGACGATTCGGTCCGTCTTTTCGCGCGCGAGATTCAGAAGCGGGCGCCAGGACAGGTCGGAGTAGATGTTGAATGGGTCGGGATCGTTCGGGTCTTCGTCCAATCCATTCAACTCGTAAAAGGAGACCGCAGGGCGGTCAACCGCCTCTCCCTGCAAGGTTGCCATGAGTCGTTCGCGTCGGTTCATCGGCCTTCTTTCCCAATCAACTGTGCCTATTCCCGGCTGCCGTTTGCCGGGCACACTGGACGGCCTCTTCGGGATGTCGCGTTACGGTGACTCACACTCTGCCCGGAGTTCTTTCAGACTCCTGTGTTCTTTACAAGCCGCACCGGCTCCTGTCGGGGTTCCAGACAAGCAAACAGGATAGAACAACAGACCGCAAATTTCACCTCCGTTTGTAATAGCGCTGCGTCCGGACTGCCCCGGCTCCCAAGCGGCCGCCTGCCAGAACAAGATTTGTGTGAGCATTGCAGACGAAAGGAGTTGAACTGAGCGGCTTGGGAAAAGCTGAGGCAATCATCGCCGAGGGAGGGGGCGCCGGGAGCAAGGGGAGTCACGGTAGTAGGCATTATCGGTCGCAGGCGCTCAAGGGCATTCACAGTCTGACAAGAGACAGACACTTCCGACGAAGCTACGAGACGCCGCGCTCGCCGAAAAGCGTGCTGTACCCACAAAGAAGAACAATGGGGAAGCCCGACGCACGTCCGCAGCTTCCCCATTCCCCAAGCCCACACATCATGACCGGCGACGAGAGAGCCCGAGGGCACGTAAGCGCAGGGATTCTCCGCTTACGTTTTTCTCATGGCGTGAAATCGCCATGCGGTCCCTCTCGCCAGAGCTGCTGGCGGCCGGATGGCGCGCCGCATGGCAGAGAACAGACAGAATGACTACGTTCTCAGTGGGCGTTTCCTCCTGATGTAAAACAGCAGTCCCGATGCTCCCGAGCCGAACAACAACAGTGTTGAGGCTTCGGGGACAGGCTGGTTCACCTCGATGAATGTGTGCTGGATTCCTTCGCCGGCATCGCACAAAACGGCGATAGATTGGCCGTAACCCGGCTCGAAGCCCTCCCCGTTGGCGTTGGCGGCGTTGATCATCGCCCACACATCCGGGTCCGTTCCACCGTACAACCCGCCGATGGAACCGTTGATGAAATGCCAGATGGCCTCTTGCACGTCGTCCCAGGCGCCCTGCTTGTTGTTGACGATGTAATTGACCTTGTCCCAGTCAGGGTCCTGGAAGTATGCGGGCATGTTCGGGTCATAGCTTGAGTACAGGGTAACGGGATAGTATTCCCGACCCGGGTTGATGTAATGCCCCTCGTCCACGCACCAGCCAATGTAGTATCCCTCGCCGACATCGTACTCGCCGGGAGGGAAATCGTAGAGGTACGTCCACCAGTAGCTCTCCCCCGTTCTCCAGGATTTCATATAGACGGCGTCCTCGGGAAGGACCAGCGTGGGTCCGGCAAGGGCTCCCTGCGTGGAAAACCAGACTGTCACCAGCGCAGCCGTCGCCAGAAGGAAGGAAACTGTAGCTTTTGCCTTCGTCTGCCTCATCGTTTTCTTAGACCTCCTTTCGGCAAGGCGTCTCGCCTCATGTACGCGAAGTCGTCTCCGGCCGGTCACGGAGAAAGACGTACCCAGTCGGAACATGCTTCGCGGAACAAGTGGCGAGAAGGAAACAACAAACCTCCTGCAGGACCCCGGCGTCAGGTGGGAAGCAACTTGCGGGCCATCTACAAGTGTTGCAGCAAGTAACGTGCAGCAGCCAACTTGCAACCTGGGCGACTTTGCGATTCCTCGTGATTGTGTTTACGTGCGGCAACGCCGGCGCCGCCTCGTCAACATTTCAGGCAGCGTTTCCACAACACATCCTGGCCAGCCAGAGAAGCGGAAGCATCTCACGATAAAACCGGAGACCACTTTGCCCGGTCTCTGCGACGGAATTGAGATGCGACAACGCTAACTGAAATGTCCGAACGATGACACGGCAAGGCGACTTTGTGTTGGGCGAAGCGGTTCCCGGCGTGTCGTAGCCGCCCGAGAGTTGCGCCCCGCTTCGCGGGGTTGGTCGAGGTACCTTTCGAGCGCGGAGGTCGCCGCGTGAATGGTGGCAAGGTTCTCATTTTCCATGGCGCTGAGGGTCAGAGAAATCGTGCGTCTCTTTACACAATCCACCAGCCCGTTAAGCCGCGACTCCAACTCCTGCCAGCGGCCTATTTCCTCATTCTCCCTGGCGAGGTGGGCGTAGCAGGACGCGATATTCTCGACCTCCACCTCTTTTAGCGTTTTCCTGGAGCGAAGCCTATGCTCGTTACGCTGCCATGCGGAGAGGTCAAAGGGTGGTCTGCGAGCGGTTTCGGCCTTTCCCAACTCTTCTAGTATCTCACACAACAGCAACTTATCCTCGGCGGCTTGCAGGGGTGTCGGGAGAAGTCCTTCCCGCGGAGCCGCCGGCCACAGAGCCAGAGAGGCTTTGGCGATGCTCTCGGCCGACTTCGAATATCGGTAAGTCAGCCACGCAATTGCGGTGACCACGACTCCTTGGTAAGCGAGGATGCCCGTTTCGACGCCGCCCAGAACGGAGACGACTGTGAGGCAAAGAAGGATGCCGAGCAAAACGGCTACGGTTTTTTCCGGGTTGGGCTTTCTTGGAGCTTTCTGCCGGGTCAAGGCAGGACCGAAAGGCTGTCTGTTGTCGTTCATGTTCCGCGTTCTCCTGATGGATGGTGCCGCTACACTGGGTGAATCTTCGCAGCGGGGATCGGGCGCCGAGGGCTTTGTTTTCCTCGTCTTGCGGGGCGGATTGGCCCGTCATGCGACCGCGTTCGTGCCTCTTTCGCAAAACGGCGCGATGATCGTAACTCCCGTTGTTTCTTCGGCTAACAGGGCTTGTCGTGCGGGCGCGCTCATGCTGCTGCGCTCGATTTCATCGAGCCTCGGATTGCCGCACTCCATCTCTGCGTCTCCCTGTTGCCTCCGCCTTTTCCCCACACACAAGCAACTGAAAAAGCAAGAATCGAGCCGCCCTCTGCAATGCGCGTGGCTGTGTTTCGGTGCAGTAGTGTTCTCCCCCGGGCGACGCCCTGAAAGGGCAGCAGTAGCAGAGTCCAGCCTGCCCGCGGCCAGAGGGCGCCGCGCTCAGCCACGAGCGCCCCTTTCCGCACCAGCCCTGTGACAGCGCAATAATGCCCCCGACATAAAGGCGCCCCTTCGGCACTTGACGCTGGACAGGGGCCAGCATGAGGATTACAATACGAACCGACTCAAGAAACCTTCTCTATGATGTGGATGGACTAACCGCTGAGGGCGAGACGATGACACACCGGGCCTTACACAAGAGGGGGGAGCCGTCTGGCTTCCTGCGGACAATTCTGGCCGCGTCCGTGGCTGTAGCGGCAGTGGCGCTTGCGTGGAACCCGGCATGGGGTGCCGTCACTGCCACCCGGTCCGCTAGGACAGAAGACATGGGGCCCATCTACCGTTTCCTCGTCAGTAACGGAGTCCCCATAAACGCCCCCATCCGCGTGGCCAAGGTCAGCGCGGTGATCGGCGACCGGTTTCGCGTGCGCAGCGTCGTGAAGTTCATCGGGCCCGACAAGTTGCCCAACCCCAACGAGATCGAACAATTGCGCAAAACAATCGAGATGAAGAAGCGGCAGGGGGTGCCTATACGATTTGACCTCGCGAAGCACACCAGCGAGCTCGACCTGATGCGGCACAACATCCTGACGGGAGAGGTCATCGAATTCCGTCCCTCCGAAAAAGTGGGGGAGCTGGAACTCTTCTTCAGCGAAAGCCAGAGCCTCAAGGTTGAGATTGGCAACGACTTCTTCTACATCCGCGTCGGGAACAGAGATTGTTCGTTTCAGAGCGAAGGGTTGAGAAGGCAACTGAGCGAAGTTCTCCAGCCACCGGGGGTGAAAAAGTCGTGGAAGAAATAAGCGTCGGCGTCGTGGGAGTCGGGCATCATGGCCGGCAGCACGTGCGAATCTGCAAAGAGCTGCCGGGCGTCGTTCTCGCTGCCGTAGTGGACGCCTCCTCCGAGACGGTCCGGGAGGTCGCAAAAGAATCGGACGCCCCCCCCTTCACCGACTACCGGGAAATCATCCCGCACGTGGATGCGGTGAGCATCGCCACGCCGACCATCACGCATCATGAGATCGCTCGCTATTTCCTGTCTCACGGCAAGGATGTGTTCCTGGAAAAGCCGATGGCGTCGAGCGTCGAGGAAGCCGAGGACCTCATCCGTCTGGCGAATGAAAAGCAGAAGGTGCTTCAAATCGGGCACGTCGAGCGATTCAACCCGGCGATCAAGGCGCTCGCGGAACTCCTGACAGAACCCCGTTTCATCGAGTGCCATCGCCTTTCCCGGTATAATCCGAGAGGATGTGACGTTGGAGTGGTTCTCGACCTGATGATTCACGACATAGACATCATCCTGACGCTCGTGAACGATGAGATTAAAAGCATCTCCGCTGTGGGGGTGAACGTTCTCAGCGACAGCGAGGACATTGCCAACGCGCGCATCGAGTTCCGCCGGGGCTGCATCGCGAACGTCACGGCAAGCCGAGTCAGCGCGGACAACATGCGCAAAATCCGGGTCTTTCAGCGAGACGCGTACATCTCCCTCGACTACGTGAAGCAAGCAGGGCTGATCTACCGGAAAGCGGATGGTGGAATTACGAGCGCTCCCGTGCCCATGGAGCAAGCCGAACCCCTCAAGTTGGAGCTGGAGTCCTTCTTCGATTCTATCCGAACCGGCTCGCGGCCGGCGGTCTCCGCGGAGCAGGGGAAGCTCGCCCTCGAGATTGCCATGGAAATCACCCGAGAAATTCGGGCAAGGAACGCCGCCGCATGACCGCGAAAAAACTCATGGTCATTGCCGGGGAGAAGTCCGGCGATTTCCACGCGTCCCGAATCATCGCATCCCTCAGGCAGCTCTCGCCCTCGATAGAGGTGTTCGGAGTAGGGGGAGAGAAAATGGCGCGCAGCGGGGCGGAGATTCTAAAAGACATCACCGGGCTGGCTGTCGTCGGATTCACGGAGGTTCTGAAGAGTTATCTCAAGTTCCGGCGGCTGTTCCGTTTTCTCGTGGAGATTGCCCGGCAGCGGAAGCCGGACGCTGTGCTTCTGGTGGACTACCCCGGTTTCAATCTCCGCCTGGCATCCGCGTTGAAGTCGCTGGGTATCACGGTCATCTACTTCGTCAGCCCGCAAATCTGGGCGTGGGGGCGAAACCGTATCCAGAAAATGCGAAAGCTCATAGACCACATGATTGTGGTCTTTGACTTTGAGGTCCCCATATACGATGAGGCGGGAATCAGCGTGACGTACGTGGGACATCCCCTTGCGGACGTGCTGCAGCCGTCAGTATCGCGGGAAGAATTTCGGGAAAGGGAGGGAATCCCTCCGGAGGCGAAGGTGGTGGCTCTGCTACCCGGGAGCCGCCTGGTTGAGGTTCGCCGCCACGTCCCGTTGATGGGGAGGACCGCCGAACGCATCCTCCGGGCGCTCGAGGGGACCGAGTTTCTTCTTCCGGCGGCCTCGGAGGAACTGGCGGAAGAGTGTCACAGACTGCTTGAGAAACGTCGCATCTCGGCCCCGATCCGAATCCTCGACGACGCCACGTACGATGCTGTGAACGCCTCCGACGCGGCCATTGTCTCCTCCGGGACGGCGACCCTGGAAACAGGCTGCCTGGGTGTTCCTCTCGTCGTTATTTACAGGGTCTCGCGGCTGACGTATCTTATAGCCAGACGCCTGGTGACGATTCGCAACATCGGTTTGATTAACATCGTCGCCGGGAAAACCATCGCGCCCGAATTCGTGCAGCATCGGGCCCGCCCGGAGGCAATTGCCGATGCAATTGTTCGATTCCTGACCGATTCCGGGCTTAACAGGACCGTCCGGGAGGAGCTTTCCGGGGTCAGAGCGAAACTTGGGCCGCCAGGGGCGCCGGAGAGAGCCGCCCGCGTCATTCTCGACGTTCTCGGACAAGAAGAGACGCAGCAAAGGAATCGCAGTTGAAACAGACGGGTCCCATACGCCGACTTCTGAGCTACGCCTCGCCCTACCGGGGCAAGATCGTTCTGGCGTTGGTCGCCATGGGGTGTTATGCCCTGGTCAATGCTTTCCTTCCCTTCGTGGCGGTCACAACGGGCAAAACGTTGCAGGGCAAGTACGCGCAAATAGGGACCCCAAGGGCCGGAGACGCACACAAGGTCCCTGAGAGACCCGCGCTGGAAGAACAACGAAAACTGAAGGGACTGGACCTGATCCGCTCTTTCGCCCGCTCCGCCTTGGATGTCAGAGAGTGGAAGCCCTGGCACCTGGGTGTAGCCGTCCTCATCATCTTCTTCTTCCGAGGAGCCTTCGTCTTTTTCCAGAAATACCTGATGGAATGGGTTGGAAAACGGGTTGTCACCGACCTCCGCGACCAACTCTACAGTCACTTCCATTCCCTCTCCGTCGGCTTCTTTTCAAGGGCGCGCACCGGTGAGCTGATCTCTCGTATCACGAACGATATCCTCGTCGTGGAGCAAGCCGTCTCCCAGGTTGTGACCGACATTTTCCTTCAACCTGTGAGCATTCTTTTCATGCTGGTCGTTGTGTTCGCGATGGAGTGGAGGCTCGCCCTTATCGTTTTCGTGGTCTTCCCCCTGATCTTTCTACCGCTGATGAGCCTGGGGAGAAGAATACGGAGAAAGTCCGACAGAATCCAATCCCTCCTCGCCAATCTCACTGCCATCATCCAAGAAACCTTTTCCGGGATTCGTGTCGTACGAGCTTTCGGAATGGAGAAATATGAGATAGAGAGATTCCAGAAGGAAAACAGCAAGGTGTTCAGCATGGGTGTCAGGCTCGTGCGATCGTTTGCCCTCGTCCGCCCCATGATTGAGTCCGTCGGCGCCATTTCGGTTGCAATGACCGTTATCCTCGGCGGGGAGGTGTTCAAAATGGACCTCCCGTACATCCTCGGGTTCTGCACCGGCATATTTCTCCTTTACGACCCGGCGAGGAAGCTCGGCCAGGTCAACAACTATCTCCAGATGGGCACCGCCGCAGCCGAACGCATTTTCTCGATTCTCGACACACGCCCCGCGGTGGTCGAGTCGCCGCAGGCGGTCGCCATACCCCGAATGAGCGGCAGTATCCGCTACGACGGGGTCAGCTTCGCCTATGACAACGACCTTGTTCTGAAGGACATCTCCTTCGAGGTCAAGCGGGGACAGGTCGTGGCGTTCGTGGGGCCGAGCGGAGCCGGCAAAACGACCCTCTTCAATCTGCTTTTGCGATTCTACGACCCGGGGAACGGGTCCATCACGATTGACGGCGTGGACATCCGGAATGCAACGACCGCATCTCTTCGGGAGCAGATGGCGATTGTCAGCCAGGAGGTCATTCTGTTCAACGATAGCGTCTCTGCGAACATCGCGTATGGGCGACCCGAGACGCCGATGCCTCAGATTGTCGAAGCCGCTAAGGCAGCCAACGCGCACGGCTTCATCTCCGCTCTCTCGGAGGGCTACGAGACGCCTGTCGGCGAGAGGGGCATCAAGCTTTCCGGTGGGGAGAGGCAGCGCATCGCCATTGCCCGGGCGATTCTGAAAAACCCGGAAATCCTCATCCTCGACGAGGCGACATCCGCCCTCGACACGGAATCGGAGCGCCTCGTGCAGGGCGCCATCAACCGGCTCATGGCGGGAAGAACCGTTCTGGTTATCGCGCACCGCCTCTCGACCGTGCTCAACGCCGACACCATCATCGTCCTCGAAAACGGGAGGATTATGCAGAAAGGAGCCCACCGCGACCTGCTTCAACAGGGCGGGCCTTACAAGAAGCTCTACGACATGCAGTTCAAGGACGCCTGAGGTCGTGAACTACAAAGGCACAAAGGTTCATTCGATTCTGTCTTTTGGCCTCTGTGTCATTGTGGTGAGGCCGAACCGGTGACGCATGAAACTGACGGAAAGACTTCTCCTGAGCGTCCTGCCGTGGGTGGGCTATCTCTTGTTGAAATTTGTCGGTGCCACGCAGAGAACTCGTGTCGTCAATTTCCGTGCCGTCCACACGGTCTTTGCTAAACACGGCTGCGCCATCTTCGCCTTTTGGCATAACCGCCTGATGATGATTCCCTACATCTACCGCCGCCTCTTCGGCATGAAGGACATTGTCACACTCATCAGTTCCAGCAGAGACGGCGAGTATTTCGTCCAAGCGTTGAGGCTCTTCCGTCCCTACATCGTTCGTGGGTCGTCAACTCGCGGCGGCTCCGCCGCCTTCAAAGCGCTTGTCAGGAGAATCCGGGATGGCATGGACTGCATCATTACACCGGACGGGCCGCAGGGTCCGAAGTACAGCATTCAGCCCGGAACCATCGCCCTCGCCCGCCTCACCGGTGTCCCCATCATCCCTGTCACCTACTGGTCTTCCCGATACAGAATCCTCAAGACCTGGGACGGCTTCGTCCTCACCCTCCCATTTGGCAAAATGACCTACGCCTTCGGCGAGCCAGTCTATTGCCCCGGAGATGCCAGCGACTCGCAGATGGACCATCTCGCCGAGACGCTCTGTCAGTCGCTTCTCGCTATTTCCCGCCTTGCGGGAGAAAGCTGTCCGCTCGAGGTCGAGCAGGGGTAGGGCGAGGGCGGCGTTCCAGTGTGAGAAGCAACATCATGTAAGCTTTCACTCTTGGGTGGACAGTGTAAGACCGTCCCCACGCTCCGGACGGCAGCGAAAGGCAATCCGCATCGCGATCCCCGTTCATCTGCGTTCATCTGCCTGCCCGCGCAGGCGCAAACAGCGGTGCTACGACCATGCAGTTACTTCCCGAGCCGCAGTTTCGCGATCTCTCACGGCCAGGGCGGTTCCATATCTGCCGTCACCAGACCCCACGCTGTACTCCGCCGCCGCCCGTGAGTGAGCCCCTACAACACCTCCTGCTTTCGCTCCACCCGAAGGCGCGTCTTCTTCCTCCTCATACCCGCGAGGGTGATGCCCGCAACCACGAAGAGGAGCGCCGACGGTTCCGGGATGGGGTGCGTTTGGAGGTTGTCGAAGAAGTAAGTTTGCGGGCCGATCTTGCTGCCCGCCCTCTCGAACACGATTTCACCCCAGCGGTTGCGAATCGCCAGTTCCCGCTCCATTATCGGGGTTGACGCGAAATCCGGCTTCGACACGTTGTAGGCTCTTACATAGAAAATGCTGTCTTCATTGAGTTGGTAGTCGCCGCGACGGGACCAGCCGCCGTTCGCGTAACTCCAAGTGCCGAATCCCACGTGAGTCTCGTCGAGGAAAACATCATCGTCGTGCCAGTTGAGCTCGCGGTAGGCATCGGGATTCCCCGTTGGGTCGTCAATCTCCCCGACCGCTTTCCAGAGCTGCACGAGCGCCCCCAATGAGAGATCCTGTTGCGCGCCGAACTCGGTGGTCCCCCACAGCGGCTCGCCCCGCGAATCCGCGGCGAGCGTGGTGCCGCCTAAACGGGTGTTTGTCCATGTAATTCTTGCCGCGTAAGACATAACGTCGAAACCGGCGAGCCAGAGCAGACCCGCGAAGATAGGAAAGCTGACACGTTTCATTGCAGTTCCTCCCCAAAACTCAGTGCCGTTTCTTCATTGCCCACAACGCCAGAGCTGGAATCACAAGCAGCACCGCCGACGGCTCCGGAATGGGGCGTGTTTGAAGGCGGGCGAACTGGAGAGTTAAGACCGAGGACATGGGCTCGAACGTGTCGAACACAATCTCG
>Ga0315274_10017325_pt1 | contig 10168 bp, 7 predicted proteins | sample YL17G02_20_MG_FD_203700 | JGI IMG/M metagenome (GOLD analysis project Ga0315274, IMG submission 203700) | Sediment microbial communities from Yellowstone Lake, YNP, Wyoming, USA - YL17G02_20 | ecosystem: Environmental > Aquatic > Freshwater > Lake > Sediment | place: USA: Wyoming | collected... | reverse complement strand
TATCGGAACGATTGGTATCCTCCCGCCAACGGGAGAGTGGGCCACCTGTAATACCGCCGCCAGCCAGCCTGACTGGAATTCCGTTCTGACGCCCTCCAGTACCACCAGCACCGAGATATTACGTCCCAACGCCGCCGGTAACGAGACCGGCATTCAAAGCCAGAGCCCGGGAACGGGCGCCCACTGGGATAAAGTTGACGAAGCCGTCGCTGATGGCGATAGCACCGTGGTTTATACCAGTAATTCCAGCTGGGAGGAAGACCTATATAATATTCCCAACCACTCTGCAAGTTCAGGCAACGTAACTTATGTTAAAGTTAATATCGAATGCCGGTCTGATGCCACCCCAACGCAAACCAACGTCTACGTTCACATCAAGACACACGACACGGAGTACAACGGCACAGAAGAGACCACCGGTACCAGCTACAGCACCTTCTCATACCAATGGGATGACAATCCCAACACCGGCGAAGACTGGACCTGGGATGAGGTGGACGCACTGCAGATCGGCGTCGGCCTCAGGCAGCCGACGGCGGGGCAACTGACTGGATGCACTCAGGTCTATGCTGAGATTGGCTATGGGAGCATTGATATCTGCGGTGATGTCCCCACCGGCGAACTATTTACGATACTGCCCCACCCCGCTTATACGGGTGACCTTCAAGTGGGAGTTTACCTGACCAATACCGGTGACTTAATCAAAGCTTACCAGTACCTCAATATGGAGTTATACATGGTAGGTTCGTCCTCAGCCAACCAGACACCCAATTACCGCCTGCTTACTCTGCAAAATGGACAGCAAACCCTGAGCCTGGAAAACCTCGTCGCCATATCGGGTGAATTTGAACAGACCACCCAGTCTGACTTTGAGAGCAGCAACCTGACCAACCTTGACACCATCACCAGTCCAGGTGACGTATTTCTGGACAACTTTGCCGACAACGTGACCGACAATTTCACCGACGAGAGCAAAATCGCTTATAAAAACAACCTGGTCGTTTCCAACAGTCAGGTGAAGCTGGTGGCTGGTGGCTCTTCGGGAACTGAGACCTTCCGGCCGAATGCCGCCGGCGATGACACCAATATTTCCTCTCAGTACCCCGCCTCGGGAGCCCACTGGGAGAAGGTGGATGAAGTGACTGCCGATAACTACACCACCTATGTCTCGACCAACTCAACCAGTTACCAGCGCGACCTGTACAGTATTCCCGACCACAGCACCGGCTCCGGAGCCGTGGATAACGTGACCGCTTACTTCCGTTTCGCCAACAGCGCCACGACAAAATGGGGGATTGTCTACCGCGGTCCTTCTGATGACGGTTTCCTCAAGACCGCCGAGATAACCACCAATGCCCAGGTCAGCGATAATATCATTGACACGCTGGAATGGGATACGGTAAACGGCCAGCAGCCGGACATAATCAAAGTTTCCGGCGATGTCTACGCCATTCCCTATAACGGCACCGACAGCGATGGCTGGCTGGCTACCGTGGAGGTGGATACCAGCGGCAATATCACGGATACCCTCATTGATACCATGGAGTGGGATATAGCCAATGGTTTTGAACCGGAGATTGTCCATGTCTCAGGGGACGTCTATGCCATCGCCTACCGGGGCACGGGTGCTGACGGCTGGCTGTGCACCGTGGGGATAAATTCCAGCGGCAACATTACGAATACCGTCACTGATACCCTGGAGTGGGATACGGCCAATGGTTATGAACCGGAGATTATCCATGTCTCGGGGGACGTCTATGCCATCGCTTACCGGGGCACGGATGCTGATGGCTGGCTGTGCACCGTGGGGATAAATTCCAGCGGCAATATCACGAATAACGTCACTGATACCCTGGAGTGGGATATAGCCAATGGTTATGAACCGGATATCATTCATATCTCAGGGGACGTTTATGCCATCGCCTACCGGGGTACGGGTGATGACGGCTGGCTGGCAACTGTGGAGATTGACTCCAGCGGCAATATCACGAATACCGTCATTGATACCTTTGAGTGGGATACCTCAGACGGCTGGGAACCGAATATAGCCCATGTTGCCGGCAATTTCTACGCTATCGCCTACCGCCGAGGAATTTCAAATCTGGGTTACCTGACTACGGTGGAGATAGCCACCGATGGTCAGATTACGAATTCCATCATTGACACGCTCCAGTTTGAAACGACGTACGGTTTTACCCCCAAGCTGATACTGGTCTCGGGCACTCCGGGTAATGTCTACGCCCGGGCGGCAGCAAAGACCCACGGCACCGTCTATACCGGCAGCGAAGAAAGCAACGCCACCGACACCTTTGTCCTCAAATCATATCCATGGACAACTAACCCGAATACTGGCCAGGCCTGGACCTGGAGCGAGATTGACGCCCTGCAAGTCGGCATTGAACTCAAGGCGGACAGCATCGATGACGGTGCTGTCTGTACGCAGGTTTACCTGGTGGTGAATTACACCGCTTACAGCTCACCGGGAACGCTCACCTCGATAAACCTGCTCTCCGCAAAGACCGCTTACACCATTGACACCTTCTACTACGATGCGCCCGCCATCCCCTCCGGGACTGGTCTGAAAGTCCAGTATTCCACCGATAACACCACCTGGTACAACTCGTCGGGCACGCCCGGCAGCTGGGACACCATGTCCCAGGGGACGGACAACATCAGCCTCTCCGGACTGAGCTGGTCCGGGTCTAATTTCTATTACAATATGGAATTCACCTCGGACGGGAGCGATACCCCGGTTCTGGACATGATTGCCGTTATCTTTTCCACCTACTATTCATCAGGCAACCTGACCTCCTCCAAGCATGATGCTGGACCTGATGTGACCTGGAATTGGGATTTTATCTACTTCACCATTAATGAGCCAACCAATACCGATGTCAAGTTCCAGATGAGGACGGCGGCTACTGAAGCCGGGCTTGATTCAGCTACCTGGTACGGGCCTACTGGTACCGATGATTACTACACCACCAGTGGTACCGAAGTTAACTCGGTGCACGATGGCGACCGCTGGGTTCAATACAAGGCTTATTTCTCCGGTCCGGGCACTACCACACCAGAACTCAGCGATATTACCATAACTTATATCGCCGCTGCCGTAACCTATACAGTTGAAATTATCGGTGGCAGTCACTGTCTGGTTTCGGATAACACTTCAGAGTGGGGGGCAGGGTGGACAGTAACACCGGAGTTTTACTGCGAGGCTACCCAGAGATAACGAGGTAGCTCATAAAAAGCACCAGCAGGTATGGAGTGGTGAAAAAAAAATCCTTTTTAATTGCAGCTTTGGGGGCATTGTTACTAGCTAGTGGCGGGATATATGCTTATACCTATACTACTGGTCTGGAAATCATCACTATTGCGGAACCAACGGGAGATATCGCCACCTGCAACGCAACGGCAAGCCAGCCGGACTGGAGTGAAGTCTTGGAAACAGAGTCCGCCACGGAAACCCTGAGGCCGGACAGTGCTGGCGATGAGACCAATATTACTTCGCAGAGTCCTGGCACCGGCGGACACTGGGATAAGGTGGATGAAGAAACAGCCGATGGCGATAGCACCGTGGTTTACACTAGCAGTGCTGGTTGGCAAGAAGACCTGTACAGCTCCGCGAATCACTCCTCGGGTTCGGGCAACGTGACGGCGATGACCTTTTACATCGAATGCCGCTCAACGGCTAATGCCACGCAGAATTGTGTCTATGTTCACATCAAGACCAACGACACCGAGTACAATGGTACCGGGCAAACAACCATTGACACGTATGGAACTTTTCCGCAGGCATGGGCGAATAACCCGAGTACCAACACTACCTGGACTTGGGATGAAATAGACAACCTGCAAAGTGGTGTGGGGCTAAGACAGCCAACGCCAGGTGGTGGAGTAACAGGGTGCACCCAAGTCTACGCCGATGTTGATTACGAATACTTACCACTGACCGGGAACGTGCCCACCGGCAACCTGTTTGAGGTCTACGAGCACCCCGACTACAGCGGCGACCTGAACGTAAGGGTCTACCTGACCAACACCGGCTCGCTGCAAAAAGCCTACGAGAGCCTGGAACTGGAGCTATATCTTGAGGACTCGGTGGAGGCAGGCAAGTCGCCTGACTACCAATTACTCACGTTGAGTAACGGATTTGCTAGCTTCACTTTGAAAGACCCCATCAGCGATAACCACACTCTTTCCATTGCCGGCGACACCTACGTTCTGGTCTCCGATGATACTTCGGAGTGGGAAACGGGGTGGACGGTAACCCCTGAGCTATACTGTGAGGTTATCCAAAGGTAGATATTAGCTGCAGAAAATCTGGTTCGTAATCATAATTGTTGGTCTTATTTTCTGGTCATATGACTTCAGGTTCCTAGTTCGCAGGGCATGTTATAATTTGCACGCAATCCGATAATTCTGCTTTGCCAAAACGAAATTAGGTATATCATGCCATCATAGAGCACACTCCTCATGATTTATGCCCATAGACACATGATATTGTTTGCTTTTATCTGATTTGTAATTATGATTATGATAACCATATAATCCAATCGTCGAATAAGTAAAATGAACTTCTAATATTCACTTGGAGGGTTAATATATGAGGTACGAAGAAAATACGGCCAGGAAAGTTCGCACCCAAGAATTCAATGCTTTTTCCATGCTGCAGCAAAAAATTGGCAGCATTTGTCAGCGCATGAATATAGAAGAGGGCATCTGCCAACGACTACAGCTATGCAAGCGAGAGCTGATTGTGCATTTCCCCGTAAAAATGGATGATAGGGCAATTAGAGTATTCACCGGTTATCGGATTCAGCACAATGATTTCCGAGGGCCAGCAAAAGGAGGAATCAGGTATCATCCAGACGTTACCCTTGATGACACCAGGGCTCTAGCGGCATTGATGACACTTAAAAATGCCGTGGTGAACATTCCCTACGGGGGCTCTAAGGGTGGCGTAGTCTGTGACCCGAAGTTGCTATCCCAAGACGAGCTGGAGAGGCTGACCCGACGTTACGCCAGTGAAATATCAATCTTAATCGGTCCAGAAAGTGACATACCAGCGCCTGATATTGGCACCAATCCTCAGATTATGGCCTGGATTATGGATACTTATAGTATGAATAAAGGTTATTCCGTGCTCGGCGTTGTCACGGGTAAGCCTATTGAGATTGGCGGGAGCAAAGGGAGACTGGAGGCAACCGGAAGAGGATGTATGATTTGTGCGCAGCTGGCATGCCAACATTTGGGCATAAAATTAGGCGAGGCTAAGATAGCCATCCAGGGTTTCGGTAATGTTGGCAGCACTGCCGCCAAGCTGTTGGCTAAGACGGGCAGTCTCATTATAGGCGTAAGTGACTCCAGGGGCGGTATATATAATCCGGATGGTCTTAACATTGAGGAAGTCCTTCGTCACAAGAAAGAAACGGGAGCCGTCGGCAACTTCAGGAATGGACAAAACATATCCAATGCCGAGCTCTTAGCTCTGGAATGCGATATATTGATACCAGCCGCTTATGAGAATCAATTACACAAAGGTAATGCCTCTTCAGTAAGGGCAAAACTGATTGTAGAAGGTGCCAACGGGCCAACCACTACTGAAGGAGCTGATATTCTCCGTGAAAAGGGGGTATTTATTGTACCTGACATCTTGGCCAACGCTGGTGGGGCGGTGGTATCATATTTTGAGTGGGTTCAAGGCCTGCAGTCCTTCTTCTGGAGTGAGGAGGAAGTCAATCGACAGCTGGAAGTGGTTATGGATAATGCCTTTCGTGAAGTTCTTGAAGTAAGCCAACGGGATAAGGTTGATATGAGAGATGCCGCCTATATATTAGCCATAGACCGCCTAGTGAAGGCCATGAGGATCAGAGGCATATACCCATAATTTCATTTTGCCAATAAGCCGTTTGTCACCCGCTGATAAAGGAGGTGTAAAAGATGGATATGTTTGATCTCTCCGGGAAAGTAGCCATAGTAACCGGTGGCAACCAGGGAATTGGTCTGGCTATCTCGCGCGGCCTGGCCAAAGCCGGCGCCACGGTCGTCATCGCCAACCGCCGGGCGGAAGAAGGGAAAAAAGCAGCCGAATCCCTGAAGAAAGAAGGGTTGAAGGTGGTCTCCATCCCCACGGACGTCAGCAACGAGTCTTCAATAGCGGCCCTGGTCTCAAGGGTAATGGGAAATTATGGGAAGATAGATATTCTGGTCAATAATGCCGGGGTAATAGTCAGGAAACCGGCGGAGGAGACCAACCGGGAAGACTGGGACCATATCATGAACACCAACCTCAGGGGCGTATTCTTCTGCTGCCAGCTCGTGGGACGGGAGATGATAAAGCAGAAAAAGGGCAAGATAATCAATATCTCCTCCGACGCCAGCCAGAGAGCCACGCCAGAACGTTCCGTTTATGCTGTGTCCAAAGCCGGGGTCTCCCACCTGACCCGATGCCTGGCCCTGGAATGGGCAAAACACAATATCAACGTCAATGCCATAGGGCCCGGACCGACCCTCACTCCTCTGAACCAGAAATATTACGAGGCAAAACCGGAGAGGTTACAGCAGACAGTACAGTCCATTCCCATAGGCAGAATGGGCGACACTTCGGACTACATGGGCGCCGCGATTTTCCTCGCTTCGGAAGCCTCCAATTTTATGACCGGACAGACGTTGCTTATTGAGGGTGGCTCCACCATCTGGTGATAATGATTGAGATATAATTTAAAATAATTCGGATTCAAAGGGGGTCGTCATATGGCTGATTATAAGGCTTTAAAGGGAAAGGTGCAGGAATTAGCTAATAAAACTTGGGATGAGGGGGCCATCAAGGCCTGGTTCAACAAGCTCGATGAAGAAGGTATTCCCAGAAAGACCCTGCGGCGCAGGGCAATAATCGCCCACAAAGCGGAAATTCTGGACCGCGTCCAGCGAAAAGGCGAGGAAGGTGAATATTTAAGCCACAGCTGAGCCAAGGGCGCGGCTCTTCCCGTGATGGAGGAGTTCGGTCTGGGGAATATGGATATCATCAAAGGTCTTTCCCCTTTTCCCGGCTTTGGTTCCACCGGCAGAATCTGTGGCGCCGTATCCGGAGGCCTGATTGCCCTCGGGCTCTATTTTGGCAGCCGGGACATGACCGACTATGAAGGCATCAGCGCCGCCATGAATGCCGCCCGCAAGTTTCTGCCCCGCTTTGAAGAAGTGCTTAGCTCACTGCAGTGCGCTGAAATACAGGAGGACGTGGTTTTCGGCCGCTTTATGGACGCCCGGGCCAGCGCAGAGAACAGGAAAGCGTTTATCGAAGCCAAAGGGTACGCCAAGTGTGCCCTGCCGACAGGTATAGGTGCCAGGCTGGCGGCAGAAGTCATCATTGAGAGCATGGAACAGGGGTGAGTGGCGCCTTTAAGCGCGGAAGAAATAATGGTCGGCCAAGACGCTGCCATTAACTGGGATGGGTGGTCAGCCGGCGTCTCAGCGCCCGGTATTCGTCCCACATTTCCTGAGGTAGCCGGTCGCCGAACTGATTGAAGAATTTCTCCACCCCGTTCAGGTCCTCATTCCATTCGTCCGGGGAGATTGCCGACAGGCTTTCCAGAACGCTGGTGGTGAGTTTAAGACCATCCATATCAATGGACTCAGGTGTCGGCGCGTAACCAATGGGTGTCTCTCTGGCGTCAGCCTCGCCGTGACAGCGCCTGATGATCCAGTCCAGGACGCGCAGGTTTTCCCCGAAGCCGGGCCATAAGAACTTGCCCCGTTCATCGGTGCGGAACCAGTTCACGTGGAATAGCTGCGGCGGGTTCGCAAGCTTTTTCCCCACCTCCAGCAGGTGGCCGAAATAGTCACCCATGTTGTAGCCACAGAAGGGCAGCATCGCCATGGGGTCGCGCCGTACCTCGCCAAGCTTTCCATACTGGGCGGCGGTGCGCTCCGACGCCATAGTTGCGCCCACAAAAACGCCGTGCTGCCAGTTAAACGATTGATAGACCAGTGGCGCCAGATGAGCCCGACGTCCGCCAACAATGATGGCTGAAATCGGCACCCCCTCGGGGTCCTGCCAGTTTGGCGCGATGCTTGGGCACTGGACTGCCGGCGCGGTAAAACGACTGTTCGGATTAGCCCCCGGAATCACCTTGCCTTCTTCATCGGTCATACCGGGACGCCAGTAATTCCCCTTCCAGTCACGTCCTTCCGGAGGTGGGTCGCCATCGCCCCCTTCCCACCATACGGTCAGGTCCGGCTTTAGGACAACGTTGGTATAAATCGTATTCTTCTGAATGGTGGCCAGGGCGTTGAAGTTGGTCTTCCAGTTGGTGCCAGGGGCGACGCCAAAGAAGCCGGTCTCGGGGTTTATTGCCCACAGGCGTCCGTCTTCCTTAATGCGCATCCAAGCGATATCGTCGCCAACGGTGACCACCTTGTAACCCTTGGCCTTCATGGCATCCGGCGGCACCAGCATGGCCAGGTTGGTCTTGCCACAGGCGCTGGGGAATGCCCCGGCGACGTAGGTCATCCTGCCCTGGGGGTCCTCAATGCCCACGATGAGCATGTGCTCAGCCAGCCAGCCTTCCTGCCAGCCCAGATAGCTGGCGATGCGCAGCGCCAGGCACTTCTTCCCCAGCAAAACATTGCCGCCATAGCCACTGCCCACGCTCCAGATGGTGTTATCCTCTGGGAAATGCAGGATTAAGCGCTTATTCACATCCAGCTCTGCCTTACCATGCAGCCCTTTGGTGAACTCACCATTATCACCAAGTGCCTCGAGGACTGTCTTGCCCATGCGCGTCATGATACGCATGTTCAGCACCACATAGATGCTGTCGGTGAGCTCGACGCCAATCTTGCTGAAGGCCGAGCCAACGGGACCCATGGAAAAAGGAATGACGTACATGGTGCGCCCTCTCATCGAACCGCGGAAAATGTCTCCGGCCTTTGTATAAGCCTCATCGGGGCTCATCCAGTTATTGTTCGGACCGGCGTCTTCCTTGCGGCTGGTGCATATATATGTCAGGTGCTCGGTACGGGCAACATCATTGACCGCAGTACGGTGATAAACACAGCCGGGAAGCTTTTCCTGATTGAGCTGGAGCAGCTCTCCGGTGGAGAAAGCCTCTTGCTCCAGGCGCTCCTTCTCCTCCTCCGAGCCATCGCACCAGACAACCCGGTCTGGCCGACATAGTTCAACGCATTCATCAATCCATTTTAAAAGTTCTCTATGATTCGTCGGCGGCAAACCTATCACCTCGTATCATTCATTTCCTTGTTTCTGGGTACAGTTATATCTCCAGAGTACGGGCTTCCGCCCCATTGGGAACTACTGCCGCATCAAGAGCGTGTAGAATACAAATTGGGTAAATTATACCATATGCCTTATCGGCATGGCTAGACCCTTAACGGCAATTATACCCCTCAAATTTGCCGCTCTATTGATTATCCTAATGCACGTGGTATAATTTTTATTAAATTGACTGTCTATGATTCGTGAGTGCCGGGTCAGTGATGCCCAGAGAATGCACTTTATCATCAATAAAGCGGCCGAAGCGTATGAAGGCGTTATCCCGGCTGACTGCTACCAGCAGCCCTATATGTCAATGGACGAGTTAACCGCGGAAATGGAAAGAGTCGCCTTCTTCGGCTGGGAAGTTGAAGGAGAGCTTGTGGGTATCATGGGCCTGGAACCAATCAAAGATGTTACCCTCATCCGTCATGCGTATGTCCTGCCCGAGCACCGGCGGAAGGGTATTGCCAGCAAACTGCTGGACCATATCACGCGTCTGGTGAAGACACCCAGCTTGCTGGTGGGAACATGGGCGGATGCCAGATGGGCGATTTCTTTTTACCAGAAACACGGATTTCGCTTATTGCCTGATAAAGACCGGCTGCTGGAAAGATACTGGGACATTCCCCGGCGCCAGATTGAAACTTCCGTGGTGCTGGGCATAGACAACATACAGGCATGAAGGAGTCACCATGAACGTAAAATATCTTAATCGGCTGCTTCAGGCAGCGGCTATCACCCTCACCATGATTGCAGTATGCCAGGAACTGGAAAAGCCAAAAGAACAGCGGCTGTGGCACGGGAAGGTTGCTGGCTTTGTCCCGTATGACTTCAGGCGGCCCGCCTTGAAGCGTATCCGGGAAGCCTACTGGAACCCCTATGACAGCCGTA
>Ga0315274_10017324_pt1 | contig 10168 bp, 10 predicted proteins | sample YL17G02_20_MG_FD_203700 | JGI IMG/M metagenome (GOLD analysis project Ga0315274, IMG submission 203700) | Sediment microbial communities from Yellowstone Lake, YNP, Wyoming, USA - YL17G02_20 | ecosystem: Environmental > Aquatic > Freshwater > Lake > Sediment | place: USA: Wyoming | collected... | reverse complement strand
TTTAGTGACTCCAGCGGCAGCAAAGGAGGTTGTGAAGGCACTTTCAATGGTTCCAGAAGCAGCCCCATTTTGAACAATGATTCTACCAACAAGAATACACATACTGGAGATTACTGGTGGTAATGTGGATGGAATAGTCGCTGCTTGAGCAGTAACTAAATCAACATATGAAGAACTACCAAGAATAAAATGCACTTTAGTTTCTTGGGTAATATCTCTATAAATCCAGTTAATTGTATAATCAGTAGGATTGGTTAGAGACACCAATGCCGTTCCATTATCATATTGAGTATTATTATAAACCCCTACATCCGCTGACTCAGTCCAGGCTGATGCAACATGATATAAAAAATCTAACTCATTAATGCCGGAATCGAAATCTGATAGAATGTTTTTAGTAGCCCCGTTCCAAATAATACCTTGGCCCACTGTAACAACTCGTCCAGCAGTTTCTCCTAACCCCAAACCACTTTGTCTGGCAAATCTTTCTGTTTTCACCAAACGTTGATGGAGCTTATTAACTAACCCTTCCCCCATTTCATCCCAGTTCAATATATAAATATCATTACCTTCCCGATACAATGTTTCATAAGGAACCACTGAAGATTCTGTGATTAAATCGACGTTGGTAATGAAAGAGAACTTGGGGCTACCCCCATTATAATCACCAACTACATAAGTAATAGTATTGTCAGCAAGAGCAGGTACAAGTCCAACTCCGGTTTTACCACCAGTTAATGTATATAGTTTCGGAGATTTATTAAATGTACTATTGTCATAAAGCGAAGCCTGATTAGTAGAAAACGTTATTGCTCCAGAACCATCTGGAACTGATGGAATATAATTAATAAAACCAGCGGAACGATATAACAATAGATTAACCCATTTTTTAGTTACAGCATCATAGGTTAATAATTGGCTATCAGCCATTGGCTGTGTCAATCTAACATCGGCCAAATCCCCCACATCACCACTTCCGCCTGGACGGTGTGGATAATCCTGGGCTTGGATGAAACCTTCTTTGGGATTTTTATGAAACAAATTTTGAACAAAAATCTTTATTTTATCAAACATTTTTATTTGCTCCACTCATTAAAATAAACTCTTACCATATATTAAAACAAACAGGCCCAATCACCTGCGGGATGAATGGGCCTATTTAACTGCATGATCAATTATTAAATAAACTTTCGATATTTCGCCACCATTATTTGAGGTGGTATCATCAACACAAAACAGGCATCGAAGACATTACTATCGGCCACTCCTGAAAAATCTTCCAGCCCTAATAATCTTTTCTGATAATTAGATAGATTATTAATTTTATATTTCATTATTTCATCTATATTTGTCTGTTTTTTAGCATATAAGTCTTCAATTAACATTTATTGAATGATTGGTCCTTTAGGGTCAAATCCGTCTTTAGGAGTCATTGTGGCAGTCACAATCTGTGGTTTCTTTGCTTGTTCAGCCATCAATTTTTCATAAATTTGGACACTTTCTTCTTGCCAATTCTTAAGATGGATTGCAAATTCATCCTTGATCTTAATTTCGGCTGGTTTCTCTGGGGTGGCATCAATTAACTGAGAAGGATCAAAATTGGTAAAATGATTAAGAACAATCCTCTGACATTCTTGCAAACTACGGGCAGCCACTGGGGTAATCATTTGGGTCCTTTTAACCATATAGTCCATAAATTGAACAACTTCGAAGAAGGCAGCCATTTGAGCTATGTCTAATACCAGTGTTTGATCGTGCCAGGGGCCTTCGTAAGAAGTAGATGGCTTTAATTGAGCTTCTTCTGTCAACTCACTGGCCTCAACCTCATCACAACTCTTGTCGCATTCAACCTCAGCTTCACAACAGTCTTCGCAAGAAGATTCGCATTCAGAAGGAGCAACTTTCTCAGTAATGTCCATGACAGCTATATATTCAGTATCATCTTCTTTGATATCTTTCAATGTCCAGCCAGAAAATCCTCCTTCACTATTCAATTCTCCGAATGCTTTCTCGGCTGAAGATTCTATCTTTTCATCGATTTTTATATCACCTTTCATCTTGGCAATGTCGCATTTTGCAATTTTTAATTCATAAATCATTATATTATCTCTCCTTTTCCAAATATCTATTCTTTATTATACAAAAAATGATAGGAATTCACCATGGCATTTCTTAAAAATATTTTGAAATTAACCATGAAACATCAGGCCGTGAAATAATGTTCCCAAAAAACTACAGAAAACAATTAAGAAAAATATTAGAGCCCCATAACCAATTTTAGCTCCTACTTTATTATTTTCCACCATATTGGTCGTATTAGGGACACATAATGCTTCTTCACATCGTTGTAGCCGCTCAATTACTTCTTTAAGAAGACCTATTGACTGGGCGGGATATCCATCAATATTTGTATAAAAATCATCAATTAAAGTTAGTAATTCACTAAATTTTTTGTAAGATTCATTAGCTGCTTCTTGAGTCGCCTCAATTCTCTCAGCTAATGCTGCCGCCCTAACTTCATCAATCATCATATGACCTCATTAAATAATAATTACTTTAGACTATTATTAAAGTCTGAGGTAACATCCTGCAAATTGATGTCAAAATCAGGAGGGATATGAATAAGAACATATTTAAGGCCCTGGAAGTCATATTCGTTACTTAAAGTTTCAAGAGTTGTTAACAGAATCTTCAAATAGAGATCTATTTTAGGAATAATAATATCTTCATCAATCATAATTAATGGAAAAATAGCAACTGACTGACAATTTCGATTATCTAACATAGGTAAAACATTATAAACTGACAAAGCAATGGCTTCTGATTCGGGCTGCAATCCATTTTCTTCTGCGATAATACAATGACCAAATAATGGATATCCGCTCATAGCCCCAGATGTTATGATATAATTTCCTAATAAAGTCTCAACTTGCCTTTGGCGACATTCTCGTTGAATTATTTCAGCATTTTGATCATCTATGTAAAAAAATTTTCTAAAATTAAGACTATTATCAGTAGGAATTAATAAAGCATCGGTCAATAAATCATTATCCTGTCCAGGCAATGAAAAATCAAAATCTATTGTTAATTGTCCAAATTGCAGCCTATAATCATCTTTATTAACCGGAGTAATAATTTCTTCAGACACGGCTTCCGGTGGCTCTTCCAAATCCCACAAAATAGGAATATATGGACATTTTTTAATATTGCCTCCGCAGTCATGTTTAAGAATTAAGGTTTGTTCTTGGGTGTCATCAAACCAATTATGATTACTATCGATCATTAGATGGGTGAGTAAACATTTATGATCAGCATCCACCCAATAAAGAAAACAGCCCCCATTTAGTAAAAAATTGATATTACTCTTCTGATTCATCTTCATTTTCATCATCTGCTTCCATAACTGTAATCGAATGAGCTTCATCAACAAATGGTTCCCCTTTAGAAGAACTATAAGGTGAAATCTGCTTCACCACTGTATCAACGATTTTAACTTTGGTCCCCAAGGCCACAAAAGGAGTCTTAGGAGAAAAAACCACATAAACATCGTCATTGGCATCCTGTATCTTAAGGTGTGCTCCCTCAGGCATCATGAAAGCATCAATGATTTGGCCTTCAGCTAAAATTATCTCTTCGATTTCTCGAAGGGCATTTTTATCAGGCATGACATTAAATACAGGATCATGGAATGAACTAGGGGCATCTTTTGGATCGACAGATCTCTTTTCCAAGTCTTGGAACCATTCTCTTTCTGCTTGATTGTTGATGTTGCTGTTAAAAATAGGGGCAACGTGGCCCGTGCGACGGTCAGACATTCCAGCCCCAATCTCCATAGGCTGGGCCACAGCATTACTGCTGGGAATACCTCTTGGAATATTTTGCGTTTTCATAAATAAAGCCCCCTCCTATCATTATTATACAATAAATCACAAAAGGGGGCTCTTATTTTTTATTTAGTTTTTGTTTTAGATGATCCAAACCGGAGGAGGAATGGGAGTTGTCCTGGTAACAGGCTTCAACTCTGTTGGCCTAATTCGCTCTTTCTTGGGGAGAACTAATCGCAGATGAATCGTTGTGAATGAATCATAATCATATTCGCTAATTCCTGTAACAGTTCTAAACCCTTGATTACTTTCACCAGACAATCCAGTGCCACCTGCCCGATTGGCCACAAGGCCTTCAACGGCGTCGTCATCCATCAGGCCGAAAGTATCTGCACATGCTTCTTCATTTTGGGCAGAAAGGAAATTACAACTGACTGATGATTTGGCCCCTCCTGAGCCAGAAGACACGCCACGGGACCGGAGGGCCCCACTCATAGCTTCGGGCGTAGAAGATGAATGACCATCATGCAACGTATTATCTGTGGTGCACCAGGAAGATGAATGACCATCATGCAACGTATTATCTGTGGTGCACCAGGTAGTAGTATACCAATGAGGTTCATATGGTCTCCAAGGCCATGGCTGTGTCGGCGTTGGATATACATACGGCACATAAGGATGATAATGATGTATTACTACTGGCTCCGCTATCACCACTGGCTCCACTTTCTTTTCAGGTTTAAATTCAACTGAAATCAAACCTAATTCATCATTATCCACCTTATTTAAGCCTGACTCGGCAGCTTCTTGCGAATTAATGCGATAGAAGGTAAACTTTTTGGCTTCATTAATAGGACGTTCTAGATTTACACTTTCGTAGGGTTTGAGTAATAATGTTCCCATATCCTTACCATCAATGGTAATTACGGCTTCACAACGAACGCTTCTACTGTTTTTGATGTTGATACTGTAGGTTTCGCCATGGTTAAGCTCGACGTAACCTGAGGTTTCTTTCCTGCCAGGAATCCTGACACTAAAATCATTTAAATACATTTGATATCTCTCCTTTGTCGGTTTTCGACAGTTTATTTTAGATAGGCTTGTTTTAAGCCGTTTTCCATAGAGAAGATCTCTATCGATTGTTTTGAATGTTTTTGGTGTTACTTCTCACCTTTGTGGGCATCATCTCCTTTTGTGTGTTTTTGGTTGCAATCAAAATCATTATACAAGATTTTACAAAAAATCAACTAAAATCTTCCGTCCTTGGATGTCATCTCGCCTTCTGGCAAATATCTTTCTGATACTGACCGATACATCGGATCCTTTCGGAACTGATTCATGGTTCTTATCCCTTGTTCAATTAATCTATTGCGACGAGGATTAGACCATGGATCCTGTGGTTTATCCCAATCAACTTCTGCTGGATTTATATCTATTGTCTGCTGTAAATATGAAGGAAGCATAGGAATATTCTGCCCTTTTGCTTCCAACTCTTTTATTTGTTCAGCTATTTGCGGTGGAAGATCTATATTTAAATACTTAAATAACATATAAGCTTGCTCTGGCGTCGTTGTCCCGGCTTGTACATTTGCTTCAATTTGTCTTTGCATCCATAACTTTTTAAAAGATAACATTTGAGGCTGAATAGTATTATACGCTTGTATTCTTCTTAATCTGAGTTCCAATGGGTTCATATAGGCAACATCTTGACCATAACCAGGGGGTTTCCATTCCATAGGTCTATCTCGCCCCATGGTGTGAGTTGGATCATAGAATGAAGATGTCGGATCACTAGGAAACGCCCATTTGCCTGCCCCTTGACTTAATAGTTGCTCATTAGACTTTGGAAAGATATAGTTTGCAAAATTATGTTCAAGATTAGGAGTCTCTAAAGTATTAGACTGAAAAGACCCTGGAGATTGAGCCATTCTCACATTTTCATCTTTGCTTTGTGCAGTGGCAGGAGCATCATCCATCATTGATAGTGCCCGAAACTCAGGTGGTAAAGTGTCTTCCGTTTTATATTCTGGCCTTCTATACATGGGTAGTCTCTCTCTATACTGTTGATAGAAAGGAGACTCCTCAATGTTAGTTGGACTGCCACCAACCCCAAAGCCTGGAGCAATACCAAAATCTGGCGGAATACCATATTGTTTATTAGCATTCCAGTAATTATAAACTCTCGATTGTTGATTCCAAGGCTCCGCATTTGATTCTTCTTTATAGAAATCTGGAGTGCCTACAGTTCTGCTTTGATTAGGAATATCTTCTCCTTCAAATTTGTCTTCACTTCTTGGTCCGTGGCGACGAATCCCCTCATAAGCATCTGGTAAATTACCTCTATTTAATGGATCTTTTCCCATTTTACGCTCAATATAGTTCCATAGACGTTGAGCACCAACATACGACAAACCTAATAATGCCGCAATCCCTAATATTTTCTTAGCCGGACCTAAAACACCGCTAACAGAATTCCAGTTAAATGCCATTTTTTTCATCCTGACATTTTCAGATGCCATTTTTTCCATATAACAATTTTGAATGGCGTCTTCTATATGCTCTCCAGCCGCATGAAATAAAGCATCATCAGCAATTTTGAATATTTTATCAGCCAAAAAAGCATCGGCAAAACTTTTAATTGGAACTTGTGTCTCTTGGTCCATAGTCAGTCGCCTCACAAAAGAAAAAACTTTCTCATATTATATTTAACCAATAGGAGCAGTTTATCCTTCTTTTAATTGACCTCAAATACCGATGGATCATCCACAGTCTCTCCCAGGACCTTCACATTATGGGTCCCAGTTTTATCTGGCATTTCAAAAAATATTTGGTCAGTAGTATGAGTGACAATGGACTTCAATCTTCTGGCACCCATCCCCGAATTCACTGCTTTGTCGATAATCTTGTCAATTGCTTCTTCTGTGAACTCAATGGCGAAACCCTCTATGCCAGCCAGAATCTGCTGCTGTGGGATAATGGCATTTTTGATGTCTAACAAAATTATCTTCATGTCATCCTTAGTCAAGGGGTCCAATACTGTCATTAGACCAAATCTACCAACTAATTCCGGCAAAAATCCGTATTCCACAACATCCTCAGGCAAAACCTGATGCAAAAGCTCATTCTCATATAACTGCTTGTCAAGAGATGACAGAGTCACACTGGCATTAAAACCCATCTTTTTATTACTTTTAACCCTTTTCTTCACAATGTCAACCAAACCTGGGAAAGCCCCTCCCATTATGAACATAATGTCACGAGTATTCAATTTTTCTGTATAACGCTGAGAATGTTTTCGGTTCCCCATGGTCAAACCAACATTCATCACGGCCCCATTGGTATCAATCATGTCTAAAATGGCCGATTGCACTCCTTCCCCAGACACATCACGGGAAATTGATGGATTACCAGCATTCTTCATGGCCTTCTTATCAATTTCATCCATGAAAATCATTCCACATTCTGCCAAGGGCAAAAAATGCCCTGCTTCTCTAATCAGTGATGATAGTAAATTCTCAACGGACTCCCCCACATAACCATCCTCAGTGAAACCCGTCATGGAAGCAGACCAAAATGGCGTTGAAACAATGTCAGACAATATTCGGCAGGTATAGGTTTTGCCCGAGCCAGTCGGTCCAATCAACAAGATGTTCTCTTTGGGGATTTGGTTCGCAGTAATTGACTTAGAATTAAACTTGTCATCATAATTCTCGCGAATTCTCAGACTAATCCGCTTATAATGTCTTCTCACAGCCGTAGACATCTTCTTCTTGGCTTCACTTTGACCAACAATGAATTGATTTAATTTATCATAAATCTGAGACGGTGTAAAATCAAAATTGATAAGATTAGCAAATTGGTCCTTATATATGGGATCAATGTCTTCCCGAATTTCTTTCCTAATCTTAGCCAAAATTTCAGGGTCTTTGATGTCATTCAAATCATTAATATAACTATTCAAATTATTCTCTTGATTCATTAAATCCATGCCAGATTCGAAGGCTTTTCCACAAGTTTGACATAATCGATATGTTTTCTTGGCTAAATTATAAATCTTAAGTTTCGAAACCGACTTTTTGCACATACTACATTGATTTTCATTTTCTACATTCATCATTGATCTTCTTTCTGTTTAGAACTAAAAATGGGAATTGGTGGTTTCATGGTCAATTGTTTTTCTGGTAATTTCTGACAATCATCACATAAATGAATTTGGAATGGGTCTGCTAATAAATTAGGCAGATTGGGATCTTCTGGAGATAATAAAGCAAATTCTTTGCCACAATTATCACACTTTAATCCAATGACAGTTTTTCCTCTCAAATGATTATAAGGACATTGATGAACATCATTGACCGCAGCTAATAAAGGATCAAATCGACAGCAATTAAAGTGGGAACGCAGGGTTTGATTACCCCATAAAGCCTTTCTCATCCCGTCTAATTCTTTTTCGCTTTCCTCATATTTATCACAAATCGAACATGGGTATTCTAACCATGCCGGTTTTGTTTTTCTGGGATTAGTAATAATTGCTGCCATTTTTCATCTCCTTATCTAAACAAAAAGAAGATCACAGGGTCCCAGTTTTGCCTTTACCGAGAATGCCATCTTCTTTTTTACCAGCCCTAACAATCATATTCTACTGCAATTGTTCGATATTTTCAACACAATTTCCATCGTTTGATGCATCTAATCCCACGAACTCGATAAACGGATCGGAGTTTAATAAATCAAGAGGAGTAACAGAAAGACCAGGGATAGTCACATCAATTTGTATCGGGGCAGAATGAATTTCTACCTCAGTAACCATAAATTCACTAAAGGATTGCATAAAAGACTCAAACGCAGGAGTATTAGGCGGAACTGATATGTTTCCATCTTCAGCTTCTACCCCATGCCTTTTAATCAACGTGACCCTAAATTCTTCAATACTAATGTATTCGTCATTCAATTCTTTGATGACCTTAGACAATGAATAAGCCGTCTTTATTGGAAGGGTCATATTAGCTAACCTCGTCAGACATTCTTTTGCATTTTGGACTTGTAATAGAGTAACTTTCATAATCTTCTCCTTTATTATACAAATTTTTTAATCAATTTCTCCAGAAACTACATGAGTCATATTGACAACTTTATCACCACTGTCTTCTAATGAAATAATCTTAACCCCCTTAGTCACTCTGGAAGACCTTCTCACGGTCTTCGCCTCTATCTTAATGGTTTTCCCCTTAGAAGTCAAGAACATTAACTTATCATCAGCCATGATTGGCAAAGTGGCAACTAAATCCCCAGTTTGGGCATTCAAATTCATGGATTTGACACCTTTGGCATTTCTGGCAGTCAAACGATACTCATTGAAATCTGTCCTCTTGCCATATCCACTCTCACTAATGGTAATTATCTCAAGATTAACCTGTGGATCAAAAGCAATGAAAGAAATCAATTCGTCTTTTTCTTCCAGTTTAATCCCAGCCACACCACGAACCACACGGCCACTTTCTCTAATTAACTCTTCTTTAAATCTGACAGAATAACCTTTGCGAGTTGATAATAAAAATTCAAAATTAGCACTCGTAATTGCTGCCCACATCAAAGAATCGCCATCTTCAAGCCTTAACCCCGCAACTCCACTAATTCGTTTCGTTTGATATTCCTCAATGTTACTCCTCTTAATGTATCCCTTCTGAGTACAAGTAGTAATGAACCTCTTCTTTTTACTATCATTAGTATGGTCAATCAAAGCCACTGTGATCTCTTCATTCTTGTCAATTTGAATTAACTTCCTAATATTAACCCCTTTACCATTTCTATTAGATTGTTGTATCTCTAAAACATTGATCCTAAAATAATTACCTAAATCAGTGAATAATAACAACTCATCATGAGTGTTAGCCACAAAGAAATTGGCTGTTTCATCCTCTTCTTCGCTGGTTAAAACGCCCTTGCCGCCTCTGATTTGGGTGCGATATGCATTATAATTGACTCTTTTAGCATATCCATCCTTACTAATAACAATGACCATCTTTTCATTTTGAATTAACTCTTCTATCTTAATTTCATCTGGTTGTTTGTCAATGATGATGGTTCTTCTCTCATCTCCCAAATCTTTTGACATCTTATCAACTTCACTACAAAGAATATCGATTTGCTTATCTCTACTATGAAGAATTTCTTTTAGTTCTTTAATTCTATTGGTTAAAGTAGCCTTCTCTTCTGTCAATTCTCTAACCCCAGTATTAGTTAATCTTGATAATTGCATATCTAAAATGCTATTGGCCTGGATTTCACTCAATTTAACAGTCTTCATTAACTTAGTTCGGGCTTCTTCTCGATTAGTAGCCTTT
>Ga0315274_10017323_pt1 | contig 10169 bp, 4 predicted proteins | sample YL17G02_20_MG_FD_203700 | JGI IMG/M metagenome (GOLD analysis project Ga0315274, IMG submission 203700) | Sediment microbial communities from Yellowstone Lake, YNP, Wyoming, USA - YL17G02_20 | ecosystem: Environmental > Aquatic > Freshwater > Lake > Sediment | place: USA: Wyoming | collected... | reverse complement strand
GCATACTCTCTTCTGACTTCAGCTGCTTGTACACCGTCCGCAGCTCTTCGTCAGTTATTATGCCCTCAGCCTGCTGCCAGGAGTATTGTCGCCTTTTCTGCTGCAGCTGGCTGATTTGTTCCTGCAGTCCTCACGGATGATCCCGGTGTACCGGGAAACACCGATCCCACAGTGACACAGGTCAGCGCGGCTCCGGCAAGATCGGTTGGCGGCATAGCAGTCGAGTTCCCGGTTGGCGGCTCTGATTCCTCATCTCCACCTTATGCTGGCATCATCGGAGGCGCCATGGCGGCATTAGCCGCTCTCGCCTTGGGCGTCTGGTTCGCCAGGAGGCGCTGGCTGGGGCATTACTCCTGAGCAGTCCTAAGAAAGGAAGGCAAACTGGTGGCGGGCGCGCCCGGCGCAAGGGTAGCGTCACCGGGGCGAAACGCTCTCACCGGCACATAAAGGCGGTGGTGCTTATCACCACCGCCTTTATTATCGCTGCTGCCGTTACCGGTGGCCTGCTGCTATGGAACAGGGGATCAGGATCAGGCAGCCGCACTACCGGTCCTCCTACGGCGGCCATCGTCGATCAGCTAAGTCTCACCGTGCCCAACCCGGACTTCGTCTCCTCAGCGACGAGCTTGCTAGAGGAGGCAGGATATGCTGTGGACTACTATCCCGGCGAGCAGGTTACAGTCCCCTTATACCGCGATCTGCCCAGTCTGGGCTATGACCTGATCACCCTCCGCGTCCATTCCGGGATATCCACGGTGATAACGACAGCAACTACAGGAACTACGGGAAACCTCGCCCTGTTCACCGGAGAGCCCTACACGGAAAACAAGTACAAGGACCAGGGCGTAGACTGGGGTGCCCTCTATAATGAAAGCGGTGAAGTCAGTTCATTGATCTTCATCGTCGGCGCTCGGTTCGTCGAAAAGAGTATGAGAGGCAGCTTCAATAAGACCATTGTCATCCTGATGGGCTGCGATGGGCTGAAATTACCGAAGACGCCCCAAGACTTCCTGGACAGAGGAGCAGAGGCTTTTGTGGGTTGGACAGAGGTGGTAACAAGCAGCCACACAGACATTGCCACACTCTATCTACTGCAGAAGTTCCTCGGTGAGGGACTTACTATTGAAGATGCGGTGGCCCAGACAGCGGCTGAAGTTGGGCCGGATCCTTTATCCCATGCCGAACTGCAGATCATGTCCAACGTTCACTAAATGGGGTAGCTCATGCCAAACAAAATGACGTTTCGTTCAATAATTCCTGACTCTTGCTCTATTCTCAATCGTCTGTCGGTCAGCCGAAAGTTCTATTAATGCCTGCCAACACCTTAGCTCTCTCCGGTACCGCCCTCCAACTCCTGAGACTATCCTGCCAGTCCCGATGCTGGCAACTCTAATTTTACAAGTGGTACAATAAACGGGGGCAGGTCAACCGAAAGCACCTCGCTGGTCGATGCCTTCAGTGTAGCAAAAGGTACTGCTTTGTCAAGTCGGGAATTTACTCGTAGTGAGTGAGGGTACCTATGCTAGCAATTTCTCACGGATCAAGGGACTTCAACATACTGTCCTCGATGACATTTGGCTCGCCATTTTTCACCGCCGCCAGCTCCTTCTCAAGCTCTTTCACCAGTCGCACAAAAGCTTCTCGCCTGAGCACCGCTAGCTCTGACCATATCGCCGGCGTCATTCTACTCAGCATGAAGGGCAAAGCTCGTGGAACCCTGTCCTTCGGGTTCTTATAAGGGAACGGTGTCCCCTATTGTGCCTTGAGGCACTCCTTGATAGCTTTTGCACCAAGGTCGTATAGTGCCCTTGCCCTTTCCTTTGTACTAGCCTCGGCGGTTATCCTTATTTTGGGCTCAGTGCCCGATGATCTGATCAGAAGCCAGCCATCAGCAAAGGCCAGCTTAAGGCCATCACTTGTGTCAATCGATGAAGCTTTTTCCCTCAGACTCTCCTTTAAGTATGCCATCACCTCCCTATCGGCGGCTATGCTACCCCGAAGCACTGGATAGGATGGTATCTGGTCAATGAGTGCAGATATTTTGGCTTGGGCAGCAAGCTGGACGATCTTGGCAGCGGCATATATGCTATCAGGGCAAAGGGAAACAGAGGGAAATATGAAGCAGCCTGAGGGCTCGCCGCCGAAATCGCCCCCTCTGCTCAGCTCTTCTGAGACGAAGGCATCGCCGACCTTGGTTCTGGTAACCTGGAAGCCAAGGCCATCGAGCAGCATCGAGGCATCGCTGGTGGTTATCACCTTCTTTGCCTTCATCTCGAGAGCGAGAATAGCTAGAAGTTTGTCTCCGGGGACAAATCTACCTTTATCGTCGATGACTGCCACTCTGTCGGCATCACCGTCGTGGGCGATTCCCAAATTAGCTCTTGTATCCTTCACTACATGCCTCAACTCCGCCAGATTCTCGCGGGTAGGTTCGCTTCCTCGGGCAAAATAGCCGCTGGGCTGGCAGTGCAGCGTTACCACACCGCAACCCAGCCTGAACAAAAGCTGGGGGGTGGTCAGGCAGGCAGCGCCGCCTCCACAGTCCACTACCACCCTAAGTGCGGTCTTTAGTGTGAAGTCAGCCAGTACCCGTTCCAAGTGCTGATCAATAGCGCCTGGATAAGCTGTGCACTTCTTCATCTCCTTCCAGTGAGCAAGGCTGTAGGATTTGTCTGATAACATCTCTTCTACTTGCTCCCTTTGTGCAGACGAGAAAGCAGAGCCATCGGGATTCAACAGCTTGATGCCGTTATACTCCGGGGGATTATGTGAGGCAGTGATCATCGCCCCGGCGTGGAAATGCCGGGAAGCATAGGCAAGTGTGGGCGTCGTCACTACGCCGGCATCAGAGGCTTGAGCGCCGGCGGCGAGCAACCCGGAGAGGAAGGCGAATTTCATGGCATCGCTTGAAGTTCTGGTATCACACCCTACTATCACTGATCGGTACAGATTACCCAAAACCAGCCCAATCTCGTGGGTCCGTTGGAGGAACTCTCTATCCACGACGCCTCTTATCCCCGAGGAGCCGAAAAGGTGCATCCTTGAGCTCTTCTTGGCCATTTTGTTCATGCCCAATCATAACCTTGAGCTAGATCTTGCATATGAGCTCCTGCTATGTTCTTTGATTCAAGTAGTGTTCTATGCTGGTGGCAACGCTCTAAAAGTGAGCCACTCCAACGTTCTGTTATTGAGCCACCCCGGGATGTAGTATAACGGCCTCTCCCAGCTTAATCAATCTTATGCGCCTCCTCTGTACCTGGCTCCAGTATGGAGGTGTCAACGTCCGCTTCTTGTCCCTCGGAACATAACTGACGGGGTGTGATCCAACTAAACGCCCTAATGTTCAGTGTAAAATATAACGATTTTGATAATTAATTTTTATAATACCGGATCTGGTTGTAGGTGGTGGCAGGTAATTTAAGGTAATGTAATTACCATTTGGTATTGGTAGCCCACATTGGAAGCATTCCGAACTTTTCTTTGAGAAGAAGCATCTCATTCCGGCTTTGCAACAACTACTTCTGGCGTACCCAGTGCCGTTAAGGTGAGTCAAATACATCTGGGTGCTTTCGTCAATCGGGTCAACTTCAAGGTAAATTGTTTGATGCCTTGTTTAGCACCAGTCCCAGTTTGGCTGAATGTTTAGCCTATAACTGTCAGAAGCTGCGCAGCGCCTGAAAATGAGTTATGCCGCTGTCATTCCGCCATCCACAAGCATGCTATACTCTGTGACAAATGATGCTGCATCGGAACATAACCAGACTACCACTTCGGCAACCTCTTCCGCTTGACCAGGCCGCCCTATGGGATCAGTTCGCCGTTCGTCTGAGTTGGATACCGCCGCCTTTGGCAGCTGCGTAGGCCACAAAGCCGCATTCAGCGTCAGCCACACTTGCGAACTTATGGTGTGTTTTCAGGGGTAATATTCGAATATTTCTACATAGGAAATTGTTTCACCTAGCCCTAACTGTAACACGGCCCAAGTCGGGGACTTGTGTCTTAATTTAAAATGCTTCAATTCATCAAGTGGCACCGGGCTGATGACAGGACTGTCTCCGACTATTATATAATCGGGTTTAGCATTTACGAATGCTTTTGCTTCTATATAGCTATCAAACAGCTTTGTATCGGTTATCTCTCGATATTTGTTTCCTTTATCATCTGTTCTTTGGATATAGGAGATAGCCTGTATTTTGTAATATGGATAATTCTTAAGAAAATCATCAGGATTCCATGCCTTGCCACAGAAGTTATACAATCTTGAAATCATGGAGAGATAGTACTCAGAATGGTATAGCGTTATGGTTTTGAATTCTCCCCGTTCGTTTGGAATACGATATACTTCCCTGAATTCAGAGGCCTCCTTTCCAGCCCAAATTGCCATGGCTTTAAAATACATAAAGGGCATAGAAAAGTCAATGACTACATACTTGGAACCCATCTGGTCAAGTATTCCAACAGCTTCTGACTCAGATTGAGCGGTAAAGAATAAACCTGCACTTTTAGCATTTATCTGTCCTGGGTTCGTATTCGGTATCCTATGGGCTATATACGTTATCCAGTAGCCGTAATCCCACCAGCTCATCACTCCGTAAGCCGATTCAGGATAGATAGAGCCCTCTCCTGCTGCCGGTCTTTTGTATTGCGCATAGAAGAAATCAGGGTTTTGAAACGGGTCGGGAGTGTTATTTCTCATCCAAACGAGTGATTCATGCCAGTCGTCATTCGGTCCGTCATTTATCTTGTTGGCTTGGTCAAGCGTATTACCGATGTTGGGAAAGAAAGCTAAAAAGAATATGACCACTACTGCTACTACCACATAAGCATACCTGAAGACAGGATGTTTTGTAGCCAAAACATCCTGTTTCTCTTCACTCGCTTTTACCTGCCTGAGCCTCTCCGTGCTAGTTAGTATTTCCCCTTTTTTGCTTTTTGCTAATACCTTTATGAAGCTGGGGAAATCCAGTATTCTCCAGGAGAAATAGGCGGTAAGTATGGCAACATTAACGGCCAAATAATAAGCGTTGCGATTCTGACCAAGAGTGGCCGCTAAAACTATTATGCTCCATACTAAGAGCAGCGTCTTGTCTGGAGTCCCTTCCTTCAACAAGATATAACCTACTATGGCCAGTGATATGAAGGAGATATACAAGCCTGTCGAAAAGTAATCCCAGGCCATGGAGAAGGAGAGGCCCTTCACTTCGCCAATTGTCAGCATACCACCTGACGGGGTGAACGCCCTAAATTTGTTCAACATGGAGTTCAGAATAGATGGATCTACAAGGTGGAAAATGACAATGCCAATGCCACCAGCTATCACTAGCAACAATGGGTAGTAATATCCTTTCATATTCCTACTAACCATTCCATAGGACAGCAGGCTGTATGTCACAAAGGCAACGATGCTAATCACCAAAGAGGCAACTTGTAAATTATCACTTTGGTATCCGCTCCAGACTGGTGCGGCCCTTATTACAAGGGCGATAAGAAAAGAAGGGATAAATACTATTCCAAGGTAGTCCGTTGGCCGTCCCTTCAGGTGGTCAATAATGAATTGAATGGTTACAAAGGCAAAGATAATAAAGACAAGAAATACTCCACTCCTCCATGAGAGCAAATAAAGTCCCAGTACTATCCCAGTTAGCAAAGAATATATTAAAGGCTTACTTAATAATTTCCGGTCTCCATTCCTTAGATTGCTGAAGGAAACCACGTTTTCCCTTGCTTTCTTCATCGCCAGGATAAGAAACATCATCGTTAGGGTGCTGAAGAATAGCTCTGCCACATGGTGGTCAGGATATCCAAGCATGGTGCGCGGGAAAAAATTCCCAGGCAATATAGCTATAAGAGCGGCACCTAGGAGTCCCACTGTCCTATTAAAAAGCTCTCTACCAATGAAGTAGACCGTCACGGTAATCAGAGCCCCCATAATCGCTGGTACAAAGGCGGCCACTACCTCTATCACGTGTTGGGATGGGGAGCCAAGCCCGACAACCCATGCAAAAAAGCCTATAAAAAGGTCAAAGAACGGCCCAGTGGAAATGCTCTGTCCGCCAGGGTACACATTGTAGGGGTCGTATGAGTTGAAGTGAGGAAAATGATGGGACAGGTTCTCAATCAGCCGCATGTGGTACCAGGGGTCGTTGTCGTAGAATCTGACCCAGCCGTCGGCAAAAACCCTATCATATTGGAGATAGATACGCAGGAAAAGGGCAATGCAGAAGATCACGAATAGCGCCAAACCGTAAGTAGCGCTACTTGAGAGCCTTATTTTCATACCTATCCACCCCGCGTACAGATTACACCATTATTTTACAAAGAGCAAGCTGTAATTGACCTGCCCCCTCAAGAATCAGTCCAAGCAAAATGTTAGACTTTTGACTGAAAGAAAGGGGGCTTTTCTATGGGCAGTAAGACATATATTCCAGAGCAAATCATCCACAAGTCGAAGACTCCTCGAGCTGAGGGAGGCGCAGGTTCTCAGGCACGGTCCTGAAGCTCATCACCACGGACGGTAACCCCGCTCCTTTGAAGGCACTGCGGGAGATATACCCCTTTTTCAAGGTGCAGCGATGCATTGTTCATAAGCTCAGGAACGTGGCCATCAAGCTGAAGTGGATGCATCTTAAGCCCTGCATGGCTGAGGCCAAGGATATTTTAAATGCCCCGAGCCGGAGGGATGCCATAAGACGCTTCAAGGTATGTCAGAAGAAGTGGCAGGTTGAGGAAGAGAGGGCAGTCAGATGTATGGAGAAGGAACCTATACCACTGTCTCCACTACTACTCGTTCCCCACGGAGCTGTGGAAGAAGACACGCACCACCAATATAGTGGAGCGGGACTTCCGGGAGGTGAGAAGACGAACCAGGCCCATGGGCTTCTTCCCCCACGAGGGAAGCGCCCAGAGGATCTTCTAGGGAGTGACCAAAAGTATAAATAGGAATGGGCATTGTCCCCTACCTGTAAAGTCAGCAGAGATACTGACATGCCCTAATCTTTTTGGTTACATCGTTTAAAATTGGTAGGTAAAGTTAATTAAAGGCGAGATAAGAACATTGACTTTCGTGTTTGGGTGGGTATAATAGAGACAGTTATACGTAGATAACGGGTTTTGGTATGCCTCTGGTAGCCACCGAGGAAAGCTGTCAAGTCTGGCGGACGGTGGTGGAGGTTGAATGAAAGTGATACTTGGTGCTAATCAGGTAGCGTTGAACTGATATGGTACGGTGAAGGATCAGGCCACTGGCCAATTCGCTAGTGCTGGCTTATACTGCAGATACTGGCCTGTAGGCTGTAGCTGTAGGCGGCATAACAAACGCCAATGGTGAATATGTAATCAGCAGCTTGCAGCCTGGGGATTACAAGGCCACGGCCGGGTATACTCCAGCGACGCCGACTCCTGCCCCCACAGCATTACTACTAGGAACGTATATTTAGGGCTTAAAATGGCCATTTAAATAGGCAAGAACAATAAGGCGAGGAGTCGATGTCTTCGTCAAGGGTCCGGGCAAAGGGCGACAAGCTGGGGCGGGTTGTTAGTCTTTTCCTGGTAACTCTACTATTATTGACCGTAGCCCCGCTACTAGTCACAGAGAGTGTGTTTGCAGCGGCAGTTAACCTATCTGTCCTGCAACAGCCGGCGGGGGCTGTAGCCGGCACGGCGTTCACACAACAACCACAGATCCAGGCACTAAACTCTGACGGCTCAGTTGACACCAGTTTCACAGGCGCCGTAAGCATAGCCATCACCTCGGGCACAGGGACAAGCGGGGCTGCCCTGTCGGGCACGACAACAGTGAACGCGGTGAATGGCGTGGCCACCTTCAGTGGCCTCAGCATCAACCTGCCGGGCACTGGCTACACTTTGATGGCGACCAGCAGTGGACTGACCCCGGCTACCAGCAGTGCCTTCAATGTGGCGGGGGCGGCTGCCAAGCTAGCCTTTACCACTCAACCCAGTGTCAGCAACATAGCAGGCGTGGCCTTTGGCACCCAGCCAGTGGTTACGGTACAGGATGCCAATGGCAACACTGTGACCACCTCCGCGGCCTCGGTGACCGTGGCCATCACCCCGGGCACAGGAACCAGCGGTGCGGTACTCTTGGGCGCGACAACGGTGACCGCGGTGAACGGCGTGGCCACCTTCAGCGGCTTGAGCATCAACCTGGCTGGCAGTGGCTATACCCTGACCGCTAGCAGCGGGTTGCTCATCACAATTGTCAGCAGTTCTTTAGCCGTAGCTTCAGGGCCAGCGGCCAAGCTGGAGTTTACCACTCAACCCAGCGCCAGCAACACAGCAGGCGTGGCCTTTGGCACCCAGCCGGTGGTGACGGTGCAGGATGCCAATGGCAACACGGTGGCCACCTCCGCGGCCTCGGTGACCATGGCCATTACCTCAGGCACAGGGACCAGCGGTGCGGTACTCTTGGGCGCGACAACGGTGACCGCGGTGAACGGCGTGGCCAACTTCAGCGGCTTGAGCATTAACCTGCCGGGCACCGGCTATATCCTGACAGCCAGCAGCAGTGGGCTGACCCCTGCTACCAGCAATGCGTTCAACGTGGCGGTGGGAGCAGTATCCAAGCTGGCCTTCACCACTCAACCCAGCGCCAGCAACATGGCAAGCGTGGCCTTTGGCACCCAGCCAGTGGTTACGGTGCAGGATGCCAATGGCAACACGGTTGCCACCTCAAGCGCCTCGGTGACCTTGTCCATCACCCCGGGCACGGGCACCAGCGGAGCCACCTTATCGGGTATAGTAACGGTGACCGCGGCGAACGGCGTGGCCAACTTCAGCGGCCTGAGCATCAACCTGGCTGGCAGCGGCTATACCCTGACCGCTAGCAGCAGTGGGCTGGCCCCGGCTATTAGCAGTGCTTTCAATGTGGTGGGAGCGGCGGCCAAGCTGGCCTTCACCACCCCACCCAGCGCCAGCAACACGGCTGGTGCGGCCTTTAGCACCCAGCCGGTGGTTACAGTGCAGGATGCCAATGGCAACACGGTGACCACCTCCAGCGCCTCGGTGACTCTGGCCATCACACCAGGCACTGGCACCAGCGGAGCCACCTTATCGGGCACGACGGTGGTGAGCGCAGTGAACGGGGTAGTCACCTTCGGTGGCCTCAGTATAAACCTGCCGGGCACCGGCTACGCTTTCACGGCTAGTAGCGGGGCACTCACCCTTGCTATCAGCAGAGCCTTCAATGTGGCGGGGGCAGCGGCCAAGCTGGCCTTTACCACTCAACCCAGCAGCAGCAACATGGCAGGCGTGGCCTTTGGCACCCAGCCAGTGGTTACGGTGCAGGATGCCAATGGCAACACGATGACCACCTCCACGGCCTCAGTGACCGTGGCCATCACCCCGGGCACGGGTACCAGCGGTGCAACTTTATCGGGCACGATGGTGGTGAGCGCAGTGAACGGGGTAGTCACCTTCAGCGGCCTCACCATAAACCTGCCAGGCACCGGCTACACTTTGACGGCTAGTAGCGGGGCGCTGATCACGGCTACCAGCAGCGCTTTCAATGTGGCGGGGGCAGCGGCAAAGCTGGCCTTCACCACTCAACCCAGCGCCAGCAACACAGCTGGTGCGGCCTTTGGCACCCAGCCGGTGGTTACGGCGCAGGATGCCAATGGTAACACTGTTACCACGTCCAGCGCCTCGGTGACCATGGCCATTACCTCAGGCACAGGGACCAGCGGTGCGGTACTCTTGGGCGCGACAACAGTGAACGCGGTGAATGGCGTGGCCACCTTCAGTGGCCTGAGCATCGACCTGGCTGGCAGTGGCTATACCCTGACAGCCAGCAGCAGTGGCCTCACCCCTGCTACCAGCAGTGCCTTTAACTTGGTGGCGGGGGCAGCGGCGAAGCTGGCCTTCACCACCCCACCCAGCGCCAGCAACACGGCTGGCGTGGCCTTTGGCACCCAGCCAGTGGTTACGGTGCAGGATGCCAATGGCAACACGATGACCACCTCCACGGCCTCAGTGACTGTGGCCATCACCCCGGGCACGGGTACCAGCGGTGCAACTTTATCGGGCACGACGGTGGTGAGCGCAGTGAACGGGGTAGTCACCTTCAGCGGCCTCACCATAAACCTGCCAGGCACCGGCTACACTTTGACTGCTAGTAGCGGGGCGCTGATCACGGCTATTAGCAGCGCCTTCAA
>Ga0315274_10017321_pt1 | contig 10169 bp, 9 predicted proteins | sample YL17G02_20_MG_FD_203700 | JGI IMG/M metagenome (GOLD analysis project Ga0315274, IMG submission 203700) | Sediment microbial communities from Yellowstone Lake, YNP, Wyoming, USA - YL17G02_20 | ecosystem: Environmental > Aquatic > Freshwater > Lake > Sediment | place: USA: Wyoming | collected... | reverse complement strand
AACTCAACCCTTCAGGGTTGATTTAACTCAAGGCTAAAGCCTTGAGTTACGAACTTTGACATTCATTTGGTATTTGCCTGCCTGCCGGACAGGCAGGGATTTTGACATTTGACATTCAAATTTATGGCGGAACTCCACCATATCAGAGCGGTTATTTTCGATTTTGATGGGACCCTGGCGGTTCTTAACATCGATTTCAATGCCATGAGGGAACAGGTATTCGAGTTGATGAGACATTTTGGTGTCGAGGAGAAATTGATCACAGAAAGATATTTACTGGAGATCATCGATGAGGTCTATTTCATCTTAAGGGAGAAGAATCCCTCTCGTGCGGAGAAATTTTATCAAAAAGCTCACCAGATACTTTATGAGGTCGAACTCCGTGCGGCTGAAAAGGGAAGGTTGATCCCTGGAGTGGATAGGATGTTAAAATTTCTAAGAGGGACGGGAATAAAAGTCGGAATCATCACACGAAATTGTGAGGACGCCGTTCGAAGGATTTTCCCCAACATCGATGAGTTTTGCGATGTTTTCATCTCGAGAAATTCGATTAAAAAAGTTAAACCCCATCCAGATCATCTTTCCTCTACGATGAAAGCATTGGACATTTCAGGAGAAGAGGCAGTGATGATCGGAGATCATACGATTGATATTCAGGCCGGGAAGAGGGTAGGGATGAAGACGATCGGGGTATTGACAGGGAGGACGAAGAAGGAGGAGTTTGAGAAAGCCGGAGCGGATCACATCTTGAGAGAGGCGACGGAGGTGTGCGAATTATTGGAGAAATGAAAAATTGGAATAATGGAACAATGGAATAATGAGGCATAAAGGTTAAGGCTAAGGTTAAGGTTTAGAAATTCTCAACCTCGACCTAAACCTCAACCTGATAGTATCCCAAGGAGGTTATGGAAATGGGTAAAAGAGTGATTCAGACGGAAAAGGGGCCCAAGGCGATTGGTCCATATTCACAAGCCATCCAAGCCGGGAATCTACTCTTTCTCTCTGGTCAGATACCGATTGACCCGAAGACCGGGGAGCTGACAGAAGGAGATATTTGCCAACAAACCCAACAGGTTTTGGAAAATATTAAAGGATTATTGGAATCTCAGGGGTTAGGGATGGAGGATGTGATCAAGGTGACCATTTTTTTGAAAGATATAGGGAGTTTCAATCAAGTGAACGAAGTGTACGCCACTTACTTCTCCTCTTCCCCACCTGCGAGGTCAACCATCGAAGTGGCCAAGCTTCCCAGAAATGCAGAAATAGAGATAGAAGCCATCGCTCTCGCCTGCGATACCAGATAAATAAACTTATTTCGTTTCAACGCTTCTCCCATGTCACTGTCTTTTTCTCCCCTTCAGGCGGATTGATTTGGACTTCGAAGGTGATCGATTCCGGGCTTTCTGTGTGGAATGGATAGCCCATGATCATCACGCGACCTGTTCTCGGGGGAAGGGGGAGGTTGAGCGTTGACTCTTCGGGAGGTAGAGTAAATTCACTCGTCGATTTTGTTGATGAGAATTTTACCTCTTTTGGGGTCACAACCACTTTGATGGAATTAGGGGGAGCGGCAGACTGCTGGCTCTGGTTAAGGATTTCGATTTGGAGTTCCAATATTTTGAAAGGAGAAGGAGCCGATTCAAATTCCCTGATTTTGACAGTCACCTCTCCCAGCCTAATTTCAGGACCCTTCTCTGTTTTAGATGCAGGTTGGGATAAGCCTTCTCTCATTCCAAGAAAAAACAAAAAAATTAGAATGAATAAGTAAACCCCGTTAGAAAAGGCGGGGCTTTGAACTCCGCCCTCGACAAGGAATGAACATTTTTTTCTCCATTTTCGCCATAAATGGCGGGGCTTTCTAACGGGGTAAAGAAAAGATTTTTTAGACATTTGGCCCTCTCGATCTATCAATAAAATTTTGTTTAAGAATTTACCATATTTGTATCAGAATGAGAAGGCTTTTGATACTTCGACGGCGCCAAACCCCGTACTCTAGGGATGGGGACAAAAGCACCGCTCAGTATCAACCCTGAGCAAATCTCCAGGCTTTAGACCGGGGAAAGTCGAAGGGTTGATTTTTAGTTTTATTGTATCGATTAAAACCTTATATTATAATGGATTTATACATTTTGTGAGAAGCGGCCATGAAGCCCATCATTGCCATTGTCGGAAGACCTAATGTTGGTAAATCTACCCTGTTCAACCGAATCGTTGGGGGAAAGAAGGCGATTGTTGCAAACGAGCCTGGGATGACCCGGGATAGGAATTACACTGATGTGGAGTGGGAGGAAAGTGTTTTCACATTAATCGATACCGGCGGTTTCGAGCCAGTTTCAAAGGATCGGATCTTCATCCAGATGCGTGAGCAGTGCCAATTGGCCATGGATGAAGCCGAAGTGATCCTTTTCGTGATGGATGGAAAAGAGGGTCTCACCCCTTCGGACAAGGAGATCGCTGATATTCTGAGACGATTGAATAAACCTGTGTTTTATATCGTCAATAAAATTGATGGACCAATGCATGAGGAGAAGGCCTTCGAATTTTATGGGTTGGGTGTGGAACCGATCCATTCGATTTCAGCAGAACATGGATATGGTGTGGATGGGTTGATGGACGAGGTGATGAAGGTTCTTCCCAGATTGACCGAGGAGAGATGGGATAAAGATGCAGCAAAGGTGGCTGTGGTAGGGAGGCCGAATGTTGGAAAATCCTCTTTGATCAATCGTTTATTAGGATATAAGAGGGTGATCGTGGATGAGGCGCCTGGCACAACCCGAGATGCCATCGATACCTTCTTTGAGAGAGACGGGAAGAAATACGTCCTCATCGATACCGCAGGTATTCGAAGGAAGAGCCGAATAAGCTTAAGGCTGGAGAAGTATAGTATTGTGGAGGCACTTCGAACCATCGACCAATCGGATGTCGCCCTGCTCCTGTTAGACTCAAAAGAAGGGGTGACAGGTCAGGATGCCCGCATCGGTGGGTTTATCCATGAGAAAGGGAAGGGGTGCATCCTTCTGGTGAACAAATGGGATCTGGTCGAAAAGGATTCCAATACCATGGTGGAGTTTGAGAGGAAAATATATAGCGATCTGAAATACCTCTCTTATGCTCCCATCCTTTTCATCTCTGCACTGACAGGCCAAAGAGTTCCCAAAATTCTGAGCATGGTAGACCATGTGGCAGAGCAGACGAAAAAAAGGATTTCTACTGGGCCGTTAAATAGATCTTTCATGCAGTGGGTGGAACGATTTACTCCTCCTCTTTATAAAAACCGTATCGTCAAACTGAACTATATCACCCAGGTTTCCACTGCCCCTCCCACCTTTGTGATCTATACCAACATTCCAGATGGGATCCACTTTTCTTACGAGCGGTATTTGACTAACCAGATGCGGGAAACTTTTAGCTTTGAGGGAGTTCCAATTCGTCTCCAGTTCAGAAAGAAAGGAAAGGAACGATGAGAATGGGTAACCGAGGCAAGAGATATCTGGTAATGATCGCGATCGTCGTCCTCTTTATCTTGGTCGGAGGATTTCTTTTCTACTGGTTGATCGGCCAAAAGGGATCAAACCAAAAATTCAGGACAATAAGAATAGAACGGGGGGAGATCAATTCTATCGTGACTGCCACGGGGACGATCAATCCGGTGGTCACGGTTTTAGTGGGAAGCCAGGCTTCAGGAACGATTAAAGCCCTCTACGCAGATTTTAATTCCCGTGTCAAAGAAGGGGAAGTGATTGCCCAGATCGATCCGGCGATCTTTGAGGCCCAGGTCGAACAGGCCAAAGCCAATGTGGCAACTGCCCTGGCCAATCTGTCGAACGCTCAGGCGAATCTGCAGAACACCCAAGCAAATCTTGTGAAGGCAGAGGTGGCGGTCTCCGATACGAAGAAGACTCTGGATCGGAACATGCAATTGATGAAGATGAATGCTATCGCCCAGGCCGCACTGGATACTACCCAGGCCAACTATGATTCCGCAGTGGCCCAGAGAGAGGCTACGAAGGCCCAGTTGGAAGTCGCCAAGTCTCAGATCGAATCTGCAAAGGCGCAAGTGGAATATTCTAAGGCCGCTTTGAAACTGGCAGAGACTAATTTGAGGTACACCACCATCCGATCTCCTGTCAACGGGATCGTGATTTCGAGGAACGTGGATGTTGGCCAAACCGTGGCGGCCAGCCTTCAGGCCCCGACCCTTTTTACCATTGCCAAAGATCTGACACAGATGCAGGTGGATACCAATTTCAGTGAAGCCGATATCGGCCGCATTGAAAAAGGGCAGGAAGCAACCTTTAACGTCGATGCCTATCCGGAGAGGACGTTCCGAGGAAGGGTTTCTGAAATTCGCAATGCGCCCATCATCATTCAAAATGTTGTGACCTATGATGTCGTAATACAGGTGGACAACAAGGATTTAAAGCTGAAGCCGGGTATGACGGCCAATGTCACCATCATGGTTGCCCATCGTGATGGAGTCTTAAAGATCCCTAATGCCGCCCTGCGGTTTAGGCCTGAATTTGCCCAAAAAGAAGGAACTGGAGAGAAGAGGAGTTCAAGACCCCCATCGACAGGTCAGCCCACCTCTTGGCAAACAGAAGAAAAGAGGCTGGGCAGGGTATGGGTCCTTTCTTCAGAAGGAAAACCGGTCCCGATTTCGGTGGATCTCGGAATTACCGATGGAACTTTCAGCGAGGTTGTTTCAGGAGAACTGAAAGAAGGGGTGGAGGTCATCATCGAAGAGACATCGAAGAAACAAGGTCAGAGCCGGAGTACTTCCTCGCCTGTCATGCGGGGATTGGGCAAATAAACGAAATACATTGCAGATTGCAGATTGCAAATTGCAGATTGAAAAAATCTGAAATCTAAAATCTGAAATTTGAAATTAAGATAATATGGAACCATTAATTCAGGTTCAGGAGTTGGTTAAGGTCTACCGTTTAGGGGAGGTGGAAGTTCATGCACTCCGTGGCGTCTCTCTGTCGATCGAACGAGGTGAATTTGTGGCTATCATGGGACCTTCGGGCTCTGGGAAGTCAACATTTATGAACATTCTGGGTCTCCTGGATCAACCCACCCGCGGTCAATACCTATTAGAAGGTATGAACGGGGAGCACCTCTCGAGGGACGAATTGGCAGAAATCCGGAATCAGAAGATTGGTTTTGTCTTTCAGGGATTTAACCTTTTAGCCAGGACATCGGCTTTAGAGAATATTGAACTTCCCCTGATGTACGCAAGAACATCAACGCTCAAACGGAAGGAGATGACACAACAAGCCCTTTCTGCAGTGGGCCTGGAAGGGAGGGGACATCATCATCCGAGTCAACTCTCTGGAGGAGAGCAGCAGCGGGTGGCCATCGCACGAGCTCTGGTCAACCAGCCCTCCATTCTCTTAGCCGATGAACCGACAGGTAATCTCGATTCAAAGACCAGTATAGAGATCATGGGTATTTTTCAACGCCTCAATGGAGAAATGAAGATCACTATCATCATGATCACCCATGAGCCCGATATCGCCTCATTTGCTAAACGGAATATTCTCTTTAAAGATGGGAAGGTGATCGAGGATCGGTAACTCAGCCCTTCAGGGCTGATTGTCAGGGCTTCGTCGTGAGCTCAGCCGAACGGCTAAAGCCCTGAGTTACTTTTGCAAAGGGACCTTATGACACGCCTCTTCGCCAGCCTTAGGATTGCCCTCAGGGCGCTCATGGTCAATAAGATGCGCTCAGCCCTGACGATGCTGGGAATCATCATTGGAGTTAGTGCGGTCATTGCCATGATTGCCATAGGTTCAGGGGCAAAACAAAGAATTGCCGAGCAGATCGCCAGCATGGGGTCGAACCTCCTCATGGTCATGTCGGGGAGCTCAACAAGCGGAGGATTCCGAGGCGGGGCTGGGACTGTTCCAACCCTGACGGTCGACGATGCGAAGGCCATCCAGACAGAAATCCCAGCGGTCAAGTTTGTTTCTCCGAGCATCACTGGGGTGGCACAAGTGGTCTATGGGAATCAGAACTGGTCTACGGTCATCAACGGAACTTCTCCTGAAATGCTCGAGATCAGGGGTTGGTCACTCTCCTCAGGTCGCTCATTCACCCAGCAGGAGAATGATGGGGCAGCGAAGGTTTGCATTTTGGGAAGAACAGTGGTAGAGAACCTTTTCGGAGGAATCGACCCCATCGGTCAGATCGTCCGTATCAAAAAAATTCCTTTTGTTGTTGTTGGTGTGCTATTCCCCAAGGGCCAAACGACATGGGGACAGGATCAGGACGATATTATCTTCGTTCCCCTGACTGCCGCTCAAAAGAGACTCTTTGGAATGGCCTTTCCAGGGATGGTGAGGTCGATCGCCGTCCAGGCATGGGGGCCAGAGAAGGTGAAGGAGGCGGAGGGACAGATTACAGAACTCCTTCGACAGAGGCACCATATTCAACCCAGCCAGGAGAATGACTTTTCAGTAAGGGACCTCACCGAGGTGATGTCGAGTGCTGAACAGTCGGCTGATGTGATGTCCCTCCTTCTGGGCGCCATCGCTTCCATCTCCCTGATTGTTGGAGGGATCGGGATCATGAACATCATGCTTGTCTCTGTTACCGAAAGGACAAGAGAGATCGGTATTCGAATCGCTGTGGGTGCCAAGGGCCGGGATATCCTCCTTCAATTCCTCATCGAGTCTCTGGTACTCAGTTTGATGGGAGGAATATTGGGAATTGGGATTGGAATGGTGGGAACCTTGATCCTTTCCTCCTTTACTAAATGGCCAACCCTCTTCTCGATCGAGTCGATCCTTCTGGCCTTTCTCTTCGCTGGCTCTGTTGGTGTATTCTTTGGATTCTACCCGGCAAGGAAGGCCTCCCTCCTCAACCCGATAGAAGCCCTGCGGTATGAATAAAAGGAGGAAGAGACAAAGCATCGATGTTTTTAAGACATTGGGGTCTATTGATCTATGTGATCGAAATGCGGATACTTATTGTTAGACGCAATGGGAATTATCGCAGCATCGCATTGTAGCTAAAGGAGAGAAAGACGATTCATGGAGCAGTATCTTTGGCTCATCCCTTTGGGTTTTGTTATCGGTGCTTATGGAACCCTCATAGGGGCTGGTGGTGGCTTTGTTTTGATGCCCATACTCCTCTTGCTGTATCCTAATGAGAGCCCTGAAATCCTTACCAGTATTTCACTGGCAGTGGTTTTCTTCAACACATTGTCTGGATCGGGGGCATATGCGCGGATGAGAAGAATTGATTACAAATCAGCCTTGCTGTTTTCAGCCGCTACGATTCCAGGGGCAATTCTCGGGGCGTTCACCACGGTCTTCATCCCACGACGATTGTTCAATGCGGTCTTCGGTCTTTTTATGATTGCGGCATCAATATTTCTATTGTTACGCCCGAGAAGTGATGAGGAGAAAAGGAAGAGCAGACCTCAACACTGGCTTACGCGCAATCTTATGGAGGCGGATGGCACCTGTCATACCTTCTCTTTCAATCCCATCGTTGGAATAGCATTAAGCCTCTTTGTGGGGTATGTTTCCAGTTTGTTGGGTATTGGCGGTGGTATTATCCACGTACCTGCCTTGATTCAACTTTTAAATTTCCCCATACATATCGCTACTGCGACCTCACACCTTATCTTAGCGGTTATGGCTTTTACAGGGACTGCTGTCCATATTATGATAGGAGCATTTTCTCATGGTGTTCGGCGTACGATATCTCTGGCTATCGGTGTTCTAATCGGAGCGCAACTGGGGGCATGGCTTTCTAATCGTGTTCATGGAGATTGGATTATTCGAGGTCTGGCGATTGCACTTGGATTTGTAGGCATTCGGATTTTCATCATGGCCTTATAGGCTAACGTATGATATCTAACCTGCTTCACTTACATCTTCATATCTCTATAACATTGGGCGATGGCCTTTTTTAGTCTTTGCCGGGCCGTTAGATGAGGCAGTGTAGGTCGATAAGTAAAAAGTCGTTCGGCCTTGTCTGTACTTAATTCCCAGATATCGGCTAAAAATGTTGGCCCTTTCCACTCCCCTGCAGGTATCACTTCAAGGGGAGAAGAGGAATCGGTAACCTCGATGATGATCCGAGCAACCTCCTCCCAGCTAAGAAAAAGGGTGGAGAGATTAAATATTTCCCCAAAGGTCTTTGGTTTTTGTAAGGCCATCAGTATAGCATTCGTTAGGTCATCGATGTGAAGAAAGCTTCCCCCTGCGCCTTTGGGAACCATTAGAGGCTCCCCTGCCTGGGAAAGCTTGATCAGGTCACGAAGGTGCCTCCCGCCAATCTCATCGCCAAAGGACCACCAGAATCTGAAAATCGTCACGGGCAGACCTTTTATTTTGAAGTAAGCCAACGAGAGTTTTTCTGCCATCAGTTTGGCAATTCCATAAAATGGCTTTCTCGCTTCTTCCACCAAACATGGATCTTCTTCCGTTATAGGAGATTTTATGGGTTTGCCATAGACGACCGCGGTACTTGTGTAAAAAAAATGAGAGATTTTCTCGGCTTCTGCCGCATCAAGCAATAGAATATGCCCCTTGAGGTCGCTTGTTAAAAGCTCCATCAGGTCGTCAGAAAAGGACCAAGCCAAGTGGACAATAACATCTATACCCTTGACCGCCTCTTTTACTACGGATAGGTCTTCTATCTCTCTTTTTATCAGTTCTAAACTTTTATGCCCCAAGGATTGGAGTTGATCAGCCTTTTTATCCAAAACCCTCACTGTATGGCCTTTTTCTAACAGAGATAGGATAAGGGGTTTGCCTACTGATCCTGCTCCGCCCGTAATTAAAAATTTCATGATAACTTTCCTGTGAATTAACCTTTTGCCCCCTCACCCCCTCCCTCTCCCCCGTTGGGGAGAGGGAGGGGGTGAGGGGAAATTTCAAATATGTTTGATTAGTTTTTAGCAGATAACTTCTTTTTCCATTTAGAGAGGGTCGGCAAAAAGAAGAGGAAGAGTGCCAGCAACATCAAAGGCAGAGCAATCGGAGGCCTGAAGAAGATAATTGGATTCCCCCGACCCATGATGAGGGCTTGTCTCACCGCTGACTCGGCCATATTCCCCAGAACTAAGGCCAACACCATTGGAGCGATGGGGTAGTCGAGTTTTTTGAATAAATACCCGACGACTCCAAAGACGATCATATAATAAATATCGATCATCCTGTTATTGACTGCAAAAGCACCAATGGCACATACGTAGATGATAATCGGCATCAGAATGCTGAATTTAATCCTGAGGATAGCTGCAAAGGCCGGAGCAAAAGCCAGAACAAGGATGAGGCCTAAGAAATTGGCTACCCAGATGCTACCAATAAAACCCCAGACAAAATCAGCGTGCTCTTTAAAGAGCATTGGCCCAGGTTGAAGGCCCATGATCATCAAACCACCCATGATGACGGCCATGGTGGGTGAACCCGGAATACCGAGCGTGATCATGGGGAGGGTGGCAGAGGTTCCAGCACCATGGCCTGCTGCCTCCGGAGCAATGACACCAGATACAGCCCCTTTCCCAAATTCGTCTTTATCAATGGCTGAGCTTTTTGCAAAACCATAAGCCATAAAAGAGGCAGGCGTTGCCCCTCCTGGTTGGATGCCCAACCAGCATCCGATCAGGGAACCCAACATAAGTATCCTTCGGTGTCGAACCAACTCTTTTAAACCCTCCAAGATGTCTTTAAGCCTTACCGTGGCTTTGACCCCCTCCATCTTGAGGCCTTCTTCGACGGTAAGAAAGATCTCTCCAAGACCAAAGAGTCCGATGACAGCCACAATAAAGTGAAACCCTCCCATGAGAGGAATAGTGCCAAAGGTCATACGAAGTTTTCCGCTTACAATATCCATCCCAACAGCGGCCAGAATGAACCCAAGGAAAATGGCAACCAGGGACTTTAAAGCAGATTTTCCTCCTAATCGGGTCATGGCACTGAAAGTGAGGACCATGACCGCAGCGGTTTCAGGAGGTCCAAACCTTAAAGCAAACTCGGCAATGATCGGGGCAAAAAAGGTGAGGAGGATAACGCCTACAATCGCCCCAAAGCCATGTGATAAGAAAGACAATACAAGGGCCTTTCCTGCCCGGCCACTCTTAGCCATAGGGTATCCGTCAAAGGTGACGGCCACAGCCCAGGGTTCTCCAGGGATATTAAACAGGATGGAGC
>Ga0315274_10017319_pt1 | contig 10170 bp, 4 predicted proteins | sample YL17G02_20_MG_FD_203700 | JGI IMG/M metagenome (GOLD analysis project Ga0315274, IMG submission 203700) | Sediment microbial communities from Yellowstone Lake, YNP, Wyoming, USA - YL17G02_20 | ecosystem: Environmental > Aquatic > Freshwater > Lake > Sediment | place: USA: Wyoming | collected... | reverse complement strand
CCTCCAGCGTTTCCCACGGGCTCAAGCTGGACCAGGGTTCGTGTGCCATCATCACGCTGCAGGAGATCATGCGGGCCGTGGCCGCCGCGGCCCAAAAACTCAGGGAGTAGAAGCGCTCCCTTTCCACCGCGAACTCCGCCTGGTTCAGCTGGATGTGCCAGTTGACTCCGTCCTGGTTCAGAATCCGCACATGGGCGGCGGCGCGGCTCTTGTACGTCTCCGCCGAAAGCGCGGCCTTCGCTTCCCCGTATTGCTCGAGCCTCCAGTGTTGCGGGGCGCTGGTTGCCGAGTCTTTTGCCGTGAAATCGCCGTTCGCCACGAGGTTTTTCCCCAGTGGTTCGATCCCGTGCAACCAAGCCGCGCGAAGGGTCTGGGTGCTACCGTATGCGCGCAGGAGCCAGGCGTTGTACTGCCGCGTGAGTTCGCTGGTATAGTAGGGCGGCATTTCCCGCAGCGTTTTCTCCGCGCCCCACATGAAGAAGCTGTCCTCGTTGCTGATCTCGACCAGCGCCACGGCGGGGTCGGCGGCGTAGGGGAGGCCGCGGAAGGTGTTCACGCGCGTCAGCATTTCCCGCGCGAACTTCCTCTGCGCCTCGATCAACGCGGGCGTGAAGATACCGGCTATCTTGTCGTATTCCCGGTTGAAGGCAGGCAGTCCCAGGAACTTGCTGTGTTCGCGCCCCACGTGCAGGTTGAGATCCACGTAGATTCCGCGCCGCGCAAGCTCCGCGATGAAGAAATCGAGCCGGTCCAGGGCCTGCGGATCAATCGTGGCGCCGTCCGCCGGGTTCCAGAGGCCGGCGGGATAGCGGGAAGTGTCCATGTGGTGCAGCCGAACCATGTTGACGCCCGCCGCGGCCAGGCGCGCCGCGATCCGGGGCGCGTCGGCGTGGTTGGGGAAGTTACCGTTGAAGGCGAGGTTCACTCCCCAGAAGCGGACCTGCTTGTCCCCGCGGAAAAAATGGCCCTCCCTGCTGGTGACGCGGAGGCTGCTGGTTGAGATCGCTTCGGAGGCGCGGAACATCGCCGAGCGGGGATTCGGCTCCGCGGGGATCACGAAGGGAACGAAATCCTGGGCGAAGGCCGTCGTGGACAGAACCGAGAACCATGTTATGAGGAGAACTGGAGTTATGAGGAGAACTGGACGCATGATGGAGGTCCTTTTTCGAGAAGATGCGTCAGTATAGCACGACGCCCAGAGGCGGAAACACAGAGAAAAACAATACCAGGCGTGAAGGAATCGCGGCAGCCGTATTGGCAGCGGAAAAGTGACGAGTTACTGAAGAAACAGCGGGAAGGCCAACGCGCGGCCGCAAACGCGGAGAGGTAAGCGGTGAAAGAGGGAACCGTGCCGCCAAGGGCAGCTTCGGAGTCCTGCTCGGTGATGGGGTCATGCGGAGGCTGTTTGGTCAGTGATTCCAGCCATCTATGCCATTGTGCAGCAAGTAGTATGTGTTTGGCGCTGGGAGTTGTGCGCCTCGGAACAGCGTTGGGCGGAGGGGGAATCTTGGGAAGGTGGAAGAAAGGCGCATCCGGGGAGGCGCGTTACGGTGGAGGAGGGTGGGGCAGAGGGGTGAGGACTGAGTGCTGAGAGGTGAGGGGTGAGGGGAGGGAGGAATGGGAGGGATAGGATGGATGGGAGGAATGGGAGGAATGGGACGAATGGGAGGAATGGGAGGAAGAGGATGAAGAGGAGGGGGTGGAGGAAGTGGGCGGGGAGGACAAGATAGATGAGATGGACGAGATCGGGAAGTCGTATTGTCTGAGATAAGCGTGACAGACGATGTCGAGGGCGCGGGTGATGTTGTCGAGGATTTTGAGCTGGAGGGTCTGGACTTTGGATGACCAGAAGGCTTCGGAGGGGAAGAGGGGAGATTGAGAAGAAAGTGCTGAGTGCTGAGTGCTGAGTGCTGAGGAGTGAGGACTGAGAAGAGAGGACTGAGAAGAGAGGGTTGGGTAGTGGTGGCGGGTGGGAAGGATGGGGGTGAGGTCGGGCTTGGGGACGCTGGGGGGGAGTTTTTCCGCTATGTGGCGTTCGTGCTGGAGGGCCAGAGCAAAGGCGCGGATTCGGAGGCGGGTCTCAAGGGAGTGGTGGAAGGGGATGGAAGGGAGGCTTGAGGCTGTAGGCTTGAGGCTTGAGGCTGGAGAGGGGGACGGGATGGACGAAATGGACGGGATGGACGGGGTGGACGGGGTGGACGGAGGAAGGGGCTGGGAAGAGGGGAAGGTGTGGAGGGTGGCGATGTTTTTGACGAGTGTGGCCCAGCGGCGGGAGAATCGGACGGCTTTGACCAAGTAAACAATGATGTGCGCGGCGAAGAGGATGGGGTGGTCGAGGGTGTTCTTTATGCGGGTGAGGATGTCGCGCATCTGGCGGTGGCAGTCGAGGGTTGCGGCGGCGGGATAAGTCTCCTGGATAGACTCGATCACGTGCTCGACGATTTCGAGGTGGGTCTGGGAAGCTTGGCGGGGGTCGTGTGGGTCGGGAGTTGTCATGGGGGGGATCATAAGGGATGAGGGAGCGGAATGGAATTCCCTTAGGGGCACTTAAAGGACCGTAGGGGACCTTAGGCTGGAGGCTTGAGGCTTGAGGCTTGAGACTTGAGGCTTGAGGCTTGAGGCTGAGAAGAGAGTGCTGAGAAGAGAGTGCTGAGTGCCGGGTGCTGAGGACTGAGGGATGAAGGATGAGTGTAGATCGCCAAAAGGAGCGTTGGGGCAGGGGGTGGAGCCGCAAGAGAGGTCTTGGTGGAGCGGCGGAAACCGAAGCAAGAGGGGAAATGAGTATTGTGTCCCGCGATTCCGGGATTCTTGTGTCCCGCGATTCCGGGCAATCACCGGGGGCGGAAAAGGGCTCCTTTTTTCCTTGAGGTGTACTTATCATAGACGTCCCCCGATTACACCCGATTACGAGAGAATAGAATAACCTGTCCCCTATTTGGGACGTCCCCCGATTACACCCGATTACGAGAGAATAGAATAACCTGTCCCCTATTTAAGGTGTACTTATCATAGACGTCCCCCGATTACACCCGATTACGAGAGAATAGAATAACCTGTCCCCTATTTACCTACCTATTTGTGTCCCCTATTTAGTCCCCTATTTATAAGAGAATAGAATAACCTGTCCCCTATTTATCCCCTATTTAAGAGAATAGAATAACCTGTCCCCTATTTGTGTCCCCTATTTGTGTCCCCTATTTGCGATTACACCCGATTACGAGAGAATAGAATAACCTGTCCCCTATTTTGTCCCCTATTTACACCCGATTACGAGAGAATAGAATAACCTGTCCCCTATTTATGTCCCCTATTTAACCTGTCCCCTATTTACTATTTATATTTAAGAGAATAGAATAACCTGTCCCCTATTTTGTGTCCCCTATTTTGTCCCCTATTTATGTCCCCTATTTACAGAGAAAAACAATACCAGGCGTGAAGGTGTGAAGGGGTGAACGTGTGAAGGGGGTGCATCTCGGCGAAGCTGCCGCGTCACTTCCCGGGGGGCAGGAGAGTTTCAGAGTTCCTTCGCACATAGGAAATCCTGGGCAGGCTGAAGCCTGTACTCTAACAAGCCCGAATTCGCGCTTTGGCGCGTTTTGTCAGAGTTCACGCTTCAGCGTGCCTTTTGCCTTTTCCCCACTTTGAAACTCTCCTGTCTCAGGGTTTCCATCCGAGGAAAATCCTTTGCGCCCCGTTCCCCAAAGTCCTATAATTCCTTCGGGTTTCCATGGAGCGTTTCCTCGTTCCTCCCACACGAAAGGAGTCGCAACATGAGCATTGGCCCTTTTCCTATCACAGTGTTATCTCTTGCCCTGGTTTCCGGGGTGCACTCCCTTGCGGGAGGTGAACCTTCCTTCAGCGTCGGGGCGTGGCCGGAGAGCCCGTTGGGCAATCACCGGGCCGTTCTCCGCGTGACTCAAAAGGCGGACGCCGTGTGCGTCCGCATCCCCTGGCGGCGGCGGGACCATCATCCCGAGAAGGCCATTGTTCTGGTGGACGCCGTCACGGAGAAGACGATCCGGAATGTTCTTCCTCTCGAAGTGAACCGGGAGTTCGGCGAGTTCGCATTCCAGCCCCAAACCGCGCCAGGGAGCTACTACCTCTACTATCTTCCGTACGTTAAGACCGGGAGTTCCTACCCGAAGGGGGCCTATCCCGATTTTGAGCGAACCGCGGAGCCCGCATGGCTCGAACGCAACGGGCTGAGCGCTCCCGCTTCCCTCGAGACCGTCCGAAAGGCGCTGCCCGAAGCGGAAGTGACCACGATCCAGGCGATTGACGCCTTCAACAGTTTCTACCCGATGGAGGTGATTGCCACGGCCGCGGAGATTGCCGCCCTCCTCGCCAAACACCCCGAACCTTGTCTTCTCTTTCCGGAGGACCGTGAATACTCCATCCGCATGAGGGATGACCTGCCTCAGAGGTGGATAGAAAGCGGGCCGCGGGACTGGTTTGGGGGAGAGGCGCTGCGGGGCGAGTTCTATGTCTTTCAGATCGGCGTCTGGGCCGCGAGGCAGACGATAGAAGACCTGAACGTTCAGTTCTCCCCCATGCGGGAGAGAGATGGAAAGACCGTCCTGCCTGCTTCAGGGTTCCGATGCTTCAACACGGGAGGCGTGGGCTGGGACGGCAAGCCCTTCCGCAAGACCTGCGGGGTCGCGCAGGGGAAGGTGCGCGCCTTGTGGATGGGCGTCCAGGTGCCTCGGGACGTTCCGCCGGGGAAGTATGAGGGCGAACTCACCGTCACTCCCAAGGGAATGGCATCATCGCCAGTCCGGTTGTATCTCCAGGTGGGCGAAGGCGTGCTGGCCGACTGCGGGGATAGCGACCCCGGGCGGCTTTCGCGCCTGCGCTGGCTCGACTCGCGGATCGCGTTCGACGACGAGGTGGTTGCGCCGTTCACGCCCTTGGAGTTGGACGGAAACACGGTTCGCTGCCTGGGCAGAAGCGTCGCGGTTGGCCGGGGAGGATTCCCGGCGAGGGTTCAGAGTTGGTTCAGCCGGGAAGTCACGCATCTGGAGGACAAGGGGCGCGACGTCCTGACCGGCCCCATTTCGTTCGAGCTGGAAACGCCGGATGGGAACCTGCTGCTCCTGGAGGGGAAAATGCCGGCTTTCACCAGCCGGGCGCCGGGGCTTGTGACCTGGGAGTCCGAAAGCACAGCCGGGCCGGTGAGTTTGCGGTGCCGCGGCCGGATGGAGTTCGACGGGCACTTGGAGTTCGAGGTGCGTGTCGGCGCGTCGAAGACGACCGAGTTGCGCGACGTCCGCCTTCAGATTCCAGTGTCCCGCGCTGCCGCCAAGTACATGATGGGCATGGAACAGAAAGGCGGCCGGCGCCCCGCGCAGTTCGAGTGGAAATGGGACCAGACCAAGAACCACGACGCGCTCTGGGTCGGCGATACCCACGCGGGCGTTTACTGCTCCTTCCGGGATGAGCGCTATGCCCGGCCGCTCAATACGAACTTCTACCTGTCCAGTCCGCTTGTGATGCCGCGCTCGTGGTGCAACGAAGGCAAAGGGGGGTGTACGATCCGCGAGACCGGCGGCGACACGGTCCTGATCACCGCCTTCAGCGGTTCGCGCACCATCCGCGAAGGCGAGGAACTCTTCTATAACTTCATCCTGATGGTGACGCCGTTCAAAACGCTCGACACCCAGGGGCAATGGTCCACGCGCTATTCCCACGACTTCAAGCCCGCGGATGAGGTGGCCGCGGCGGGGGCCAACACGATCAACAACCACCATGCCAGCGCGATCAACCCGTTCATCAACTATCCTTTCCTGCGGGTCGGCGAGATGAAGAAGTACATTGACGAGGCGCACCAGAAGGGACTGAAGGTCAAGATTTACAACACCATCCGCGAGCTCTCCAACCACGCGCCGGAGCTCTTTGCCCTGCGCAGCCTGGATGACGAAGTGTTCTTGCGGGGCCCCGGCGGCGGCTATGGGTGGCTCCAGGAACACCTCGGCTCCGACTATATCCCGGCCTGGTTTGTGCCGCAGTATCAGGATGCCGCCATCCTCGACTCCGGCATGTCGCGCTGGCAGAACTACTACCTGGAGGGGGTGAACTGGCTGGTGAAGAACGTGGGCATTGACGGGCTTTACATTGACGATCTCGCCTTCGACCGGACCGGGATGAAACGTCTCCGCAAGATACTGGACCGCGGGCGGAAGGGCGCGCTCATTGATGTGCATTCGGCCAACCAGTTCAACAAAAACGACGGATTCGTCAACTGCGCCCTGCTCTATCTCGAACACTTCCCCTACATCAACCGCCTGTGGTTCGGCGAGTACTTCCAGTACAATCAGGAGAGCCCGGACTTCTGGCTGGTGGAAGTCTCGGGGATTCCTTTCGGCCTCATGGGGGAGATGCTGCAGGACGGCGGCAACCCCTGGCGCGGGATGGTGTATGGGATGACCGCGCGGTATCCGTGGAACAAGATGCCGCCGCGGATTTGGAAGGTGTGGGACGCCTTCGGGATCCGGGAAGCGGAGATGCTGGGCTATTGGTCGCCATCCTGCCCCGTGCGGACGGGCCGCGAGGACGTGATGGCCACGGCGTACGTAAAAAAAGGCAAGACTATGATCGCCCTGGCCAGTTGGGCGAAGGAGGCGGCGGACTGCCGGCTGAAGATTGACTGGGCCGCGGTGGGGCTCAATCCCGCGAAGGCGGTATTGACCGCCCCCGCGATTGAGGAGTTTCAGAAAGCCGCGAGTTTCAAGCCGGATGACGCGATCCGCATGGAACCGGGGAAGGGGTGGTTGCTCATCTTGGAGGAACGAGAAGGCAGGATTGGAGACGAGCGCTAATGAGGCGGGGCGGATAGGCGCGAAGGAAACCTCTGGCGCTTACGGCTCGTTTCCGGTATTCTATCCTTAGCTGGTTTTCGGAGGCACAGAGACAATGCGAGCAGTCAAAATCGTGGTCGAAAAACATCCGGACACCTATGTCGCGTATCCACTTGGCATCAAGGGGATCGTCGTGGGACAAGGGGATTCCTACGAAGCAGCGGTGGCGGACCTCAAGTCGGCGCTGCAATTCCACGCGCAGACGTTCGGTTCGGACACGTTGAACGTGGACCCGCCGATCCTGGAGGCGTTCATAGCGGAAGCGGGAGTCTTGGCCTGATGTCCAAGTTCCCAGACGGTTTTCTAGAGCAGTTTAGGTATTTCCGTATCCCCCTCGACACGGTGTTCCGAGAAATCTGCGGATTTGCGTGTGAGCAATAAAGGAACGCCGAAGGCGTTCCAGAACAAAGCCCAGGGTCAGCGAAGCGCCACCCTGGGGACAAATGCGCCCCTTGAAATTTCCAACCCTGTAAGGGTTGCACAAAATATGGAACCCCTTCAGGGTTCACGCGAGAAATGCCCCTTTTCCCAGGGTGGCGCTTCGCTGACCCTGGGCTTTGATAGGGAACCGCGTTGCGGTTCTATGGGTATTTCCAGGATGCGGCTACGTATGAAATTGGACTGCTCTAAGAGTTTGCGACGAGGCATGAGAATGGCCGGGTTGGCGCCCTCAGTCCCGCCGTTTCGCCGTTGTCACCGCACCGCCTGGGCGATTCGGGCCGGCGAGATGCTCAAAGAGACACGCGGGGCAGTACTGTCCTTCCAGGTGTCGGCCAGGCGGTCGAGTCCGTATGAGCGGACGTAGGTTTGTGGGTTGCCGCCTTTCTCGCCGCGCGCCACGCGGATGGCGGTCCGATTGGCGGCGGCTTTGGCCCGGAAGTGTATCCGCGCGAAAACCCCCGTGGGAAAAGCCCACGGCTGATACTGACGCCCCGCCTGGTACAAGATAACGCCCTGGCTGTTGTTGGCCTGGTTCGCCTTGTGGAAATCAAACGGGTAGGACTCATGGAACGCCCCGTCCCACAGGTTGATCCCTCTCACGACCCAGTTGTTCTCATCCTCGTCCACCGCCTCGAGCGCCACGGGGTCGAAGTCAACCCGGACGCCGAGCGAATCAATGGGCAGAAGGTCGTCATTGTGGAGAACCAGATCCACCCAGAAAGAGTCTCCCTGGGCGAGGCGGGTTTCTTCAGGCCCTTGCAGGTCCACAAAGGCAGTCACCTCGCGCAAGGACTCGCCGGGAGGATGCACCCAGGCCTTGGCGGCGGCCAACGCAGCCGAGGTTTCGGAATCCGCCACCGGCAGCATGGCGGCCACGTCCGCCATCCCCATTTCCTGCGTCTGTGTCGTGGCGGCCGCGCCGGCGGCCACGAACTCGTTGCTCGGGGAGTCGGAGATGAACACGTAGCCGTGGACCACTCCACGCAGGTTCTGATCCTGAGCGCCGAGGAGGTTCTCGCCCTTGCCTATCACGGAGGTAAGGCCATCGGGCGGGCACAAATAGCGCAGAGAGGTGAATCCGGCCACGTCGCAAGCTTTGAACTTCAGCGCCAGCAGGGGCGCCTGCTCCTCCCCGACGGGTTGCCCAAACATACAGGAGAAGAGCAGCCGGCCCGGACTCTGCTTGAGCGTCAGTCCTTCCGTGGTTCCCTCGAGGGCCGAAGCGATGGCGGACTGATCGAATCCCAGAAATGTCAAACGTTGCGGGTCGTAGGCGATGCCGATCCGGAAGCCCCGTGCGGAACGCCCCGTGCGATTCGTGAAGACAACCTTCGTTTCGAACTCGGCGCCCGGCTTCACCTGCTGGTCCATCGGGCTGAAATGCAAAGTCCCCAGGACGGCTCCTATGGGCATCTGAAGCTTGGGGGGCGTCTCCTTGCCCCCGACAGCTTGCGCGCTCCTTGCGGGAGGACCTTGGGTGGCTTTCTGCACCTTGGGCGTTCCCGTGATCGCGCCGCCCGAAGGAGCCGCCCCTTTGCCCTTGTCTTCGGGACGGGAGGGACGCTTTCTCACCCTCCCGGAGTCGTCTTGGGATTCCCCCGTCCCCGACCTGCCCCGCGAAGACCGTCCCCCACGGTCCGTCCTGCTCGCGGCAGGGGTTGGGCGGGGAGTGGGCTGACCCGGGTACCCGACTCCTGGATAACCAACGCCCGGGTATCCACCGCCTGGAAACCGGCTGCCCGGGGGGTACACCGGTGTCGGTGTGGGTTGCGGCGTTGGCATCATTTGAGCGCCGGCGCGCGGTCCCGGGAAGCTCGCCAGCGCCCAGGCTCCCAGGAGCAACAGGGAAATCCAGATGATCTGCCGGTGAATGCTTGGGGATGGTTTCATGTTCAATCCTCCTGGAGATAGTGGGCGCCGCAACTGGAAGGGTTCCTCTGCGCGGCGAAGAGGACCGCCAAGGCGGTGGTGATACCGTTGCGCAGGCCGATGATGGCATCGCTCGGCCTTGCCTTGCGGTAAAAAGCGAGAATCTCGAATTGGAGTTCGCGCAGAATGGACAAAGCGCGCGAAAGCCGCCGCGGGGTCCGCGTCAGGCCCACGTAGTTCCACATCGTGCTCTTGATGGTGCGCCAGTCCTGGAAGATCAGGGCGGGGTCCACGGGCTCCGTCTCGGCGATGAATGGCCGCATCGGGGGGATGGAAGGGCGGCCCTTCTCGTTGAGGACACGCGCGGCGTCTATGCCGGCGTTCCAGCCCCACAGCAGGCCTTCCAGCAGGGAGGTGCTGGCCAGGCGGTTGGCGCCGTGCAGGCCCGTGCACGACACTTCGCCGACGGCGCGCAGATTGGGGATCGTTGTCCGGCCCCAAAGGTCCACGGCCACACCACCGCAAGCGTAATGGGCGGCGGGCACCACCGGAATCGGCTGGGCCGTAATGTCCACCCCGTATTGAAGGCAGGTCTTGTGGATGTTGGGGAAGCGCCCCCGAATCCAGGCCGCATCTTTGTGCGTGATGTTCAGATAGACGCACGGGGCGCCCGACTCGAGCATTTCGTTCTGGATGGCGCGGGCCACCACGTCGCGCGGCGCCAGCGACCCCTGCGGGTGGTACTTCGGCATGAACTCCCGCCCCGCTTGATCCACGAGAACGGCCCCCTCGCCCCGCATGGACTCGGTGATGAGGAAGCGGTTGGCGTCGGGATGGAACAAGGCCGTGGGGTGGAACTGGACGTATTCGAGGTTGAGGAGGCGCGCGCCGATCCGGTAAGCCATCGCCACGCCGTCACCGCGCGCAACCCGCGAGTTGGTGGTGTGCAGATAGATCTGCCCCAGGCCTCCTGTGGCCAGAATCGTTTGCGCGGCGGTGACGGTGA
>Ga0315274_10017318_pt1 | contig 10170 bp, 7 predicted proteins | sample YL17G02_20_MG_FD_203700 | JGI IMG/M metagenome (GOLD analysis project Ga0315274, IMG submission 203700) | Sediment microbial communities from Yellowstone Lake, YNP, Wyoming, USA - YL17G02_20 | ecosystem: Environmental > Aquatic > Freshwater > Lake > Sediment | place: USA: Wyoming | collected... | reverse complement strand
CTTTTCCGATGAGCATGACTGCCAGCAAAGATGAGGTTCTGGAGCGTGCCATGCAGATCGGGCAGGCTTCAGACCGCGGCCGTGAGTCTCAGCTGGCTGATACAATCGTGACCAATGCAGCCAAAGGGCGCGGCGGTGTTGTGCGGCTCGACGATACTTTGAGCGCGGTACACGAGGGCAGGGTGCAAACCCTGTTGATCCGCGAAGGTTTTCACGCCCCCGGGTATCGCTGCCAGGGTTGTGGCTATCTGACCGCCCAGTCCATTGCTATCTGCCCATTCTGCGGTAACGCATTCGTACAAATACCGGATGCCGTTGAAATGGCTGTCCACAATGTCATGCAGCATGGCGGAGATGTCGAAGTCCTGCATGACGAGGAGATCACAGAACGCTTTGGAAATATCGGGGCGTTGTTGCGGTACTAAACATAAACCCTCACGGAATAGCCAAAACATGGCGGAAATTGCGAAAGTGAGAGCGGATGCAGGCGCCCGGGGCCTGCATCCGCTCTCACTTTCGCTGTCTAACCGGATTTGGATAGTCGTTCGGCAGCGCGGGATGGCGGACAAACCCGCGCACCATCACCAGACCGAAGGCAAAGCCACCCACATGGGCCCACCAGGCTACCCCACCTGCATTAACGCCGCCAGACGTGCTGAGTGCGAACAGCCCCGAATAGAGTTGTGAGATGAACCAAAATCCCAGGTAAACCAGAGCTGGGATCTCGATGATGAGGGGGTAAATGAAGATTGGGATCAGAGTAACGACCCGCGCTCGGGGATATAAAAGGAAATACGCTCCCAGCACCCCAGCGATTGCTCCACTGGCGCCGATAGCCGGCATCTTGCTGGTAGGGTATATAAAAGCCTGCATCAGGTTAGCGACCAGACCGCCCAGGATATAAAAGACCAGGTAGTTAAATGGGCCCATACGGTCCTCGACATTATCCCCGAAGATGAACAAGACCCACATGTTGGTCAAAATATGGAACCAACCGCCGTGCAGGAACATACTGGTGAACACTGGTAGCCAGGTGCTGGGTTGGTTTAGATTTAGACGCACCGGTATCATCCCGTAGGTCACTGTGAACCGTTGAAGGGCTGCCGGGCCCAGGCTGAGCTCGTATAAGAAGACCAGCACATTGATCCCGATTAATGCCCAGTTCATGATCGGGAACGACCTGGAGCGGATGTTGTCGCGCAGCGGTAGCATATGTGTTTACCTCTCGGTTAGCCTCCCGGGCTGTCTCCGATGATCCCGCCCTGGGTCATCCGACGCAGGTCATCGAGCGCGGCCACAATCTCAGATGCCGTAACAGGACGGTCTTCATCGCGGTGCTTGAGTGTTCCCGCGGTGGCTTTTTCCAGTGCAACCTCGCGAATGCTCAAATCGCGGGCCAGGGCCTCTTTCACCAGCGCAGCCCCAGCGGTATAGCCGATTACCGGGTTGAGGGCGGTGATCACAATGGCGTTCCTGGCCAGCCAACCCTCGGCCTTGGCACTGTTGACCTGTATGCCATAGACGCATTTTTCGGTGAAGGTGCGGATGGCACCGATCATCACCTGCATCATCTCGAATAGGTTGTGAGCAATGATCGGCATCATCACGTTCAGTTCCAGCTGCCCGGCCTGGGCTGCCAGCGCCACCGTATGGTCGCATCCTTGTACATGGAACATTGCCATATTGAGCATCTCAGCTTGCACCGGGTTGACTTTGCCCGGCATAATACTGGAGCCAGGCTGGATGGCGGGTAAGCGAATCTCATCTAGCCCGGTAGAGGGCCCCGAGGCCAGCAAGCGAAGGTCGTTAGCGATGCGGGTCAACGTGATCGCCAGGGTGCGCAGCGAAGCCGAAAAGTCAGCCGCATCAGCCATCGACTGCATGGATTCGAACAGGTCGCTGGAAGTGTAAAGGGCCAGACCGGTTAATTCAGAGAGGCGCTTGACCATTCGGGCATGGTACTCAGGATGAGCGTTCAACCCGGTGCCGGTAGCTGTCCCGCCAATCCCCAGGCGACGCAGCCCCTCGGCAGAACGCCGGATGCGCCCACCATCGCGTTCTACTGCAGTGGCATAAGCCCCAAATTCCTGGCCCAACCGCACCGGGACGGCGTCTTGCAGGTGGGTTCGTCCCGACTTGACGACATCGTCAAATTCGATAGCTTTTTTGCGCAGGGCATCTGCCAGCCCCTCCACAGCTCCTAGGAGCTCCTCCAGCCGCCACAGGCAGCCCAGGCGGATGGCAGTGGGTATGGTGTCATTGGTGGATTGAGCCATGTTAACGTGGTCATTAGGATGGACGCCGGCCTGACCCAGGATCTGGTTAGCGCGGACGGCGATGACCTCATTGGCATTCATATTGTGACTGGTGCCTGCCCCAGCCTGGAATGGATCGACCACGAACTGGTCATCCCATCGTCCATCGATCACCTCCTGGGCGGCCTGGACGATAGCTGAGGTGCGCTCTGCGTCCAGCAGGCCCAGGTCGCGGTTGACTTCGGCGGCAGCGCGTTTAATAGTCGCTATCGACCAGATGAAAGCCCGCCAGGGTCGCAGGCCAGAGATCGGAAAGTTTTCAACAGCGCGCTGTGTCTGTGCGCCGTATAAAGCATTGGCAGGAACGCGTACCTCGCCGAGCGAGTCGCGTTCGATACGAGTGGGTTGATCCATATTTGTCTCCTAAGTAAGTGTATTTATTTTACCCTTTTTGTGACAACCGTCATACAAATATGTGACATCCGCGACTGAGGCGAAACCGCTTTCCTCGTTATTATTTCCCCAAGTGGAGGTACATACATGCGAACGATTTCCAGTGAATTCTTAGCCATCGATCGAAAAAGCCGAGCTCGCCTCCCATCCCTGGGGGTAAATACCCGACCGGTATCCACGCGTATTTGTGATTTTGACGATGTGATTATCCCCATGGAGCCCGAGGAAGCTATGCTGGAAGCGGCGCGCTGCGTCCATTGCCCGGACCCTGCCCCTTGTATGCTGGCTTGTCCGGCACATAACGATATTCCTTCTGCAATGTGGCTCATTGAACAGGGTGAATTCCTGGAGGCGGCTAAAATCTACCGCCAGACCAGTTCCATGCCGGAAATCTGTGGGCGGGTTTGTCCGCAAGAACAACTCTGCCAGGGGTCGTGTTCCCACCTTAAATCCTCCGCTTCTGTACAAACTGGCCCTCTCGAAGCCTTTGTAACCTGCTACGAGCGCAGGGCGGTGGGGGTTGAGATCCCGGTAGGCAAACCGACCGGAAAGAAAGTGGCTATGGTTGGCGCCGGGCCAGCAAGCCTGTCGTGTGCCGATCAGCTAGTCCAACGTGGCCACAAGGTCACCATTTTTGAAGCCAAGCCGGCTCCCGGGGGGCTGCTCACATACGGTATCCCCAATTTCAAGCTGCCGAAAGAGGTCGTATTTTGCAGAGTGCAGGACCTGGAACGGGCCGGTGTGGAATTTATCTATAGCACTTACGTCGGTAAAGATAAGAAGATCGACGATTTATTCGCTGAAGGTTACAATGCAGCATTTGTAGGCGTCGGCACCCTGATCGATGCCCTGATGGAAGTCCCCGGGGAGGACCTACCCGGCGTTTACAAAGCGACCGAATTCTTAGCACGCGCTAACGTGGACCTGGCGCTGCTACCGCCTGACAAACGCTCCCGACCTGAGATTGGCAAAAAGGTGGCGGTGATCGGTGGTGGCGATACGGCTTCCGACTGCCTGCGGACGGCACTGCGCCTGGGGGCCGAACAGGTAGTCTGCCTCTACCGGCGTACCGAAAAAGAAATGCCCGGTGGTCGCCATGACCGTGAACTGGCCCGCGAAGAGGGCGCCCAGTACCAGTTCCTGACCCAACCGGTGCGCTTCATCGCCGATGAGGACGGTCACCTGGCGCAGATTGAATGCATCCGCATGGTCTTGGGAGAGCCGGATGCCAAAGGGCGCCGAAAGCCGGTGCCGGTGGAAGGTTCCAACTTCATCGTAGAGGCCGATACCGCCGTCCTGGCGTTGGGCTATTGGCCTGACCCGACCATCGGCGATACAACGCCGGATTTGAAGACCCGCGATTGGGGCTTGATCGTGGTTGACCCGGCTACCGGGGCCACCTCTCGTCCCGGTGTTTATGCGGGTGGCGATGATGTCACCGGCCCCGACCTGGTGGTCACGGCGATGGTTGCCGGGCGCAAAGCCGCCGCTGCTATCGATGCCTATTTACAAAGCAAATGACATCCTCTCGATGCAAGACAACCCCAGAGATTTTTCTAAAGTGGATCGTAAGGTGCGCATGCGCTTGCGAACGCGTGGACTGCCTGTCCGGCCGGCGGCGATACGGGTGCGCGATTTCGAAGAGATCACCTGTCCATTGAGTGCAGAGTGGGCCAGGTCCGAAGCGGCACGCTGCATCCACTGCCCGGACCCTGCACCTTGCTACAAGGCTTGTCCGGCACAAAATGACATATCCCAGGCGATGTGGCTGATCGAACAGGGGAAGTTCCTGGAAGCAGCCCAGGTATACCATCAAACCAGTTCTATGCCGGAGATTTGCGGCCGTGTTTGTCCTACCGAAAGGCTCTGCGAGGGCGCCTGTGTGCGTAGCAAGAAGAACGGACGTACAATCCCATTGGGTGCCCTGGAAGCCTTTGTGGCTGACTACGAGCGTCAGACTGTTGGAATAACACTGCCGGTAGCAAAACCGATCGGGGCTAAAGTTGCCATCATCGGTGCCGGACCAGCCGGCCTGACCTGCGCTGAGCAATTGGCCCGGCGCGGCCACTGGGTCACGATATTTGATGCCCGGCCTGCGCCAGGTGGGTTGTTGACCTATGGCATTCCCAGTTTTAAGCTGTCCAAGTCAGTCGTTTTAACTAAATGGGGGGATCTGCGACGCGCCGGGGTATCGTTTGTGGGGAACACTTACATCGGCAAAGCCAGGACGATTAACGACCTGCTTGCAGAGGGGTATGAGGCTGTTTTTATTGGAGTCGGCGTAGGGAGCGACATCACCATGAACGCTCCGGGCGAAGACTTACCCGGGGTGTATAAGGCAACCGAGTTCCTGGTACGGGCCAACGTGGATACGGCTCTGCTGCCCCCAGAGATGCGCAAACGTCCCGAGGTCGGTGAGAGGGTCGTGGTCATTGGGGCAGGGGACACCGCTATGGACTGCCTGCGCACGGCGCTGCGCATAGGAGCTAGAGAAGTGACCTGCCTCTATCGCCGCAACAGGAAAGCCATGCCATCGCGTGGCAGGGACCTTAAGCTGGCGCTTGAGGAAGGGGCAAAGTTCCAGTTCTATACACAGCCTATCCGTTTTATCGCCGGCGAAGATGGCCGCCTGGCACAGATCGAATGTTTACAGACCCGATTAGATGGACGGGACGCTAGCGGTCGCCGCAGGCCTATCCCGGTAGCGGGAACGAATTTCATCGTCGAGGCCGATACGGTTGTTCTGGCCCTGGGCTACCGGCCTGACCCGACGATCAGCGCCACAACACCTGGCTTGAAGGCACGCAATTGGGGGTTGATTATCGCCGATCCCGAAACTGGAGCCACCACGCGCTTCGGGTTGTTCGTCGGCGGCGATATTGTCACCGGTCCGAACCTGGTCGTAACTGCCATGGTCGCTGGCCGCAGGGCGGCCGCTACCATTGATGCTTATTTGAGCTGACCCTAAAGGCGGTATAATTTGGATGTGTGCGCCGGTGGGCGTACACATCTTTTTTGTTTGTGACAGAGGGATAAATATGGACATTGGCACCGTTCAGCAAGTCAACATCGATGAGCAGATGCGCGCTGCGTATCTGGACTACGCCATGAGCGTGATCGTCTCGAGAGCCATCCCCGATGCTCGCGATGGGCTCAAGCCCGTTCACCGGCGAATCTTATTTGCCATGCATGAGCTGGGCGTACGGACCAATTCTGCTTATAAAAAATCCGCCCGCATCGTCGGCGAGGTGCTCGGTAAATACCATCCTCATGGCGATATAGCTGTATACGACACGATGGCGCGTATGGCACAGGATTTCTCCATGCGCTACCCGTTGGTGGACGGGCAGGGCAACTTTGGCTCAATTGACGGTGACGCTCCTGCGGCCCAGCGTTACACTGAAGCGCGTCTTTCGGGCGCGGCAGAAGAGATGCTGGCCGATATCGAACTGAACACAGTAGACTTTACCGATAATTTCGATGGCTCGTTGCAAGAGCCGGTCGTTCTACCCGCGCGGCTGCCTAATTTATTGCTCAACGGTTCCTCTGGGATTGCAGTGGGCATGGCGACGAACTTCCCTCCCCACAACTTGCGCGAAGTGGCCGCGGCGCTTAATTATATGATCGACAATTATGATCGGATCGATGAAATTCCGGTCGAGGACCTGACCAAATTCATACCCGGGCCGGATTTCCCCACGGGTGGGGTCATTGTCGGAAGTGACGGTATCCGCCAGGCGTACAGCACCGGCCGGGGGCGTATCGTGCTGCGCGGCCTGGCACATATCGAGGATATGGGCAGCAGCCGATACCGCATCGTCATCACCGAGATCCCTTACCAGCTCAACAAGTCCAGCCTGCTCGAGCGCATCGCCGAGCTTGTCCGCGAGGGCAAAATGGAAGACATCTCAGACCTGCGCGATGAGTCCGACCGGCGAGGTATGAGTATTATTGTTGAGCTCAAGCGCAACGCACAGCCCAAGAAGGTCCTCAACCAGTTGTACAAGTACACCCCCTTGCAATCCACCTATGGTGGCCAGTTGCTGGCCCTGGTGGATGGGGAACCTCGCCTGCTGTCGCTCAAGCGCACCTTGCAGGTTTTCATCGAGCACCGCCTGGAGGTGATCACCCGCCGCTCACAATTTGAGCTGGAAAAAGCGCGGGCGCGTGCTCACATCCTGGAGGGCTTATTGATTGCCCTGGCTCACCTGGACGACGTGATCCAGACCATCCGCCAATCCCCGGATGCCGATGTCGCCAAAGAACGGCTGATGACGCGCTTCAACCTGTCCGAGAGGCAGGCGCAGGCCATCCTCGATATGCAGCTACGCCGCCTGGCCGCCCTGGAGCGCCAGAAGATCGAGGATGAACACCGCCAGATCCAGGAGCGAATCGCTTACCTGGAAGATCTGCTGGCCACTCCAAAGAAAATATTAGGGCTGATCCAGGCCGACCTGACCGAGCTGGCTGAAAAATATGGCGACGAACGTCGTACGCATATTGCTGCCGAGGCCAGCGAGGACTTCAGCGAGCAGGACCTGATCCCCGATGAGGCTGTGCTGATCAGCATCACCCAGCGTGGCTACGTCAAACGGATCGCTGCCAAGGCTTTCAAGGCCCAGGGACGAGGCGGGCGCGGTGTCACTGGTCACATGACCAAAGAAGAGGATGAGGTGCTTATGCTCATCCCGGCACGCACGCTGGATACGCTCCTGTTCTTTTCCGATCGGGGTAAAGTTTATTCGGAAAAGGCATATCAGATCCCCGACGCCGACCGCTCGGCGCGCGGTATCCCCATTGTGAATGTGCTTTCGCTGGAGCCGGCTGAGACCCACCGTCCGGCTGAGACCATCACTGCGGCCGTCGCCGTACCGGACTTTCAAACCGCCGAGTGCTGCATTATGGCTACAACCAACGGACGCGTCAAACGGGCGATGCTGTCAGAATTCGCCATGGTACGCCCCTCCGGGCTGATTGCCATTACGCTTGAGGACGGTGACGAGCTGGGCTGGGTGCGCCTGACCCGCGGTGACAGCGGAATCATCCTGGTAACAGAGCAGGGCCAGGCACTGCGTTTTTCGGAGCAGGAAGTGCGCCCCATGGGTCGCAGCGCAGCCGGAGTCACCGGCATTCGTCTGGGTAAGAATGATAAGGTTGCCAGTATGGAGGTAGTCGAGCCGGGCGGCGATTTGCTGCTGGTGACCCAATTCGGTTATGGCAAGCGCTCTCCACTGGATGAGTATCCCATCAAAGGTCGCGCCACCGGAGGCGTGCAGACGATCGATAAGAACTCCTTAAAGAAGGTGGGGGTGGTCGCCGCGGCGCGCGTGGTGCAGGAAGCTGACGATGTGACAATCATCACTGCCAGTGGCTTGATTCTGCGCACCACGGTCCAGGAGATTAAAAGGTCTGGCCGAGCGACACGCGGTATTTTGTTGATGGATTTACAGGAGAGGGATAAAGTCGCTTCGCTGGCGCGCATCTCCGCTGCTGATTTACGCCGTGTGGGAGTGACTCAGGAATAAGGGCTGACACACGACTACCAACCGGGTTGCCTTTCGTCGGCTGTATACCCTGAGCAGTAGACTCGTACGCCGGACCTACTGTTCAGGGTAAACGGTGGCAGATGTTTTACATAAACGTAGGCCAGATTTTTCCGGTCACTAACATGAAAAGCGTGCCCAACAGGCAGACCATGATTAACAGCATGATTGAAATGATGAATCGCTGGGGAGGAGTCATACCCAGGAAGTACCCTCCTGGATAGCGGTCATCCTCTTCAGAAATAAATTCGTCTTCTGCCTGGTTCTCATCACGGTCAGCCTGATCAGCCTGTTGGCGTAAATCGTCAAACATGATCGACCTCCTCACACACTTTTACCCATCCCAATTGTGCTAAAAACAGGGATTTGCAGGGGCGTAACCCCCGCAAATCCCTGTTTTTGGCTATTCTTCCCTCCCCTGGCCGCGGGGGAGGGGCAGGGTTGGGGGCCTAAGCTTACATCTCACAAGGTTCAATTATAACCTTTTAGTCATCGGACCTCGCCGGAAAGATAGGCGGGTAGACAGGGTTCATGAGGTAACAGCTCAGGCTGAGCAGTCCCCTTTGAGTGCATCCGGACTATGCTATAGCCGGTCGCAGACGAACCTCACCGATCTGTACAGTCTCTACTTTACCGCTGCACGTGCGCAGCTTCAGGGATCCATCTGAGGCCAGGCCAACAATCTGGCCCTCCTGAACAGGCGCGTGCAGACTCTCCACTGTGGGTGAAATTCCGTCATTAACCTGGCTTTCGCCAGGCGATATCTGTACCCACTCTCCGCGGAATGCAAGGTTCGCTTCCCAGGCAAGCATGAAATCCGGTGTGGGCAGACGTGACCTCCAGTGCAGGAACTCAGCCAATACATAATGTAGCAACTCCAGGCGATCAATAGGGCGCCCAAGGACAGTTTCGACGCATGTTACAGGAAAGTGGTGTTCTACCTCAGGCGATGCTTTTGGTATAGAAGGAGGTGCAACATTAATGCCAATCCCCAGGATCAGGGAAACCAACCTTTCGCCTGCCCATTTTGCTTCTGCCAGCACGCCAGCAACCTTGCGGCGATCCAGAAGGACATCGTTGGGCCATTTGACCTCGGCAGAGAGGCTGTAGGGGTACTGTAAGGCGGTGCAGACCGCCAGCGCTCCCAGGGAGGTCATACGGGTCAGGTAGGCAAATTCATCCCGGGTAGGATAGAGCACCAGGCTAAATGCCAGCGCTGATCCGGGTGGGGTGAACCAGCGCCGGCCTGCCCTGCCCCGTCCGGCCGTTTGTTCATCGGCCAGGACTAGCGCCAATTCAGGTGCACCTTGGTCAGCCCAACGGGCAGCTTCGTCGTTGGTTGAGCCGAGCTGTTGATAATAGCGTACCGCACCCAGTGGCAAATCAGCCAGGACAGCTTCCAGCGCTTTCTGGTCCATGCCCGGCCTCTATTGCTCTGCCTTCATGGTCCGTTGACGGGCGCGCTCGCGGAAGAGCTCGATTACCGCTGGCATGACCGAGATAAGGATGATTGCCAGGACAACATAAGAGAAATTGTTTTTCACAAACTCTAAATTGCCGAAGAAATAGCCTCCAAAGGTGAAAAGCGCTACCCAGGTAAGCCCTCCGATGACATTATAGGCGATAAAATGTCCATAGGTCATCGCACCGACGCCGGCGACAAAAGGCGCAAATGTGCGGATGATCGGGACGAAACGCGCCAGCACGATCGTTTTACCGCCGTGTCTTTCGTAGAAAGCGTGCGTGCGGTCCAGGTATTCTTTTTTCAGGAATCGGATTTCCCCGCTGAAAGCTCTTGGTCCGATGGCGTGACCGATCCAGTAATTGGCTGTGTCCCCGGCAATGGCAGCCAGGCTGAGCAGGCCGAACAGCAGCCAGATGTTCAGGCTGCCCAGGGCAGCAAATGTGCCAGCGGCAAA
>Ga0315274_10017316_pt1 | contig 10170 bp, 15 predicted proteins | sample YL17G02_20_MG_FD_203700 | JGI IMG/M metagenome (GOLD analysis project Ga0315274, IMG submission 203700) | Sediment microbial communities from Yellowstone Lake, YNP, Wyoming, USA - YL17G02_20 | ecosystem: Environmental > Aquatic > Freshwater > Lake > Sediment | place: USA: Wyoming | collected... | reverse complement strand
GGAGATCCTCGAAGAAGCGATCGGCCGATTCAACAAGAGCGCCGACGAATACCTCGATGACGCGAAAGCGTGGTCGAATGGGACGCACCCGGAGAAGCCAGGGCGTCACGACTACGGCCGGTACAAGACGTCGATCGACGCGGCCCAGACGTACCGCGACATGGCCAAGAAGCTACAGGCGATGCTGCCGAGGAGGACTCCGTGATCGGCTACGCGGTCAGCGCGGTGGTGGACGGCTACGCGTACCTCGACCGAGCGACGGAGCGCCAGAAGCTCGTCGAGGCGGCCGAGCAGCGCGTCGGCTACCACCGTCGGCTCGGCCGCGAGCGTCCGCTCGTCACTGTGGAGACCGCGCAGCAGATGCGCAGGGAGTTGTCGAAGCTGACGGACGGGTCGTGCGTCGTCCTCGTCGACTGCGCGCTCGAACACTGCTGGGACGAGGCCGACCTGCTCGCCTGTTGGGCGCAGGTCCGCAGGGTGTCAGGAGCGACTGAGCAGTCGGCGCCAGACGTCTTCGTCGTCCGCGTCCAGAAGTGGGCGCAGATGAGACAGCTGCTCGACCCGCGGCTCCGCTGGGTCATCAAGAGCGCCCCGCCGGGGTCGAGCAAGCTGGAGTACGAGCCGTTCTCGAGGCGGAGCAGCGTGCTGGCGGACGTCCGGCTGGCTGGGCGCGCGAAGAAGAACGCGAAGAGGTCGCCGTGATCCGCGTCGCGACGCGCCGGTCGACCGTGCTGGCCGACGTCCGCATGGGCCGTCGCATCGCGGGCGTTGGCGCGGTCGTGCGGGTCGGCGCGTCGGCGGACAGCCTGGATGGCCAGGTCTCGTCCACGCTGACGATGTACGTCCTGCTGCCTGTCGTCGCGCTCGCGACGCTCGGATACGCGGTCAGCGGAGGCTGCCTGTGCGGGCTGGTCGTCGGCGGCGTGGTCGGGGCCGCCGGCGGCGGTTGGGTCTACTCCATGAACAGAAAGTCGGTGACGTGATGGGCACATGGGCGACTCCTGACACGATGGTGAAGGCGAAGAAGCTCGTCGCCCTCTTGAAGCGCCCGATCTCGCCTGACGTCGCGAAGGACAAGCTCTACGACCTCGTCGGAGACGACGACCTGTTCGACGCCCTCCAGGACGCGAAGGACGATCGCTACACGGAAGACGTCAGGAGGATGGTCGCCTTGAAGCTCGGGGAGTGGGACGAGTGGTACTTCAGAGCCCCAGAGGACTGGCGGCGCCCGTTCGAGATCGGCGTCTGGGAGACGCTGCGCCCCGTCTACCGCAAGATCCTCGCGCCATATCGGAGGGGATGATGCCTACGCGTACAGGCTCGATCGTCCTCCGGAGGAGCACCGTACTCGCAGACGCGCGACGGGGTCGGTCGGCCTCCGCCGTATCGCCCGAGACAGTCGTCCGTGTCGGAGTCGGCAAGCCGATGTGGGTCCGAGGCGACAGCGTCCGCGAGAAGGCGACCGCACTCGACGGCGCGGTCCAGTCGCTCAACACCGACGTCCTCGGGACGATCGTCTGGGAGGACCCGACCAAGCTGGAGAACGACGTCGCCGACCTCCCCGCTTCGAGCACCGTCAAGTGGGTCCGGATGAAGGAGGTGGCCGTCCTCCGGGAGCGAGCGGCCAAGAAGTCGAGCGCGCAGGTCGCCGACGAGGTCAGCTACGGACGCGGGTGGCGGGCATTCTACGACGACTGGACCGCGTTCAACGACAAGATCCAGGGGCCGACCGAGATCATCGGCGGAATGTCTCCGTCGGACGCCTGGGATGAGGTCGAGCGCTACGAGACGAAGTTCAACACGCAGTACGACAGGTACGGCGCGATCGGCCAGAAGCCGTCTCTGCCGAAGCCGCCGACCGAGAAGGAGGTCGAGGCGCAGCACGCCACGGCCGGTAGCGCGATCCCCTGGGGCTGGATCGTCTTCGTCGGGGTCCTGGTCGGCGGCGCGCTGTTCCTCGGGCAGGCGCGCGGGCTGCTCGGCGCGGCTCCGGTCAGGGCGGCGGCGTGATGGCGTTCTTCGGGATCGCGAGCAGCCAGCAGGAGGAGTAGGATGTCGCACATGACCCCCGGTACCGGCACGATCGCTCTCAAGCGCAGCACCGTCCTGGCGGATGTCCGTCGTCATGGCGCTCGCCATCGTGACGCTTACGACGCAACGGTCGTGAGGGTGGGCGTCACGATCGACAAGCCGGCTGGCCTCGCGAACAGCGATGACATCGAAGTGTATCGAAGCACGCTAGACGGCGTGATCGAGTCGCTCGACGGCGACATGAACGACCAGTTCGTCTGGATGGACCCAGCCGACATCACAGACGACCCCGACGACTGGAGAAAGGCCATCCACGACGCAGTCAGGGCGAAGCTCATCGCCCACGGCAAGGGCAAGTCGACCGCGCAGATCAACGCCGAGATCGACTACGGAAGTCGGTGGAACTCGTATCGTAAGGCATGGCAAAACGGGAGGAAGAAGATCTCGATGACCGGCCCAGCGCCGCCTGGCATGGAGACTGTGCTCAGCAAGATGTGGGACGACTTCCGCGAGGACCACGCGAAAGTGATCGAGTTCTACACAGAGTTCAAGAAGCTCGGTGGCGAGCCGAGCGCAGGATCGAACCCAGGGCCACTGCCGGATAAGATCTACAAGGTCAAGTCTCCGCTCGACAACCCGACGCTCTCGGCGATTCCATGGGGCTGGATCGTCTTCGCCGTCGTCCTGATCGGCGGCGCGATGTTCATCGGCCAGGCACGCGGGCTGCTTGGCGCAGCGCCAGTCAGGGGGGCCGCATGATCTCGCTCCGTCGATCTACGGTGCTCGCCGACGTCAGGCAAGGTTACGGACGTCGACGTCAGGCGGCGACGACCGTCGGCGGCGACGACCTCGGAGACTTCTACAAAGACGACAACGGCAGCCTCTGGAAGTACGATGGAAAAGCCGGGTACCCGGCTGGCTACGTCAGGGCGATGACGGACCAGTACGGCGGGTCGACGTCGCCTTGGTTCGATCGGCCGGTCCTGCCTGGCAGCGACCACGACGAGGTCAACGCATGGATCGACCGCAAAGCACTGATCCTGGGCGCGATCGAGACCGCGGCGGAGAAGGCGGGGGAGGCGGCGGCGAAGAAGAGCAAGACCGCGCCGAAGCCGACGGGCGGGGCCGGCGGCGGCGGGTCGTCCGGCGGGTACTCGCCTCCGGAGACAGACTCAGACGTCGCGCCGTACGCGGCGTCCGCGGGTTCGACGTCGTCGCTCTCGACGGCCATCACGGTGGCGATCATCGCCTCCGCCGGGATCGTCTTCCTCTTCGCGCACTAGGAGCAAGTCATGAAGATCGCTGACCCTACCTACCCACTCGGCCGCGATCTGGACTCGCTGGCCGCGACGTCCAGTCAGACCGCGAAGGAGATGCGCCAGCAGCTCACCGAGTACTCCGCGAGGATCGTCCAGATGCGGGAGATCGCCGCCATCGCGGCGAGGGAGCTGCGTGGACCGAATCGAGTGCTTTCGAGTGAATGGACGGTGATCGGAAACCACCTACACGCAGCCGAGGAGGCGATCGACAACGTCCGTCAGCGCCTCTTCAGGATCGAATAGGAGTCCAATTGAGCGTAGACGACCGCCGCCCGCCTGGTCCGCCCGGGGAGTTCGAACCGCCGTCGCCGTTCGCGCCGACGACGTCGTTCGGTTTCTCGACGCCGCCGTCATCTCCGTTCCGACCTGGTGGCGGAGGAGGAGCGTCACAGCCGCAGCCGTTCGCGGCGCCGCCGTCGGCCGGGCCGGCCAGCAGCTCGCTCTACCAGAAGGTCCAGGGCGTCCACCTCCCCGACCTGCTCGGGTTCATCAAGGGCTGGCACGGCGGTAAGCCGGCGCGGGACCCGAACGGCAACAGAGTCGTGCTGCCGTGGTTCGCGCTGGAGGTGATCCACCTCGATACGTCGACGGTGATCTACGTCCACGACTGCGACCCGGCGGAGGCCGACGAGGAGGTCGCGCACAAGATCGAGACTCGGATCGAGCAGCGCGCGCGCGGGATGGGCGACGGCGGGACCCACCGGTTCGAGGTCCGCTGCCACTTCCGGAGCGCGGACGGCAAGCAGACAGCGTGGGAGCCGTGGACTTCGCCGATCACGCTGCCGCCCGCGACGCCCCACTGGGGCCAGCCGCACTACGGGGGCATGGGGGGCGGAGTCAGCGCCTGGGGCGGCGGAGGTGGCCTCGGCGGGGGCGGTGGTGGCGGCCTCGGCGGGGGCGGCGCCTTCGGGGGGGGCGGGTTCGGTGGGGCGCAGAACCAGCACGCGACGTTCCTCCGGGCCAACATCGACGCGGCGCAGCGCAGCGACGCGGTGCTGATGCGCGCGATCGACATGATCGAGAACCACTCGCGACGGCTGGAGGCGGCCAACGCCTACTTCGTGAGCCACGAGATGGAGCGCATGAGCTTGATCGCCGACCTGCAGGACAAGTCGCGGCGCAACAAGCTCGAGGAGCAGATGGCGGAGCTGAAGATGGCCGCCCTCCAGACGGCAATCGAGAAGTTCATGGTGGCCCTGCCGCTCGGCTTCGTGGTCGCGAACCGGTGGCTCAAGGAGAAGGCGTCGGCGCGGGCGGGAGAGGCGAGCACGAGAGAGAAGCGCGCGTTCGTGGCGCTCCGAAGCGTGATGACGCAGCTGGAGAAGACGCCGGCCGGGGCGGACCCGGAGGTGGTCCGGATGATGCTCAAGAGCGCGGGCGTCCAGGACGAGACGCTCGACGACGTCTTCGGACTCTTCCAGGAGATGGCGTTCGACCGGATGATGGATGCCGCGGAGCAGAACACGAAGAAGTCGCTGCTCGGCATGGGCGACGACGGCGACGCGCAGACTGGCATCAAGCGGCTACTTCGGGCGGCCGGGGTGGCGAAGGACGAGCCGGTGGACCCGGCCAAAGGAGGCAGCAAGTGAACCAGATGATCCATCTCCGCCGTTCCACCGTCTTGGCCGACTCGCGTGGACGACGCCGTAGCAGTAGGCCGCAGCCGAGCGTCGTCCGCGTCGGCGACTTCGGCGGCTACGAGTGGGCCGGGTTCAGCGGTACTCGCGGGTTCGGCGACGTCAGCGTCGGCGGCGGGAGTGTTCCACTCTGGATCGTCGTCAGCACGACGATGAGCCGCGACGACAAGCCGGAGACGAAGACCGCCATCCCCGTCGACAGCGTCGTGCGGTTCACCGTGCAGAACGGGATCCGCGACGTCTCCGACGACGCGGACATGGCGATCCTGCGTGGGAAGGTCGTTACGACCCGCAACCCGTTGACGCCGGACTCCTACGGGATCCAGGTCACCGAGGTGGTCGACACGCACAAGCTCGATCCGGCGGTCTCCCCGCCGATCGTCGGACAGGTCTTCCTCGTGGCGCCGTCGAGCATCGCGTCGGTCGAGTCGATCGGGAGCGCGCCGCCGCCGACGATGGTGATCTACTCTACTTCGGAGTGGCTCGGGCAGATGCCGCAGGCGAAGCCGACCGAGGTCGTCGCGACGTCGACTCCAGCTACGCCCGCCCCCGAGACGACTCCATCGCCGTCGCCCACGCCGACCGCGTCGACGACACCGTGGGGGACGATCATCCTCGGGGTGGTCGCCGTCCTGGCGGTCGGCAGCCTGATCTGGCGAGCCGTGTAGGGAAGAAGAAGGAGAGAGGTCGACATGGTTACGCTGCACAGATCCACGGTCCTGGCCGACGCGCGACGGGCTTCGCCCGCGCCGGTCGTCCGAGTCGAAGGAGTGGAGGCCGCCGGTACGATGGTCTTGAACATCGTCTGGGTGGTCTTGATCGTCGTCGGCGGCGTCTACCTCTACAAGAGGTACGCGTGATGGTCCATCTCCGCAGGTCCACGGTCCTCGCCGACCACGGTCGCGCGCCGGCCGCTCGATCGACGCCGCGACTCCGCACCGCGTCGATGCCCGCGTCCGCGATCGTCCGCGTCGGCGCGTCCGCGTCCGACGTCGCCGACGAAGTCCGCAAGGCGACGGACGTCGAAGACATGGACGCCGTCTTCCGCGACCACCTAGAGAGCAAGGACGTCCCCAAGTACATCGCAAAGTCTTGGTGGATCCCGGTGACCATCGAGGGGGGCGGGCACACGCTGGAGATCCTCGCCGCGCCAGACTACGGCGCCGTCGGCACCAACGGCGACCCGTTCCGCATCGGCAAGGAGAGCCAGTTCTTCGCGCAGGAGTACGTGGACGCGTTCGACGCGATCATGCCGTCGCAGAGGCTGCTCAAGGCCATCGAAGCCGCGGCCGACCCGAAGCTGGAGTTCATCCCGGTCTCGATCCCGGGCGGCGGCGCGAACGCCACGCCGGAGGGCGTCGTTATCGCGAACGACCGGGCCAACGCGGCGATGGACAAGGCGGGCGTCTCGCCGACCGACGGCAAGATCCTGATCGGCTACCGCAAGGCGTACGTCGTCCGCCCTGGGCTCAACGGCGACTACATCGCGATCTACGGAGGGCGGGCCAGCTGGGCGCCGAAGGGCGTCCAGCCGCCGAGCGGCCACGCGCACACGACGGGGCAGATCAAGGGGACGACGAACTACAGCGACTACTCGCACGGCATCGTGCTGGTGAGCCGCAAGGCGAAGCTCGACGGCGTGGCGGTCGACCTCCGAGACGACGTCTTCAACAACGACGACGACGCGATCGTCGCGCTGGTGAGCGACGAGGGGCGGTTCGATCCGGTCTTCCCGAACGCGGGCGAGGGGTCGCTCGCCAAGTTCTCGGTCGGGGGCGGCGGGAGCGAGGTACGACCCGGCGGTCCCCCGGCACCGAAGGCGAGCCCGTTCGCGGGCGGCGGCGGCGGGATGTCGACGGGGGTGCTGGCCGCCCTGGGCGTGCTCCTCGCGGCGGTGGCGTACGCGGCGTGGAAGATGACGGCGTAAGGAGCAAATGGAATGGCCACCAAGCACTTCGCGGCGCGACGAACCGGGTCAGATCCCGCACGACGCGGTCGAGGGCCGCGAGGAGTACTGGAAGCACGACCAGACGGGCCGGAGCCTCGGCAACGGTCGACTCGTCGGCGTCGCCAGGTTCCTCGACGGCGCGAAGGTCGGTGTCGTCCCAAACAAGAAGCTGCCGCACTGGGTCTACAAGTAGGGACGCCCACGACGATCGACGAACGTGAAGAGGAAGAGGAGACGACGATGCCGCTCAAGCCAGGTTGGTCGAGGAAGACGCAGTCAGCGAACATCCGGAAGCTGATGCACGAGGGTTACCCGCAGCAGCAGGCGGTGGCCATCGCGCTGGAGAACGCGCGGCGCACCGGCGGCGGCAGTCGAGTCCCAGGCAACCCGAACCGCGCCGGGTCGACCGAGGACGAGTACATCGACGTCCCAGGCACAGACTACGAGCGCGCGGCGCACGACGCCTACATCGACGTCGCGAGCGAGAGCCTCGAGGAGGTGCTGGAGGCGGCTTACGCGGCGCACAAGAAGCGACGACCGTACCGACCGTTGAAGCCAGAGAACCGCTACGGCGCGGCAATGTTGGAGCGCAGCGGCATTCTCTTCCAGATCATAGGCGGGGCGTATCCTGGCGGCAGGGGATGGGCCGGGACCGAGTACGGCGTGACGGAGAAGGGCGAGATGGCCTGGCTGATGATGATGGCCAAGATCCCGCTGACCGGAAGAGCGAAGGTGTAGCTGTGCCCGCCGGAGCCGCTCAGTACGACTACGTGGTTTGGTCGGGCCCGGTCATCGGAGAGCTGATCTCGCCGTCCGCGCTGCCGCGCGACCCGATCATGACGCGGGCGAACACCGCGCGTGATGCCGAGAAGAAGGCAGACAAGATCCGGCCGAGGTGGTCGCATCGAGCGCAGAGGATCCTCACGATCGGCCAGGACGCCAAGGGCCTCAAGGTCGTCAAGAACGAGAAGAACATCCGGCCGCGAGCCATCGACGACATGTCTCGGCCGTGGCTCGGTGGACGGTGGCTCGCCTCATCGTTCTCGCCCGGCGACAAGGTGACGGTCGACTGGGACAGCGGCGACGGCCAGGTCGGGCACGGGGGATGGCTCGTGAGCCGGCTTCGAGACCGGATCGAACAGAGCCTGAGCGGCGGGCTGAACGAGATGTGGTACTCTGAGCGCGCCGTCACCACCCCGGTCCATCCGCGAGCCAACCGCGCCGGCGCGCCGCGCTACACGATCGCCGAGCGGAGCGCCCTCGGCGCCTACCAGATCGCGGTCTACAGGGATCTCGTCCGCAACGGGGTGCCGGAGGCGGAGGCTAGCGAGATGATGGGCGCGTTCCCGGAGGTCCACGCGCTGGAGGCGTACCGAGCTGGGGTGGAGCCAGCGGCGCTCGCCGACCGCATCGGCACGGCCGCGGCGTACAAGGCGATGACGGGGCGTTCGGGATGGCCGAAAAGCCACGGCAACCGCCGGTAAGGGGAGGAGGAAACGATGGGCCAACGTAGGATGACAGGTCACGCGCCTCTGGCAGAGGTGTACAGATTCGCAGATCGGATCTTCCAGCCAGAGAGCATGGGTACGTACATCACGCGCCCGCGCTACGCGACGCTCGCTGAGATGGCTCGCAACGCCGGAGACCTCTCGTTCTCCAAGGTCGGTAAGCGTGGTACTCGCTTGCGCGCGCTGGAAAAGTACGGGCTCGTGCGTCGCCCGCTCAATCTTCACCGCTGGGAGCTGACTGCTGCTGGTTGGAACCTGCTCAACGCCAGCGAGGACGCGTGGCGACTGTCGTCGAACCAAGCCGGCTGGCGCGGTGCCTCTGCGGGCAGAGACGCGGCTAGCTTCGACGAGCGAGAGCTTGCGATGGGCGTGAAAGCGGAGGCGAAGGAGCACGGCGTCCCGGCCGCTACGGCACGACGCATCGCGATGGACCACTTAGTCGAGGACCCGCGCTACTACTCGAAGGAGCGAGCGAAGGAGCACGCTGCCGCCGCAGCGGTACCGACGAGCCGGTTCATCGAGTCTCTCAGGAGCAAGAACCGCATCGTGCCGCGGGCCAAGCGCCGCTTCCCGCCGTCTGAGTACTTTACAGCGGTCGCGATGGACACGGGCGGGACGGCGCATCGAGCCTACCAGGGCCCGTCGCTGTCGACCGCGCGGGTGAAGGCGAAGATCGCTGCGTCGCAGTGGCGGATGCCGGTGACGGTCGTCGACCAGCAGTGGAACGAGATCGCTACGTACCAGCCTGGAGACGCGAACCACGCCGTCGAGAAGCGCATGCGAGCCGACGGCTGGGTCTACCTCGGCGGGCTGACGGACAAGTCGTTCCCGATCGGATCGAACCGCTACCAAGTCACATCGATCGACCGGAGCCAGTCGCCGGCGTTTACGGACCACGGAGGCGTGGGCTCGTTCGATACGGCAAAGAATGTCGCTGATCGGATCCTCCGGGAGGCCGACCGGGTGGAGATTTGGGATTCGAAGCGCGGCCACATGGTCGCCTACAAGGAGCAGTGATGGACCCCGAAGCAGCACTCGCGAGCGCGGAATACCAGATGGCGTGGATCCTCGAGGCGTTGACGCGCGAGGACAGCGAGTCACGTCGCGTTGGGATCCGCGAGCGGAGGTCTCGGATCCGCGAGTACCTCGCCGCCTACACCGGTTGGCGTCGCGGCGGCGGGTTCGAGCCGAACAACGGCGACGCGAGGGCGCGAGCCATCTCGCGGTTCCTGAGGAGCGGAGGCAAGGCAGGCGCGTGGCACATCAAGGCGACGCAGAACCGATCCTCGGCGTCTCGATTCGATCGAAAGCAGGCCAGCCGACGCAAGGCCAGGAAGACGGGCGTCGGAGTCGCGAAGCACGAAGCACGGGACGCCAGACATACCGCACAGACCATCTGGGACTCTGGCGTCAAGCAAGGATTAGATCCTCGTGATCTGACAGACCAGCAGATAAGAGCGCTCGCGGATATGATCGGCGTCCGAGGGGACGTCCGTCTGGCGAACGTCGTCTCCGCGTACAAGCGAAAGGCCGGTAGTGCGAACCGCGCCGGGTCGAAGCGCGCGGCCAAGGCCAAGCCGAAGTCGCTCCGCGCCGAGTACGAGGCGTCGAAGCGGGACTACCGCGCGAAGGGGCGCGCGCTCGCGGCGTCCAAGTCGAAGCCCAAAGCGCTCCGCGCCGATTACGAGGCGTCGCAGCGCGATTACCGCGCGAAGGGCGAAGCGCTC
>Ga0315274_10017315_pt1 | contig 10171 bp, 8 predicted proteins | sample YL17G02_20_MG_FD_203700 | JGI IMG/M metagenome (GOLD analysis project Ga0315274, IMG submission 203700) | Sediment microbial communities from Yellowstone Lake, YNP, Wyoming, USA - YL17G02_20 | ecosystem: Environmental > Aquatic > Freshwater > Lake > Sediment | place: USA: Wyoming | collected... | reverse complement strand
CCGCCACACTTGCGGCAGTTGCACCAGGTAGTGGAGCACGGCGCCCACTACGACACCGAGCGCCAGGCCGTAGACGCCGAAGGCCGGCGCCAGGAACAGCGCGCCCAGGATGATGGCCAGGTTGTAGGCCGAGGGGGCCAGGGCGGCCGCCAAGAAGCGCCGGTAGGAGTTTAGGATGCCCATGAAGACGCCGCTGACGGCGAAGACGGCGGGCGTGAGCAGCATCATGCGCATGAGGCTGGCCGTCAGGGCCTGTCGCTCCGGCTCGAAGCCCGGCGCCACCAGGTAGCGCACCAGAGGCCCGGCGAGCAGGGCGCAAAGCGCGGAGAGCGCCCCAAGCAGGAGCAGGAGGATGCGGATGATGTCCGAGGCCAGGCGCCAGGCGGCCCGGTCGTCGCTTGCCGCCAGCAGACCGGCGAACGTGGGGATGAAGGCCGAGGCGAGTGCGCCGCCGGCCATGAGCTGAAAGAGAGTGTCCGGGATACGGAAGGCCGCCAGGTAGGCGTCCAGCTCACCGCTGGTGCCGAAGCGGCTCGAGATGGCGATCTCGCGGCCCAGTCCGAGCAGCCGGCTGAGCACGAAGGCCGCCATTACGGTTCCGGCGGCCTTCGCTAGTCCCTTGGTAGCCATCAGCAGTCAGCCATCAGCCTTCAGCCAGTCGAGGTGCCGATGCTTCTGCTGATGGCTGATAGCTGAAGGCGGATGGCTATCACTTCTTTGGTGCGGTGCGGAAGAAGTTGATGGTGAAGGCGGCAAAGACGCCGATCATGAAGCCCAGGACGCCCGCTATTCCCAGCATCATCATGCGCCGAGGCGAGTTGGGGTAGGCGGGAGGTACGGCGCGCGCCGCCACCTGGACTTCGCGGCCGTCCGTCTCACGGGCCAGGCGCGCCTCCTCCAGCTTGAGTGAGAGCGAATGGTAGAGGTCGCGGGCGATACCCCGCTCGTCCGCCAGCCGCGCCTCCTCCGTCCTCGCCATCTCCAGTTGCTGCTGGAGCGCCTGCAGCTCGGGCTGGATTTCGCTCGCACTGGCCACCAGTTCCTCTTTCTTGTCGGCCAACGTTGTCACCAAGTTGTCCAGGAAGGCCATCTGCTCCGACACGGTCTTGTCGGAGAGGGCATCGCCGCCCTGTATTTGTAGTTGTAGTGAAACGCCGCTGCTCAGTGAGTTGACCTCGAGCATCAAGGCCGAGAGCTCATCCGCGAAGCTCGCCTTGTTGCCCCCCGATTGCAGGGCCAGCCGCTCGCGCAGGTTGGTTGCGTCCTGCACAACGCGCTCGATGGCACGCTGCGTGCCCAGGTACGAGGCAAGGGCATTCTTCTGGTCCTGTATCTTCGCCTCGAGCACGGCCGTCGCGTTGTGCGACTGGAAGTCGATCATCGCCTGCTCAGCGGCGTCGCGCCGCTCCGCGGCCTGATCGAGCTGCTGCTCGAAAGCTGCGATCTCGTCGGCGCTCTGGCCATACACCTCCTCGACCATCACCGCGAATTCGTCTGCCCAGGCGTTGGCCACGTAGGCGATCAGCTCCGGATCGCCGCCCGAGACCGAGAGCTCGATGATGCTGGCGTCGGAGCCGCTCTTGGCCGAGACCATACCGCGCAGGGATGATAGGCTGCGCATCTCTTGCGGCAGCCTATCACTTACCTGGGGCAGCACGCGCTGCAGCAGATCTGCGCTCGTCGCCAGCATGGGGTAGGCGCGCAGGGGCACCTGGCGCTGGTTGAGCGGCACCGTCTCGAACTCGGGGGCGAACTGCACGATGTAGCGCGGGCTGGTGATGGCCACAAGCGCCGTCGCCTGGTAGCCCGGCTTTACCATGGCGAAGCCGTAGATGCCGGCGACGATGATCGCCAGCAGTGGCACGCCCACGACAATCCACCAGTACCTGAGCAGCACGTTGACGTAGCTGCGCAGGTCTATCTCGTCCTCGTAGTAGTAGGGCTGCGCATAGTACTCCGGCGCTACCACGGTCGCCGGCACCGGCCGGCGCTCGACGTCGTTTCCTTCCGCCATCTACAACTCCTCACCGAACTTCGGGCTCAGGCGGGCAAAGACCCAGTAGCCGAAAGCCAGGATTACCAGACAGGTGACCGCCGTGCGGGCGAGGAAGTCGAGCCCGGTTGGCTGCCCCCAGTATAGGATATCACGGTAGGCCGCCGCCAAGGAGGCCATGGGGTTCAGGCGGTTGAGCCAAACCCAGGTGTTGAGCTGCAGGCCGAGGATGGTCACCCACTTGTCTTTGATCACGTGTATCGGCCAGAAGATGGGGGTGACGAAGAACCAGGCGAGCGTCAGCACCTCCAAGATCATCTGCGTGTCTCGGTAGAAGACGTTGATCGCCGAAAGCAGGAGCGATAGCCCGAGCACGAAGATCACCTGCAGCAGGATGATCAGGGGCAGGAAGAGCGGCAGCCAGGGGGAAAGCGGCCGCCCTAGGATGACGCTGAGCAGGAAGAGCGGGATGAGCGCCAGCAGGAAGTTGACCAGGCTGGCGAGCACGGTGGAGATGGGCAGCACCTCGCGCGGGAAGTAGATCTTGCGCACCAGCGAGGAATTGCCGAGGACGCTGCTCGTGCCCGAGACGAGCCCGCCGGCGAGGAAGTTCCAGGGCAGGAGCGCACTGAGCAGGAAGACCGGGTAGTCGGGCCAGGAGTACTGCGGCAGCAGCACGGTGAACACGACGGTGAAGACGACCATCATGGCGATGGGGTTGAGCAGCGACCAGAGGAAGCCGAGCACCGAGTTCTTGTAGCGCGCCTTCAGGTCGCGCAGCACGAGCTGGCGCACCAACTCGCGATAGCGATAAAGCTCGGCCAACCGCCTGACTGGGGTCACGGGCCGAAGGATAGCGCAAAGGGGAGAGGGCGACAAAACGCCGCGGCATCGCTGGCCAGCACCAGGACCGTCAACGCGCCATCATGGACGCGGTCGCGGGCCTGCTCTCGCCTGCCAGGGCTAAACTGCGAAGGCGTGTGTGCCGAGACAGAAGCAGCCAGCGTGTAGGTCGCGTGTCACCTGTGGACGCTTCTGCCCGCGAGGGTTACGTGAGGAAAATCGCTGTCTCCCTGGCGCTGTCTGTGCTGATTGCTTTGTCGGTGGTGGTCGTACGCGCGGCCGGGGGGAGACCACGCTTCTGTCTCGCCTGATGGCGGCGAGCGGCGGTGGCAAGGTTAGCATCGATGGCGAGACGGGCCTGGTCCGCTTCTACTCGTCCGGCCCATCGCTCGCGCCCAACAAGGCATTGCAGGGGCAGCCTGCCGAGGCAGTAGCCGCCGTTTTCCTGCGGAGCTACGGGACGCTCTTCGGCATCGCCGACCCGGCCCGGCAACTAGAGCTCGTCTTATCCAAGAGCTTGGGCGGTCACAGCGTCGTCCGCTACCGGCAGGTGTACCAGGGAGTGCCGGTGCTCGGCGGCGAGCTGCTGCTGCAGGTGGCGAGAGGCAACGTCAGCGTGGCCGCCGGGGAGATGGCCTCCGTGACCGGGTTGGACCCAATGCCCACCGTCAGTGCCGCCCAGGCCAGTGACACGGCGAAAACGGCGCTGGTGAAAATGTACGCTTTGGCCGCCGAGGCCATGTCCGCGAGCGATCCGGTCCTTTTCGTCTACTACCCTCCCTTGCTCGGCCCGGGCCCCGACAGGGAGGTGCTCGTCTGGGCGCTCGAGGTGACCTCGGCACAAGCGCCGGAGATGCGCGAGCTGGTGCTGGTGGATGCCCATGGCGGCATGGTGTCCCTGCACTTCAACGAGGGCAGTGAAACCCGACGACGACTTGTCTACGACCTCAACTACGGCACTGTACTCCCGGGAACGCTCGTACGCTCTGAAGGCGATCCTCCCACCAACAACCCGGAGATGGATGAGCCCTACGACTACGCCGGTGACTTCTACGATTTCTTCTTCAGCCGCTTCGGCAGGGACAGCTTTGACGACGCCGGTGGTGACATAATCCTCTCCCTGCGCTATTTCTTCGGCTCGCCCAACGCTTTCTGGAACGGCGAGCAGGCGGCGTTTTCGGACGGCATGGCTGCAGACGACGTCGTCGGCCACGAGCTCGGACACGCCGTGACGCAGCACGCTTCTGGCCTTTTCTACTTCTATCAGTCGGGCGCCATCAACGAAGGACTCGCCGACATCTTCGGCGAGCTCATGGATCAGACCAACGGTAGGGGCAACGATGCCTCGGGAGTGCGCTGGGCCGTTGGTGAGGACAGCGTACTCGGTGTCATCCGCAGCATGGCCAACCCACCCTCCTATGCCAATCCCGACAAGATGACCAGCGCCTACTGGGATTGCGACCCCGGTTTGTCCGACAACGGCGGCGTGCACACCAACTCCGGCGTGCTCAACAAGGCTGCCTACCTGATTGCTCAGGGGGACACCTTCAACGGCTACACCGTCACCGGCCTGGGCATAGACAAGGCCGCCGCTATCTTCTATGAGCTGGACGAGAGCCTGCTCACCTCCGCCAGCGATTACTTGGATGTCTACGACCGCCTACCGCAAGCCTGCTATGACCTGGTGGGCACGAACGGCATCACCACCGGCGATTGTCAGGAGGTGCTGAAAGCGGTGCAGGCCACCGAGATGGATCATGCTCCCACACTCTGCGGCCTCCAAGAGGCACCGCTCTGCCCCGATGGCTACACTTGCACCGACCTGTTCTACGATGACCTGGAGAACTCGGGGAGCGGCAACTGGACCTCCTACTCCCTGCTAGGAGAGAATGCCTGGTACTACCCGCAGAACAGCCACTACTTCAGCGGCTGGGACGCCACCTACGCCACCAGCGGTGTCACCAACATCTGGGGCTATGACGAGCCACTGCGCGGCGACTACGTCATGGCGCTAACGAGGGACAGAGCGTTACCTGCTGGCGCGGCAGCTTACCTGCATTTCAAGCATTCCTACCAGTTCGAGATCTACTCTGGCCGCTACTGCGACGGCGGCATGGTTGAGTATTCACCGGACGGTGGCCTCTCATGGGCCGATGCCAGCTCTCTCTTCGACGTCAATGGCTACGGTGGCCAGATCACCACCAGCTACGACAATCCACTCAAGGGTCGGAATGCCTTCGTAGGCACAAGTTACGGCTACACCTCCTCACGGCTGAACCTCAGTACCCTGGCCGGGCAGAGCGTGCGCTTCCGCTTCCGCCTGGCCACCGACACCGGCGGCGACCACTACGGCTGGTTCATAGACGACATCCGCATCTACAGCGCCGCTGCCGGCGGCAGCTCTTCGCCGACAGCGACCGATACACCGACGTTCACACCGACCGCCACATCTACGGCGACAGTAACCATTATCGAAACGCCGACGCCGACAGCTACACCGACGGCGACTACCACGGCCACCAGCGTCCCGGCCTACTTCTCGGTCAGCATCAACAGCGCCGCTACCTACACCAATAGCGCTGAGGTGACGCTGACACTGACGGCTCCGGCAGGCACAGCGGCGATGCAGGTGAGCAATGACGGCGGCTTCGCCGGCGCCGTCTGGGAGCCATTCGCCCTCAGCAAGGCGTGGGCAATCACCGGTTACGGCGCCTACACCCTCCCCAGGACGGTCTACGTCCGCTTTCGGGACGGAACGGGCAGCGTTTCGGCAACCTACCAGGATGACATCATTCTCGACCCGGTGCCACCGAGCGGCGCCGTGCGAATCGCCTTGGACACCGAGCTGCTGGCGGGCAGTGGAGGCCCGGTCACGCTAATACTGAGCGCCAGCGACGAGGTGAGCGGTGTCGGCACCATGCTGGTCAGCAATCGCGCCGATTTCCTCGGCGCCGCCTGGCAGCCCTACGCTCCCTCGCTGGCTTGGACGCTGGATGCAACTGGCACGGTGTACGCCAAGTACCGCGACAATGCCGGCAACGAGTCGCCGGTCTACTCGGCTCGGAGCGCCGGTGATCTGCGGGTATTCGTGCCGCTATTGCGGAAGTAGGTGACCCTGCTCCAATCCAGGCACTGTCCGTGGGACACGCTGCGCGCCGGACCCGTCGCGCCCCTGCGATGACGCTGCGTCGGGAGCGCGTCCTCGGACCGCGCTTCGTGGTACCCGGCCGCTTCCGCCAGGCGCTGCAGAGGATCGCGCGCCGCCTCGACTACGACACGCTGGCCTCAGGCTCTTGGGCGGGGCGCCTTCCGCGTCTTTCTGGTGGGGCATCTCTGTGTAACGCCGCCGAGTGAGCTGGACTGGGCGGCCGCCAGGAACGCCTGCAAGGGGCTGGGCGTACTGTGGCTGGTGCGATTGCAGCTCTCCGAACCGGCGCCGGCTACCGTCACCGTTCTCACCTTCATGTGCCGTTGGACCGGCTTCATGACCGCTCTGATCTACGTCAGCACCGTACCCAAGCCGAGCATCGCCCTGGGTCTGCACAACTTCCAGGAATTCGACTATACTCGGTGCAACTATCCGATGGTGGCGTGGCCGATCCTCGAGCTGCCCTGCCGAGTAGGGCTCTTCCTGGCGCTGAGCTACTTCACACAAGGCATCGCGCTGACCGGCATGAAAGGCTGAGCCCGCGCCGCCGCACTGCTCGCCCATCTCACCGAGACCGGAGGCTCCGTGGCCAGCGACTACGAGATGCTCGACCTCAGACCATACCAGCTCCTGCAGATCGTCGCCGCCGTCGGGGCGGGGGTGCTTGGCTTCGGCAGCGCGCGCTTGGATGAGGTGGTGGCCGCCATCCGCGAGAGGCCTTACGCGCCCATCCGGCTGCGCGCCAACGTCAGCAGCATCTACGCTTTCCAGAACCCGGGCACGGACGAGGACACCCCCGAAGGGCCGCTCTTCAACGTTAAGCGCGACCTGGACATCCTCCAACGCCTGGGCCTCACTCCCGGCGCAGTCATGCCGGCCATTGACCTCTTCGACCTGCTGCTCATGCAGGTGCCGGCGACGGATGTCGTCGCCGCCTGTCAGAAGGGACTCTCCGACCTGTTCCCAGGCTGTAGCGCCCAGTTCGCCGAGGACTACCGCAGGGGCGTCGCCCCTGGCCTGGCAAGCATCTTCCGTCTGAGGAGCGACGAGGAGATGGCGCGCGTCAAAGAGCAGTCGGCCGCGGCAACGCTGAACGCCGATCACCTCTACATCCGCCCGCACCATCTCATGTGCATGACTTGCTTCTACGGCGCCAACATGGACGATCTGAAGCCGATCAAGGAGGACAACCTCTACGAGGCTATCATCGCCATCCAGCGCAACCCGGACATCCCGATCACTTTGCTGCGGGGGCCGTGCATGATCTGCCCACCCTGTGTCTTCTACGACGCCGAGGCCAACCTCTGCTACCTGCGCGTCGGCATCGGCCTGCGGGACGAGAAGAAAGATCTCGACGCCCTGCAGCTACTCGGCCTCGACTATGGCGATACTCTGCCGGCACGCCGGTTGCTCGCCCGGCTCTACCAGCGCATCCCCTCGACCAAGCTCGTCTGTGGTCATAAGGACGGCATCGAGCGCAGCTCATCGTGGCGCATCTGCGACGACCACGAGGGCAGCCCGCGCTACCGCAAGGGCCGGGCAGCGGGAATGGGCGTGGTCGAGGTAGACTGAGGCCAGGGAGACCCGCGCCGCCAGGAGGCCTTTCGTGATCGTTGACTTCCACACCCACGTCGGCGACTTCCGCCGCGCCATCGACACTGAGCTGCAGCCGGTGACCTGGCAGAGCCTCATCGCTCGGCTCGACGAGGAAGGCATCGACAAGGCGGTGCTGCTGCCCGTCTACCCTTCGCCCGAGAACTACATCGGGCCGGGCTTCCTCACCGGCGGCGGCATGGACGTCCGCGAGCAGGTGCTGGAGGCCGGACGCCACGGCGGGCGCATCATCCCCTTCGGCAACCTCGATCCGCGCTGGATGGGCAATCGCCCCGACGCCGACTTCGGACCGCTGCTGGACTGGTTCCGGGCGCAGGGCTGCCGAGGCATCGGCGAGGTCACAGCCAACCTGCCCTTCGATGACGCCCGGGTCGTCAATATGTTCCGGCAGGCGGGCGAGCGCGGCCTGCCGGTCCTCTTTCACGGCATCGGTTTCGGCGCCGGCCAATACGGCCTGCAGGACGAGCCTGGAGCGCCGCGGCTGGAACGCTTGCTGCAAGCGGCGCCGCGGTCGGCCATCGTCGGCCACGGCCAGGGCTTCTGGGCCGAGATCGCCGCCGGCCTCAGTGCTGCGGAGAAGCTGACCTACCCCCAGGGGCCCGTCGCCGAGGAGGGGGCGCTGCCGCGCCTGCTGCGCGCCTATCCCAACCTCTACGCCGACATCTCCGCCGGCAGCGGCCATAACGCCCTCACCCGCGACCCCGCCTACGGCCCGCGATTCCTGGAGGAGTTCCAGGATCGCATCCTCTTCGGCACCGACGTCTGCTCCGGCGATGCGGGCGGGCGCATGCCCCACCTGGCTCTGCTCCAGCGCCTGCTGGCCGAGGGCAAGCTGTCACCGGTAGCCTTCGGCAAGATAACCTGGGGCAACGCCGCCCGGCTGCTGGGTGGACTCTGAGGGGGCAGACGAGTAGGCTGCGTGCCGAGCGGCCGAGAGGCGCCGCTGACCCTACCCCACCTTCGCGGGAGTGATTCATGCGCATAGACGCACACGCTCACGTCTGGCCCAGAGAGGGCAAGCTCAACTCCGATCTGCTCGAGCGGCTGGTGGACGCCTGTGACCGGCTGGAGATTGCCGAGGCCTGGTGCTCCTGCCCGGTGACCGCCGGCATGGGCGACCCTGAGACGGTGCGCCGCTACAACGACTTCGTGCTGGAGGCCATGCGCCGCTACCCCGAGCGCATCCGCGGCTACTGCTTCGTCGTGGCGGGCTACTGCCGCCAGGCCCTGGAGGAGATCGATCGCTGCCTCAACCGGGGGATGCTCGGCATCAAGCTCTACCACCAGTACCTGATCAATGACCCGGCCCTATTCCCGGTGGTCGAGAAGGCGATCGAGGCGCGCATCCCAATCCTCTGCCACGCCGGCCACGGCACCGACCAGGAAACTCGACGCACGCAGCCCAAGATCTCGGACGGCGTGCACTTCGCCGACCTGGCCCGTCGCTATCCGGAGGCGATGCTGATCATGGCCCACCTCGGCGGCGGCGGCGATTACGAGTGGAGCCTGCAGGCCATCACGGACACGCCCAACGTCTACGCCGACACGAGCGGCAGCGTCATAGACGAGGGCATGGTCGAGTATGCGCTGCGGCTCCTGGGAGCGAAGAGGCTGCTCTTCGCCTGCGACGAGACGGAGGAGGGCGGCGTGGGCAAAGTGCTCGGCGCGGAGATCAGCGAGACGGAGCGGCAGGCGATCTTCTGGCGCAACGCCGCCGCCATCCGCGCGAGGAGGGTGCGATGATCATCGATGCCAACGCCTGGCTCGGGCATTGGCCCTTCCGGCCACTACGCCACAATGACGTCCCCGGCCTGCTCGGCCTCATGGATCGCGCCGGCATTGACATGGCCGTCGTCGCCTCAGTGCACGGCGTGCTCTACCGCAACGCGCAGCGGGCGAACGAGGAGCTGGCCGAGCAGGTGGCCGGCCACCGCGATCGCCTCATCCCCTTCGCCACCCTCAACCCCAACTACCCAGGCTGGCAGCGAGACCTGCGCCTCTGCCGGGAGATGGGCATACGCGGCCTGCGCCTCTACCCAATCTACCACGGCTACGACCTCACGGACGCTCCCGCCCTCGAGCTTATCAACGCGGCCACGGAGATGGGCTGGCCGGTGCAACTGCCCCAGCGCATCGAGGACGTGCGCCAGCGGCACTGGCTGGACACGGAGCGCAACCTGACGGCGGAAGAGGCGGGGGCAGTAGTCGCCGCCCTCCCGCGCACGAGCTTCATTTTCCTCAATGCCCTTGGGCTTCCCCCGGGGCTCTTTCTGGGCGCCGGCGGCTCGCGCAGCCAGCCGATCGTCACCGATATCTCGCGCGTGTCGGCGGTACTGCGCGACGACATGCGCGCGTTGATCGCGTCGGTGGGGGTGGGGGCGCTCGTCTTTGGCACCGGCATGCCCTTCAACTACCCGGAGCCGGCGCTGCTCAAGATGCGCGTGCTGCGCGCCAGCGAAGAGGACAAACAGCGCATCTACAGCGACAACCTGCGGGCGATCCTAGGGCTCTAGCGCAGTCTGGACGTGCACTTGGCGCCTACCGAGAGTGCGAGCGTAGCATGCACCCCAGTC
>Ga0315274_10017314_pt1 | contig 10171 bp, 19 predicted proteins | sample YL17G02_20_MG_FD_203700 | JGI IMG/M metagenome (GOLD analysis project Ga0315274, IMG submission 203700) | Sediment microbial communities from Yellowstone Lake, YNP, Wyoming, USA - YL17G02_20 | ecosystem: Environmental > Aquatic > Freshwater > Lake > Sediment | place: USA: Wyoming | collected... | reverse complement strand
CATTAGGCGTAGCGGTCTTTACCCACAACTGCCCGTAACCGGCCACATCCGCAGAAGCAGCGGCCTGCTCTTGGATATAGACTGTTGAACCGGCTCCGGATATCTTTAATGCAGCTCCAGTGCCAGCGTTGGTGATGAGTAGAGCGTCAGGGTTATTGGTAGTATCATTCTGAACTAAATCCAATACCCTGTTGTTATCCGTATCAGACACGGTTAACGTAACCGGATTCGTGTCAACATCTATCGTATTCCCACCGTTGTAAGCAGAGTCAAGGTCAGTAACTGTTCCTGTGGCAGAAAGGGTATGCGTAGCGTGAGTATAGGTCAAACCCGTTCCTACGGTCACCCACTGCACTAAATTATCCGTATCATCCCAGAGCATCAACCTATCCGCTCCCGGGTCTGTAAGGCTCTGTATGCCCAAATGACTAAGGGAAAGGGTACGGGTTGCAGAAATGTCCCCTCCTCCGGTAAGCCCTGTACCTGTACTTATGGAAACTGCGGTATGGTCTATATGCTTATTAGCATCGTAGTTATTCAGTGAATTATGGTCTACTCCGGCAGGAAGAACTGTCGCACTCAATAGTTGCCCAGTCAGACCTAAGTCCACAGAAGCAGTGTCCGATATGGTCAAGATATCGTGTAATTTAGTATGGTCAAACGCAATGTTATGAGCCGTAACCGCACCTGAACCAGTGTCTGAGTTAGTGAGTGTAGTTCCGGTAATATCAAGCCCTGTGCTTACAGTTAACCAAGTAACGAAGTTAGAACTCTCATCCCAGAACATAATCCGGTCTGCACCCGGGTCTGTGAGGTCTTGAATCCCTGTCCCCATCACTCCAACTAAATCAGTAGCTAAGATGGTAACATCTCCGGTCAAACCAGCGGTATCTAATGTTAAGCCATTGCCATCGGTATTTATTTCAAAGGTATCTGAGGTTGTCCCGCCTACCACTGTTGAACCTGTTAAGACTCCGCTTATGGTTATATTGGCAACGTAGAGTGTATCGGTAGTGTCGTTATAATAGAAGGTATTGTCAGCAGAAAGGTTAGCTCCGCCGTTCCATTGGACAGTCCCGGGATTCCCAGCAAGGACTAAAGCAGGAGCTTGCAAATCGTAAAAGTTCGTACCATCATTAGAAAACTGCCAGGTTTCGGTTCCACCATCATTGAATCTAATAGTAGGTCTGGCTACATCAGCGTTATTAGCCTGAAGGTCGCCCCTGAAGTTATCAGCCCGTATATCTGCGAACGCATCATCTGCGGCATTTCTAATATCAACTATCGTTGGCGAAAGGTCATCAACTTTAACTTTAGCCGAAGTAACATTCCCGTTATTGAGTTGGAATGTTTCTGAAGTAGAACCCGTATCTGTGTTCTGTGTATGCTTGAGAGCAACCGCAGACGCGAGATTAACCTCAGTCTGGGTGTACGTGTCCAGAAGTCCTTTATTTGCATGGGTATGGTTGTTGGTTACAAGAGAAGTAAGGGTTGCTGAGGAGATTCCATTGATTGTAGAGCAAGTAAGGTCATCGCAGGTAAAGTCTACATACAAGGTATCGGCATTGTTTCTTACAGCATAAGCACCCCCGATTTCCTTGATTTTAGCCCCACTGGAGCCATTTAAGTAAAAGGTAGCACTTGAGCTGCCTACATCGGTATTCTGCGTGTGGGTGGTCCCTACGAGGGCTGTGATGCCCTCTAAACGGTCCCTGACAGTTGGGTAGGCCCCTTTGGGGTTAGTACCCAGTTCTGTCTCTATAGCTATGATTTCAGCCGCATCTGCGTTATGAAGGGTAGAGTGCGTACCCGCCAGGAGAGTCTGTGTACCTGTACGGTTCGTATATGTATAAAGACCTGCTGGATAAGTAGCCATGAATCCTCCTATTTATTGTAGAGATAAGACCCACAAAATTTACAACCGCCTACATAAGTCTCTCTGTCTATATAATATCCGTCAAAGTGAACGGTTGAGCTATCGAAAGTAATGGAGGAGCTATCCATGGTAATCTCATCGCCGTAGGTCATACCCCAACCGGCACGAGAACCCTCAGGTAAATGAACTTCCCTGTCTAAATGATTTATAAAGCCGCATCTGGCACAACGTACGTACCGGTCATCTCTGTACGTCCCTAAGTCTGGATTACGCCCACTACCAACTCTTGTAGAATGAATAGGTCTGCTCATCAGTGCATTACCAAATGTAATATCAAAGCTGTCCACATCACAGCCATGCTTACTATTATGACTGTTGCCTTGACAGGATGCTCTTTCTTATAAGCCCAAAATTGCTGAGAAACTGTCTTGCCCGTATATTTCTTCATAAGCCACTCAGTTAATCCAAAGATTATATTGAATATGGTAAACACAATAAAAAGTGCCCACATCTTAAATATCCCCGTCAAGAGCATGGGAAGAAACATTATAATTCCAAAGATAATACCTATCATTGTGGATTTACCGTGGTTGTAATAACCCTAAAATATCCCTGGCTCATGCAGACACAATCAAAATCTACCTTCTCGCATACGCCAGTCTTAGCCTTATCGCTATACACCCGCTGCGAGTCGTTCAAGTATACGGGCTTTATCCTCGCACAACCTGACAATAGCGGCTGTAGCAACAGACAACCCATCGCTATCATTATTCGCCAGTGCAGTATCCCTTTTAACATACCATTCCTCCAACTCTTTATAAATAACATCAAGTTCCGCATATAACCGCCGCTTAGGATTTAAGAACCAAGCACATAGTGTAGCAATTATTCCTAATACGGCAGTTATAGCGGCTAACATTATTTCTCCTTACTTATCCATGAATAATAGAATCAACCCAGCAATCATAAGAGCCGCTCCAACCTTAGGAACGAATGGGTCTAAATTAAAATACTGACCCCCCATGATTACTGTTAGTCCAGCCCACAATAACTTACTTCCCATACGTTCTCCTTATAACGGCACCCAGATTATCCATCCAGGGAACATATCCCGCAGGAACTTAAAGATACCGTTCAATGCTACTCCGAAAGCAATCCATCTCGGGTCTACACTGCTACTTTGCAACCAAGTAATGATTGCAGGTAACTGAGCAACTACCATACGCAAGATGCGTATTGCAGCACTTTGAAACGATACTGGTAAACCTAAACTTTTGACTTCAGCCATCTTATCCTCCTTTATGCTTCTTCATTCCTACCATATGAGGGAACGTGGAAGCAATCTGAAGCATCCCACGTATACCCTAAAATACTGTCACAAAGCAGACATCTTACTTCTTCCCCATTAAGATATATATCCCTATGGATATCCCGTGGCACCATCTTATCGGGGTCGGTGTAACGTCGTAAGCAACCATGACAGTAGATAATTCCCTTTTCTTTGTCAATGTTCATCCTTACCATTCCTAAGTAGAATCTTTACATCAGTCTTTATCTCTTGAACATCCCTGACCAATTGTTCGTGTCTTATGCTACAACCTTCTTTACCGACAAAATCTTTCTTCATCGCTTCTTTATAATCATCAAACCGGCGGAAGATAGTGTTGACCTTCTCGTTATTGTCATACGACAACTTCCACATAAAGCCGAGAATACCTACTGCAAAACTGCCTTGGATGATAACTGGTAATAGACTGTCCACATGGCCTCCTATACGTAAGAATAAACAAGACTGACGCTAACTACCGCAGCCGCCGTTGTGCAATTTAATGCCAACGCCACCCCGGGCAAAGATTCATAAAGCCAAATTCCCTGATATGCACTACGCGAGTAATATGATGGAAACGCAGAACCAGAAAGAGTCCTGAAGAATGTTTCTGTTAACTGCGTTCCGCCAGCACCATTACGAATGTAACAATTAGTTCCTCCGATACTGATACTCACCACCAAAGAGAATATGCGTATCTTCTTCCCCGTCACCTCCGGTACAATAACAGTTGCTTGGTCGCCCGCGGTAGTAGAAGAATAGGTGATTGACTTCGTTAAAACTCCACCGGTAACTAAATCTAAACTACCCATTATGCCCCACTTTCTCACACCACACTGATAACGTTCCGCTCGCAGGAGAAGAACTGCACGTCGCTACAATCCTCCCATAGGGGAAGAAGGTATCACAGGTCTGATATGACCACGTAGTAGCCGCTACATCAAACGAACTCCCCACATTAAACCAGTTGGTATTATCCCTTGACGCCTGAACCTGCAAGGTGACTATCTGATTAAGACCGTTGTTTATAATGACTGTCTTAACAGGTAATTCGTGAGAAGGAACGGACACAGAATTGTGTGCTGCCGTGTCCCGTATCGCTTCTTCCTCAAACATCACCGATTCAAGATATTGCATAGTTATCCTATCAATAAACAGGTTAAGTTAAGAACCCTGTCAACTGGAGCCGTAGAAGCCGATGTAATATAAAGTCCTACTGTGAATGGATAGGACATAACAAACGCTTCCAACGGCAGTGTGTCTGTATAAACCACTCCGCTTGAATCAGCGGAGTCATAGAAGATGTCTGTCTTACCGTATAAACTGAACGTCGCTGTCCCAGAAGCACTGGTAGTCACATTGGTAATATCACGGATACCCGTATCACCTGACTGTAATGGAACAGTTACTACGTGTCCATTCTTATCACCACCAGCACCCGTAGTCATAGCGTAGGTGACTGTCCTACCCGTAGTCCCTATTTCATTGGTGTAGGTTATAGTTATGATAGCCGCCGTTCCTACATCTGCGGTGAAGTTAATATCCAGATACCCGCCAAAGTCAGGAGTAGTGTAGGCAAGTCCATCGGTGAAAGTCTGGGTAGTATTATTGAACGTCCCCATCGCTAACCGCTTGGATGCCTTAACCAACGAAGATGAGTTCCCAGCACTATACTGAATCTGGAACGGGTTTAAGATATACCCGCCCGACGGGACATCATACGTAGTAACTAATCTCCACATACCCGCCTTATACGGAGCATTGTTCCCTGACCAACCAATAACAATAGTAATAGCACCAGCAGGAACAGTCGCAACAGATAACCGTCCTCCGATTACCCTTGCAACGTTTCCCGTGGTGCCGTCAACTATGATTGCTGTGCCATCAAGACGATTCTTTCCATACGTGTCGGTAGTAAGGTCAACTATCTTACTGCCATCGTCGTTACGTATCGTTACGTCTTGTGAGCCATATAAGTCAGCGATGGTATCTCCTATCCGTTCTTTGCTATTCCTATTAACTCATCCAATCTCTTAGTCACTTCAACCAAGTTACGGTTGACCTGAGCTAAAAGCTGGATGGTAAGGATAGACGTATTGCCTTGGATAATCTGTACTTTATCATCAGCCGGTTGCGGTGCTGGAGCAGCCATCCCACTTCCAAGCATAGTTTCTTTTGTTTGATTTACTGGTTTACCCTTAGCCATACGCCTATCCTTCCTTTCAGTTTACGGCAAATCGTTGCCGATGATTGTTGAATAAACTGACATAGCCGAGCCTTCTCGGTTAGTCATTGTTACCCTTAATGTTCCTGTACTTGCAACTGGAACCTCAATCGGCGGGTCAAATACCATCTGGAACGTCCCACCCTGATGAGGTATGAACCCTACTGCTTTAGTTACTAACGTCCCAACGGGTCCAGCCAAGACTGTCGCCTTCATTCCACCTGAAGCTGCGAAGATAACGCTCTTGCAAAGGAAGGTTGAACCTAATACCGTGTAATCATTATCTCCGGTATCAGTAGTTGTCCCGTAATCATGCACCTCTGTAGCAGAAACAGCTCCTGCAACGTTGGTAACATAGATTGGGTTGGTGTAGCTGTTCGCATTTGCATCCTTACTGATTTTAACCGCATCATCCGTGAGGTTAAGGTTACGGATGTCCAAGTCAGAAGCGTCAACAGTAATGCTTCCGCCACCATCCTGAACTGTTACAGTACCGTCAACGGTGATAGTGTTACCACCGTCTTGGATATTAACTGCCGCTGCACCTGAACCGTTGTCAACCGTCACATTAGACGAATTAGCATCCACTGTTACGGTGCCGTCTTGCTTTACCCATAACGCTCCATTAGCGTTGACGTAAAGTTTTGACCAGTCGCCTTCCACAGGTGTGATACCAGCAAGAGCATCATCTCTCTCAGCAAGTATCACGGTACCTGTCGCCGTGACTGCCGCATCATCTTCTGTGTACTCCGTTCCGCTCGGGTTGCTGATGATTAACTTACCATCAGCATCAACCAGAGGAATGTAATCAGTGCCAGTACCATCCTTAGCAGTATTCGCCCAGATAGACACATTGTCATTACCGGTACCTTGAACCAATGACCTGATATCAAGGTCAGATGCAGTTACGCCAACATCGTTGGTAATCGTACCAACAGTTGTTACGTTTGTTACGGTTGCGATTGTCGCACCAGTCCCCCCATCAATATAGATAGGATTACCGACTGCGTTTGCCGCCGTATCTTTTGAAATTAGAGTAGGGAAAGAACTGTCAGCCATTTGTAGCCTCCTTAGTTGTTAATCAGCTCGCCCGCTGAAACTTTGCGAGCTCTTATCTCCTTGAGTTCAAGCTCTAATAACATTATCTTCGCTTCCAGCTCAAGGATTCTGCCTTTCTTGTAATCCTCTATATCCTGTTTATAGCGAGCGATACGTGATATCCGCTCCTGTATTTGCACCTCAATCCACTTGTCTTCAATCTCTTTAGTGGGAGATACCAGCCACTGTTGCCTTTCACCTATATCGCTCATGGTTGATATCCCATTATAGTTGCCACAAAATCAGCCGTAGTATCCGGCCCGTGATGTGTGGCCTTCACGTCAACCACAGAGGAAGCCGCTATCTTCCATGGGGTTGAGAAATCAAAGTCCACTGTTCTGTCAGTTGTTCTCTTAGTCATAGCAAGAACTGAATTAACATATACGTCCCACCGAGCATTAACTACGCCGGTGCAAATAATCTTAGTAATATATTTCACTCCGTTAGCGGGAGAAGTCACTATAGTTGTTTCTGTTTGTGGAACAAGGAGTTCTTCTCCCTGGTATAATACCGTGTTATTAGTAAGTATCTGGTCGATAGTAATTGAACCTGTAACGTCTGCAAGTGAAGCTACCCGACCTTCTATGTAAACTGGTAATGTCATTGTGGTGTATCCCTAATCTTTATCAATACTGCGAAAGTATCATCAGGCGTAGCGTTGGCGATAGTCAAAGTAAAGTCTCCTGTAACGGGAGTGGGCGTGACATCATTACTCACCCCCGTACAGGTTAGAAATTGGCGTATTACTACGCCGTTAGCGTCAGTGACTGTAAAATCAAAGGTAGTAGTTGCAGAAGTAGAACGGACAAGGATTTGGTGTATAAACCTCTCTTTAGTACACAAAACGTACTCAGACGAAGGAGAATACGACCATCCCCCCGATACTGTGGTAGGAGTCTTGTAAATCTGCGTGAGACAGACTTTTTCGCCTGCTACAGCTCTACTCGGCATCTAACTCTCCTTAGCAGAGTATAGCTATGAATAATCCGCCTGCATCGCTCAGGGTAATCTTTATCCCGTCAACGGGTGATTCATCGAAAAATATCTGTTCGATATCTCCGGCAACACCTTGACTGGTAAAGGTGAATATTGCATTACCATCTTTATCAGTAATAGCACAAGTATCTGCCGCACCTGCTGCCTTGAATAAGAAACTCTTTACCCTACTTTTATATGTAGTCACAGAGGTGGCATCTGTTCCGCCGGTCGCTCTGAAACCGTATGAATTACTGGTTACTGTCGCTGCCGCCATGTTATTTCTCCTTATCTTTGTAGTGAGTCCTCCTATGGCAATTAGCACATAGGACATCACACTTCTCAATCTCAATAACTAAATCGTCCCAAGGTAAATCAGCAAAGTTCGTATGCTTTATTAGGAACTTATGCTTTATCAGAAGGATGGTGACGATACGTATTAAGAACGTGACGTTTAGCACCCACTACTTTTCCCTTCGTAGATTCTCTACGGAACGAGGGTCATCGGGATTCAACACCCGCTGTATATAACGGTAACGTTCAATCCTCTGAGCATGTTTAGCAGACCAAGCCATATGCTTACGTACAGCACCAGGATTCTTTGCAGGAAAACGCATCTCATCGCGTGTAGGCATACCTTCACGCAAAGCGTTTTCAATTTCCTCTGCTTCCTTAGACATTTCATCTTTCTTTGCACTGCTTAATCTCGGTGGTTCTCTGTCAGCGATTACTTTATCAATATGGTCAATCTGTCTCTGTAACGCTGCTTGGTCTAATTGCTCAGCAACAGTACCCTTACCGTATGACTGTGTCTCTTTCAACGTGCCCTGTAGTTCATGCTTCTCATCTAACAGGCCACCCTTTTCAGCTGGTGTTAACAGCTCCTTCATCTTCCCGCTTCCTCGTACCATTTTACTTCCTCCTTTTAATATGGATGGGTGAAGGGTGAAAGTTTAGCCGCCTCCACCCACCCAACTACTGTTTACGATAATCCTACTGCACCAACGTTGACAAGAATCGTTCCGTTACCTGCTGAATCAAAGTACACTACGAGTGTATCCAAGATATCAGTGAAGGTAGCGATTGTGTTGGTTCCATTCCAAGTGCCTACGGTCAAAGTAACCGTATGAGTCGTTGCCGGCTCTAAAATAGCTTTGGCAATAAATAACCCGGGATGATTCACTGCACTGGCAATAGTAGCTGCAATGGCAACCGTATGATTTAATTCAAGCGATTGCACACCAGCAGTTACTGCACCAGTGACCGTGATTGATTGAACCCTTGCTGAAACATCAGCCGCTCTGTTAATTTCTGTACCAGTAGCTGTCACACCGGTAAGAATATTTAACTCAGCTGCTGAAGAAGTAACTGCAACACCGGCCACCAAAGGTGCACCGGCTGCTGACGCTATCTGAATCTCAGCATCATTGGCACCTACATATACGCCATTGACACCTGACACTTTGTTAAAATGGGTAATTCCAGTACTCATGGCACCCTCCAGTTAGAAGGGCAGGGAGCCCGAAGGCTCCCCACCACTATTGTTTACAAAATGTGCTTCAATTCCTTTAGACGATTATGAATCTGAAATCTTCTTCCAGAAATTAAACCATCCACAGGAATACTGCCAAGATTTTCCTTACGTAAAGTTCCAATGAACTCTATCGCAAGGTCAACCTGTTCCTTCTTAATACGAACATAAGGTTGGATAGCATTCAGAAACGACAAAGCAGGAGCAGATGTTATTCTCCAACGATAACATCTTTGCCCCTTATGAAGATATACGGTACCGCCGAACTCTAATTGTACTTCTCTGAGGATTGATTCGTCATTCTGCGTTAACATAATCTGCAATCCGTAGACCGCACGTTTACGTTTATCGCATTGGAGATACACGCATCCTTCCCCATCAAAGAATCCAGCAAGCCACCTTAAATCCATTTATCGTAACTCCTTGTTATGCAACATTTTGCCCGTATATCCACGTCCAGTCAGAGAAGCCGTATGAATATCTTGTGTAGCAGCTCCACTTACTCACGTACGTGTCGAAATCTTTGTCCTTATTGAACTCAATTCCGATACGGTTAAACCACTTTAAGTACATCTTAGCCATGCGGCTATCTAACATGAACCAGTTGTTGCTGTCCGCGAGGTAGTCCCACACGATTATGCTGTACTTGCCTTTGCTGAAGTTAACATTGTTATCTCCAGTATTCAGCTTCTGAGCGGTGTTAACTATCTCATAAGCTGTTTCCTCCAAGGCCGGAGGCACGACCAGGGTATCTGCCCGTGCGGTAATAAGATTGTCAGTTTCATCCGTAAACTGTCTCATAAGCAAGCGAACTGCCTCAACTGCGGTCTGAGATAGTGCGGTGGAACCTGCGTTGCCAACGGTTGTCGCTGTGCCAACTCTGGTATGACCAGAAGCACATAACGCATAGCCGTCCCCACCCGCGAAGATGGTGGTGTTGAAGGCGTTGTTGAAGACGGTTGCCCCGTGCTTCTCCTTCGTCCTCTTGGCTACCAGGGCGAGCTGAGCAGGTCTCTTGTTGATGATGGAATATTGGTCATCGTCAACGAGCTTCCTCTCAACCTTCATACCCTTGACCCACTCTTTGTGGGTGTAGGACACTCTGTACTGTTGCTTGAAATCATCGTACGGAATGGTCCC
>Ga0315274_10017313_pt1 | contig 10171 bp, 9 predicted proteins | sample YL17G02_20_MG_FD_203700 | JGI IMG/M metagenome (GOLD analysis project Ga0315274, IMG submission 203700) | Sediment microbial communities from Yellowstone Lake, YNP, Wyoming, USA - YL17G02_20 | ecosystem: Environmental > Aquatic > Freshwater > Lake > Sediment | place: USA: Wyoming | collected... | reverse complement strand
ACGATGTGAAGATCGCTTATCCCATTCAGCTTTTCGAGCATGGGAACATGGCCAATATTCTGAGTAGTGTTGCGGGAAACGTGTTTGGCTTGAAGGCGTTGGAGAATCTTAGGTTGAATGATATTCATCTTCCACGCAAACTTGTGAGAAGCTTTCACGGTCCGAAGTATGGAATCGCAGGTGTTCGGAGATTGTTACGCGTGAGAGATAGGCCCCTCGTTGGAACCATAATAAAACCGAAACTCGGGTTGAAGACTAGGGATCATGCGAAGGTCGCGTACGAGGCTTGGGCGGGTGGATGCGACATTGTGAAAGATGATGAGAACTTGAGCAGTCAAAAATTCAATCCATTCAAGCGACGAGTTGTCGAGACTCTAAGACTTAGAGACAAGGCTGAGAGAGAGACGGGTGAGAAGAAGGTTTACATGGTGAACGTGACCGCCGAAACGGATGAGATGATTAGAAGAGCGAAGTTTGTTGAACGAAACGGCGGAGAATATATGATGGTCGACATTCTAACATGTGGATTCTCAGCGCTTCAGACACTACGCAACAAAGACTTTGACCTAGTCATGCATGCTCACAGAGCAGGGCATGCAACTTTCACAAAGAATCCACGTCACGGAATCAATATGAAAGTCATCGCGAGGCTCGTAAGGATCATTGGAGTCGATCAGCTACACGTAGGAACTTTTGTAGGAAAGATGCATGAGACAAAAAAGGACGTGCTTGACAACTGCAGAGTCCTACAAGACGAACTGTATGGTCTTAAACCGGTTCTTCCCGTCGCTTCCGGAGGCTTACACCCCGGTTTGGTCCCGTCTCTTTACGATATCTTCGGCAAAGACTTCGTCATCCAGGCCGGGGGTGGAATACATGGACACGAAGATGGAACATTATCGGGTGCCCGCGCCATGCGACAAGCAGTCGACGCCTCGATGAAAGGAGTCTCACTTCAGGAATACGCTGAATCCCATGAGGAATTGAAGAAATCGCTTGAAACTTGGCGTTCGTAGAGAATTCAATTGAAAACTGGTTCAGTTGAAGGAAGCGGGCGCCAGTTGGACGCCCGCCTCCTCCGTTCGGTCTTTCCTGAGGAACTGGGTACACTACAGAATCTTGTTGTATTGCATTTAAAATTTTCAAGCAAGGTCATATCAACTTCTCGTGACCGAAAATACATTCGAATGTGTTAACGCCTTTTTGAGTGCAAGGAGACCTTTCAACTGGAGCATGGGACAACTTTGTCAACGAACTCTTTTATCGAATCGCCGCCATTCTATTGTTTGGTAGCCACTGGGCGGGTCGAGCATCACACGAAAGTGTGAGCCGGGACGTAACGGTCATAACCGTCCGGTTTGGTCCTGAGGGACTGGGTAAGAAACCTCGGGATAAAACCCACCTGGTATGTCGCTGCGAATCGGCGGAAGGTAACCTGCCACCGACGGTAGGATAGTCAGGTGGAAGGTGGCCGGACCCTTTCAGCTAGAGCTCAGAAGCGGCTACCAAGATTTTCTTCTTGTGCTTTCCCGAAAAAGAGCAGCTATTTGATCGATCGGGCATCGCTCTGACATCGTGGGCGACTTGATACCAACCAGGTCCGACTGATCGAATTACTCTTTCATCTTCGATCTCATAGTCACAATTAAGAGATTGAAGTTTTGTTTGTAGCGACGCTCTCGAAGAATCGATTGGTGAAGTGCCTTTCCCGGCATAGACGAAGTTTTGGAGGTTTATTACGCCCCCTTCATTCTTCAATGCGCAAAGAGCCGGCTCCAAGTATTGGATTGCTTTTTCTGGAAGAGGCATGAGAATCCTGTCAGCTCTTCTTCTAAGCACATTCTCGACCAAATTTGTAGCGTCACCGTAGGCACAGATTATACGATTCAACATCTTGTTGGTGAGGACGTTTCGGAACATTCTATTGAAGGCGTCCGGGTTCACGTCGATCGAGAAGATCTTTGAAAGATTGGTCTCTTTGACGATTCTCAGAGAGAATGTCCCAACGCCTGCAAACATGTTGACTATGGATTCTCCCGTTCCGGTGGCTAGTTCACGGTTCTTCACTTGTGTTGTGATTATAGTACGTTCTCTGGCCAGCCTTGGAGAGAAATAGTCTTTCTGTACGTCGACTTCAACGAGACATCCATGCTCCTTGTAGGTTGTTACGGATCTCTTCTCTCCAGCGAGCCATTCTAGTTCTCTGAGTCGATAGTCTCCAGAGACTGGACTGCTCTGCCTGTACACGGTCCTGATGCTTGGAGTTTCTTTGAGCAGTTCTTGAGCCAGTCGAAAACGAGCTTCCATGAGAGCTTCAGGCACTTTCAGAATTGCGACATCGCCTATTATGTCGAGGCGTTTTGTGACTTCTAAGTCTCTCAGATTCAGCTTTTTCGCGATTTTGCGAATCAGTCTAACCTTACGCGTGGCTACCACTGACCCGATATATCAAAAAATTCCGTAGGTACGGAGGAAATGGAAGGGGAATGGAGTGGCTAGACTTTTTCTCCGCAGTTTGAGCAGAAGACTGATGATACTGGAAGTTCAGTTCCGCATTTGGTGCATCTCTTTGTTGCTATGGGTGGTGGTGCGGGAGCTCTTCTTCCACGTCTTGACAGTGCAGCGGCTATCACCGCTATCAAGATGATGGCGAGGGCGAGGATGACTGTTGTCTGGCCTCCCGGTATCTGTTCCCATATGGATGGGCGTGGCGGTGGTGGTGTCTGAACTGAGAAGCTGGCGGGGGTGCTTTCCGAAGGTTCAAGATCTTCGTTCCCTGTCCATCGGGCCACGACTGACCAGGCACCAGCTTTATCCGGGGTGAATGAATCGGAGAATGTGCCTGTGGGGGATGATGATATGTATCGGGTCATTTCGAAGCCCTCTGGGTTCCGGTAGATGAGGTCTACTGTTGCCTGGGTGCCTGGGGTAACGATTCCTGTAACCGTGATTGTCTCGTTCACGTTGATCGTTGTGGGGTTGACCGAGACTGTTATTGAACTGGCAGATTTCGCTTTCTCAACAACAAGCTCGATAATGATTATCCGCGTTACGCCGTCACCCTCTCCTTTTGCCGTCAGAGAATAGGTGCCGAGGACTGTGGAGGATGTGGTTGTGATCTTCAGATTCGATGAGAATGTGGGGGTTCCTGAGGCAGGGCTGAAGGTGTATGTTACATCGCTTGGCAATCCCGTTAGGCTTAGGGTAATCGGTTTGCCGGTTCCCGATACGAGTCTCGCGTTTATCGTGTAAGTTGTTGTCTCACCAGCTTTGATCTCTTGCGTACCTGGTGTGGCTTCTAAGACGAAATCAAAAGGAGGAGCTGCAGTCTCCACGACAAGAACAGCGCTTGCTTGACGCATGACTCCCATGGCTTGTCCGACAAGCGTGATCGTATAGGTTCCTGGCGGAGTTGCCGTTGATGTGATTATGGCAAGACCTGGTGGACTCGTTATCAGCTGATTTGACATACCTGAACCAAGCCCCGTAACTTGAACAATAGTTATGCTTGTTCCGTAGTAGGCGGGATCGCTGTAGGTAATTTGAATGTTGTATTTCGCGGTCTCACCCTGTTTCACGGTGAGAGTGGAAGGTGATAGTGCCATGTTGAAGTCGAAGCCTCCTCCAACGACCACGTAGGCGCTTGTGGTTCTGTCGTCTGGTCCTGGAGTTGGAGATCCCGCAGGGCTTGCTCGAATTGGGATCTGGTATGTTCCAGGCGCTTTCGCAGAGTCAACGCTGATGACCAGACTGGAGGTGAAAGGTGCAGGGACATTGTTTACTGTGAAGCTGGGTGAGATACCGAGGGTAGGGGGCGTAACCCAGAGCATTATGTTGGGGTTTCCGGGTATTGTGCCTGAGACGTAGATTGTGAATGTGACTGTTCCCCCTGGAACGGTGGATCTTGTCCCGGGAGAGGCGGAGACTCCCCAGGCAAGAACGTTGGGAAGAATTGAACCGATTGATCCAACGACGATCAAGATCAGCAGTATGACTCTAAGAGTCTTGGTTGAACTATTCAATTTGGACACGTACTCTGCTATTGTCTTCATTGACTTAAAAAATCAGTTGTTACCATCAAGGTGAATGAGAAAGGGTTGAACTTGCGTTAACGAAACCCTGAGTGTCGGAAACCGCAAGGTGACTAAGCTTTGCTTACCTCGACTTGACCTTTGTCAGCGTCCACAACGACATAATCACCCGTTTCAATAACGGTGGTTGGATCCTGATCGAGGCGGTCGATCAGGGGGATTTCTGCTATTACACATCCCGTCGCGATTATTGGCTCTGTAAGAACGTTCACCATGGCTGCTGGATTTCTTCCGTATTTCTTCAATGCGTAGATCGTGTATGATCCAACGGTGCTGCCTTTTCCACCTGGGAACACCAAGACTCGGCCTGCAATATTTTTTCCCAATAGGTTATGGTTTTTCTCGATTATCTCGCCTGTTTTTGGATTGACGCCTCCAAGGAAGGATATCGGTTGACATGAGACGAGGGCTTCTCCACTGCCGACGCCGCCCACCACTTTTCGTCCTCTAATGATTATGAGCTCCCTTTGGTTGTCTGGCATTCTCGTTTCATCCCTTGCAGATTAAGTTGAACTCTCCACGATTTTGTCTATTGTTCCCAGGACAACTTTGCTCTTGCACATTGATGGAAGATAGTGAGCTGCTTTGCATGAGTCTGTCATTACTGAATGAACGCCCATTTCTTCGAGTGGTGCTACAACCATGCATGTATCGTTGATGACTCTTCCTCCCGCTTTTGTGATCTTGTTCACGTAGCCTTTTCGCTGTGCTTGAGAGTGAACGTTTCTGGATGTGAAGCACCATATGGGTTTCTTCAGTTTCTTTCCACTGACACGCGTCGCCACATTTCGTAGTTCTGTTAGGCTCATGTGAGGACATCCGAGACAGACATGATCGAAGTCTTGGGTCGTTGAGAGTTTCTCCAGAGTCTCATGGATCTCTTTGCTGCCTATGGTGACGGTTTCCAGTTTTCTATAGTCATCCTTACGAAGATTTCTGGCCTCGGGCGTAACTCCATGTACATGATACAATGCGACAGCGCCCGCAGCGGCCATGCCGGCGCCGAGAGCCTTTAACTCGTCTAAGTTGGGCGCTCTTGGTAAGCCATCTATGAGTGGCACACTCTGAGAGATCCTTTCGCCGATTGCGTATCCTAGAGCGCTATATTCAAGTTGGCTGCTTACCGGAGATTCAACATTGACGATGTGAGTTGGTTTACGATTTTCAGATAGATGGAGACCATAGAGTGGTGTTCGTCCCACGATGGCGCTTGCGAGGGCTCCGGGTCCGCCTTCACGATTTGTTCTTGCGCCAATTACTGAGTTCGCGAATGTGACGGCTGATGATTCTGCCCAAGCGATGTGAGCTCCCAGTTTCGGCCTGTTTCCCGCAAAGTATGGGATGCATGTGCAGGCTGTTGAGATTTTCATCTTCTTGAACGCTGATACTATTCTTAGCTGTTTCTTGGCGAAGTGTTCTGGTACGCCGAGTCGGCGCCATCTTCGCAGGTCCATTCCGGTTGGGTTGGTGGTGGCGTTGATTGTTGATCGGGCGCCTTTGTTGGAGAGGTCTTCCAAGTATTGTAGCCCGGGTTCTCCGATAGTTTTGAAAGAGACACCGGATACTTGGACCGAGTTGACGGGTACCATGCGTTCTGCTTCGAAGACTTCTCCCAGTGTTACGAGTAACTGCATGGCAACTGCTTTGGCCTCACCGTGTTTCCCTTCTAGCATCTGTTGTTCTTGACGTGTGAGATTCAAGGGCGTATCCGACTGCTTGCCAGATTACTCGGGGATTCTTGCTTTCGCGAATTTCTCTATGGGTTTCTTCAGAGTTCTGGTGGCGTCGATTCCAACTTTTGTCGTGGTTCCATCTTCTTGATTGGCTGAGGGATCCAGTGAAGAACCTCTAGCGTTTGGAATCACCACTAGGCCTTTGTCTGCTTGGAGTCGAGTGGCGATCGCCCACTCCACGTCCTGGAGATTGGCGACATCGATGTCTGCGTCGACGATGACCACGTGTTTGACAGATGGATGTGCTCCGAACGTCGCCATTAATGCGTTCTTTCCGTCGCCTTCTGTTTGTTTATCTATCGAGACGACGGCGTGAAGCCATCCGCATCCGCCTGAGGTTAGGTTTACTGATTTGACCTTTGGAACGGTTCCTGATACGGCTTGGAATATTCTGGCCTCATATGGGAGGCCCATCAGTATCTTGTGTTCAGTTCCTCCGGGAAGAAGCGCTTGGTAGATGTATTCTCTTCTGTGGTAGACTCTGGTTACCTCTACGAGTGGTTGTTTTCGTACAATGTCGTATGTTCCAGTCAAATCCACGAACGGTCCTTCGTCGACTTCCTTGTTTAGCAGTATCTTTGCTTCGAATGCGAGTTCAGAGTCGGCTGGTACTCTTAGTCCTGAATCGCCAATTTCACTGAGTGTGAGTGAACTGTTCATCATCGCGTTTGCGACGCCGTATTCGCTGACTCCAAAAGGTGCAGGCGAGGCGGCGGCGATCAATACTGAGGGGTGAAGGCCTATCGCGATTGCGATGTCGAGTGAGTTTTTTCCTTTCTCTTTTGCCATTCGGCAGAGTGCGTATAGATGCCTCGGCACAATCCTCATTGTAAGATGGTTGTCGTCCAAGACGAGCATTCTGTGTATTGAGACGTTCTCTATGGTGCCGTCAGTGCTCTTGGCCGAGACGATGCCTGACGCGATGTATGGTCCTAGGTCTTTCTCATAATGCGTCAGTATTGGAATACTGCTGAGCTTCGGAGAATCGACAGCCTCCTTAACTGGACCATCATTTGCGACTTTGGGTTCGATCGGTCGATCGATAGCCTCATTTACGGCTGCGTGAAGCTGAGCCTCAGTTTTTTCAATCGCAAGGGCCAGACGATGCTTGGTTCCACACATGCCTGAAAGGACTTCTGTTCGGTAACCTACTATATTCTCAAAAAGGAGAGCCTTACCTCCATCTCGTTCCTTCATCATGTGGGCGACTTGAAATCTGGGGTATACTTTGTCTTGGATTCTCTCCAGTTCACCTTGGCTTTCTAAGTGGGAAAGTAGGTTTCTAAGATCGTGATTCAATTCGACAACCAGCTGTATGCTTTGTTTTGTTCCCTCAGCTGACGTTGAAGGAAATGGTATTGAAGATAGAGGAATCTACATCTGAGCTATTAACCCTAGGCCTTTCATGTGGAATATGTTATCTACCAATGAGAGTTTCCATCTGTAAGGTGAATTGGATGTCTCAGTAGCCTGGCGTTGATTGAAACGCGTGGTACATAGGATCTAGTCCAGTAGATGGAGGAGAACCTGATAGCTCACCGGACTTCATCTAGGGGAACTAGAATCCCAGATTTCTCTTTCGCTTCTTTGCTTCGCTTCTGAAGCATCTCATAGAACTGTCTTGTACGTTCTCTTTCCTGGTGGAGGATTTTGCACCACGGAAACCGCAGACACGTCACTCCAACCTAACCCACAACAGAGCAACACTAGGGATAGCAGTAATAGCGGTTAGCGATAACCGGCATAGTTATATGATCACCACTATGTACAATCCTTGTACATAGTCCATAGAGTAAACAAAACCAATGAGGATAACGTGTTGACGTTCGTAAGGGTAGAGCAGCGAGGGCCGAATGGTACGCGATACTATTACCTTTGTTCATACAACCCAACGACGAGGAATGTTCGGAAAGAGTATCTCGGTCCCTGGGACAACGCCGAAGCTCAGAGAAAAGCTAATTTCTTCAAATGGATCGCAACTCTTGACAAATATGAAGTCAAGAGACTTAGAAACGAATATTCCGCGATGGAGAAATTAGGACCGGACTTTCATACATCACTGGAGAGAGTTCTGGAACTCGGTAGACTGGCAAGGCAAGAACAGGTTTGTTAGCTCGTTTTCCTGAGCTAGTGAAGCTCAAGATAAGTGCTGAACGCTTTCTCAAGGTCCTTCGTAACCTGGGAATTGAGTACGTGATGATCGGTGGGATACCGGCTGGGTTCTACGGTCAACCGAGGTTCACACAGGACTTGGATTTCACTGTGGATCCCGTTGCCATAGCTGACAACTTTGCAGAATTGATTCAGCAGCTTGAAACTCATCATTTTCAAATGGTCTCTGGGAGCCTCCCAACAAAGGAGGAATTGAAAAAAGTTTCATCGATAAGATTCATAGATATGCAAAACAGAACGATGATCGATTTGGTTCTTAACCCTCGTGGTTTCAGATGGGATATTAACATTCTCAAAAGACGCCGACAGGAGAGGATTTTCACGCGTCACATGACCGTATGGGCTGTATCACTCGAGGACATGATTGTTATGAAGACCGCTAATGGAAAGCCGCAAGATCTAAAGGATCTCGAGGGAATAGTGACGCGCAGGTTCAAAGAGGTTGATTGGAAGTATCTTCGAATGCGTGCTAGACAATTCAACCTGACTCGAGAGGTTGATGAACTCCATAAGCGTTTCAGTCAGTAATGACATGAACGCGAATATTGGAACTTATGTTCATATCAGATGTCATTTGAACAGTCTATTGAATAGCACGCCGAACAAAAGTGAACAACTTCGGCTTGAACGATCCTACAGATCCTACAGTTGCATGTTGTTCAAGTTGTCTTGGAACCACATTTTGGGCAGAAGGTTGCATGTACAGGGATTCTGTTTCCACAATTGATGCAGAATTTTGTCTCAGTTGTGGTGGTGGCTTCTGGTGGTGGGGGTTGATAGCTCGTTTGCGGAGGTGGATGTGGGTAACTTGTTGCGGTGGAGGATGCTCCTACTACAACGGTGTGCGCGACTCTATCTCCCAGTCTCTGTTTCTTAGGAGACTTAGCGATGAGGATCATTCCAATAATGTAGAGGAAGGGGAGGCCATCTACTATTCGAAGTAGGTTTCTGATGAACGCGGCGCCTAATCCGCAGGGGCTCCCATCTTCTTTCACAACCTTAATCTTCAACAGTTTTTTTCCTAAGGTCGCGCCATTGATACCCTCCAGAACGACATAGTACAGTATCACGATTATCGCGTTAGTCATTATGACCGGCAGAGCCGCTGTGCCTGCAACTTGCCAGCTTACACTTCCAAAAAACGCGTAGCCAATTATGAAATATATTATTCCCAAGATGATCCAATCTATAACCTGGGCTCCAAACCTCACTGCTATTCCTTTGTACTCTTGTTGAATCAAAGTCTCCACCAGTTCAGTTGTGTTTTCGGAAAGATATAACCATTCAGAACTCTTCCTCATTAGATGCGTCGAGACCGTTTCTATCGGTGTTTTCTTTCCGTGTGTGTTGCCCTCTGCCGCTATGAAAAACGCTTTCTGAGTTCAGGCGGATTGGATGTTTGACGATATCTGCTCGTTGCATAACTGCTATGCCTGATCCAAGAATTCGCGACACTTGAGGTTGATTCTGCATGTGTTTCATCTAGTTTATAGGATAATCTTGGAACAAGAAGAAGTGATGCGCTGTGTCTGAATCTATTGTAGGGAAAGCTGCCGTAGGGTTCTATCCAAAAGAGAAACCGGGAATGGGGCAGGCGCTGAAAGGACAGTTACTCCTCACCAACCGAAGGTTCGTCTACATTAGGTATCTTGGAGGAAAATTCCTAACAGCCAAGGTTGAGGATTACAGTGACCGAATCGAGGAAGGACTGAAAAACGAGGGAAGTTTTGAAATTCCAATCAACATGATAACTGAAGCAAAGGCCGATCGAGTCTGGGGCACTCCATACTTCAGACTACGCTATCGCACACAGACCGGAGAACAAGTCCGCGCCTTTGTTTTTGTATCTTCGATGAATATGGTGGGCGCCGGGAGTGCGTGGGGTCTTATGAAAACCCCATATGATCAACTAGCCAAGGCTATAGAACAGTTGAAAGCAGACTACGACAAATCTTCATCATAGTGTACTCGCACCCAATAGAGTTCGGGTACCTGCGGGCCGCCACAAAAACATAGAGTCTCAGAGTTCGGAGTCGAAGTGTTGCTACTGGGATTGTCTTAGGCGATCTGGAATTTTGCAGATCCAAAAGATGATGGAACGTGCTTCATTGGGTTTCTCTGAGGCTTACCATTTTGTCGGTTTTGACTCGCCTGTGAATCACATACTTGTAGAGT
>Ga0315274_10017310_pt1 | contig 10172 bp, 14 predicted proteins | sample YL17G02_20_MG_FD_203700 | JGI IMG/M metagenome (GOLD analysis project Ga0315274, IMG submission 203700) | Sediment microbial communities from Yellowstone Lake, YNP, Wyoming, USA - YL17G02_20 | ecosystem: Environmental > Aquatic > Freshwater > Lake > Sediment | place: USA: Wyoming | collected... | reverse complement strand
ACAAAAGGGTTTTAGCAACCGAACTTAAATGTGCTTCATTGTTAAGTTGCACATACCAAATCACATTCTATGACTGGGTTTGGAGTACAGCAAATAGCAATGATTTCACAGTACAAGTTACAGCCTTACTAAAAACAGAAAACCTCAATTATACTGACGCATACGCCAATGTCACTAAGCACGTAGTGACTACGTTAGCCAACTATACACTTGGGCAATTTCTGCAATATTACGAAAGAAGATATGCAGTTACTGGGTCCCCATACAATAGCACAGAAAAAATACCATTAGTCCTAGGTCTCAGTGACGATACAGCAAAAGACCTTACTAACACAGTATCCCCATATTTTACACTTGGAGTTGACACAACCTCCGACTATGTAATAGATACTAATTATACCACACAATACTACCCAGACGCAACAGCATACGACGAAACAACAGGTAATACTTATTGGCTTTGGAACACTTATCTCTACAAAGACAACGGCGACTTCTTTAATGATGGAGACAATGTTTTCTTCCGCGTAACTGCTGCTGACAAAAGAAATACACAAGGCACTGGGGGGAATATAGGGTTCTCGCCGAGATGCATAAAATATCCAGGCAGCTTAGACTACCCAGATGCTAATTTCCTAAAAGGCAGTATTGATTTTTTTGGGTTTATGAAATACCAATATGATGCCCAATGGCTTTTCACCCTCGGCGGATCGATTCTAGGAACTTTTAAGTTAAATGGTTGTTCAACTTACCCCCCTAGCGTTAACGGGTGGGACGGAAACAGCATACAAATAAACGATAATTACATTCCAAGTAGTAACCAAGCTCAAGCCCTTTACTGCGGCCAGAAATATGGCGACACTAACCAAGCAATCGACAAAGTCGGGGATGACTTTGAATGCATATTGTTTTTGAAAGAAGATGAAGAAGCTATTGATCAAGTAACAATACAAATAGGAAACGAAAACTCAGACTACTCGGTAACTAATAACAACCGCCAATACATCCAAGTATCTATCCCGCAAACAGACATAATATTTACAGACCTTAGCCAATTAATTAGGACTTGGAACACTACAGGATCCCCCCAGGATGAACTAACTGCACAAGACATTTTATCAAGATTTGCCCATGACACTTTACCATTTTTGTATGGAACACGGTTAACTGCTGACGAAATATCTAGACAATACAGATGGAGCTCGGCAATTGGGGGCAATACAGATTTCTCCCTATTTTCTGACTTCAATAACTCGCAGTTCAACAAAGTAATAGCCTTTAAAGTCAGCGACTTAAGCGTCATTAATGCCCAAGACTACGTAACTGCAAACGAAGCAAGCCAAATGAACCTTAAACAATTCTTGTCCTACGCGGGGACCAACAATTTAGGAGTATCGCCAAAAAAAGCTACAATCACAATTTATAACAATTCGAGTACCCCTTACAAAGTAATTGAAACAACTGCCCCATTTGTCATAAACAAGCCCCCTGCAAAGCCTCAACAAGTAATCCTCCCAGACGGAAACATTGGTATAGCAACATTGTCTGAAACACTTCCATTCCATGTTATCTCAACTATGAGTAGTGCTAACCAAACAAAGAATAGTCGTTTAATTGCTAATTTGAACTTTCAACAGGTAATAAAAGCAAAGCCACAAACTCAGAATGTTTCTAATATATTGATTGCAATACCCCAGTTTATAAACAATATGCTTTTTGGGCAAACAGAAAGCGGAGTAGCAATTGGGTTATTTATTAGCCCCATGGGTTTCATGATGTTTAATTGGTTCTGGATATTTTTGCTGGTTGGGTTTTTAATAGTTGGGGCTCTCGTATATGGAAAAATAAAGAAAAATGGGTGATTTTGAATGGGGGTATGGGATTATGTTTCAGTGGTAATAACGCCGTTTTTTCAGAACCCTGTCTTTATCTTAATCATAGCTCTGCTCTTAGTTGGTGGCGATGCTTATGCAGCCATGTTTGGAAATTTAGGTACTGCTTCTAACGAATCATTTAGCGGAAATAGTTTTGCTTATGACTGCACACATACAGCAAACTTAGATTCGCTTGACCGAGCCATTTTAGCAACGCCAGGATTAAAAGACTTGCACGCTTGCAGTGCAATTACTAGCCAAAACAATGGGGGGCCATTAGGGATATTTGGCGGCGTATTAACGGGGATGCTGCACTTTGCAGGCCTCCCTCAAGAAGTTAGCTTTTCGTCAGCAGAAATGTTCTTTGTAATGCTCTTTTTAAGTGTTTTTACATGGGCGGGGACAGCACTTGCAAAATAAAGGTTTAAATGCTTGAAAGGTGTACTGTATGGATATGAAGAAATGGATTCTGGCTATGGCATTAGTCTTGCTTTTAGCTATGCCTGCATTCGCAGTACAAGAAAACTCAATCACAACATTTAATGCACAATGGGACAACCAAAACCTACAAATAGTCTTCCAGGCGGCTTGCAAATACCAAACAATAGGAACACTATCCTTATCCAATGGCCGCTCAAGGACTTTTATTTGCGGAACAATAATAATGGGGCAAACCTGGGCAGGCTTGGGCGGATTCGACACAAGAAGCATACCCCAATTTGACGTAACCGCATCACTTCCACCCCCATGCGATGTTTGCTCAAGAACAGTTCACATAAACCCTAACGGAGACTCAACAACAGACCAAAGCAATGGAAGCATATCTATGATGTGGGTATTTTTAGGACTAATCGCAATTGTAGCCATCATAGGAATAGTCATTATTAACAAACTCAAAAAGTAATCTCTTTTAAAACTTCAAAATCTAAATCAAACAAGCCCGCAATGACTCTATTCCCTTTTCGTATGTTTTCCGATCTTTCTAGTGGTTGCAAGTTATCTAATGCAAATAAGGCTACAATTTCTTCGCGAGTTTTAGCGCTTGAAAGTGGAATCTTGTGATCAATATGCCAATAACTTCCATGATTTTTCCAGTTCATCTTCTTTGTAAACAATTTTTCCAAATGTTCTTTTGCTTCGCTTGAAGTATAGGGCAATAATTCAGAAGTTGATTTACCCCCTTTATTAATAAATTCGTTTAGTCTATTGCTGAGCCGCGTTCTTAGTTTAAATGAAGGATCTGAACGATATCGAGCTTTATACTTTTCAAATATCTGCTTTTTGTTTCTCAAATAGTATCTACGTTGGCTTTCTTCTATTTTTCCAGGGTGTTTAATTTTATACCTTTTCATAACCTCTCTCTTGATTGCATTGCTTCTTTCCCTGTTATTAGTTGTCCAAAGCCTGTTTCTTTTCAATTCTCTCAACTTATTTTTTATGTAATATTGCTTGTTATACGTCTTCATATACTCTTTTCTTTGGGTGGGGGTCATTCATGTAATTGGTTGTTGGATAGACTTTAAATGTTTGGGCCCTTAGATAAGCTTTTAAACTTTAAAGCCCTAATATGGGGCAGAAATTAAAACAATTTTAGGGGCTTTCATCTTGGACTCAAAAAAGATTCTAGGAATCCTATTAATCTCGATTTTATTCTTTTCAACCGTAAACGCAGTCGCAGTCACCGACACCACGACAACAGAAACAGGAGGCGTAATAGTAACAGACTTAACTAACCAAACAGCAAACATTACCCAACAGCAAACCCAGAGCTTCGCCCAAATCAATGCTCGCCTAGCTGACTTAACTAACCAAATACAAGCTCTCCAGACCCAGATAAGCGCTAACCAGGAGCAGGCGTTCAAGAAATCTGACGTACAAAACCTATACGAGAATATAGTTAATATCTGTCATTTAAGCGAGATGTCAATAATAATGGACATTCTAGTCATCGTTTTGCTTGCCTTCGCCGCTTTCTTTATCCTCGTTGGCAAGAACATGCTACCTCAACGTGAAAAGAAGCCCAAGAAGGTGAATCCAAGTGGCTGAACCACAGAAAAAGAAAGGCCTCCTAGGGGGCAATCTTTTCCCAAAAATCCTTATTCTTTTAGCGGTGGGCATAATAATCAGTGTAGTTCTATTTGGAATACCACTAACTATCCCTGACTTGGTTTGGACCGCGATAAGAATCGTCTTCGGAATCGGAATCCTTGTATTTGCCATAAAAATAATGGAAAAAGTTTTAGCCCCAAAAAAAACAGATTTTTCTCCAACCCAAAGCTGGAGAACCAAACTAATTAGGGCAGCAAAAATATCTAGACCTCCTCGCACAAGGACACTGAAAATGAGGGGAGAAGACGGCCACATTTACTATACTTTTGGGAGAATAAGAGGACTACTTTTTCTCCCAAACTGGGCTGGTGTCCCAATAATAAATAAAGCAACAGGCAAATTTCTCTACGTACACAAACATGACAAAGAGGGCCACCCTATGTTTGATGCAGAAGGAAAACCAGTAATGATGCACGACTTAACCAACATTACTGACAAAGATGGTGACTGGTTATTCGTAATAACCAGGGGCGGGCTATTTGCAAGCAAAGAAGACAAAAAAGAAATCTTGGTGCGCGCCAACAGAATACTTTGCTCCGATATAGGCGAGGAAGTATGGATTAGAACAGTGAACATAGTGCCATGCGGCGAATATTTCTACCCTAACCAGCAATGGCAAGCAGATATCACTAGAATCAATATGCAGCATTTAGCTGAGACAATCGAAGAGACCCACATGCATTTTCTTGACCTTGCTGCGACTACTACTGAATCGAGTTTGAGGAGTGACCCAATATTCGTGAAAATGATGCAGAGCAATACTGAAAACATCGCATCAAAGGAGACAGCCCCAATACAAGACTTAGGGAAAAGGGGTTGATGCTAAATGCTTAAATCTAAGTATAGAGAACAACTCGAAAAAAAGGTTTCTCCTAGCGGGCTAGATGACTCAGCTTTTAGGACTTGTGAAGCTATAGACTCTGACTTCGCATTAAAATATAATGACTCTAGGGCTCCTTTAGAACAAATAAGCATAGATGCTTACGCAGACGATATCGCAGGTTTCTGGCGGTTGCATGAACGCAAATTGTGGGCCATCACAGGAACATGCCTATTATACCTGGCAATGAAACTATTTGGGGGCTAAAACATGGGTATTCTTGAAAGGGTTGAAAGAATCCACAGAAGTCTAGGTAACGTACCTACCTTCTGCAAGAAATGCGGTTTAGAAGAAACCATGAAGTTTTACGATGGCGACAATGAGACTCTTCCGAAAGGATCCTTCACAACTAAATGCGGTTGTGGGACGTGGATTTATCGTTTCCACAATATTACCAGAGACCCTGATCCTAACAACAAATCTAGTTACTTTACCAAAGCTTTTATTTCAGCACAACACTATGATAAAGATTACAAGAATAAGGATGGGTTGGAAAGAATGGGTTTCAAGAAGAACGGGGAAGGAAAATACGTGAAGTGACGAACATGGTTAAGACTAGGTGCGAGGTGTACTCCCGCGTTGTGGGGTATTTGCGACCCGTTGATACTTGGAATGATTCTAAACAGGCGGAGTTCAAGGATAGAAAGAAGTTTGATGAACCTGTGGTGGTGAAGCTTAAATGATTCAAGTCTTAATGTATCAGGGCAAGTGGCGCATAAGAATAGTGGATGAAGAGTGGGAGTTTGAAGATAATAAAAGACTCGAAATGATTCTTTCCCAAATTCTTTCAATGAAAAGCAAGTGGGGTCGGTTGAAATGCGGACGGAGATAGAGCAAACCTTGAACACTTATTTTCTTAAGAAGTTCAAGAATGTTACTGAAGATGGAGCGCCTGTTGTTGAACTTTACACTATTGTTGCTAAACCGACTTTGCTAGACATGGACTCACCTGATGTTCAAAGATTGATAATGCGAATTACAGCTATCCACATGAGTACAAGGATGTCACGGTTCGTAAATTTAACCCAGTTATTCAACCCTATATTTCAACTATGTACATACTGTAAAGAGGACAAATACATCGAAGAACTAAACAATTTGTGGGCTAAAGGAACAATTGGTTTAAGTATCCCAGATCTTGAAAGAAAAATTAGTAGGGGCGGAACAATCCCAAGAGTAAATGGAAAACTTGTGAAATTTGATGCATTGCATTACTCTTTCAAACAGGTAGAACAAAAACTAGACATGATTTTCTTTTATGTTTGCACGCACAACAACATAAAGATAAACTTTAGCATCGCAGATGCCCTTGGGTCAATAAAAGAAATGGACAGCGAGTGATGGTATATGGGTTTTGTTGGGCATAAGCATTCAGAAGAGACAAAACAAAAAAATCTCATGGTTGATAGGAGCATTTTGAACCAAGAATCGCCCATGAAGCAGGCATATGATAACTTTGATATAGATAACATCGGTTTGAAACCTGATGAGTATAAAGCAATGGCGATGAAAGTTCCAATTAACCAAACCACCCAGTTATTATGGACTGATTGGAGAAGAAGGGCCTTTCATCAAAATGTAGTGTTTTCTGCGACTGGGATTTCTGGCTCTGGCAAGAGTAGTTTTCTTAGTTCCGCTTGCCTTAGGCTTGGAAAAATATATAAAGAAGTGAACGGCTACAAATACGAGCCTTTTACTATACAAAATGTGTATTATGAGCCTGAGGATATGAAAGAACGCTTAAAGTACCTTAAGGAGGGGGAAATTCTATTGAAGGATGAACATCTGCATGGACAAGCGGGGATGATGAGTGATTTAGTTGGAAATGTACTCGTGGATGCTGAACAACAGCTTAGGAAAAAAAAGAATAGCTTTGCTTTTGCTTCTATAGAAGAAGAAGATCATTGCACGTTTTTTAATTTTGAATTAAAACATATTTTGAATGACCAAAACGGTTACCCAAAATTTGTTGTGGCAATGCTTAAGACTCCTCTTTATTCTGATCCTAATATATTTGTGTGGCGGGGGTTGGTAGCTATGCCCTTTCCAAACAAGGATTTTTGGGCGGCGTATGAAAAAAGAAAAGATGAACATATCAAGAAGCTCAAATCTCAGTATGGTAATACTTTGACGCCCGTGGGGATAGATGCTATTAAGATTTTGAAGAAGAGGCATGAAGATTTAGTAATCAAAACCAGGGAGGGGTTGATGCGGCCTGTGAAGGATGAGTTAATGGATGTTATTGTTTCGGAAGAGATTGGGACTAGAAAGTACACTAACAAAGGTTATTCTATTTTGAAAACCCAGGTGAGGGACTCGATACTCAAAGAGTTCTCTAAACAGAACGAAGCTAAGATGGTTGAAATCGCTGATGCTAAAGAAAAAGTTCGCGCAGACAAGAAAGAAATTTTGATGCTTCAAATGGAGGAAGCCAAGAAAATCAAAGAAGCCAAACTAGAAGCATTTAAACTAAAGCTTACTGAAGACAAACGTCGCAACGATCTAAAACAAAAGGCTTTAGAGATTAGAGAAAAAGAACTAGAAAAGGCGAAAGAAACCAAAGAAATCAAAGCTGAGAATCGAGCCAAGAACGTAGAACAAAAGAAAGAGAAACTAGAAGGGCCAGCGAAACACTTCGCGGATGACTTTATATGATGTCACAGAAATACTTTGACGCACTAATTAGAATAAAAGACGCCTTAGTTTATTTCTTGAGGAACCTTTAATGCATAGACAATGGTGCGAGTATTGCAAAAAGCAAAGAGAGTTCATTGCGAGCCGTTGCGCAATATGCAAACGTTATCCTTAAAAACCTTGAAAACGTATTAGGGTGAGTGTTGGATAAATTTGTTCTCTTCGACGTCCCTACGCCCAAAGAGAACAAGTTTGTTGAAGGAGCAAAGCGAGCAAACCCTAGCCTTAAAACTTGGGTAGCCAGCTTTTCTCTTTCAACGACAACACCTAACCAAAAGCCTTTTATAATACTTAATGCCATAATATTGTGGGATTATTAATGAGTGTTGAAGCAGCCTACAGAGAATTCGCTAAAAAGCACCATTTAGACGGCTACAAACCCAGAAAACCTGCACGCAAAAAGCGCAGACGATACATGAGCGCATCAGTCAAAGCTTACAGAAAAAGACACAGACGCGCTGGAGGAAAAGGCTGGTACGGCCAACCGGTACCGCACGGAATGGCTGCAAGAGGAATCAGAACGGTTCAAAGACCTGAATTTGCTTTGAATAAGAAGCCTAGGTTAGTAAGAGCTGTAGATTACACTTATAGTAGCGGAAGAATGGCGAGACAGGATTATAGGGCTCTGCAGAGGCAAGCAGTAAAAGAAGGCGCAACTCCTTTGCCGACTGCACAGCGTCTTGGGTATAACGCTAAGTATGTTACTCCTGAAAACGTTAGCTTTTATGCGACAAGAACTGGTAGAGCTCTAAAGTTTGTAGCAAAGAAGGCGGGCGAAGCCAAAGCTAGGGCCGACAAAAAAAGGGCTGAACAAGCTTACCAGAAAGCCCAACAAAAAGCTTTGGAACAAAAAGCTGCAAGACAGCAAAAGCTTGCCGATGAAACGCCTAAAGAGCAGAACGAAGCTGTGGGTGGGGTTGCAGAAATAGCTAAAGAAGTTCAAGAAAAAGAAAAACCTAGAGGAGTATTAGGGATGTTTAGGAAGTGATGTCTATGGCTAAAGGATGGAAAGGAGAATCAATGTATCACTCAATGGCAGCGAGAGGCTTCAGAACCAAAAACCTTAACGCTTCCCTCTCAATCCGACAAGTCGGAGCCAAGCCTTTGACTCACCGCAACCACACATACTACGAGCTCGGCGGCGGCTTATTCACCAAGAAACAAATTCTTGAATCCAGGCGCAGAGAAGCAGAAATCAAGTACGGAATGAGAGTTCCAAGAAAGCAAGTAGGCCTCTAAAGGTGATGACATGGGCTGGGCTTCTAACGTCGGCGGATTAGTTGCTCTAGACGTTGGAGTTCACAGCGCCAATTCGATCTTCAAAAAGCGCAAAGGCTGGCATGGAGACTCACTTTACCATTCAATGGCTAGAAGAGGAATCAAAACAGGAAGATACTCTCGAAACACTCCTCAAGGACTTGAAGCTTCACAAGAAGCATACGAGTTAAGAAAGGAAAGACGAGAGCACCCTTCGCTATCTGATCACGTAATCAAGCAAATCGTGAAGGATCACACAAAAAGGTAAGTATTTATAATAGTTGAGTGCATAATATGGGCATGGATGTACAGAAGTTTGGGTTAGTATTCTTTGTTTCACTGATACTCTTAGCTTCAATCACTTTCGCAGCCTCACCAGTCTTCACAGGCTTAACAACTTGTTCAAACGAAGTCATTGTTGCGGGCGACAGAAACTACTATGATTTTCCAGCAACTTTACAGTCAGGAGTGGCCAGCGATGCCGACGGTGACCTGAACGTTACTTCTTGTGAAGTGACTTTTGATGCTGGGGCTACTTGGATTACCAACCAAGCAATAGTTGACCTCAATTCGGACAACAACAAGTGCCAATCAACTGTTTCTTCAGGTTATTCTGATGACATACAAGTAGGATTTAGGATTTCTGACAACGCTTACGCTGATGCTTTAACTACACAAAAGACTTGGTGGCTTGACAACAACGCCCCAACAATCACTTATACTGTAACACAATACGATGCCAGAACGACAATTCGCTTGCATACTACTAATGATAACGCAACCAATACTGGGCTTGGGGCAGGGTTCAAAGACTGCAACTACAAAATAGACAGCGGCAGTTGGTACTCTAACGATGACGATTTTGTTTTGACTTATGATGCTCCCCCACAAGCTCTTGGATTACACACCTTAAGCTACTGGACAAGAGACAACTTTAACAACTCAACAGGAACACTTACCCTCGACTTTAATATCGTAAACTTAGCTGCCCCAACAGTCGGAGCCACTACTATTAGTGGTTTTACTAGCGTCGGATCTAATTATTATGGAACTGGAACAGTAGTCGGCGGAACAACTACTGATATTGACTTGAACACTTCAAGCTGTCAATACACTGCAGATGGACTTACTTGGGCTGCAGCAACTTGGAGCACGGATCATTGCCAGAAAACAGGGGTAACTATTAATGGTAATCAAAACTATACTTTCGGGACAAGAATTGCAGACAACTCAGGACTTATCGGAACTGGCGCCGTTTTAAATGTTCATGGTGCAATGGTGCCTAGTGATACGGGCCCAGCAATAATGGACACAATAGGACAAGTTCTTTATGGCATAGCTTCAAACACAGCACTCCT
>Ga0315274_10017307_pt1 | contig 10172 bp, 4 predicted proteins | sample YL17G02_20_MG_FD_203700 | JGI IMG/M metagenome (GOLD analysis project Ga0315274, IMG submission 203700) | Sediment microbial communities from Yellowstone Lake, YNP, Wyoming, USA - YL17G02_20 | ecosystem: Environmental > Aquatic > Freshwater > Lake > Sediment | place: USA: Wyoming | collected... | reverse complement strand
GTCAGGGCCCGCGCGGGTGTTCGCGGGAAAGGCGGGGAGAAATGAGAGCCGGTAAGGTAGGGCGGGCGTCCCGCCTGCCAGGTTTATATGCCATGTTTACACGGTGCGCCTCCCTTCCGCCATGTTTCCAGACCTGGCGCATGTTCGCATGTGATCTACGCCCTTTTCCTGGTGTGAAAGAAGGCTCGAATTCTGTATTTCGACACGAGGGGGAAATTCCAGCGGCTGCCGGGCAAAATTCGGAGGGTTGTCAGGGCCCGCGCGGGTGTTCGCGGGAAAGGCGGGGAGAAATGAGAGCGGGTAAGGTAGGGCGGGCGTCCCGCCTGCCAGGTTTATATGCCATGTTTACACGGTGCGCCTCCCTTCCGCCATGTTTCCAGACCTGGCGCATGTTCGCAGGCGAGACGCATGTTCGCAGGCGAGACGCCCGCGCTACTTTATCCAGCGCTTGGATTTGGGAGCTCCATCAAGATGCGCCTGAACGCCGCTTATTCGGGAGATCGCCATGTCTGAAAAAACGATGATCATGTTCGGAATGATTGCCGGCTCCTTCATCGGAGGGTATGCGCCCGTTCTCTTCGGAGCCGAATCACTGGGGGTCGCCTCCTTGCTTGGATCCGCCGCCGGCGGAGTCCTCGGGGTCTGGATAGCGTACAGGCTGACCCGATAGGGCTCGCGCTGGGTGATGGGGTGCGGGAGGCCGGAAGCAACCACCCGAGCGATTCGAGCCATGGCTGGATTGTGCCCTATCCACAGGATATGTCAGGAACTATTTGCATTTATTGATACAGGCATAAGTAATGTCCTATGCGCCCTCATGCAGAAGCTTTATTTTCCAGGCTTTTCCCACGAAAGAATAGGACATTATTTTCCCATTCCTCAATAATCAGTATTATGTCCCGAATGGCACTAACTTAGGGAAACTATGGAAAGGACGAGAATTTGAGCAAGGATAGGCAGGGTATTCAGGATGGGGCCGTATTTGCCTTCTTCTTGGTTTGCATCGTGCCCATCTTGTCTATCCTTGTCTTCACTCTTGTCCAAAATAAGATCTGTGATCATGAGATAATCCTTGATGGAAAAGGGTGAAATCATCACAGATCGAAGCACAAACCCGATTTCTGGGACTCCGACAGGAGTCCAATGTGAATAGCCGTGGGTGAAACCCACGGGACAGGTTGAAAAAAGCGCCCCAACCCCGCAAGGGGTTGAACCATCCGGACTTGGGTGTTCGACCCCTTGCAGGGTCGGGCGGAAAAGAGGCGGCCTCCTTCCGTGGGTTTCACCCACGGCTATTCACATTTTTCCCCTTCGGGGAAACGTTTTGGACAATAGTGCTTTGTCTTATGATTTTTCCTCCCCCTGGAATATGCGAGCCCGGATTCCGCCGTGAATATGTCCCCCGATCGCTGCAAAGCCTCCGATCGGAAGCCCGCTTTGTCGTTTTTTGAGCACGGCGCCGCAGAGGTCAGGGCGCCGAGGATGCCTTGATATGGCGGCGCCTTTGTGGCCGGCGGCTCCGGAGTCCCTGACCGCTCAGTACGGAGCCCAGGTCCGCGCACGCGCCGGGGGGAGGATAACAACCCGGATACTCAAGGCAGCCGTATCCTCGCCGCCCTTGCCATCGGAGACCTTGACCGTAAAGGAGTTCAGCCCCGCGTCGCCCGTGCCAGGCGTGCCCGACAGGGCGCCATTGCCGGCGACCGAGAGCCACACCGGGCCCGAAACCTTGGAGATAGTGACGGTGTCGCCCGCGTCGGGATCGCTCGCATGGTCCGCGATCGTCCCCGTGTAAGCGGCGCCTGCCGCGGCATTGGGCTCCACGATGGGATTGGGGTTCCACACCGGCGGGTTGTTAGTGCCCATGTACTCGTTGTAAAGAGCGGTTATCTGCGCGGCGCTCAGGATGCGGTCGTAGACGCGGAAATCATCCATCAGGCCCTTGAAGCGGCGCGATCCGCTGCTGGTGTCCCGCCCCAGGTAAGCCACGCCGTTGAACTCCTCGGCGGTGTGGGCCACGGTGTTGACGGCTGACCGCATGCCGCTCCCGCTGTTCATGTAGATGGTCGCTCGCGCGGGTTCGATGACCAGGGCCACGAAGGTCCAGGCGGCGTCGGGCACGACAAGTCCGCTGTTCCAGCCGTAGTTCCCGCCGTTCCAGTGATAACGGAGTTCCTGGTTGTCGCCGAAGTTCAGGCCCGCCGTCGTGTTGCCGGCGCGGCAGAAGAATATGCCCGCCCAGGCGGGCTGAGCGCCGTTCTTGCGAATCCAGCCGGTCACTGTGACTGTGTTGGTGTTCAGATTCAAAGAAGGGACCTGAACGCTGTCGTCCGCGCCGTCGAGGCTGATGGCGTTGGCCGTATTCACCGTGGCGCCGCTTTGTCCCAGCGCAACGCCGCCCAGGTACGTGCCGTCGCGTGCGCCCGCCACGTCGTCGGCCACGGTTCCGGAGGTTTCGTCCAGAGGCCAGCGAGCCACCAAGCCGCCGACGGCAATTGTCACGGTCGCAGTCTTGGCCCCGACCGTGTAGGTAAAGGAATCCATGCCCCGATAGCCGGCGGTCGAGGTGTAGGTCAGCGTGACGTAGCCGTTGTTTATGAGCGTGCCGTGGGAAGGCTGGGTGAAGCTGGTGATGTCGGTCACGGCGCCGCCTTCCAGGCGATGGTCATTGCTCAGCACATCGAGGACGGCGGGCTGTCCGCTGTCGGCGCCGAAGGAATCGTCGGCGATCGTGTAGAGGTTGGTTTGAACGGCCGTGACGATCCCATGAGGCTCGTAGGTCAGGTCATAGACGTGGTCTTGGATGGTGATGCGCGTGATGTAGCCCTTGTCATCGCGTTCCACCCACGCGCGAGTGGTGTCGTATTGCGCGTGCGGGTAGGGAGTGCTGACGCCCGTGGTGTCAAACATCACGATCTTGTTCATACCGGCGGAGATGAAGTCCAGGAAATGGACGACCTCGTTGATGTTCGCTTTCATCGGACCGATCCCGGTTTCCACCCCGCGGCGGTAACGATCAATTGCTCCGATCAGGCGCGCTTCGGCGTGCGCCCAGCTGTGATTCGCCTGAGTGGCCAGAGACTCCTGCGGCGCGCCCAGGAACCAGCTGATGTCGAAGCGCATGAAGGACAGATCCCGGAACGCGCTGCCGGGGCCGGTGGCCCAGTAGGCCGCCCAATCGGTGGCCCAGTTCGCCTCGTTGCCGTCCCAATAGCCGCCGGTCTGGAATTTGGCCTTCGTGGCATTCCAGTCATACCAGCCGTAATCGTCGTTATTGCTGGTCACAACGTCCGGCCCCGCGGCATAGGTCAGCACCTGGCCCCAGCGGCGGCGGAGATCGGTGTTCTTGCACCGGTTCACGTACCCGTCCAGGGAGTGCGTGACTTCGTGGCCCATCACGAAGGTGAAGTAGTCGCCACGCTGGACCGGCGAGCCATAGAACCCCTCGATGGCCGTGTTCAGGTCTCCGGCCCATTCCGACACATTGCTGCCGATGCCAAAACCGAAAGTGTTCTTCGCGCTCGTGAAAACGTTCACCCAGCCGCCGCGTCCGTCTCCCATGTAATTGTCGAGCGTGAGAGCCGCGTCCGGGAAGAGTATGCGCGGATAGATCGCCATCGCGTCTCTAACCGATTCCAGCATTCCCTGGGTGCCGTTGTGGTTGTCGCCCACGTGCAGCCCGGAGTTCAGGTAAACCGTGCGCCAAAGCCCCGTCAGTCCAACGGCGCCGGCCACAGCCGTGCGGTGCGTGGGCGTGTCGGGAAGCATCTGGTGCATGGTCATCAGGTTCTGGCCGGCGATGCTTGGGACATGATGGTAGAGCGTGGTGTTGAGCGGCGCGCCCATCTGCAGGAAGGAGTACTTCTGCACGTGGGTGACCATTTGACTAAACATAGTCTGCCGCTCGGGCAAGAGCCCCGAGAACATGTGGCTGATGATGTTGCTTTCCGCCGCCTTGATCTGGTTGAGCAGCTGCTGGCTGTCGGCCTCCAGCGCCGTGCCCAGATCGCTGGAGTGGGCGTCGTAGATGGCCTCGACGTCGGCGATGCTGTCGGCCACGGTCTTGGCCTGCCCATAGGCGATGAAAACGCTCGTGCTGCCGGCGTAACCGCCGAGCACCATGTCATACACGCCATCCCCGTTATAGTCGGCGAAGTCCACCATGGAGCCGTCCGTCAGGGCATGAAGGTTCGGGCTCGAGGAGTCCGCGTAGGTGATCGTGAGCGCCCCGTTGCGAGAGCCCAGACCCTCATAAAGGACCGGATCGAACCAGTAGTCCACCGTTCCCCAGTTGATGCCGCGGATGTAGTCCGGCGTGCCGTTGCGGTTGAGGTCGAAAACGCGCGGCTGAAGGTTATAGGCGCCGCTGTCGAGCGCTTCATAAGTGGTGAGACTGAAGCGCGGGTCCGAAGCCGAGCCCACGTTCGTGTAGGCGCGGCACTCGCCGGCCCAATTCCCCATGATCACGTCCGGCAATCCGTCGCTGTCCCAAAAGGCGACGTCGAAGCGCTGATCGGGAAGGACGAAATCCGCGCCGCCGCTGTCCTTCACGATCGTCGCGGCCGCGTAAACCGGCACCTGGCCCTGGGCCGCGGTGTTGCGGTAAACGCGGATCTTCCTCGTGGCATCCACGGCGACCAGATCGGTCACTCCGTCGCCCGTCATGTCCGCCAGGGCGATGCCCGTCGAGCCTGACAGGGCGATGTCCACGCCGGCGGCCTGCACCTTGACTCCGGCGGCAAACACGGGGGCCGATACCGTCCCGGTGTTGTTGTAGCGGTAGACCGCGCCGTCGTGCGCGATCAGCAGGTCTTTGTCGCCGTCGCCATCCCAATCCATCGCCCTCGGAACACGGAAGCCGGTCAGAGAAATATCCACGCCGCCCGCCAAAAGGGCCGCGAAGTTCGTGAAGGTGGTGGTGCGTTTGCCGGCATCCGGATCGGCCGGAGGCGCCTGCACCTGGATGTTCATCACGGCGTCATGGAATCCGCCCTTGCCGTCTTCGACCGTCACGTCGAAGGAATCGGCGCCCGTGTAACCCCCGGTGGCCGTGTAGGTGAAAGTGCCGTCGCCATTGCTGGTCACGGAGCCATGCGCCGGCTGAGAAAAGCTGAAGACCGAGAGCGGGTCCTGCTCCGGATCGTAGGAACTGAACAGAACGCTCGCGGTGGAGAACGCCGCCGTATTGGTTCCGAGCGTCAGAGTGTCCCACGCTTTTGGCGCATGGTTGTCCCGGAGTTGAGTGACCATGGCTTGGTCAATCACCGTGTTGAAGACGTGGATCTGGTCCAGGCGCCCCTGGAAATACGCCGGCGCGACTCCGGAATTCTCAATGCGCCCGATGCTGTGGAATGCGGTCGTCACCGCACCCGTAGGCCCCGTGGCGGATTGGGACGACTGCCCATCCAAGAAAAGTTGGCACTGGCCGGTGGCTGCGTCGCGGGTGATGACCACATGATGCCATTGCCCATCGTTGATCGCGGTGGTGGAGCGCACGACGCTTTCCGCGCCCAGAACCGACAGCGCCACGCGCCCCGAACCGTCTATCCAGCCCCACTGAACGTCGTTCGATCCGGAGGAGGCCTTGGTCCCCATAACGCCCGGCGGGACCGCCCCCGTTGCGCCGCCCGTCTGGGTCGTCCGAATCCACAAGCTCAACGATGCCGTGCCGCCCAGAGTTAAGGCAAGGTCCTCGGCCGATTCCAGGTAGTCGTCCGCTCCGTCAAAGTCCAGGGCCGTGAACTGTCTGCCCGAAACCCAGGCGGCGCTAGCCATGTTCCGCAGAGTCGCATGTGCGCTTCCCACGCTATCCCGGGCGATTGTGGCGGTGCAGACGCTTTGGAAAGGCGAATCGTGCCAATCCGGTCCCTCGTCGAAGGCCCAATGGTGCGTGAGCCCGGATGGAGCGCCCATAGCCCCCGTCGCGGCGAGACCCATCATCGCGGCGAGAGCCATCATCGCGAACATGAGAATCCCGGCGGAAGCGTACCGGAGCATTTCCGTTTTCTGCTTCATACTGCTGTCCCTCGTTTCTTTGTCTTAGTGGCCAGCCGAATGGCGAACCGCGGAGCCATTTGGTCGGGCGGCTGCGATGGGCCGAGGCCCATCCTACGGCAAACCGGTCAACCGGCAAACTGGCGAACTGATGAACTGACGAACTGACAAACTGGCGAACCGGCCAACCGGGAAACTGGCGAACTGACGAACTCGCGAACTGACGAACTGGCGAACCGGCGAACTCGCGAACCGGTGAACCGGCGAACTGGCGAACCGGCAAACTCCTGACGCGTCAGGCAAGTTTGTCCAGTGCCTTCTTCCCGATGTCGCGCCGCAGGTACGCTCCCTCGAACTGATGAACTGACGAACTGACAAACTGGCGAACTGGCGAACCGGCGAACCCCTGGCGCGTCAGGCAAGTTTGTCCAGTGCCTTCTTCCCGATGTCGCGCCTAAGGTAAGCGCCCTCGAACCGGATGCGCCCGCACATATCATAGGCCCGCGTGATCGCGTCCCGCAACTTCGGCGCCGACGCCGTCACTCCCAGCACCCGGCCCCCGCCCGTCACGATCCGGCCGTCTTTCTCCGCCGTGCCCGCGTGGAAAACCATCGCCGAGCCGTCCTCGCGCACCAAATCCAGTCCCGCGATCTCCTTGCCCTTCTCATACGACCCCGGGTAACCCCCCGAGGCCATCACCACGCACACCGCCGGGTCCGGTTTCCACTTTAGCTCGATTTCATGCAGGCGGCCATCCACCACGGCTTCGGCCACGTCGAGCAGGTCGCTTTCGAGCCGCATGAGAAGCGGTTGGGCCTCCGGATCGCCGAAGCGGCAGTTGAACTCGATGACGCGGGGGCGCCCATCCTTGAGGATCATCAGCCCGGCATAGAGAACGCCCTTATAGGGAATGCCGCGGGCGCGCAGACCGTCCACCGTGGGTTTCAGGATCGTATCGTAAATCTCCTTTTCGAGCTGGGGCGTCACCACGGGCGCGGGCGAGTAGGCCCCCATCCCACCCGTGTTAGGTCCCGTGTCGCCCTCCCCGATCGGCTTATGGTCCTGGGCCGAGGGCATCGGCAGCACCGTCACCCCGTCGGTGAAGGCCAGGACCGAGGCCTCCTCGCCGCGCAGGAACTCCTCGACCAGGATGCGGCTGCCCGCCTCGCCGAACACCTTCTTCTCCAGGCAAGCCCGCACCGCCTCTTCCGCCTTCTCCAGCGTGGGCGCCACGATCGCGCCCTTTCCGGCGGCAAGGCCGTAAGCCTTCACCACGTATGGCGCTTCGAGGGTCCGCAGATACGCGAGCGCCGAGGCCGCCTCGGTGAAATACCGCGCCCGGCCCGTCGGAATGCCCGCCTCCACCATGAAATCCTTGCAGAAGATCTTGCTCCCCTCCATCTGCGCCGCCGCCTTGTTGGGACCGAAAACCCTCAGGCCGTCCGCCTCGAACGCGTCCACGATGCCTTCCACGAGAGGCATTTCGGGACCAACGAACGTCAAGCCGACGCCGTTGGCTTTCACCCACTGCCGCACCTCTGAGAAATCGCCGCCCACTTTCACCGAGACACACTCAGCCTTGGGCAGGCGCGCGATGCCGGGATTGCCTGGGGCGCAATAGACCTTCTCGGCGCGGGGCGACTGCGCCAACTTCCATGCGATGGCGTGCTCTCTTCCGCCGCTTCCGATCACCAGGACTTTCATGGTTCCCTCTCCCGTCAGCGAGATTCCACGACCGATCTTGGCGACAGCCGGGCGGGATTTCAACTGTTTTGTGTCTGTGTGTCGTGTGTCCGTGTTTTCCTGTTGCATTTCCAGTGGGTTTCCCCCGAGGATAGCCCAGGAACAGGGGGCGGCGCAGGCGTCCCGCCCGCGCGGGGAAAACCAAATAGGACGGATCGGACGGATGGGACGGATGGGACGGATGGGACGAATGGGACCAATGGCAGGCGTCCTGCCATTGCGGGTCAAACAGGGGAACAATCCAGGTCGTGGCCGGCATCTGCTGTTTGTCTTCAACATCCGATTACGGATCTACTTTGTGAACCACGCTTGGAGCCATTCCACTACCAACGGCAATACAAGAGGGCCGGCGAGGCTGCCGAAGAAAGAAGAAACTATCTGAGTATTGAAGGGATATATTGGCATCATCCGTGCAATATCATGTACTTTCCTCAAGCGCTCCAGTTCTGAGAGCAATCGTGTGTCCGCCCTGCCGCTCTTGCGAATACCGCTTAAGAGATCTGCGTTCACTTTCTCGAACCCTTCGCTTACTATCTGAAGAGTATGGAATTTCGCCGCCTTCATGTGCCTGTGGGCTGGATAGAGAGGCAAGAAGAATATCGTTGCAGAAGATACCAGGTAAACCATGAGAATCCCTATGTTCGCTGGATGAAACCATGGCATTCCAAAATAGTGGACGTTATTCAGGACTCCAAAAAGGCTAATGATCCCGAAAAGAAAGACCGCAACGTTCATGCGCATGCAAAGATGGCCCAGGGGATAAAGCCCCCCGCACCCATCAGGATGCAGAGGTTGAACATTTGTCTGTGATTTGCTGAAGAACCGAGAAAGCACAACATAGCTCGCAACGACTCGCATCACGCCAAACGAAATCATATACCAAACAAGGAATGATGGTACTAGCTGAACCCACCCCGCCCATGTCCCGGATGGCTGCTTATCGGGAGAATGCCAAGAGTTGGTGGGGCCCAGAGTAAAAATCCTTACGATAATTCCGGTGAAGATTATCGCTGCAAGAAAAGGTGGGAATACAACGATCTTGCGGGCAAATAGGGAATTGGCCCAGCGCACAAATGCCCTCAGCTCTGAGAGGGACATGGTAACAGTTCCTGCAAAACACAGGCGAAACATGACTATTGGAAGGAAGCCCAGATAGTTGCAGACAAAGAACAGGCCCATTGGCAGCCCAAGAACTACCAGGGCGAAATAGGCACAGTCATGAATAAGATCGGGAGCAAGATCCGGGTTCACTAGATTACCCTCGACGAATGCAAGCATCACGGGTACGAGTGCCACACCTAGCCCAATAAGGGCAAGAATGAGTAATTTCCCGAGAGAAGCGGAAACAGCCTTGCCAAGTAACGGATCTCCTTTGCCACAGTTGATCTCGTCGACTCCAAGTTCCCGCAACGCGCCAGCCAAATCATGTTGCTTTCCTTCCACCAAGAACTCATTCATCAACTCCTTGAGAGCCGGGTTGTCAGATGAGTCTGCATCCATAGTAGATTGAGGAATGGTATGTTCGTGCGTTTCGCTAGAAATACTCATATAGCCACCTTTCCAATCCAAATGAAGATTGGCTGCCACTCTACCTCTTGCCGCAAACATGGAGTCATGTCATGAATTTGAACTTCAAAACCCTGACGAGGGGAGGGTCATCTTGACTATGGATTGCTCAGAATCCGTGCCGGAATCTCTCTCAAATCTCCTACGAAAACGTCCCTTTCATGTCAACTCCCGAGCCTTTTCTCGCTCAGGGTGAGGAGTTTGTCAACTGTAATGTGTAGAGCGCCTTCCCCAGTACCGCGAGAAACTCCGGGAATACCCCGCCGCGGACAACTCGGCCCTGTTCGCAAAGATTGATGAGCTGCTGGATGTAGGCTTTAGGCTTTAGGCTTTAGGCTGTAGGCTAGAGGCTAGACTCCCCAGGTGGCGGTTCCCCTACAGCCTAAAGCCTAAAGCCTAAAGCCTAAAGCCTTCAGCCTAAAGCCTACAGCCTACAGTCTAAAGTCTAAAGCCTGATTTCCCGTTGCTTTTCCCGTTCTCTCGCGTAGAATCCACTTAGCAGCGTCAGTTTCGAAATGCCGGGGATTGTGTCCCGACAGGGGTTTCGGAAGGAGGCGGAACTATGGAGCGTCATCGAGTGAAACCGGGAAGCCGGGTCAATCTCACCAAGCTGGACCCAGAGGACACGAGCGGCTTCAAGGGCGGCAAAGGGCAGGGCCGCGAGCGGCTGCGCAGACTCACCCTTCAGCTCGAGGAACTGCAGGAGACTCTCTACGCCGAGCACAAGCACAAGGTCCTGATAGTTCTCCAGGCCATGGACACGGGCGGCAAGGACGGCGCCATCCGCAAAGTGTTCGAGGGCGTTAACCCGCAGGGCGTGCGCGTGGCGAGCTTCAAGGCGCCCACGCCCGAGGAGCTGGATCACGACT